>Ga0247779_1000191_pt1 | contig 46195 bp, 40 predicted proteins | sample UWRJL221509R5_FD_179925 | JGI IMG/M metagenome (GOLD analysis project Ga0247779, IMG submission 179925) | Plant litter microbial communities from Arlington Agricultural Research Station in Wisconsin, United States - UWRJ-L221-509R-5 | ecosystem: Environmental > Terrestrial > Plant litter >...
GGGGAACTTACTCTGATATTTTTTCTGGTCCCTCTATCTATCCACAGTCAGTCTAAAATGTCCCCTTGCTTAAAACATGCGACCGGTCCGGAACTAAGTACAGGAAGGCCCATAGATATATTCTCTGAGCCAATATACATGCTCTACTTATATGTTATCCTCCTACATATGTCAGTTAATGAAGTCTATGCTAATATGTCATAGCTATAATTAAAACAGCCCAATGAATCACGTTGCATAAAGGCAGGAAATATTACTCTAATGCATAGAGTACAGTCTTTGATACCAGTCATTTTAGTGTGTACTCATGGCTCAATCATGACCTTTTGATTTTGATTGATTTATGCCTTCATATTGAGAAAAGTAATTCCCATGATAGAAAAAATCATTTTAGCTTCTCGAGCTTGTTGGTATAATTACATACTATATCTACATAATCAACAGAAAACAGAAATAATATCATAATTACACTAAATTGATGTTTATTGGGTACATATGGCAATTTTAGGTGCGTGAAGGTGCGTGCAGATGCGTGCAAGTACGTGCGGATGCGTGCAAGTGCGTAAAATGGCTTGCACGCACGTGCGTGCAGTGCCACGGTCTTTTCTCGCTGCCCTATTAATATGACAAGAGGTAGCAATATCTCTTTCTATGAGTATGCTGAAAAAAATCACTTATAACCTTTTGCATAGAAATTCTTCGTCTGTACCCCAGGGTGTTTATCAAATATTTCAAATGCATAATGAATAATCCTGCTCATAAATGGGATTCGGACATACATACCGCTGCCTTTGTTCCAGCTCTTTTCTCGGAGGTTGTGATGATAGATAACATAGAAGACCTGGATTCAATGTCTGCAATCATCACCGATATTATTGTCAGCCGCCTTACTTCCTACCCCGAAGAATCCCCCAACTGTTCGAGTAACAACCTCATACTCTACGCCGGGGCATTATTTCTGCATTGGTTCCCAAGTGATCTTCCAAAGGACAATACAAAGGTGAAATCCATCTATGCAAAGCTACATCAGGCTTGTATCGTCCTCCTTCGATATAAGAATGCTTTATTTGACACAAGTGGGCCGGATGCTCTTCTAGAGGACCGTTTCAACGGGTGGGTGGATGTAGAACCGGCATATTCATGGCCTCAGCGTTTCACCAACGAGTGGTGGGATATGCTGGGGAATTCATTCTTACCTAGTGTCATCGACCTGCACCTGCCATCGTCAGCGAATGTCAAGACAGAAAATGTCGTGGCTAAGTTCGATATAGGAGATGATGAAAGTAGTAGCGGTCGAGAGAGTAGGGTAGACGGATTCTAGAACAAATCAATTACAGATTAACTATCTTACTTTTACTGTTCCATTTCTTCTTCGTCCAAATTTCCAAGAGCCAGTTAACATGGAGAAAAGCATAGTCTCCCTTCCGTCGTCTCTTTGTTATCCTCACATGTGTTCAATGCCAGCTAGTTCACCCTCTACTACTAAGACAGTGCCTTGGCTCTCTCTCATATGGGGCGACCAGCACCCATGTTTCCTCGCCATACCCTATTTTCTCCCTCAACGTTTTTTCAGCTATATCTTCATTCGGCATTGACCGCCATAGCTCTGCCGCCGAAATTATCTCGTCATCCGTGAACGTGACTGGACATGATGTAATCCTTCACAAGATTCTCTCATTGGCCAGTCGTTACCATATCGATCATTGCACACAAGAACTCGAGTATCTCTCCTTCCCATGCAACAATTAAGTGAACGATAAGAGTGTGATTTTTTTCTTTCTCAGGTTTACGTTCGCTGCAGCTTGCGGCTTTGGATATTATCTGAACTCTTCTTCTATTTTCAATGTCCGGCGGACGGTTGACCCCTGAGGCCTGAGGCCTGATGCCGAACATTCCAAACCACCGCCATACGAACCTAAAATCGCCGCATCATCAGTTCCCATTCTCCTCTGCTCTTCGGGTTCCCTACCCCAACGTTGTGTTCTTTGCGCTGTAGCATCATTCCAGTTGTTTCATTAATGGAGTCCTGGACTCGTCATGAGCAGAAAGGCAGTCGTAAAATAGGTAGCTATGTAGTAAGGCTGTATTTGATGCGTCCAGGTTTTATTTTCTGGTTTCATTTACAAACTACAATTATACATCATTTTCCTACGTCCTTGTAGAAAACTCTTTGAATGACCCTTCAAGCCCCTAAGAATTGAAATCAGATTAACTGTAGCGAGTGACTTGAGAATATGTTACTGCATTACCTTTGCTACCTCCGCCACTTAGATCAGGCGCAATGTCCATAATTAACTCAGAAGGAAGGTCAACGTCAGTCACCGACGTATGAATGCTACTATTCTTCGATGCAATAGTTAATCGAGCTACCATAAGTGTCGGTACGATTGCCTATGAGTTGAAATGATTAATTAGGCTGTTACAGTGAATAAAAAATAAAAATCTTTGAGGCTTACGCTGCTCAGGGCCACCAAAGATTCCATATAAAAGTCTAATATCACGCGGGAGATGGCCGAAGATCCTTCAGCACTCCCACTATTTAGAAATCCAAGAATGGTCTGAATGAAGACTATAGTTGTATTCACAGCGCAGGACTGTGTCAACGCGTCCGTGATGTGTTTATACCTACGCCTAGATCGCGGGTCTCCCGAAGTGCCTTTGTATATTTGTCGACATATGACAATTGTTGCAGCCATGCCAGTGGCAGCAGCCGCGCAAAAGACTGCACCGCTTAGTTCATTGAGTTGGTGGACGTGCTGGTCTGTGCTAAAGTTTGGATCAAAGTAGAGTCTTGCGACAAAGACTGCGTGCGTGACGAAGAGTGCTATATTGAGATGTAAGACCAGTAAGTACCTCGACCTTCACGGTTAGAGAGAATTCTCACCGAACTGGGCCAATAAGAAGCACATTGGCAGTCCAAAAGAGGCAATGGAGTGTCTAGATGCATGAAAACATCTCCAGACCTATTTGAGAGTAGGATGTGTTAGAAATTCAGCGATACTACAGGACAAAAACGAAGCGGTACAGTAAGGCCATCTCCAAGGAGTACCGTAATGTTCTGGAGGAAGGATGGTGCAAATAGTAGCCCAGGGGGAACGGATGGTGCGACTAGGCTCGATAAGAAAATATTCTGCCGTAAATCTCCCTGAAAGCAGAACGTCTCGAGGGCAAAGTACCACTGGATGGCCAATTGCGCAAGTAGGATAAGAAATAAAACAGTGAGGGCCCCAATAATTATGCCCCTGTGGACAGTAGAACATTTCGTAACTAGGAACAGGGTAATATTAGCCTAGGCTCATGTTTACGCTGGAATTTATAAGGTGCGGTGCGTACGATATATACGAACTGTTATAGCGTATATTCCTATATAGAGGCCTGCAGTAGGAGGGCTGAGATAATTAAATTCGCATACAAATTGAAACGCAACACGTACCCATTATGAAGAATAACATTAACGTAGAGTTCAGGTTGGCATTAATGATAGAGGTTTGAACTGAAGTAGAAAAAGGAAAAGACATATCGTCATCCTGTGAGGACATGCTTGAGAGGAAGGGTGTGGGATGAAGAAGGTAGAATATCGAGAACTGTCGTTAAGCTTATAGAGAATCATTAAATCCATGAAAAGATTGACACGGTGGTGTATGCATCTTTGCATGTGGTTCTAAATGATATCTAAGCCATTACGGAAGCTTTGAATTGATAAATGTAGTCTGTGGAATATACCTTACGCTCCATAGTGACTACATTTCTTCTAGTCTCGAGGTAAGAATGATGTTTCGAGCTCTCTTTCTTGTTACGTACGTGGATAATATATTAACACGGAGGTCCTACGTTTAGTGAAGCATTTTATGAGGCACTCATATAATTATCGCGGAGATCAGGAAGCAGTATCCTCTTAGCTCACAATCAGATGTCATACACTGTGCGACAGGTACGAGATCGTGCACTATACTAAGCGCTAGCACGCTCAGAAGTCGATTCTGCAAGCACTATCATGAAACGAGAAGTAGACACATACTTCTCGTCACATAAATTTGGCAAGTAATCCGCAATACTTCAGACAACGGGATGTCTCTAGGTAAGGAATATTACGGGTAACCCGCTGCTCCCGTGTCGCTGACCCACACCCGTACCCACGCATATTGGTGTTACTCTCAGAACCATGGCAACAGAGAGTATTGTTACAGCTGTCGGGATTCCGCTTCATATCTCCGCCAGCGGACACAAAGACCATCTTTTGACAAAAAAATCATGTCGTTGTCAAAATAGCGGCTATTTCTACACTGAGGATTGCTATATTCATCATTATTCTCCCTGGATTATTCATTGATGACGGTCAAAGCTGTTGGCCTATCAATTTATCAAGGCTGATGTTATTTCATCCTTGCAATTCCGTTCTACTCATAGAGACCTACATTACTAATGATACACATGGGGGTAGATTGACCATACATCCAGGTAAATAAAGCGAAAAATTATGAGCGCAACGAACTCATCGACGCTCGATGATCGATAATTGTCCACCGAGTAAGTCAATTACATAATACGCATCAGAACTTGATTGATATTCAGAATTATCCGCTTAAGCCAGGTCGCAAAATCATCTCAGGGCCTATTCCGTGTTGAAGCTCACTTGGTTGATATTTCTAGGAATAGCTGTTCGGCATGATTCGTTCGTGAATGCATATACTCGCAGCGCACGGCAGATGGTATACACCCCAGTCTATCTTTTTCATTAGTCTGGCTCCATCATCATCCATCGAGGCACAACAATGATAGACAATGCAACATCTTTGTTTTTCTCTAGATTGGCATCTGTCAACCGAGCTAAAAATGTCGCCAAGAACGGCTTTATAAGGCCCGTCCTCGCATCATATCATATATCGTTAAAATGGCTTCGCTGGCGCACATCAATGTCCCTTCACTACAATTCCAGAACGCTATCATTTCTGCCGGATTGAATGGGTTATGTATAGGTCTTTTTCTTTCTGGTAAGCGCGTTGCATGGCGTGTGCCCATCCTATTATATGTCGTTGACCAGTATGAAACAGGAGTGTACTTTGGGGTATATGTGGCTACAATCGTCATATACAGTTCGTAAACCGATATATCAACCATGTTCAATGCTTTATTCGGTGATTGTCAATGAAGTCAAGAAGCGGTCATCGCACCAGCGTATCATTCTAGCATGTCTCACAGTACTATTTGCTATGGGTGTAGGGCAAGTATGCACCCAATGGTACTACATGAGCATCGCATTCAATCAGACGCGGCGGCTGGACATGTACGCCTTCTTATCTAATAGCTTCATTCCCGAAACGGATATTCTCGGTATATGCTTGATGGTCATAGGCCAAGTTACTGCCGACGGGTTGATGGTATACCCATGTATCTGATTCTATGTAACATATCTGATATAAAACTTACAGATCTGGCGTTCCATCCATGCGTCTCCGGGTTCTCTTGTAGTTATCTCGCTATTAACGGTCCTGTTCGTGGGGGAAGTTTGTGAGTAACCTTGGAGTTTAATGTTCTGCATGGCACTTATACATTACCATACCTAGCACTTGGTGTTGCCTTCATTATTCTTCAGGCAATATTGGATCTACACCCAAAACACTCGACTGATTATTTCAATTGGGTCACAAAGGTTGTGGAGGGGTGTTACTTTTGTATGACTGTTGCAACCAGTATCCTAGCATCACTATCTATCGGATGGAAGATATATACACACAGTCGCCACAACCAATACTCCAAAGCAAAGTACAACTCCATCATAGAAATTGTGGTTCAGTCCTCCTCCATATACGCCTTTGCATGCCTTGTTGAAGGAATAATCGCGTTTTCATCCACTGGTAATTCACATATTGTCTTCTACTACATATCACCAATTTCTATATTTGCAACGGTAACTAATCCTTGTTCCTTCTTGTTGGAAGACTGGTTGCTTATATAGGCTATTTTTTCCATTACCAGGTGTTTTCTCCCACCCTGATGGTTGCTCGCTTGGCCACTCTCAATACAAGCAATACAGACTCAGACCTATCTCAATCGAATACCCTTTCAAATGGACTGGAAACATTCAGAGCTGACCGAGGTCTCTCGGACATTTCTCCATCAAGGACTGAAGGCCAGACGCAGGGTTGTGATGAGATCGGAAGCGAGGGCGAGGTCTAACTCGTAAACGTTAAACGGTTGACACCACTGTTATGCTAGCTAGTTCTACTTGTTCTACACTGATTATACTGTATATACACCGTCCTTAGACAGTAGTCTGTCAACGGTACATATCTACATCATGACAGTCGCCGCTGCCTGGGTCTGCAAGTCAATGGATTAGATTAGATCGCTTATTTCTATGCCAGCTGGTAGCGTGTAGAAAATCATAATCATAATCTATTACACAAGGATGTACGAGTGTTTCGCCACCGTATTCTTCGCAAAAGCCCTACTGTAGATCACTCCCCGTAAAAAGTCGCAGCAGCGGCTCCAGGTCAACATTAAAATTACTATTCCTCAGATCAACGAGTCAAATAAGCTCCGCCGATGTATCACACATCACTTTTCCAGACGTTGATAATGTGGATGCAATTATTATACGAGTTCTTCAGGCCATGGGTGAGTCGCAAAATGGTGTAGGAAGTTATGTCATACTCAGAGCTCAAGTATTTTTGACGTCGTCCGCTTCCAGTCCTGATAATATGCCTAAAGTCGATCTGGATGGTTTCAAGCTTGGCGCAAATCTCAAAGCATGTATTGCTCGAATCATAGATTGACATGTCAAGAGAAATGCTGCGTAAGGAGTTCTTCTTCGACGTCAAATACTTCGAGCTCAAGCTCGGTAACACATTGTCAGATAGCTGAGCTTCTCACGCGGCGAATTAGGATAGAGGGTAACCGGTACCAGTCACCAGGTACACATACAGTGGGCTTGATGCAGTTTCTGGATGCGAAGTCGAGCGGTCAGATTTCCCTTTCTCCCACCTCACACTCAAATTTTCTTTCGTTGCTTGTGTGCTGAGTCTCTCAATCCAAGTCGGTAAGCGCCGACTCTTTGAACGGGTAGAAATACGTATAAATAAATAAATAACATGTTGTAAAAGCGAAATGATGAGTTGTAAAATAAATGTGAGTGGAAAACGAGGCAAAGAAAGACAAATTAAAAAGAAATTTACTTAGTTCCGACGAAGCACATGGATTGTGTTGTCCACAGCCAAAATAAATACAAAAATAAAAATAACAAAACACTTAGGGTTGATCCCCAAGAGCTCGTGGCTTGTTGACGGCCGATGCGTATGAAGAACAATAATGCAAAAAATTACCAAGTCCGTTTTAGGCCGTGGGCATCAGAAACGTGGGAATGCGCACTTGGCAGCGCGTTGAAACGGTGTCGGTTCCGACTGTACACATGGTGCGTGCGCTACAATATACCTCGCCATCAGAAGGGAGTAGATGTTGGATCTTCGTTATGTGCCAGTCGACCTTCTTGCCCAAGACTACATGCCTTCTTTGCGAGTCGATGTGACCTCATTTATCTTGTCGGTCAATGCCGTCTCTGGCGGATAAGTAACCCGACACCGATGGCCACTGAATACTGAAGTACTAATAGCCAACATCACGGCTGACTCTGACCTCCGTAACCTGAAGAAAAATATTAGAAGATAAATGTTCATGTTTGTTTTGGAAATGGAAAAGGGGCTCAGAGGTACTAAATATGGCGAGCTCATTCTCCGTGTCCTGCGAAAAGGCTGATTTCTTCCGAAAATATAGGTTGATTTATGTTCTTGTTTTGAACTTGGCTCCTGATGTGTAATAATGACAGCTTTGTCGTGTTAATGCAATCATTTGTTCAAGAATTAGAAGAAATATATAGTTACACATTATTATTACAGCCTATTTCCCGCTTAAGCATACCCACCTCCCCGTTTTCCAGAAAGTATGTACGTCACTAGAATTAAAGTCTGGACGGGAGCAAGAAACTATTGCTGGGCGCTGAGCTCAGTGAGTCTGGCGCAGTAGAGAATCAGAGAAATTCGCTCCCGACGGGACGGGTGTGAGTATTATGGTCAACGGGCCAGAGCCAAGTGTACTTATAACATACAATTGTGCACATCCGTTGTCTCTGAAACTCAGGACACCAAGAGAAATACATTCTCGTCCGCTACTCTCGTATGGTATGCCCACATAGTGTCAGTATAAAAGGTTTGCATAACTGTATCAACTATTCAGCATTTTCAGCCCTACTAAATCATCCATATTCATACTTGCATCTACGCTCACCGCCATGAAACTCAACTACACTCTGGTCGCCCTTACCTTTGCTGCTACGAAGACCGTACAAGCATGCGTCACGGCTCATGTCTACCTCAACAGTTGCCTCATTGGAGGCGATATTCTCACCGCCCAGGTGTTCGACAACGGGGTGAAGGTGTGCGAAGGTTCTAAAAGCACCAACCTTGGAGGGTCCAACACCGTATGGTGTATCAGTGGATGCCAGCCAGGATCATCGTTCTGCGCGACAAATAATGGAAGATCAGCAACCTACACCAGCCCCATAGGAAACGTTGTATCAATGGATATTGACGGCCCAGGGACGCACAATCGCAGATTCCAATGTGGGGGGACTGATGAACGCAAGATATTTGGAACTGAGTTCGAGTCTTGTTTGGTCGGAGCGTCTTCGGACTGTGGCTCTCGAGCTCGATGCCAATTTTGCGACTATAGAAACCGTTGTTAAGCCAGGACTTTGTGGGTTATTCGAGTTCATCCGTCGATGTCAACGTAGCTAACGACAATCTTACTTTGCTATTAGAAGGCTCGACGTTCTGATTTGATGGACATCATGCATGCTATGGAAGGCAATAAAACAGTGAGAAAAGAAAATATATAGTACACTTGTCACGCAGAAATATTATCGACGAAAAATACAAACATCATTATTCCTGAGGCTATTTGCGATCTCATATTTTTAATGATATACAGATGGATATAATTATCTTGTAATTTGGCAAAGAACCCCTCAAGAAAATCGTGGGAAAATCGGCCATGGTCATCGACCGCGGGTCGGGTAAATCTCGGAGCGTCTTTACCAAACCCAAAAGTCTATCGATTCCATAGAATTTGCTCTGCTGCGCCGACAAAGGGCTCCCAGGGAAATTTAAACAATGTGGAATCGATAGTTTGGTTGCAGGTTCTGTGGGCTACAAGCTATCGATGTCTTGCGTAGCCGCAATCGTTTCCACTGGAGAAAGAGGGTTGGACATAGGTTTTCAGAATAGCAAACACCCTTTTCTCGGTCAGTAGAATTCTAAATAATATCATTTGTCACAGATAAAGAAGCTTCGAGACTATTATGCATGCGCGTTGACGCTGATTGCCCAGGGAAGAGTATATAGCAATCAGTCATCTGGTACATCTGGTGTAGAAATTTTGGAAGAGCATGGAGCAATGAGGCATATCCTTCGTCTTCTGATATCGAAAGGGAGACGTTCTCTTCAATCATAAGGATGCGTCGCATCGGCCTTGCGATTGAGGGCCTCTGAACTTTATCTCGTAAAAGTTGTATACGGTCTGAAGATGCGACTCCCCAAGCTTTGCAAGGTATTTAAAAGTACTTACGCCAAGCGTCACGGCGGAAGCGGTTTACCCGAAGAGCCTTGTGGTACGGAACCCCCTCAAACATCAAATGGCGCTTTACGCACACTGTCGATTTATCCAAGCCTTTCGATTCCAGGGTAATCTGCCACCCTTCACCGTTATTCCCACGAGTAAGACGGTACTCTGGCAAACTAGCACTATTATAATTACTTTGCGAATAACTGAGGACATCTGCAGCAAGGGAAGTTTCGGAGTTTTCAGAGCCAAAATCATTCAAAAACTGAAGGGCCATGATCTCTATCACTGTCCATAATACGTCTTCTGTACACTATCAGAGAGATTTAATCTCTAACTGTATTAGGGCTCAGGCCTCAGGAATCAGAGGTTCATTTGTATAGTCGAATCGACTTCTTGGTTCTACATACTCGGTCGATTTAAACCATCATGCAATACTTTAAACGTAGACGGCCCAGACTCTATCTCCACGACCATCACCGACTTCTTAAATAATGACTTTTATTCCAGGGTAATCCTTCTTGAAGCTTTCCCAAGGGATCTTCCAATGAATGATACTTGCAAAAAGAAAATGACTCGCATATATAGCCACATGTATGGATACATCACATTTACCTATAGCATATAAAGACGATGTTACTGACTGGCAAAAAAAAAAAAGACCACAGAATAAATATGCGAAGGCGCATAGCAATTTTCAGGGGTCCACGCCTGATTCCGGGACTGCATTAAGGGAGAAATTGCATACCTTCGTGATTTTGACGTTTGCAGCTGTACACTTGTCCGTTCTCTCATTCTCCGCATCTAAAGCCACTGAGCTATCGGAAAAAAAGAGGCAAGTGAATGCCGAAAACATATATCAACAAAGAAATTTACTCGTACCAGCAGCAGATGATGATTGTCCAACATCGCCCTTGTTCGAATCACCCCGAATACAGTGACCTGACCCTGCTGCTGCTGCTGCTGATGCTGGACTGCTCGCTATGTATGTGCAGCCGTGTCCTCTTCCGCAGACCATCTAACATTGTTCATGGTCATTAGCATCCCACTGACGACCGCAGGAGGAATGGGAAACGGTCATATTTGTGTCGAGACCTGTACGAGGGGGTCCGTGGGAGAACGTTGGACAACCGGATCAATATTCTTCCACGATTTCCGGGGTTTCTCGGAATACAATTCGCCTTGAAAACCATCTCGATTTCCCCATTGTTCACGCGCGAATGTGATTTGAGTAGCCGATGCTCGAGTAACGACGACGTCGACGAGTAGCTAACACTTGGGAACATCAAGAACTTACACGCAAACAAGAATTTCTGCAAATGGGTTCCACGCTCTTAACACGAAAATCAAGATAAGCTATCGTTTAAATTTATTACTTACAAATTCACTCAAAGATAAGACATGATAATCACCGAATCTCGTCTTTGTCTTTGTCCACAGTGCCTTCTCCATTGCCATCTCTGTGCTATCATCCCTTGCTGTCGTCCATAGTGGACAAAAGTATCAAGTCCCTCCCCTAACTATAGTAATCCCAACGCGCAGCGACAGTTGCTCGAGGATCTTTCATCTCCAATCAAACGTCTTTCTCGCAGGATAGACTGGAAAAATGTTCGGTGAGTGCTTTATTTTGTTTCGAAAGTGAATAAAACTTACCTTGCCAGGGTTTGGAAGCCAGCCAGCAGCAGTGTCGCTCGAGGTACGTACTAATGGCCACCTTGCTTTTCGTGATAAGACGACCCCAGGATTATTCTTACGCAGCGTTCTGCGGTGTCACTCAAGGCTCTTGTAGAATGATGGTCTGCGAATCGGTAAGATACGGTGCTCCAAATCACAGTCAAGATTTACCCTGTTAGCACGACTGCAACAGCTGAAATCTCACTGTCCACTGTTTCTCGCCTGAAAGATCATATTTGGTGGGCACAGCATCACGAAAATTTGGTCAAACTTATCTAGCACATTTCATATTAACAGGTGCGCAACACATGATTGAACCCGAACGTCAGACCATGTACATTGTAATTTTGAAAGGGTAAGAATTGCAGAGGAACAGACGGCTCCGAGTTTCTTTGGAATATCCTTTTCTGGTGTATCTGGGCTCTGATTGCCTGAAATCAGCGAGCTTTGATTGGACAGTGAACGCGACATGGAAAGGACATGATCGACATCGGTCGGGACAGGTCACAGCCTGACTCATTAGTGTTTTGGTGTGACACTTGTGACATTTTCCGATACCGAAGTACTACATTATTTTTCTGCAGATCTCGTCGCAAGCTCAATCTTCGCGTTTTACTCTTCAACTTGTCCTTTGCCTTTCCACAAAAATCTTCCAATCCATTGATGAATTCGATCCGCGTGTAGTCACCGCAAAGGAGGGAGGCATAATTCAGATGAAGGGATGTTTTCAGGTGTACGCGTCTATGTGGTCGACGAAAGAGGTGGATTTCAAACATTAGCATACACCCGGTGAGTACAGGTTCTGAGGTAACATAAAAACCTACTCGAAAACTTGAAATCAAAAGTTTCAATCAATCTGTTAACGTTTCCAGGTCACACGAAAGCTTGTACTGGGTGATCACTGATAGATGACGATATTCTCCAAAGCTATGGCAGTGCTCTGGTAATTAGATTGGATCTGTGGATCTGTGAGTGTCATTCAAATTGGTCGCCCTCGGTGAGTGGTTATGTTTGCAATAGAAGTGGCAAAGATGTTGTACTACTTTAACAAAGTTTCCCCGGTGGGATCTCCATACGTATTTTCCTGGGGGCGTGAACTCACACTCCACCATCCAGGTGTTCAATTGAAATCAAAGATGGAAGCGCAGCACTTCCAGTGTCTTGGGCCATGATAATTGATTGATCTCAACTCGTGCTAAGTAACAGTGAGTCCTTCCGGAGTTTTCGAGCGTGTCTCACATCATTGGCCGTCCATATATCATACGCAGCAGCAAATGCGTACTTGAGTTGAATGGGGTAGCTCCAGGATAGCATACAAAAGGTTCGTAAGGCATGTCATATAACCGAAACTCTGTTTGCATTGGGCCGCTATAATCTAAGTGGCAGGGTGGAAACAGAAGTACTTAGGCCCTGCGGCGGCGAACGCCGATTCAGAATATATGGTAAAAACCTTAAAACTTAAAGCTCTTCGAGGTGATATGAGGTCACCAGGTGCACATGCGCCGGGCTCCATAACAGCCATGGAACGGTAGCAGTGCGCCATCCCCAGCATAGGTCGATTAAAGTATCTCTTTCTCCCCTCTCGTGTCCAAGTTATCTCCCTGCTTGTGTGTTAGTGCAGACAATTCAAGAAGCCTGTAAGTGTCACCTTCTGAAGTTATCGAAGTAATTTATTTACTCTCTGATATTGACTCAAAGCAATGACAAGAAAGAAAAAGGTTTCTTCTCCTGGTACTGTCAGTGGTGCAACCAACGACGACGCTGGGAGTTCCAGAGTCATCCCTGATGGTTTTTCGCCTTCGTTACCTCTGTCCGACTTCAGCTTCGCTTCTTCTCAGGCTAGTGAAGACGCGACTCGGAGTTCCGACGATGTAGATGAATTCTTCGAAGGATACCGCGCTGGGATACGAGTACAATTTGACGATGACCAAGTAATTATGAGGCAGTATCAAGAGCAAATTCGTCAACTGCAACAGGAGGTAGAAGAGTATCGTCGGCAGGAGAAAATCAAGGAGGAAGGTCGACGGAAGGAGAGGGAGGTGGAGAAAAGAATACGGCAAGAGCTCGAGAACGAGAAAGTCGAACTGGAACAGGAACAGGAGGAAGACGAGATGCAAATTCACATCCAATGTGCTCGATGCAGGAGCCAAGAAGCTTGGTATCGAAAAGTGGTCGACAAATTGACTAAGGATCTCAACGAGGCAAATGATAGGCTTCTTGCAATGCAAATTGCGTGCGATGATGTTGTGGAGGGCTGGGAATGGGCTCAAGGTTTCGAATGGGGAACCGCCCATCCCTCTCCGAGTGACGAAAGGTAATCAGCTTGCGCATCTCGGATACACGAAACATAACTTATATTCCTTACTTCTCAGCTCGGATACAGATACAAGCACTTCAACTGAAAGCACTGTCATGGGCCATCCCAGTAATATTTCTCATGGCGAGATATCCTCTATCAAATCAGTACAGAAAGATCCAGGGATTCATCATGTCGACTCGGATGACGACAGCGGTGCATCATATACCATCGATGATGAAGACCCACTAGATGGGTCAAAGGACTCTGTCGCAATTTCACGGAAAGGGAAAGAGAGGGAACCAGACCCCGATGCCGTTATGCAGAGTGGTTCAAATAGCCAGCATCCTAGGTAAGTGGGAAGTATATACAATCCTCTACGATTGTTGAGCTCGCAACAATAATTTAACTCATTCAAATTCATTCTGTAGTGGAAGTGGCAAGAGTTCATTTGACATCGAAGTCGACGTCGACACAGAAATTTCAGACTCTGGAAGTTCTGGTTCCGACGTCGAGGGCGATGTCAAATCTCTACCTGGACAATCAGCGTCCTCGATTTCATTCACTCCAGAGAGCACTTCTACGACAACTCAGGATCTTCAATCGTCACCTCAATTCGTCTCCAAGGCGAATACTGTAGCTATTCGTGAAATCGCTTCCCAGACTCATATATCCATTTCGGACCTGGACGGGCACCAGTTAATGGCGCTTATGAAGGAGGCTTACGAAGGCAACCATCAGTTCGGCCATATCAATACCGCTTTGCAGAAGGTCAGATACTTAATAAATGAAGCGGCGAAGGTACCCAAGAAAAAGAGGAACGCGCTGGAAAGTTACCTTTTGACAAATTGGCACAGGCCGTCGGGAAGTGAAACAATAGTACTTCCTGATCCTCCAGCCACTAGCCCAGCTGCTGATGTATCGGTGTCTACGCCTACTATGCACGCTCACGCCCCGTTATATTTGTCCTCATTGATTCCTTCAATCCCAACGATATTTGTTGATGCATCTGGGTACGGAATTGGTCTGATTATGCCAAATGGAAAATGGCTCGCTTGGGTATTCAATACGCCCCACCGACACATACCCATGGGTCCTGACAAGAAAATTGTCATGTCGTGGGCAGAGCTCGTGGCTGTGGAGCTCGGCATTTTGACGCTCATTGTTGCTGGACACAGAATTACGCGCATCCAGGTCAGGTCCGACAACGAAGGAGTTGTGGGCGCGCTTCTCAAGCGGACCTGGACGAATAATTACGGATTAAACACGATTTTGGAGAAGATTCTTTCTCTTTGCAATAGCCCGACAAAGATACCCGGACAGGGAAAGAGCCCCAATAACCTTGATTTATCGGTGAAATGGATTCCTTCAAACGATAATCCAGCAGATGGACCATCGAGGGGAGTGTATCCGTCGAAGGAGTTGATGTTGAAGGACCACCCGGTCATTCCAGAATATTTAACGGGACTCGTACTCCAAGTTGCGTAAGGTGAAGACACTTCCGAAGCAAGGAACATTGCAGCTCCGGTGTACAACCTATGAGCGAAGAGCTGGAATCTCTTCGTAGGAAATCCTTTTTTACGTTGTGTATCACCAATTTTTCTTTCACGATATTGAGTGTCGTATATCTGATTCAATGTACTATATCATACTATATCACTTTGTTTCCGTGTATTTGTAAAACAAATTGTCCGGAAGTGGTGCACCCGAAGTGACTCCTGTGATAAGGGAAAATGCATAGCAATTCAAACTCCCTCAAACGTCAGTAGTGCTTTACGAACACTGGATCCTTCCCAAGGATTTTCACTCCGAATCCCAGGTAATTTGCCGCTCTTCACCGTTACTCCCACGAATAAGACGGTGCTCTAGAACACTAGCGCTGGTATTCTTTCTAGCGACTAACTGAGCACATCTCAGTAGGGAATGGTTTCGGGGTTCTCAGAACCGAGATCATTCGAGACTTGAGCCAATTTTATTTTTATCAACCATGGTCACTATTCTACTTACTATCAGATGACAATCTCTGAAGGTATTACAAAAAATTAGATTTTCATCTATATAGTCAATACGTATAAAATACTCTTTCAGATCGTCTCCTCAGTTCCACATCCTCATTCGAGTTTTAAACTATTATGCAATACCTTTACTTCTTCACCGCTCTCCTCTTTATTTCTGCAAGGAGCGTACAGGCATGCGTTACAGCCCACGTCTACCTCAACAACTGCCTCATTGGAGGCGACACTCTCACCGCCCAAGTCTTCGACAATGGGGTGAAGGTGTGCGAAGGTGGTAAAAGCACCAACCTTGGCGGATCCAACACTGTATGGTGTATCAGTGGATGCCAGAACGGAGCATCGTTCTGTGCGACGAACAATGGAAAATCGGGAACGTACACAAACCCTCAAGGAATCGTCGTGTCGATGGAACTCGACGGACCAGGATTCCAGATGAACACTTTCCAATGCGGAGGCACCGACGAACACAAGATATTTGGAACGGAATACGAGTCTTGCCTCGTAGGGGCGTCGTTCGATTGTGGCTCTCGAGCTCGTTGCCAGTTCTGCGATTTCAGAAGTCGTTGTTAAGCTGCTGAGCTTCAAGGGCTAATATCATGATGAAATTTCAATGGTAAGCTCCAATTTTCCTTTCACGAAAGTTGACGCCGGATTGACGGATTGTAGCATGATTATATAGGTCCATGAACGTCGAAATTTGACTTGAAATTCGAGGAATATGTTGTGGTTAGATTAAAATCCCAGAAAACAAATAAAAAATACAGTACCCATGCTATAATTTAAAGACCGTTACCAAGAAAAATGTATGCATTCAAGTCGTAGGAGACGTCGAAGGCAATTTGAATTCGATGGAATGCGGCCGATTCAACCTTGAAATCCACCTATATTTTTCCTCTCTCTCAGCCTCGGAGTTGCTGGCGAACCTGGTTGAAGTTGACGTTGAAGCCCAATATGCTAATTCCTTCCTCATTAAAAACTCATCCTGATTTCTTTGTTTCCGTGCAACCTTGAAATAAAGAGGAGTGAGCATATGCCTATGAATGTGAATATGTTAGCTTCGACGTCCAAGAAGTGTATGACTGGACTGACCGATAACTCTTATCAATTCGTGGTTAAGTCAAGCCTCGACAACCAGGACAAAAGATAGAAGAATGGAAAAATACAATTTGATTTGTACGATAACGATAGATAACAAAAATTGGTCTAAGAAGAGGGAGTAGATGGTGCCATGGCGTTTTTATAAAACCAGACAGCCGTCATCAATATCGAAAAACAATTATCTCACATCCTCTCCAAAGGCCTGATGCTCAATAACCGCATGGCAGCTGCTAACACCTCCCTGGCGCACTCATACAAGTACATCTTTGCCTTTGCCTTCTCGAGGTCCTCCTCACCCTTCACGATGACGCTATCCCAGGCACTGGAAATAGCATGCGACAGCCTAAACGCGAAAGTGACGACACCGCTGGGTTCGTGTGTTTTCAAAGCAGTCTTGACAACGTCTGGGTATGTTCCGAGGAGGAAGGCAATGTCCCTTGCGTGGGCGTATTGCGCGAGTGTGTGTGTCGCGATTTCAGATGCAGGGGGTAAAGGGAGGAGATGAGGGTTTTTGCGGCCGATTGAGGCAAGTCGGACGTGGGCATATTGCAGATAAGGGCCAGTGTCGCCCTCGAAGGACTTCATTCGGTCCCAGTTGAAGGTGTAGTTGTTAATTCTAGAAAGAAAGAAGTAATAGAAGTAATCAATTAAGACAAGAAGAGCAAAAGAATAACCAAAGAAACATACCGCTTGGCAGCCATATCTTGAATCTTCACCCCCGTAATTCCGATTTCCAGGCTAGTCTCCACAGGATCCTCAACAGCTGCGTATTTTTCCTCGTTCTTTTGCATCTGTTCGTGCATCACGTTGCCAGCTTCCTTGATGATCTGGTCAAGGAAGACGACGGTGCCCTTCCTCGTGCTCATGCCCTGGACTAAACCATAGTTGATGTGGATAAGGTCCTTCGCCCATGGGAAGCCCATAAGTTCGAGCACTTTGAAGAATTGCGCAAGGTGCAGATCTTGCTGGGATGCAACAACGTAAATCATCTTATCGAATTTATACTGTTCGTATCGTTCGATGGCACCACCAATATCACGGGTGAGGTAGATGGAAGTACCGTCTGCAACAAAAACAAATTTTAAATCATTCAGGGGGAAAAAGAAATAATCAAAGGAATCGCACCCTTCTTTCGAACAACAGCGGACCCGAGCTTGTATTTCTCCAAATCGACAATCTTTGCCCCGTTTGAGTCGCTGACCAAACCCATCTCCTCCAACTGCGTCAAAGCCTTGTCCATACTCTCCTTCTTGACCCTGCTCTCGCCAGTGTACACGTCGAAGTGGACGTTCAGTCGTTCGTACTCCTTCTCATACTTTTTCACGCTCATTTCTCGCCATACCCGCCAGTTCTTCAGTGCACTCTCGTCCCCGTCTTCCATCCGCTTGAACCACTCCGCCGCGGTGACCTTGACATTAGGGTCTTCCTCAGCGTCCTTGCTGACTTTCACGTACACGTCGAATAGATGTTTAATGGCGTCTTTCTCGAGTTCTTCTTGTGAACCATATTTTTCATAGCCAGTAGCGATCATTCCAAACTGGGGCGGTCAAAAGTCAGGAAACAGAAGACAATGTATGATGCGAAAGGAAATAGAGAGGCTGAAGACACGCGAAATGGAGGCTGTATCCGGCTTCGACGCGACGACATCAACGGTCGGAAAGAATTTTCTCGACTATCGCAGCAGCGTCTTCTGCTACCACCATCCCACAAAGGCATATGAGCTGGAACGTGTGCCTCTTCCTGCACTTCGCAAAACGAGCCTCTGCATGCGCGAAAATCAACATGGAATCACGCACCTGGGTTCCCCAATCACCGAGGTAGTTCATTGAAATGACCTCCCATCCTGAAGCCTTGTACAAGTTCGCAAGGAAGGCGCCGATGATAGTGCTTCGCAAGTGACCAACGTGGAAGGATTTGGCGATGTTCGGCGAGGAATATTCCACGATGACTTTCTTGCCCTTCCCAGAATCGTTTGTTCCGTATTCGGGTTGTCCTGACGCGGTTGAATGAGTCAAAGTGTTTACCTGGTCCAGGACTTCTCGAATCATATTTGTGGTGTTCACGCGGAAGTGCAAGAAGGATTTATCCAACACGACTGACTCGACCCATTCGTCTGATTGGAACTGGTATTCATTAGTTTTCCTATTTTGAAATTCTAATGTTAGAAGACGCACTTTTTCGATAACCTTTTCAGCAATCTCGTTCACCTTTCCTGGTAAACGGAATCGAGGCACGGCGACAGTGAAGTCCTCTCCCTTCTTTCCGTAGTCCACGCCAGAGAACGCCTGTTCAAGGGTGATAGGAAGCGCCTCCGAGATTTTCTGAGCAATAGCTATTCTGAATGAGTCAAGGACACATTTTGAAGGATCCGTTCCCTCCACGGTGGGCAGAGCAGGCATAGTCGACGTTGAAGCCATCCTGTTGACAGGTAATAGTGCGTGTGCTCGCTTCTGCACGAAATTTGGTGAATAAAAAGAGGAAAACCGGTGTAATGAGCGCCTGGAAGCTCTTCCGGGTAAAAAAGAAAGAGAAAGATTGCGGGAAAAGAAAAGAGCGGCCAGATTTGAATCGATAAGATTTTTCAGAAATAATTTCCGAATCAATAAACCAATTTTGGATGACTCGCGCAGCAGCACATGACTTTAGGCACGTGAAGAGACTGGCCGCCACACGGCAGGCGGCCGGACATGAATAATACCCGAGCCTACCAAGTAACCAATCCAACGGAACCTATTTATATTTATAGGCCAAAACGTTACACCAAAAATCAACGAAGATTTCAAAAAAAAAATCTGGAGAAGAATAAAGAAAACTCATTGCATGCTACATAGAAGGTAGGCATTATGGGACGCTTAATGAACCAGATAGTCCCTACAATGTAGCGTTACCCACTGTTTTTTACGTATACCATTACTACGAATGACATGATGCCAAATCTTGTGGCACACTGACTAAGCTCTGTGGGCTTGATTCGCCCTATAGACATTTATATGGCAACAGGGACCCGCCAGCTTCAAAATCCAACTTAGCAAAGTCATCGCCGAACATCGGCTGTAATAATTTAGTTTCGTTTTTGGTAACCACGATTACAAATCAACTTCGTCGCTAAAGGCCGCGTCATGGTGGCTCTGATTCCCGATTTGTTTTTTACACTCACGTCCTCGATATCAGTGCTGTATCACTGCGATATCAATTCTCCTAGATAATCTTTTGGATTTCTGGGCATTACATGTCATACAGTATTCTGCATAGCTATTAGCTATAGGGTTATAGGGTTATAGGCATATCCTTATTCCTTATTGTCAGGAGAATCAATCATGGAGCCCGTGCTCGAGGGATCATTTTCAAGTTCCAAGCGCTCTAATCAACATAAACCACTTCGTAAGCTTGAATAATGAATTTTTCTACTCAAAGGATCATACTGTCAGAGCTAAGAGGTCAAAATTTACAGCAGCAGACCGTGATCTGTACCCTGTTGTTCTCTATTACTGGAAAATGGGCCTCTCAGATAAAGACATTGTGAAACATGCTATCGAGCACTTTGATCAGTCTCACTATGGTCTTAGGTATCTCTTTACTGACTCGTGTTATATGATTATGAAATTGACCTAATATGAATCTGTATGATAGTCTCCGTTCTCTTGAACGACGTCGAAAATCTTGGGGTTTGTTGAATACACGTCAGCAAGGGCAAACATTCACTACTATAGCTCCATTTATTGACGAAGTAAAGGAGCGCTTCCCTAACAAAGGTGCACGAGGCTTGGTAACTCATTTACGCCAGGAGTATCTTCTGAAAGTATCCGAGTACGTATTTTTTTTCTCCTTGTCTGGTCTGTGTAAAACTGAAATACGGATTACAGAAAAACTGTGGCTATGTATCTCAAGCTCACAGAACCCGAAGCGGTTGCATTTCGGAAGCGTAAAAGCTTCAAACGTAAACGTTTCTGGGCTGCTGGTGTTATGGACACTTGGACGTGCGATCAGCACGATAAAAGGAAGCGATTTGGTCTGTGGCTGCATCTCGGACTTGATCCATATTGTGGTCGTATTGTCTGGTTAAAAATTTGGTGGTCAAATCGTAACCCCAGATTAATTGCAAAGTATTACATAGAAGCTGGTCGTAAGAATAAGGGTAAGTAATCACAGTACATATCGGCGCTTATGCCGGCGCTTAATACGAGCTTACACACACTGTTCATGGTAGGGGTGCCCCTCGTTACTCAGAGTGATCGTGGATGGGAGATGTATGCTGTCGCAAATGCCCATACTTCAATTCGTCATGAGCTTGATTCATCATTGCGAGGAACGTTGCAACACCGTTGGTGCTTTAATAAGAGCAATATCAAACCAGAAATTGCATGGTCTGGTTTTCGTCGGAATTTCACACCTGGATTTGAAACTATTCTTGATCATGGTCTTAATACTGGTCTGTATGATCCTAATAATCCTGTTGAAAGGTAACATACATTCCTTATAAAAAATCTGATCTAATCTTCATTTCAAATTTTTGAATAGATTAATTTTTCGTTGGCTTGCCATTCCATGGTTACAGGCTGAACTTGACAAATGGGTTAACCAGTTCAATACTAGCCCACGAAGGGCCGATAAACACAAAATACTACCCCAGGGTATCCCGGATTTGATTAATGCTAAGCCGCATTTGTTTCATTCAAAGGATTTCAAGGTATGTATACATGGTGATGTCAATAGTCAATTGGGCGAATTTTAATCTATCAAATTGTCAGATCAATGTTACTGAAAGTCTGTTTGATAAAGTCGAAGATAAATGGGCACCAAGTCATCTCCCAATCTTTGAGCTTGTACCGCAAGCATTTGACGAGCAAATTAACCGTGTATATGCATCTATTGGACACCCTGCAATCTCATCGAGGAACTTTTGGGAGATATATGACTCAATGTTAACCTCATTTCAAAGTCTTCCAGAGGATGCGCATGTTTCCCGAGCAATTCAGATGGCGGACAATGGCCTTGAAGAGCAAGTAGCACTTACAGAAAATCTCCGAGACCTCCGTTATGGGGATAATGGAGTCGGTGATCTAGGGTACATATATTACGGAGGACTGACAGATCCACTACCTGCCAGTAGCTCTTTAAGAACACCTATCAGTAGCGAAGAAGAATGTGAGGAAGTTGAGGAGGACTTGCGAGAGTTTGCTGATTTTACAGACCATGAATCGGAAGACGAAGATATATAGAGTGAAAATTAACGAGGCAAAGAAATCTTGCTATGCTGCCAGTACTGTACACAACATAAAATATTACATACACATCTTGGTCAAATTTACCTTATACTATGTTACTATGCCGAGGATTTGCTTACGTTAGAGAATATATCAGAAGTATTAATCTGACTTGCCCTAGAGCATGTACTCCGTAGAATCTTTTTTTCTTCAGTGTTTCACTTTATACCTTCTACAATGGCGCAGAAATCCATGTACTCTGCTGACTTCACACCCAAGGATCTTGAACAGAATGTCATATGCAAAAGTGATCGGAATCAATGCCGCAAGGTTTATCCTCCTGGCACAAAATTGGAGTATATGGATGACAACAGGCCAGGACGAAGCACACGAGCACTTTGTCCAGATTGTTATAGGTACTATAAGTCAAAAAAAACCACTCGCCGAATTGATAATCAAGGTAAAACATTTTGATACGTATGATCACCTAATTTGATAGCTATATGTTGAACATAGAAGTTTTGAACGTTAAGTCAAGTAATATCCAGCAACAGGTTGTCCGTGCACACAGAGGAGGTAAGTTTTCGATATTCAGAAAAAAATGACCCACTGATGGTTTCTTTCTAGCATCGTCTTTTCCTCTTCAGCAGGTTGGAGTCTCCCTACAAGGAACATCAAGAGTAATCAGTTCTCCTGGAAAAACCATGGCTCCCTATAATATGTCAGGCTCTAGTCAAGTTCAAGGAGTAATTGTCCAGTTGCCGGGAGTGAATCATATTCAGCAAATTCCTAAAATACAAAAACAAGTACCTGTGTCGATGCCTACAGCACCTGGATATACATCAAATCATCTTCAATACTCTTCGGTTCGGGCAAAGATTGCAAGTCAAGCATACTCACAGAGCTCGGAGCCTGTGATTGTCGTTGAAGTGCGAATGGTACAAATGCCTATCGGAAGAACAAAATGTATATTAATTGGAGTATGATTTGACAAATCTGCATATTATAAGTGGCACTTTGCTTACATAGAGCTTCTTTAAATTACAGGATGTTCTTCAAGCTGCCGACAATATTCCTGTACGCATAGGTGCTGTGGCACTGAAATCAGTTTTATATGAGCATATTCTACCTGCGTGGAATGCGTTTTCGAACAATTATATGCTCGAAATGGATGATATCATAATGCGGAATAAAGACTGGGCTGTTATCCACCCAAAGACTCCTGATATAGATGCAATCAACACAAAAAAATTCTGGAAAGAAGCCAAAAATGCAGTTCTGCCAGTTTTCAAAGGCGGGCGTACCATTGTCCATTTTCACATCCCTAATCCAATATTTGAAAAATACATTGATTGGAGAATAAACCAGGATCAAATGGCCGAACATGAAAATTTAACCCGGATTACGAGTTACAAAGAACATCAACCTTTAGACAAAATGGTAATATTTTGTTAATCTTACGTTTGATGAAATAGCTCTGTGCTTACCAAATTGTAGAATCTCCATCGAACAAAGGAGCCACATAACAAAAGACTTGCTCAAACAGTAACCGAATACTCACAACCTACAGATGTTATTCCTTCGACAGCTAGTCATCAGGTAAACTACATGATTTTCTCTGTATACCTTAATCACTCTGAGCGAGACAACAAATCATAGCCTGAGAACACAGTTCAGATAGTTGAACGAGCCTCAAAGCGTATTCGAGTCTCAAAGCCAGCAGAGGTAGAGCCAACCATTCAAATTTCGCCAAATAATGAAATGCTTGTTGAGGCCCTCCGAGCACAGAAGCAGCCTACGCAACGCGAAATCAACTCAATGTGTAAGTTAGGCTTTCGTAAGGTATACAAGATGTTATGACATCACTGATGATCTTCCTGTCCAGTCAATTCCAAGTTAATTCATGCAAGAGTTTATAAAATCAAGAGACTAACATTTGACGAGCTCTTACAAAATCATGACTGGAAAGCCCTTGTTGATACCGATGGAGCATTGGAGATTGACCTACATCTGAACATGCTGCAAATGAAGAAAGGTGGTTTCAAGATTGCGCATTTCGGAACTGCAAGTCAAGTGGTTTTTGGCGATACCCGCAAAATTGTTGCGAAACAAGCATTCTATATGAAGGTCAAGGAAATTACAAGCGTCAACCAGCTTGACCAGAAATCAAAATTAATGCAGGACATTCCTTACGATGGACCGAGACAGATGCAAAACTTGATCAGCGAAGCAACATGTATTGTCTGGGCGGGCGCACTTCTTGAAATGGTGTATGCGTTTATTGACCGCCGCAACACACAAAAGAAATCTGTCAACGAGAACGATGGAATTTCAATCCCTCGTATGCGTTTTGTCAATGCTGCATTGGCCATTGAACGGATAGGCAATGATCCCACCAACCTCAAATATTACCTTCTCGAAGAACTTATTCCTACCGATGGTGCAGGTGGTCCATTCCGAAAATATCTGAATAATACCTCGGCTGTACCTATTATTTCTTCCGATGCAGAAGCTCGAGATCGTGCAGATTTCCTTTCATTTGCCCAACACGTACAGTACTACAAAACAGATAGAAAGGCATTCTTTTCTGATTTACAAGGTAAGTGTAGGCTCAGATATTTTTGAATAGGATCTTACACTAGTTGATACAGGAAACAAAGATCTTCTTACGGATCCCCAAATTCTGACACACACGTAAGTTGCCTTTAATCATACCAATGAAGTTTAAGAGTTGCTCACAAATGACCTTCAGTGACCTTGGCCTCATCTTCGCGGGCGGAAACTTGATGAAAGGTTTCAATAACTTCGAGAAAGATCACAAATGCAACAAATACTGTCAATACTTCAAGTTACCTACGGAATATGGCGAGTGCGAACAATCCGGTAATCCATATGATGAAAGCAACACAGGCACTCGGAGAGATGGTGCAAACTGGAGGGATAGTGTCCAGGGACCATTGTTCCTTTCCAGTAACAGAAACTCTGTTCATAACAAAGCACTGGGACCCTAAATGCCCTCCTGGACCAATCAAAACATAAACCACAAAGAAAAGTAATGCATCATGATTCATAGTACATACTTAAGAACACCAGAACCCTCGTATCATTAGTTAAGCTCTACATCCTTTCTCCCTAAATAATCATCATGATATAGTTTCTTGTTGATCACATCCTAGCAATAGCCCCTAAGCAATGGTTAGAACTCAGATATACACATGGAATGACGAGCCTGGAAAATAAAGACTGACCGCTAGACTTTCATCAAACGAGAAGAAATCAAAGCATATCTGTTGGAAAGAGTCAACGGGTATGCAGCTTATACAACAATGTACCCGGCTTACCTCTACAAAATCGGTAAAATCTCCCTATACAAGGAGTGTGTTCGACACTCAAGGAAGCAGTGCACGGAACGAAAAGATGATCCTGATTCGGAATTCCTTGTCCCCAGGGGCCAGTAAGAAGCTGGGCTACAAACCCGGATTGTGGCAGGCATAGGCTGTTGGCGTCATACTAGGCAGAGGATACTGGAGCTCGGACGCCGGAAACAAGAGCGTATCAACGAACATGCGAACTCACCCGACTAGTCGCAAAGTTGATTTGTAATCGTGGTTACCAAAAATGAAACTAAATTATTACAGCCGAAATTCGGCGATCACTTTGCTAAGTTGGATTTTGAAGCTGGCGGGTCCCTGTTGCCATACATTTAACCCATCAAGCTTTCAAGCTTCAAGCTCTGTGGGCTTGATTCGCTTAACCCATCAAACTGTGTGGGCTTGATTCTCCCTACACACATTTAACCCGTCTTGTGCCGAGGCAAATACTGTGAAGGGGTTTTTCTTTTTCTTTTTTGCCATTAGTACTTGAAAGCTTAAACGTTGAATACATATGAACTTTAGAACGCGCTGATTCACGTGTGCGTCACTGGACCCTTGCAGTACTTTTCCAATGAAATATGATATGAGCATCACATATAATCTTGGTCCTGGCACATGAGAATAAGTATCCAGATATTGTGCGGATGTAGGCACACTGTACCGTACTAAGCTACAACGGGTAACTATAAGGGCTTCGGCTCTTTCCTTACTACGGATGACTGTCAGAGTTCCGGAAGGGCTCGAATCATTGTTGTTCCCTTGAAAAGGCTAATGGAAGTCGAAATGAATTGTGCTATTCTTGGACAAGGGCACGTTGATAAGATACAGTTGTGGGTCTGATCCATCGTTCATTGTCCTTCTTTGCCTTTTACCCCCACCATGTCGAGTCCAGGAGACGACGTTGCAAAACCATACACGACATACGGCTGGGCGCGTGCTTATGGCGCACCTAGCGCTGTCTCCTTCTTTCCAGACGGACAGAGAATAGCCACCACCGGCCACATAGACTTTTCAGTCCGGATATGGGACATTGAGACGGGCGAGGAGGCGAGCGAACCTTTGGCAGGCCACCATACGCATATGCCCATGTGCATCTCGGTCTCCAAGCGTGGTGACGATATGCTCATTGTGACAGGAGGAGCGGATAACCAGGTCCTCCTCTGGACATGGAATGGGCCCATCGATCATTTAGCGCCCAGGATTTTGTTCAAAGGACCGAACCAGTTTGATGTATTATCCGTTGCATTTTCCTCTCTTCGCAGTCCTCTATTCGTTGCTTCAAGTGGGACAGACGGAATAGTCCAATTATGGAAAACAAACCTGAGCGCTGCCGATGCGTCGTCTGAACCCAGCCTCAAAATCCCATTTCCCAATACACAAATCTCCTCAATCCAGTTCTCACCTACCGACTCCAGCGTTCTCGCAGTAGCCTGTCTCGACAAGACCCTTCACATTATGGATGCCCACAGTGGCGAACGGAAGGCAAAATTCTCCAGCTACACCACTTTTATTTCTAGCTTGGCATGGTTCCCTGGAGGCAAAAGAGGCGCATTCAGCGAGGATTGTGGCATACATACCTTCACATATACGTCCAACCTGAATGGCGCTGGGAGGGCAAAGGCCTTACCTCAAGTTAATGGCAGTGGGAGACGGAGCCTGAGCTACGGGAGCGTTAGCAATGGAATGAACGGACATTACCCTCTAGGCGGCAATGGCAAAGAGTTGAACGATCTCGGACAGGGGAAAGGTGCGATCATCGAAAGCGACGACCCCTTCATCGGCCACAAGCGAGCCATCAATTCTATCTCCATCTCTCCAGATGGTCGGTTCATGGCATCTGGATCTAACGATAAAACCATACGCATCTGGAATTTTACGTCTCGCAAGCAGGTTGGAAAACCAATCAAACTGGATACCTACGTGCGCATCGTTCAGTGGTATCCATATTCTCAAGAATCTTCGTCGGATCCAGAACAACAAACTTTGAAGTTACTCAGCGTCACTGAGAACGGAGAAATTCGATTATGGGACATGAGCTACCTCGAGACGGAAGAGAGTGTGGAAGTGACGAAGAGGGTATCGTTTGAAATTCGCAGCTTGCTCCAGAAGGTTAGGGTGGAATTTCAAGAGACTCTGGAGTACGAGGTACATTTTCATTCATCACACTTGTCTCATTGCTCCGCACTTATTGCTCGATACGATAGTTGTCGGAAGTCCGTGAATCTCATGCGCGAGAAATGCAGAGCATGCGCGATCTGCTTGACGCCTATCGTGCTGACAGCGAATCTCGTTTCGCTCAAGTCCAGGAAACTCTCTCAGGAATGCACAACGCTCACGAAGAAGCAATAATCTCTCTTACTCGAACGATCAATGCACTCGACGAGAAACAGGAAAACGTAGTCAAGAAAGGCTTGCATGGTTTGTTGAAAAAGCAGGAAAAGGATTTTCAGGATGTCAAGGACGCTACTTCTGATTTGGGACGGAAGGCTGAAGAAAAGCACTCAGATGTGCAGAAGGATTTGAAAGATTTGAAAGGAACGCTTGAGCAGATTGTTGGCCACTTGTGAGTTTCGTTGACAACTATTCATACCCCATTTATGTACTGATCTCGGTCGCTCATGCAGGAAAAAGCCCCAGGGAAGTGGACCTAGTGGAAGGAACAATTAGATCTTTTAATTTGCAAAGCAGCTTTCCAGAAGAAAGTGAGCCTGCTCTTGGAACTGCTATTTAACTCGTCGTCGACAGATGGCTATCCGGGACGAGTGAATCCAATCATTACTCAGAGGCAAGGATGGGTGGAATTCTTTCGTTCCTGTTAGCCATGTGCCTTGACCAATAATACCCTTTATCTTGAATTTTTGGACTTTCTGTATCTTTTTGCATCGCTCTCGCAATGATGTGTAGGTCTTTTTGCTGTGTATATCGCTTTCTCGTCGCATCTTTCTTCTTCTTAACGCTGTACCATAAGTAGTATCGTCTTGTCATGTACCTTCGATAAAGCTCAGTGTAAAATATATGATTATTTCCACGACGTTTCATATCTTACACGACCTCAATACTAGTTAATGGCATATCCTTGCTTAGTCCTACGTCGGTACGGATCCAGTCTCAGATTCAGGTTCGCCGATAGGTTCCTTGGCGTACTGCAAAGTCTCCTTGATACCTTCGACGATACAATTAATGAGGGATGTATGATCGCCGGTTCGTGCCTAGCGAGAAAGAAGTACATTAAAAATAAGATATTAAACTGCTGATGAATATTTCTTCCCGTACCATGCGAAGCGAATTATAGTAGTCGGGAGTTTGGTGGAGGTTGAGTGAGACCGGAGGATATCCATATCTGATCAAAGGGATAGATGCAAGCAGGCGAGCTACTCGACCATTTCCATCCTGAAGGTGAAGGGTAGTATATTACTAAAACCGTGCATGATGCAGATAACCTACGTCGAAAGGGTGGCAATTCGCGAATATCAAGTGTATCCAGCTCGCAGTCGCAAATGGGTTGCGCCACGTTCGGATCCATTGCTTCTGAAATGTCAAAGAATATTATTCTCAAGATAATAGCTGACATACCTTAGCCATCTTGCAAATATATTCCAACTCTGTATCAACCTCTGGGAAGGGGCAGCATTGTACGGCGTACGCGCCAGCCGTTGCCACCGTCTTTTGCGTGTCTTTACGCGTCCTTCCAGGGGGCGTATACTGCTTTCCGATATAGCGGCATGTATTCATAACTCGTGCATGTATATTGCAGACTGAAGCAGGCGTGAGGCCCTCAGGGTTTGAGACGATAGGTAGAAGAAGGTCGTAAGCCTATTTAATGAAGTATGAGTATGCGTCAACGTTTCCTGGAGTAGATTGATGTACAGCAAACGTATCATTCAGCATATCCCTGATTATTTGAGCGTCTCGCAGACCACTGTCTGGGAGTGTATCTACTTTTCCCTTTGAAACACCATGTTCAACGATATCCAAAGCGGACTACAAATGTTCTCAGTGTATTTGAATTGCATAAGATGATTATGAGCGTACCTCGTCCGTCAGATGAAAACCACTCTCGACATGACTAGTGTCAACTGCAAGCTTGTTCATGTACGCAGAGAACAAAGTTGATCCTGGTATCTTGCGTGTCTCCCATTGATCTTTGATATCTTTTGCGTCTATCGGCAAAATGGGGAATGTAACAGGAAATTTATGCTCGCGGGTGCACTTCCAGTCTTGTATAAACGTCGCTTCAAGCCGTTTGTAGAATAGTTGAGCTGTAAAGCGTTAACGCAGAGAATAAAAAAGTTGATGTACATACATAGTTTTCCCGACGAAAGCAACGCGTCCCTCGTGCTCTTCTCGAAAATATCATAGTTCTCGAAGATCTTCCTATTCAATTCAACATCAACAATGTTCATCTCAGCCAGAATTTGCTGGGCCTATTGAAGATTGATAATTATTCCCATCGACGAGGGGAAATAGCAGTGGTACCTATTCCAGTCACTGACATGGGAATGACTGGATTGAATTGGATTATGACGTTACCTTGCGGTAAAGCTCGACGCTGATCATGCCAGATCCTACGAGGATTAGATTGTGCGCGAGTTGTACAAGGAAATAAGGGTGCGCATCTGAGTATGCGTCTATCATGCCTTGAAGAAGTTTTACGCATTCCATCGGGCCCAATGAATTTGCCTCCTTGAGCTTTGCACGATCATTTGCTGAAACGCCATCCGGGATTTCCTGGCGGATCATGTTATCTGTGTACTCTTGCCACCAGTCCAGCCAAAGGACTTACATTTAATAGAGGCGTCTCAAACGACATCCTTGAAGTCACAGAGTGATAATGGATACACTCACAACACAACAGAGGGGTTGAAGATGGTCGTCGCTTATTATGTTACGGCTGGTCATGCACATTGCAAAGCATCAAGACTCCACAGCTGCATATGTACCCACGCCACTCTCTAGAACGCATTTCCTAAAATCAAATATTGTATCCAAAGCTAAGTTCGAGTTCAAATAATTGTAATTGACGATCGAAAAGCGAGCAAAATGTGCCTAAATGAGCTCCTAGATGAAGTTGAAAATGTCCTCGTCCTCTGAGCTAGTCTGAAAGCACAGCATATCAACCCAAAGGCAGATATGCTAGGCTCAAATCGTCCACTAAGAACCAATAAAAGTATTTCCGACAGGGCGAGTCAAGGGCGAGTCTGGTTCGAATATCACAAATATATAGGAGAAATCCTCCGTTTACGTGCCGCGACCACTATCAACGGTATCCTGCGCAAATTCTAAAGTCTCTTGAATTCCTTCAACTATGAGATTAATCAACGCTGCATGGTTCCCAGTTCGTGCCTAGATAGATTGAATGAGAATGGAACAAGGACTAGCTCTACGTAATCGTACCTTACGGACCGCATTGTAGTATTCTATCGATTGGTGCACACCAATGGATATTGGAGGGTATCCGTATTTTATAAGAGGTATCGAAGCAATGAGACGAGCGACTCTTCCATTACCAGCCTATTTCATGACGTTTAACAATGTGAGAACAAGACAGGTAGTTTTGGCGCACATCAAATGGTTGACAACTAGTAATTATTAGATGGACCCAACTAGCAGTCGCGAAAGGATTTCGCCACGTTCGAATCCATTGCTGCTCTGCATCGTTAACATGCTTATTTTCAAACCTAGACACACGGAACAACGCACCTTGCTCATATTGCATATGTACTCAAGCTCTCTATCCACCTCCGGAAATGGACAGCATTCCAAGTTGTACCCGCTCATAACTGCAACCGTCTTCTGTGTCTCTTTACGTGTCTTTCCAGGAGGTGTATATTGCTTGCCAACGTATCGACATGTGTTCATAACTCGAGCGTGAATTTTGCAGACGGCAGATGGTGTGAGGTTTTGGGGGTTATCGGCAAGAGGAAGCAGTAGGTCATAGGCCTACGCGCATTGAGCAAGAGAGACCATGGAGATTATTCTGCTGCTAGAAACGTACCGAAATGATGTCTTGCATTGCGGCTCTGATCGTGTCCGCGTCCTTGACTTCACTTCCAGGCAAGGTATCGATTTTGGCCTCCGAAATGCTGCGTTGAACGACGTTTATTGCAGACTAGACCGGTGGTCAACAAGAAAAACCGTACAAAATTTTGAATGATGCCGTACCCACCTCGTCAGTAATGAGGAACACCCCATCAAGCTGATTGGTATCAAGGGCAAGCTGGTTAAGATATACCGAGAGTAGGGACGGTCCTTCTTCCTCCTTTTGTGCTGTCCATTCCTTTTTGATTTGTTCAGCGCTTGCGGGAAGAACAGGAAAGGTTATGGGGAATTTATGTTCTCTCGTTGGCTTCCAGAGTTGATTGGGGCTAGCTTCAAGATTCCAATACGTTATCAGCAACACAAACAAGAAGGAATGAGAGAACAATGGAACCCACTCTGTTCGTCGGATGTTTCCAAGACTTCCCTCGTACTCTTATCAAAAACACCATACTGCTCGACTATCGTCTTATCCAATTCAACATCTGTAATTCCCATTCTGGCAAGAATATCTTGCGTCTATAGCAAGGCGTTTCAAGACTTATTATGTCCAATGATCTGTACAGGAAAATAATATTTTTGGACGCACCTTCCGAAGTAACCCAACAGCAATCATACCCGATCCTACGAGAATGAGATTATGTGCAAGCTGAACCAAAAAATACGGATGGGCATGGAGGCTGGCAGCAGTATAATATTCTTCTATCATACTTTCCAAGAGCTTCACACGTTGCATTGGGCTCAGAGATTCGGCAGCGTTCCATCTCGCACGGTCTTCCAAAGAAACGACGTCGGGTATTTCCTAGGAAACGTTGAAGGTCCGTCAGTCATGGCAAGAAAAAAGTAGAGAGATAAATTGGGTTCGTACCTTGAGTAAAGGAGTTTCATACGACATTGTTTGCACTAGGCGTATACAGAAGGATAAGGAGAAGAGCTGGGAACAGTCTATTTAAGGCACATTCGAAGAAATCCGAGTAAATAGGGTCGGTTCGTGAAAGTCTCGTGAATGGTCGGTATGCGCCGCATTGGATGGTTGTACGAGAATCAAGCATTCAAATTCGAAAATATATCCCGTTATTATTATGTGACGGAACCAAAGAAATACAACGAAAATAAAAATTGCAATGAATCAAGAGGGTATACGGATCCAGGTATGGGTATGAGTGCATAGAATGTTCGAAATGCGAAAGTCCAGTGGTATTATTTACACGTTCAATAGTCGATGTTCGTTGCTGTTCATATATGAAATTTGTCGGAATAGGTCGATTCACTCTGACTAGCCCACAAGCCGGGCCTCAGTCAGACCATTTCTTCCCCTTCGCCGGGATACGTCCTTGTTTCCTGACAACCGGCCTAGAGGTCCTCGTCTTCTCGTCATCACATTCCATATCCACCCTGCCATCTTTGTCGTAAACCCCCGCTGACTGCTCTTTTCCGGCTGGAATCCCCGAAACCTTGCCAGGAATGTTATCGTTGGTGTTGCGCACATGTACCACCGAGTTACCAGTGACGAGACCGGATATGCCGTGGTTGATCGTACGATGATTATTGCTAACTTCAGTATATGAGCCTTCGAAAATCATGGAAGTGACATGTGCGCCTGGTGCGATGGTTACATTTTCGATACCTGCGATGGTGGCCTGGCGGTATGCAAGTGCGGTATGCGGAACAGTAGAGACAGGCATAGGCATCGTTGAGGAGCGAGGTGGAGAGGAATTTATAACAGAAGAAGGGAAGGAGGACGTAGGAGACTCGATCAACGTGGAGGAAAAGGAAACTGCAGGAGGGCCATGTAACTGTGTCGAAGAGGAAGTCTCAATGCGAGGAACATTGGGATTGAAGTTTGGTTGTGAGGTTGCGTTGTTGTCGGGCATGGAAGCTGCGGCAAAGATTGTGTTTTTCAGCTTCGATGAGAACGCATCCTGGGGCGGCAGCCCAGATGGTGGGGAGGCGAATGATGGAGATTGATCTTGCGCTGGAGACAAATGAAATCAGCGATTGCGATTGCATTGCAAGAGGACAGCCATCAGAGAAGATGCTCACCTGGCCATGGGTATACATGTCCTCTGCCTGTCATATTTGCAGGAGGGACACGAGGCCTATCATCGCCTTCTTCCAGAGACAATCCTGCCATACCGGCAACGATAGGTGTTTCTCCGCGAACAGGCATGGGTGGCTGTGCAATATGGCTGCGGAAGGCGACGGGCGGTGAATAGGACTGTCTGTCAAAGGACAAGGGTCCTTGGGTGCTATGCGTAGCAAATGAGGGGTTGTAAGCGGTACGTGAGTTAACAACGCCCATGTTGAAGTTGGGCTGGGCTGGACCATTGTGCAGAGCAGCTGCAGAGAAGATTGCGTCGCTTATTGATGGAGGTCTTTCACTGTAATTCATCCTAAATGGCCGCCCTACAAGTCAGGATGTTATTGATAAGCAGCTAGTTACGCAAAGTGATGAAAAATAAAGAACCAAGCTTACCTGCGGGTTCGTTGTCGTCGTCTTCTTCTTCGGGTTCTTCGCCTGATTCCTCGCTGAGCGAGAACATAGACATTTGAGAAGCGAGAGTGACATGCTCCGGTTGAGTTTGCTGAGGTACCTCGGGACTATAATGTTCTTCTTCGATAGCAGAAAAGAGTTGTTGAAAGAAATGAGCCGACTTCGCGCCCATGCCCATGATGTCACCAGGCTTGATGTTAAAGTCGATCTTGCAATCGGTGGATTCAAACTGGGAGAACTCAATACCAGACGGTAGGGGTGCATTGCCGAATTGGTTTCCAAATGTCTGAGTATATCCATTATGAGTGAACTTGGACTTCGTGAAACCGTTGGATTGAGATGGAGTAAAAGAGGCTCCGAGGGGTATAGATGGCGTAGAAGAATTTCCCAAAGGTATAGATGGCGCGGTGTTACTTGGAGAAGAATTTGGGATTTCTGAAAAACAGAAAGCGTCAGAGAAGTGTGCATGCTGGTGTCTTCGAATATAAAACTAGCCTGTGGCATCGTCAATAGGCATACCAACTCCACTTGCCATATGTTGCGTTCGCATTCGACCTTTTTTAACCTTCGAGCGTCCATCTAGGTAGCAAGGTATACGGGTAAGAGAATTTCGACGCTGGAAAATGCAAAGAACCCACAAAAAGTCTGTGAATTGTCGGTAATGGTCTCCGTGTATGAATTCCCTATAATATTGTTGGAGTTGACATTATAGGTCGTTGTTTCCTGATTGTAACTGTTGTATTCCCCGTTTATGGTCACAAACTTGGGTTGACCTGCGATAAAGACGTGTTCAGAGCCTGCAAACATTTCGAAAGCTCTTGGAGGAAAAGGATTAAGGCGGCGGGTATGAAAAGTCGTGATGCTTCAACAAGGCAGAGGTAAGAAGACATAATGAGGGAGAGGCCGTTTTTATACAGCGCGCAGAGTGCACATTTAATGTTTGTCATGCAATGGTCAACACTGCAAGACACAGCCTTCTCGTGCAGTGTTCATGTCGCCGAAAGGTTCCGGACTAAGAGGGCCAGTATATGAAGGAATTGAGGCAGTGAATGATTGGCATAGATTGGCGTGTACAAGTACACATGTTGAGTAGAAGGGTAAAAAGGCTGTTCTGGCAACGCTAGCCGCAGCCACAATCAAAATTTCTCAGGAAATTACGATCACGTGTGTCATATCGTCGCGTCGCGTTCCTCGAATTGAAATTTAATTTTTAGTGCAATTCATGTTTATCAACTTTACATTGACTTTTGAAAGTCCGTAAGCCAATAAATTTAAGCTTAATAAACTTGCTTTTTATTTGGAATATTTTCCCTCATTGCAGACAGCAAACGTCAGGTATCAAACTATCAGCCCTGTATGCTCGAGTTCGAGATACTCCAATGGCGGGAGCATGCTAAATTGGTCATTAGAAAATCATCCCAATCTTGCAACGCTTCGACGAAGGCCTCGGCCAGCCAAGAAGACTCCATGAAAATTCTAATAAAGAGGTTATAGACCCTCGGTAGCTTGAGGGGTCTTCGGATGTGTCAGAGCACGGAGACACTCGATTTTCAACTATTTCAGCTGCGTCCCAGTTTTTCCACGCGAGTTCCTCGATCTTACATTTGAAATGTGCAATAAAGGAATAGAAGGAGCCAGATTCACACCGGTAACCCCCCATCAGAGCGAGTGATTCGAGTAAGGGAATTTAGAAAAATCGTTAAAGCGGCGTGGTGACCGCGGCAACGATGTTGATTTTACAAATTCAAAGTTCACTACAAAGTCCTCGATAGAAATCAGCTAGCGGACTTGAATCGAAGACAAACAAGTATGAGCCGAGGCGCAGATTACCGCCGGCTGCGTAAGACACCAAGTTTGGTTCGTAAAGTCACTGCTGGCGCCAACTAATGTATCGCAGGAATATACCTGGAGATACTCGATTATATATTTCCACAGGATACTCCGCTCGGCGACAGCAGTGGGCATGTCTGTGGTACAAAACGGAGCAAATTCTTGAGATTTTAGCCTTGCAATTTCGTAATAGATCCACCATGCTCCTTTTACGGTCTTATACAAGTTTGATTCGATGGGTACAGAGTTGGGCGTCAAAGATATGACGCCTCGTTATTTGATTCGAAGAGCCTACATATATACATTTGCTATTTAGATTTTCAATTCACACGCCGGTTAAACAAGTAAACATTGACAGCTTTCATATCATCTGGGAGAATGCGTTGAGGTCAATTCTAGCGGATAGGTCAGTGAGTTTCACAGATTGAAATTAGGAATATTTTTGCGACTACTTACATCCATGATAGAGCTCAACGTGTTTTGCGCTCCAAATTCTTCCAATAGGCGCATTATTGGGGTCGTATGCATGGCCGGTACAGACTTCTCCTGCATTTCCACACGCAGGAGCCTCAAAGGTGAACGTCCAGTGCTCCATAGGATCGGTCTTTGGGTCCGAGGTGTGAAAACTGGATTTGACAAGGGCCAGGATATTCAATCCCGCGAGATTCAAAGCACCTTCTGCAGCTTGAAGAACCCTCGTAACCGAAGGAATAACACGATTATTGAACTGGATTTCCATGTTGTCGTAATTGGCACACGCATTCGAAATCTTCTTCCAGTTAGCATTAACTTGTTTAAAGTTAGGACAGGTATCTTTATCTGGCCTTGGCACACTAATGGGACGCGGGTGCAAAATCTTGTCGTAGTCGCCGCCCGGGGTAGGTCTGACATTCAGGACGAATGCACGAGCATGAAGGTCCACGAGACCGTTAGATACCTGCAGATACAAACATGTCATTTTGACGAAGTCCGTACTTCTGAGAATGCGACATACATCCGCAACGGGAGAAGCAACCACGGCTGCCGGAAGAATAAGGGCGACAAAGGCGCAGAGAGACTTGAAGTACATATTGAGATGAAGATTCCTTTAATTTGCTGAAGACAGTGCTTTGAAGGTCTGAAGATAAATGAAGAAAGCTGACCCTTTTTATACTGTAAATACTGTATGTATTCAAGTTGTATTATCATAGCATTATAATCGCGTGCCAGTATCTTTAGGATTAACTTGTGGTACTCGGCCTACTCGATCCCTTGACAGTGGCGTTAAAATCCGAAGACATGAGTATTTCACGCCTTCCCGTCGTAATCTATTTGTGCCTAAAGTTAACTTAAGTATGTACGCTAAACAAGAAGTCACTGAAATTATATTATGAGAAATAACACCCTTGCACCTTCAGCTCAAGCAAAGACGGCTCTCCTCGATTATCCCGACATACGAGCGCTAAATCGATTTAAAGATTGATGGCAGAGCATACTCTATAACATATCGGGCATAACGGATATGTTGATCTTGGGCCAAAAAAGCACATATATGAGTCGCTTAAACGGAGCGCATTTGGCGACTATAGACTGATAGTGGAGTCGTAATAGCTCAGGTAGTCCTACAATTTCCATAATTAAATATCTAAATATACTAGGATTCAGTCCAAAATAGCTCTTTTGTACGACGCTACTGCACGTATTTACTTTGCATCAGTCTATGTTCATGACCTATTTCTCTAACTAGATAACACTAAGCATTATGTGACCCAAACTATTCACACCCATGGCCAAACCTGTCAAGGAAGACCGGCAGCTCAGCAATAAAATAAAAAGGATGGGAATTTGGAAAGCCACATTGATCTACCTTTCTTTTTTAGTAGGACCTAGCACGAGAGCGAACTAAAAGTATAACTATTGACAAGTACGAGTCAACGTTAAGTTGAAAAAATCTATAATATTATTGAAAGCCCTGCGGATGTCCTTAACGTCGCCTTATCCAACAAGATGCTACATACACAATAAACAGTTACTGTCGAATTACCGCCATGTTCCGCGGCACTTCAATACTGGCGAGACTACCCACTCATGCACAGTAAAGCCAAGAACAAACAAAGCATCGGGAGAGTAACCAAAGACCCATCAATGTATCATACCCAGCTTGACATAATTCACAGTCCTCGATGTCCAACTCAATAGGTATCGCGCCTCCTACCTTCTCATACCAAGAGTCAGTCATCAGCGGCAGCCTGTCCTCAACCCTTCTTCTACTTTTTTTCTCCGGTAACTACCCCCATTATCGTCTTGACATTCCATGAATTAGCAGTGAATCAGAAATCCATTTCCAGGCGGATACTTTGGATTGTATATCTTCACCTTAAAGATTTACTGTGAGAGAAGTATATTTACGTGATTTTTATCGTTTATATATTAAATCTTTTGACCAACAGTATCCAGGTTCCGATGCAATCGTGCCATTGTAACTAGCTGTCTAACAGCGCTAGAAATTGTGGCTCGATCGTCCATCAGCTATAGTCTTCCCATGTTTTCGTTGGGGATTTTATACTTTCGGGATAGCGGTAATCCCAGCGTCTACGACTCAAAGGAGGTAAATGCCAGAGTCTTTGTATTTCTACTATCTTCAGTTGTTACGGTATGTGAAAATCCAAAGTTGTGTCAGCGCTTAGCGCTTATTACTTAACCGGGCATATTCATCGTTTTAGGCATACGCACCAGCGCTCATGGTTCCCCGACTGGCAATTGCAAAGGATACTATGAGTGAAAATTATGCGACAATAAAGACCTCCGAGATACAGGTCCAAAACTTAGGACAACACAACCACTCAGAAAATCCATAAATATCCATTCATAATCCTTTGTTCACAAGGACCGGGAACGTTCCCAGAGATTCATAGTACCAGACATCAGCTTTACATAAAAACACCCATAAAAGTATTATCAGTACACGTACTATACGATCTCCAGTTTTACACAGCCGGGCACTAGTTTTTTTGCGTGCCCGCATGCAGAAGCGTGAGACGCTCGAATGATATCAGCACAGTCAAACGTTTGCATGCGAAACTAGTCTGGAGTTATGCAACTTTACATAGATCATATTGCCAGACAAACAAAGAAGGGAAGCCGACGAATTACTCGGGATTGCATTGTACAAGTCCCTCAAGAAACAGGATGCAATAACGGTCAGTTCGCTGTTTGTCCTCGACTTCGACTCGTCGAAACTGCGCAAACTACGTACCCTCAGGCGCAATGGGTTGATCGTCGAGTTCATGCGAGCCTAAAACCATGGTGTTTATTTCAGCGTCAGTGACGTCAGCTCTCTGCTTCACTCTGCTAATATTTATCATCTAACAAGTTTTCATGGACGTTCAGGCACATCATATCCATGAGAACGTAGACGCTCGACCTATCATTAAACTGTAAACGGTCAGTTATGTAAAAATTGGAACCGAACATCAGGCCAACAATTTTGCACACTCACTTAACACCGCACCGACTGTTTCTTCCCTGGACCTGACCTCTATCTAATAAGCAATTTGTTTTTTTCAGAGAGTAAAAAACTCACTATTGAATTACCATCCTGCGTCTAATAATGAGAACAATAAAGAAGATATAAATACAAAAAATCTCGCACCCAATTCAACTGTATGAAGTAACCAAATGACGCGCTGTGAATGTGCGCTTATCTCACGCTACCTCACACACATCGCGAGTCCGAACCGTGTCCTCCGAAATGTACCCGTGTCGCGGTACGCAAATGAGAGTATTGGGAAAACTACGCGTTTTTCCCGTGCCTGTGTGGACCTCACGGTGGGCTTCTTCCACGAGTAAACCCACATATTGGCGCTCCCTGTATGTCCTGATTAAAAATTAGTAATGGAATGAAAAATCGGCATCTATCAATAATAGGTAAGGTCTTTGAATTGTCGGGCATGTCCAGCCTCCACCACCACAAAACAGGGTGCTCACCACTGCATTATACACCCTCCAATAGCGACACTGGGACCCCCCTTGCTCAGCAAAGTCATGCTCATTGAAATAAAGATACTTAATCCTTCGCAATAATGGAGAAATGCCAGAAATCTTTCAAATGTCAGAGGTAGTAGTAAGACCCTAAATTTCAAAGTGACGTTGAGAGGTGAGGCTGTACTTACGTTTCGAGGAACAGAAGATTTTAGTATTTTTAGCGTTTTTGCCTCCAGAACCGACGCAGCCCAATATAGATCCGTAGCCCACACCCGAAATCCTGATTTAGCTCAAGGAAACAAAGGGACATCCAAAATCTATAAACCCTCATTATGAAGGGACTAGTTGGAAGGAACCATGGAAATAGCGCTGAAACTTCGGTGGTCTATAGAAGTCTCTGTAAATATGAGGGTTGGTCCATGTAATGATTTCTGATTTCGCTAATAGAATGCCATGTACTTACTTGTATTTGAGCACTTCGTATCATATTGATTGATAGTACCATCTTCGAGGGTCCAAATAACATTCACATGCTTCTTGAAACTTGACGAGTAAAACAGCGACTTTAATATCATTGGCGAAGGCGGTATGTAACCAGAAAAGAAAGGAAATCAATTCAACAAGAAAGCATCAGCGATGGAAAGCAAAAAAGACAAAGAAAGCAGCTACGTCGATATAAACATAATCAACCAAAGGCTGACACGAATCCTGGCAAATCTTGTAGGTCAGGATCGTCCGTGTGCACATTGAAAGAATCCCGTTGAACTAGATCTATTTCCCATTCATCCTCCTTCCGACGGCGAACGGGCGGGAATGATGCCTTCAAACTCCGGGATTCTCTGAGTTGGTCTTCGTGAATAGGTTTATTCGGGGTTGGGGGCGCATCTTCATTTTTTCGCCAAATGAGCGCACGATCCCAAAGTGTCGGCCTATCGTTCGCGATATCACTCCACTCTATGCGCGGTGGGCGAAAGTCCGCGCAGAGGATGAACCGCTTGTCCTGCAAACACTTGAATAACCAAAGTTTCCACTGAAAGTACGTCCTGTCGTCGTAGGTATCGTTCGGAAACTCCAGCATAAACACGAATAGCACGAGATTCTCGCATGTTTTGAGGATTTGCAGCAGCGATTTTGCGAGATTTCGAGCGGTTGTGTCATGAAGATTTGCACGACTGCTGACTGCGAGGTGTGTCAGGTGTGGTATGTCCTTGATGGTCGAGTAGCGGTGACCGTGTGTTATGGACGTGTACAAGTGTGTTACGCGCTGGAATACGGAATCATAAAAGTTGACCAAATGTGGGCTGCCGAAATGGACGAGCAGCATGACGGTAGGATGGATGAAATGTTCGCGAAGCCAAAACGCGTTGGATGATAGATTTTGGCCCGTAATCGCCAGCTTGGATAATCCCACAAAAACAGGCGCGATGCTGGATAACGCTGTCTCGATTGATGGACGTCGTTCGTTGATGATGAATGCCCATGTTTTTACGCTGTAGCTCGATAGGTTGCGTGGCAATACGTGAAGTTTGGACTTGAGAGCTGGGATTTCGTAGTCCCTTCGTTTTGGGAGAAGTGTGGAGGCAAGATAGAAAACCTGGTCATAGTTAACCAGATAAACGTGCCGGAATAAAACGGGCAACACCAAGATGTTTACGTCGCTGCAGACGAGTCGTAGTTCCCGAGCTTTCTTCATGCTCGTCTCCGCGAGGAAAAGTAATATTTCTCGTATGAGTTCCACCGGAAGTCTAATCCACAGACTCTCAGAGAGCACAACAGGTGTTGGAATTTCTTCAGCTTTCCTAAATGCATTTTTGATCGATTAAAAGGGAATCAGTCGAGGCAAATGGGTCACATACTGCGCTGAATTTTGTGGTACAGGTGTGTTACTGGAAGTAGTATGACTATCGTCCATAGCGAACCAGCCAGCCCTCGCGAGAATACTCCGTCTGTTCATCGTTGCAAATGGTGGTTACGACCTGCGCTGTGCAGAACTGTGGCTGTGCTGCGTCAGCCACTCTATGACCATCCGGCGGCACAGACCGATAGAAACATAATTAATGCCGATTCCGGGGTACGTGCCTTTCTCATATTTATTGGCGTGAAAGCTCCAGCGTATGTTCTATTCGAAAAAGAAATCTATAGGCATAAAACGAAGCAAGTACCCTTCTGTTCGGGAGAGATAACATAAACTTTTTGACGATTTTTGGTGAGTTTTTCCCCGACTTAATTTTATCATTATCGTTCGAAGTTAATAATCCAGTCCCGTGAGTATGGAAAAACCACCGAAATGGTGATCAGATGGATTAAGAGTCGGTGCGAACTCTCCGTTTCCTCGTTTTCAAGTTTCCATTCTGCGATAAATAGAGCAAGACCCAGGGCTTTGGTACGAAGGGCCAGCGTGAATGGGGCGAATCTTATCGTCACATGCGCATGGCATACGCGTCCGGGAAACTCTGGGGCAGCGCTCGAGGGTGGCTGTCTTCCATTCTACCGTGCGCGGTGAATATATCGCTAATGATGGCGCCACGAAATAGAATACAAACTAATGCACATATGCAGCCTCGGGGAATAGGAGTAGTTATATGTAACTCGAGATCCGTTAATCAAATTTTACGCAGCGTAGTCTCGCCGAGGTCGCCTACTATGAGTCTATGTCATCAAATAGAAAACAAAGGCGCGGATCCCAAGTCGAAGAAAATAGGCACATATCAATCGAACTGTCGGCGAGCGTGGGCACAAAGGTCGCTCGAGTAGGGTTTATAGATCAAGCACATAGGTCATGCGTTTGACTAAGGAGCAAGACATAGGTACAAAGACATATGTTCTCCTGATTCAATGACTAACGGAATGAATATAAATCAATGTGTGGTCCGGTGAAAGAAGTACTCTTAAGAAATAAATCTTTCACAACTCGGGAACTTGAATCAGCTGCTGTTCGTCAAATTGTACGTCCTGCGGGAGTCCCGAGGAGACCTTACATACGCCATATAACCCGCTACAAAGGGGGGTCCGGGAGAGTAGATCCGCTTCTGCCAAATGGTTTATCTACCGACGAGAAAAAGTCTGAAGGAGCTAGAAACTGTAAAGCAAACTAGTAATAGTACATGACTGTATGAAGGTTCTTCAACAGAAATAAATAATCTAAATAAAAAAAGTTGACCTTCAAAAGGCCTACCGTGTTATTCCAGAACAACTAGCGCCTAAGATCCTGAGACATCTTAATCTTGACAATTTTATGAACACTCCTCGATCCTACTCCATTATGACAAAAATGATTATTAGAGTCCCTAATTCGAAGTCAATCAAAAGTTCGTCGATTTTGATGGCTATCAGATATCCGGACCGTGAGCGCTTGAGCGCTTGAAGGTAGCAAACTTATAACATCAAGAGGAATAATACGGAACATAGAAGAACAGGAGAAAGCCTCCTATCTGATAAATGTAGTTAGTATCATTCTCCTTCTCGTTTCAACTATGAAGATCTTAGCACTTCCGTGGCTTGTTGTCTGACTATTAGCAGCTCAAGAATGCGAAAGCTTACATTCCAGGAGGAAAACATTGTTGGATGTGGAGTAAATACAAGGCGAATGATATACACCGCGCCACTGGCGTAATCATATTAACAAAATAGAGGCTTTAGCTATGGAAGACATACGTACTCAGCTCATCACTTTAAGACTTGCCTTACCTCGTGCTCAGTACAGCGTCCTAAAAGCTCATAGTCAATGTGAACCCATGCTCGGCGTTCAATAGTGCAGCTGAGTCAACGGACTTGTTCTCAGTAAACTTCGAACGTCTCCCAGAACGCCGACAGCTGCCAAACTTACTATTACGGACACTAACCAAACGCTAACACCCAATTCCCTCATCGTAAGTTTGGTCCACCAGACTAATTCTTGACTAATTCGAATCTGCATTCACAACAATAAACTTAGGAGAAAGAAAAAAAGGAGATCAGTCGCAATGATGGTCATGACAGGCTCGACTCTTCTGATATATTTCCCATGGTTACTCTACCTTCGCCTACTCTATAACTTCTATTGTCTTTTGTATTTGGATGCGTGTAACCACCGAAGTTCCTTGGATACGCCCACATAGTACGCCCAACACGCCACAGTATTTCAATTACACAGCATGGTTCCTTCCCACAGAAAGACCTACTAGATCATGTCCACAGTGTTTACTGATGTAATTGTAAGCACATGGTAGTCCACAACGATTGACGCCGGAAAAGAATTAGGAAAGATCCTTTTCGTACACGTTATTTCTGATCTGTTGGAGCGCGCAGAACTGGGCTTAACGTGATTGAATAAACTTTGACGCCACCTTCTCCGTGGCCGGTGGGCTTTTCTGGTCAGGTGTCAGATTTCGGCATCCAGAGTTGTGTATGTTCTCAGGAGGCCGTCCCATTCGAGACGGAAGTCCTCGGCCTTTTCTTCTCCTAATTTCTTTCTTATGAATCAAAATTAAATGTGTGTTTTTGCTTCGAGAAGATATGCAATTCTTTCAAAAAGAAACCCTAGATAAATCCTAGATAATTTGATTGAGATAAGAAATCACAAGGTACATCTCTTCGCGCATACAATCTTATCTAGTCTAAGAATTTGCTATAAATAGCACTCCAGTCGTCGAACCAGACTGACGTTGACGGGATAAATGGAATGTCCTTCATGTTTGTGTGCGTTCCGGATTCCGAGAGAGCATCCCCAGAAATTGATTTGGATTGGGGTGGGAGAAACTTCATGAAGCTCTGGAAACGACTCTAGAAATTCTAGGATATCACGGGTCACCTCCGGACGAAATGACTTGGGCATACACATAAGTACATACATACACATATTTGTTTATCACCTTACAAGTATATGTAAACCAACATCATGATTAAGTTTAATAAACAGGCTCGAGGGAAAAAAAAGCTTGACAAGCCAGCGATCAATAAGGGAAAATACATTCAACCACCTGTGTCCCCGGAGAAAAAAGAAGACACACCCATCCAAAGATGGCAATGTCAAAAGCAAACAAAAGATGTGGACGAAGTACCAAAGCGGTACTTTGGGCTCACGAATGGGGACAAGCCCGTTCATGGTGCTCTGATTGGATGGCCGTAAGAACCCAAGACACGGGACGCACATGCACCGCGGACTGTGGGAACGCAAAAATAGGGCACGTTTTACGACGTTCGGGAATGGATTTCGTGCCCATTGGGCAGCTTCTGGATCGGCATTGGCTTGAGAAGCCTTAAAACCGGGGTCTAAACCGGCGGAGGCTGATGATTATGATGATAATGTGAATGTACTATTATTTTATTACTTCCGAGAACGTACATAAAGATGCTAAAATAAACTATTCTTTCTCTTACTTCGGAATTTATCCGACGAGGGAGGGACGTGACAAACACAGACTAGCATCATGTATGTAGTACTTGGAGAAATCAAGAGAAAGACGAGTTCGCCGGGGGGCGCACTAGTGCCTGTTGGGGACCACAAGGCCGCCGTCGTTATGACGTAAACTTTGCCTCCTATAGGTGATTCGTTTTTGTTCCAAAGATGTCGGCATTGTGCTCTATACATCGTACCAATGAGTACGCAAACATTCATAACATCGTAACTAATTAGAGGTTTGATTGAACCTTGAAGAAAGATAGCCGAGCGAGGCGTGGCTTTGTATAGGTCCAATCATATATGTACATAAATTAATCGTGGGAGAAAATTCAAGTTCCTGGACGCCAAAAGTTGAAACACGAGACTACTGTGCGCTTATAACGTATGTGTATGTATATGCGTAATTGTACAATATACCAGCGTGAGATATCAGAGCCGAGATATGTTCTTCATAGAAAACAATTAAGGTTTGAGCAGACTGAATCATCGTAAGTTATCAATAGGACAATGTACACTTTTCGACCTAGAATCACGGTCCGTATACGCTAACCCAACGCTTTTTATGTCAAGACGCCGCAGGCTAGGAGGTATGTAAGAATATTAAGGAAGGTTGAGAAGTATTACAAGTACGATTAATCAATGATGGTAAACATATAGGGTGAAAAGCAACGTTTACGGCCCATAAACTATCATCCACTAAACATCGAAACACGAGGTTATCGTGACTATGAGCTTCTTTCCCACACCCTTTGCAAGTTATGCTTATGAATATGGAACAATACACGCTTTCTCCCTGAGATATCAGTGTTACAGATATGTTCTTGATAGAAAACTAGTGATTTAGGTTTGCGCATATGTATCTAGTGCCTAACCTTATCAATAAGCACATAGGATTTGGTCAATGAGCTGCAGGCAAACGTTGACTCTGAGGTTAGTAGCCATAATGATGGAGTCGGACAAAGGCAAGGCTTCGGTGGTATCGTTCAATAATAGGTATTAACAATGGACGACAAATGGTATTTCAGATTTCCGACGTTATCATATACTTACCCTAGAAATTCAGGTCATATGTCTTAGAATAAACAATCCATCAGAATAACCATGTCGGAAGACCCCGACAAAAATCGGGCAGAGAATGAAGATTACTGAATGTTGATAATGTTATTTAATTACGAAGGGCGCGAAGGAATCGTGAAGTGTGCAGCGTCGTGCTGTACAA
>Ga0247779_1000192_pt1 | contig 46053 bp, 44 predicted proteins | sample UWRJL221509R5_FD_179925 | JGI IMG/M metagenome (GOLD analysis project Ga0247779, IMG submission 179925) | Plant litter microbial communities from Arlington Agricultural Research Station in Wisconsin, United States - UWRJ-L221-509R-5 | ecosystem: Environmental > Terrestrial > Plant litter >...
GACGAACCGTTATCCGGACCGGGTGATCGCGGGCAACTCCGTCGGCGGCATCCTGCAGTACAGCAGCTTCTCGCCGTTTGGGTTCAACGGGCGGACGTACTACGGCAAGTTGGCTTATCGGTGGTGATGACGATGGACAGCAACAAGGACAACGCGGACCTGCCGCTGGAGAGAGTCGTCGCGGAACTCCGCGAGGCGCGCCAGTCCTGGCGCGAGCGCCATCGCCCGCACGAGGCGCGTGGCCGCGAGCTGCCCTCGGCCGAGCTGCTGCGCGGCGTGATCGACGGCCTGCGCGGTGCGCTGTTCCCGCTGCGCCTGGGCCCGCCCGACCTGCGGCCCGGCGCCGAGGACTACTACATCGGCCACACGCTGGACACGGCGCTGCACTGCCTTCAGGGTCAGGTCTTGCTGGAGCTGCGGCTGGCCGCACGCGAGGCCGGCGCGCCGCGCGACGAGGTGCTGCTGGCGACCCGCACGAACGCCGTCGTCCGTGAGTTCTCCCGCACGCTGCCGCAGATCCGCCGCATGCTGGACGAGGACGTGCTCGCCGCCTACGAGGGCGACCCCGCCGCGCGCAGCGTGGACGAGGTGCTGCTGTGCTATCCCGGCATCGAGGCGATGATCCACCACCGCCTGGCCCACGCGCTGCACCGCCTCGGCGTGCCGCTGCTGGCGCGGATCATCGCGGAGCAGTCCCACGCGCGCACCGGCATCGACATCCATCCGGGCGCCCAGATCGGGCCGGGCCTGTTCATCGACCACGGCACCGGCGTCGTCATCGGCGAGACGGCCGTGATCGGCCGGCGCGTGCGCATCTACCAGGCGGTCACCCTGGGTGCGCGCAGCTTCCCCACCGACGAGGCGGGGCAGTTGCGCAAGGGCCAGCCGCGGCACCCGATCGTCGAGGACGAGGTCGTCATCTACGCCGGCGCGACCATCCTCGGCCGCATCACCTTGGGCCGCGGCGCGACGATCGGCGGCAACGTCTGGGTCACCCAGGACGTGCCGCCGGGCGGCCAGGTCACGCAGGCAAGCATCCGCACAGCCAACCATGCAGGGAACCCACCATGAGCTCGATCGAGCCCGAACCTTCAAGGAGCACACGATGACGCAGCAAGACCGCAAGAACTGGCGCTTCGAGACCCTGTCCGTGCACGGCGGCTATTCGCCCGACCCAGTCACCCGCTCGGCCGCCGTGCCGCTGTACCAGACCGTGGCCTACGCCTTCGACAGCGCACAGCACGGTGCCGACCTGTTCGACCTGAAGGTGCCGGGCAATATCTACACGCGGATCATGAATCCGACGCAGGACGTGCTGGAGCAGCGCGTCGCCGCACTGGAAGGCGGCATCGCCGCGCTGGCGCTGGCCTCGGGCCAAGCCGCGGTGACCTATTCGATCCTCACCATCGCCGAGGCCGGCGACAACATCGTCTCGTCCACCGCGCTGTACGGCGGCACCTACAACCTGTTCGCCCACACACTGCCGCAGTACGGCATCACGACCCGTTTCGCCGACCACCGCGACCCGGCCTCGTTCGAGCCGCTGATCGATGCGCGCACCAAGGCCATCTTCGTCGAGTCGCTCGGCAACCCGGCCGGCAACGTGACCGACATCGCGGCCATCGCCGCCATCGCGCACCGCAACGGCATCCCGCTGATCGTCGACAACACGGTGCCCACGCCCTACCTGTCGCGCCCAATCGAGCACGGCGCGGACATCGTCGTGCACTCGCTGACCAAGTACCTCGGCGGCCACGGCACCAGCGTCGGCGGCGCCATCGTCGACTCCGGCAAGTTCCCCTGGGCGCAGCACAAGGAGCGCTTCAAGCGCCTGAACGAGCCGGACGTCAGCTACCACGGCGTCGTCTACACCGAGGCGCTGGGCCCGGCCGCCTACATCGGCCGCGCGCGGGTCGTGCCGCTGCGCAATATCGGCGCGGCGATCTCGCCGTTCAACGCCTGGCAGATCCTGCAGGGCATCGAGACCCTGGCGCTGCGCCTGGACCGCATCAACGCCAACGCGCAGGCGATCGCCGAGCACCTGAGCCGCCACGCCAAGGTGGCCTGGGTCAACTACGCCGGCCTGGAAAGCCACCCGGACCATGCACTGGCCCGTAAGTACCTGTCCGGCAAGGCCTCGGGCATCCTGACCTTCGGCTTGAAGACTTCACAGGGCAGCGGCCGCGAGGCGGGCGCGCGCTTCCTCGATGCGCTGCAGCTGTTCACCCGCCTCGTCAACATCGGCGACGCGAAATCGCTGGCCACGCACCCGGCCTCGACGACGCACCGGCAGCTCTCGCCCGCCGAACTGGACAAGGCCGGCGTCGGCGAGGACACGGTGCGGCTGTCGATCGGCATCGAGCACATCGACGACCTGCTGGCCGACCTGGATCAGGCGCTGGACAAGACCTGACCCCGCGTCCTATCCCAGCTTCGCCGGCCGCCAGACCGGCGAGTCAGCGACGACGACCTTCTTCGGCAGCACCTGTGCCTGCGTGAAGGCATCGGCGATGCGCTGCTGCTCGGCCAGCGCCTCCGCGTCGACCGGCTGCACGCGGTAGCTGCGGCGCTGGTTGGCGGCCTCCACCGTGGCGGCGTCCAGCCCGATCAGCGGCGCATGCCATTGCGCCGCCGCGGCGGGGTTCTTCTTGACCCAGTCGCCGGCGCGCTGCAGCTCGGCATAGACGGCGGCCAGCACGTCCGGGCGGCGCTTTGCATAGGGCGTGCCGGCCAGATAGAAGCGCCGGTAGGCAGAGAGCCCCGCGCCATCGGCCAGGATGCGCGCGCCGGCCTGGCGCTGCACCGCGGCGAGGAACGGGTCCCAGACCACCCAGGCGGCGACGCTGCCGTTCTCGAACGCGGCTCGGCCGTCGGCCGGGCTGAGGTAGGCCGGCTCGATGTCGCGGATGCTGAGACCCTCGCGCGCCAGCACCTCCAGCAGCAGGAAGTGCGCGCCGGCGCCCTTGGCGAAGGCCACGCGTTTGCCCTTCAGCTGCGCCACCGACGTGAGCGGTGAATCCTTGCGCACGACGATGGCCTGCGCGGTCGGCGACGGCGCCTCCAGCGCGTAGTAGGTCAGGCTGGCGCCAGCGGCCAGCGCGAACGGCGGTACCGCATCGGCCACGTCGGCACTGAGGTCAATCGCGCCGACGTTCAGCGCCTCCAGCAGCGGCAGGCCCGAGGTGAACTCGTGCCAGGACACGGCCACGCCCAGCGGCGTCAGCGCACGCTCCAGCTCGCCGCGCGACTTCAAGAGGATCGTCAGCGTGGACGACTTCTGGTAGCCGATGCGCAGCTTTTCGGGATCGGCGGCGTGGGCCATGCGGCCTGCACTCATGGCGGCCAAGGTGGCGCCGGCCAGCAGCAGGCGGCGGCGGAGCGGGTTCGTCATCGGGGGCTTTCGATCAGGGTTGCAGAACGTGGAAGCGGTGCGTGCCGTCGCGGGCCAGTTGCGCGACCAGGCCGTATTCCCAGTCGAGATAGGCCTGCATCGTCTCGGCGCTGGCGGCGGTGCCTTCGTAGGGGCGCTGGTAGCGGCGCGTGGCGCGGCGGCGCTGTGCCGGCACCCAGGCGCCGGTCTCGCTGAAGGCCGAGGGCTCGACCTCCGCCAGCCAGCCGACCTCCCAGCCCATTTGCGCCAGCCAGTGCGCGGTGACCGGCGCGCGCACGCCGTCGTGGCGCGGGCCGCCGTCGACCAGCGCGATGCGAGCGCCGCGCACGGCGGCGAAGAAGTCCGTCTCCTGCACCAGTTGCCCGCCCGGCGCGTGGCCGAAGCCCGGCAGGTGGCCGGCCGCGTACTCGGCGGCGTCGCGCACATCCCAGCGGTACAGCGTCCGGCTGCCGTCGGCCTGCCAGCGGGCCAACTCGGCCGCCGTCAGCTCGACGGCACCGGCACGGCGCGCCAGCGCGCGGGCCGATTGCTGCGCCTGCGCCAAGCCCTCGCGCCGCGCCGTGTCGAAGCGCTGCTCGAGCCCGCGTGCCAGCGGCAGGCCGGCCAGGGTCCAGCCGATCGTGCCGTTGCGCAGCGCGGCCACCGGGTTCGGAAGGCCGCCGTTGATCAAGGTCTGCGCGCCGATCAGGCTGCGCGTGCGGCCGGCGCAGTTGACGACGATGCGCGTGCGCGGATCCGGCGCCAGCGCGCGGGCGCGCAGCAGCAGCTCGCCGCCGGGCACGCTGATGCCACCGGGGATCGCCATCGTGCGGTACTCGTCGAAACGGCGCGCGTCGAGCACGACCAGGTCGGCACCGGCGGACTGCAGCGCCCACAGCGATTCGGCCGGCAGCGAGGGCGTGCCGCGCTCGTGCTCGACCAGCTCGCCGAAGGCCTTGCTGGGCGAGTTCACGTCGGCGAACAGCTCGCCGCCGCCGGCCGTCCAGCCGGCGATGCCGCCGTCCAGCAGGGCCAGTTCCACGTGGCCCAGCGCGCGCAGCGGACCGAGCATCGCGGCGGCCGGGCCGTCGTCGCGGCCGGCGTCGTCGAGCAACACGATGGGCACGCCACGGCGCGGCAGCCGCCAGGGTGCCTCGTCGGCCAGGTCGGCAAGCTCCAATTGCGCGGCGAACAGCGGATGGCCCTGGGCATGGGCGTGCTCGTCGCGGACGTCGATCAGCGCGATCTCGCGGCCATCGCGCCAAAGCTGGCGGACGGCGGCGCCGTCGATGCGGGGCAGGCCCGCCACAAGGGATGCGGTCATGCCGCCATGCTGGCAGCGGCGGCGCCGCGCGGGAACGAAGCAGAGCGAATAAGGAGCTGCGGATGTCTTCTTTAGACGGCCCTCGCCGCGCTCGGCGCATGGCCGATGACCCGCTTGAACGCACGGCTGAACGAGGCTTCGGACTCATAGCCGAGCCGGTCCGCCGCGACGGCGATGCGCATGCCGTCCTGCGCGATCCAGCGGCGCGCCTGGAACATCTTGACCTTGGCCACGTAGCGGGCCGGGCTCTCGCCCATCGTGCGGGTGAAGGCGTCGGCGAAGGTCGAGCGGGACACGCCCATCACGTCCGCCAGCTCCGGCACCGTCCAGTCGCGCTCGGGATCCTCATGGACGGCTGCCACCACCTTGCCGATCTTCGGGCAGCGCACCGCGGCGACCCAGCCCGCCGTGTTGCCGCAGCTGCCCTCCACCCAGGCGCGGATGATGCTCGCCGCCAGCGCATCGGCCAGCCGCGCCAGGATGCCGCAAGCGCCGACCCGGTCGAGCGCCACCTCGCGCTCCATCGCGTCGAGCAGCGCCGGCACCGTGGCGTCCTTGGTCGCCAGCTCGCGGGCCAGCATCACGGCCGGCATCATCGAGATCAGCGGGTGGAGCGGGTCGAGGTTGAAGCGCAGCGCGCCGCAGAACATCACATCGGGCGGCACATCCGAGGGCTCCGTAGACGGGCCGCCGACGAGGTAGATGTTGTCGGCCACGGCGACGCGCGACAGCGAATCGATCTCCACGGGCGGCACGTCCGGCGCGTCCGGCTCGCTAGCCAGCACGTGCAGGCTGCCGCGCGGCAGCAGCACCGCATCGCCGGCGCGCAGTTGCAGCCAGTCGGTCTCCGGCGTGCGCAGCCAGCAGCCGCCGCTGCCGACGAAATGGAAGCGCGCCGAGCGCTGCGCCGGAAAGGCCACCGCCCACGGCGCCCGCATCACGCAGCGGCCGTACTCGACGCCGTCGAGCCGCAGGTCCAGCAGGATCCGGGTCAGCAGGTCGGGCCCGGCACCGCTACCTAAACGTTCGGACGAAAAGTCAAGCATCTCAGCTTCTCCGGCATTCAAACGCCGAGATCCTAGCCCTAGCATCCCGGCTCCTGTCAACGAAGGGATATGCACGTGCTGTCTTCAAGCTCCTGCGCCGACTGCCCCGCCGGCATCGCAATCACGGCCCCGGCCCCGGCGCCCCTGCCCACCCGCTGGCCCGCCGTCGCCTCGCTGACGCTGGGCGTGTTCGGGCTCGTGATGGCCGAATTCCTGCCGGCCAGCCTGCTGACGGCGATGTCCACCGATCTCGGCGTCAGCGACGGCGCTGCCGGCCAGGCCGTCACGGCGACGGCGCTCGTCGGCGCGCTGGCCGCGCCCTCGCTGCCGCTGCTGACGCGCCGGCTCGACCGGCGCCTGGTGATGCTGGCACTGAGCCTGCTGCTGGTGCTGTCCAACGTCATTGCCGCCACCGCGGCCAGCCTGCCCGCGCTGCTGGTGGCGCGCGTGCTGCTGGGCATCGCGCTGGGCGGCTTCTGGTCGATGTCGGCGGCGCTGGCGATGCGCCTGGTGCCGGAGGCGCTGTTCGCGCGGGCGATGTCGCTGATCCTGTCAGGCGTCTCGGTCGCCACCGTCTGCGCCGCGCCGCTGGGCGCTTGGATGGGCGAGGTCTGGGGCTGGCGCAGCGCCTTCGTCGCCGCCGGCGCGGTGAGCATCGTCGGCTGCCTGGTGCAGTTCGCCACGCTGCCTGCCCTGCCGCCGCAGGGCGAGCCGAACCTGCGCGTGCTGGGCGAGCTGCTGCGCCGGCCGCCGGTGCGCGTCGCGCTGCTGGCCGTGCTGCTGCTGATCTCCGGGCATTTCGCCGGCTTCACCTACATCCGCCCGCTGATGGAACAGGTGGCGCACCTGTCGCCGGGCGCCGTGTCGGGCGTGCTGCTGGGCTACGGTATCGGCGGCTTCTTCGGCAACTTCATCGGCGGCTGGCTGGCCGGCCGGAGCGAGCGCCTCGCGATCGCCTGCGGCGGCGCGCTGATCGTCGCGCTGGCAGCGAGCCTGCTGCTGGCGGGCGACAGGGCCGCCGTCACGATGGTGGCCGTGCCGCTGTGGGGCCTGGCCTTCGGCGCCTTCCCGGTCGGCTTCCAGACCTGGATCGTGCGCGCCGCGCCGGACCAGGCCGAAGGCGCCGGTGGCCTGCTCGTCGCCGGGTTTCAGATCGCCATCGCCAGCGGCGCCGTCGGCGGCGGCCTGCTGGTGGACCGCATCGGCGCGCTGGGCGGCCCGGCCTTCGCGCTGGTGGCGATGACGCTGGGCACGCTGCTGACGCTGCGCCATGGTCCGCGGCCGCTGAGTACGCCGACCGAAGCGAGGGTTGAAGCATGAGCGCCGGCAACATCAACCGCCGCATGGTCCTCGCCGCCCGCCCCGCGGGCCGGCCGGGCCCGGAACACTTCCGGCTGGAACACCAGCCGGTGCCGGAACCCGCCGAGGGCCAGGTCTTGCTGCGGACGCTGTACCTGTCGGTCGACCCGTACATGCGCAACCTGATGGACGCCGTCGGGCCCGGTTACGCGCCGCCGGTGGCCCTCGGCGAGCCGATGGTCGGCGGCACCGTCAGCCGCATCTTCGCCTCGCGCCACCCGCGGTTCCGCGAGGGCGAGCTGGTGTTGGCGAATGCCGGCTGGCAGGCCTATGCGCTGTCGGACGGCAGCGACCTGCTGGCGCTCGGCGAGGTGCAGCGACCCTCGCTGGCGCTGGGCGGCCTGGGCATGCCGGGCTTCACGGCCTATGTCGGCCTGCTGGACATCGGGCAGCCGCGCGCCGGCGAGACGGTGGTCGTCGCCGCGGCGACCGGCGCGGTCGGCTCGGTCGTCGGCCAGCTGGCACGCCTGCGCGGCGCGCACGCCGTCGGCATCGCCGGCGGCCCGGACAAATGCCGGCATGCGGTCGAGCAACTCGGCTTCGACGCCTGCATCGACCGATACGCGCCGGATTTCGCCGCCCGCCTGGCCGCCGCCTGCCCGCAGGGCATCGACGTCTACTTCGAGAACGTCGGCGGCGCGGTCTTCGACGCGGTGCTGCCGCTGCTGAACCTGCACGCCCGCGTTCCCGTCTGCGGCTTCATCGCACACTACAACGACACCGCGCCGCCAACCGGACCGGACACGCGGCCCGCCCTGCTCGCCACGCTGCTCGGCAAACGCGTGCGCATGCAGGGATTCATCATCCTCGACCACTACGGCGAACGCTTCGACACTTTCCGGCGCGAGATGGACGGCTGGCTGGCCGACGGCCGCATCACCCTGGCCGAAGACCTCGTCGACGGCCTGGAACAGGCGCCCGAGGCGCTCGCGAAGCTGCTGCAGGGCGGCAACTTCGGCAAGACGATCGTCAGGGTCTCCTAGGGCCTGTTCACACGACGGTAGTGCATGGCGACCGCGCCGCAGCGCAGCGGCTTCGCCGAGATCAACTCGAGCCGCCGCGTGCGGGGCAACCCGCTCTCGTACAGGGTCGGCCCATGGCCGGCGATCCTGGGGTGGACGAGCAGCTTGTACTCGTCGATCAGATCCAGCCGGCCCAGCTCGGCCGCGAGCTTGCCGCTGCCGAGCAGCACGCCGTCCGGGGTCGCGTCCTTGAGCCTCTGCACACCCGTGCGCAGATCACCGGCGATGAGGTGGCTGTGGGTCCAGGGGAAGTCCGTTCGCGTCGAGGACACCACGAACTTCGGCTTCGCCTCCAGCTTGACCGCCCACTCGCGCATCGCCGGCGCCGCCTCCACCTCGCCACGCGCGACCGCCGGCCAGTAGCTCTCCATCATCTCGTAGGTGACCCGGCCCCACAGCATCGCACCGTGCTCGTCCATCAGGCGGGTGAAGAACGCATGCGTCTCGTCGTCGGCGATTCCCTCCTGGTGATCGACACAGCCGTCCAGGGTGAGGTTGATGCTGAAGGTCAGGAGTCCCATGGTGTTGTCCTTCGTTCGAGATGCACGACGAGCAGCTTGCCGGCTGCTCCAGGAGCAAAAGTCGACCTTGCGAGGTGCTGGCCCGGTGCAGCCTAGCCTTTGCTTTGAGCGGCGCCCAGGCAACGACATCATCGCTCTTCCGCTGTGCTGCACAACCAGCGCTCCGCTTTGCCCTCTCCCCGCCGGCCCGCTTGCAAGCGGCCGCGGCGGACAGGTGGTGCCGCTCGTCAGGCTGCAGTGACCGCCGCGGCGAGATGCTCGAACAGGGCTTCGATACCGAAGGCCTTGTCGTAGAAGGCATCGGCCCCGAGCTTGATGCAGGGCGCCCGGTAGATCGCGGCATCCTGGCCGCTCAGCACGGCGATGAAGCCGGTGTAGCCGCTGGCGCGCAGCGCGGTGATCAGGCGACTGCCCGAGCCCTTCACGGCCAATGAAAGGTCCGTGATCACGACGTCCGGCCGGGTCGCCATGATCAGCATGATCTCAGCAGTCAGGAGGCGACGGGCAGCGGCGGATGCCGCCAGCGGGAGTGCAGGAACGCCGCGACCCCACGCAGGCAAAGTACCTACACCGCCGCCGCCAGTTCCCAGTCGACCTCGGTCACCAGGCGTTCGCCCAGCAGCCCGAAGCGCTTCAGCTGCGCTCGCAGGATGTTGCGCGACCGGCCCAGCTCGCGAGCGGTGCCCGCCTGGTTGCTGCCGCAGTGTTCGAAGGCGGTGCGCATCGCTTTGAAGCAGATGTCTCGTCTATGAGATATTTGCTACATGAAGACGGACTGGCTCATCCTCACAGCCACCTTGCCGACCCGCCCCAGCGGACTGCGCGTGCGCGTGTGGCGCACGCTCAAGGCGACCGGGGCCGCAAGCCTGCGCGAGGGCGTCTACCTGCTGCCGGAGCACGCGGGCAGCGCGTCGACCTTGCGGGAGCTCGAGCACACGATCAGGGAAGCCGGCGCCGAGGCGCACATGCTCGCCATGGCCGCCCGCGATGTGGCCCAGGAGCAGAGCTTTCGCGCCATGTTCGACCGCTCCGAACAGCATGCGGCCTTCCTGCAATCGCTGAAGGAAGCGCGCAGCCGGCTCGCCACCGCGAGCGCCGCCGAATTGCGCAGGGAGCTGCGATCGCTCGACGCGCAGTTGCTGGCACTGCAGGCGCAAGACTTCTTCCCCGGCGAGAGCGGCGAGCAGGTCGCCGCCGCCGCGGCCGCGCTACGGCGCGAGCTGGAGCTGCGGCTGTCGCCGGATGAACCGTCCGCGCGAGCGGGCGCGATCGTGGCGCTGAATCCGGCCGACTACCAGGCGCGCACCTGGGCGAGCCGGAAGCGGCCCTGGATCGACCGGCTGGCCACGGCCTGGCTGATAGGCCGCTTCATCGACCGGCGACCGGTGTTCCGCTGGCTCGCCGATGCGTCGAAGTGCCCGAAGCGCGCGCTGGGCTACGACTTCGATGGCGCAGCCTTCACGCATGTCGGCGACAAGGTCACGTTCGAGGTCGTGGCCGAGAGCTTCGGCCTGCTGGCGCGGGATCCGGCGCTGGCCCGCCTGGGCGAGCTGGTCCATTTCATCGACGTCGGCGGCTTTCCTGTCGACGAGGCGGCCGGGCTGGAGACTCTCGTGCGGGGCTTGCAAGCCCTGCATGTCGACGACGACGCGCTGCTGGCCGCAGCCCTGCCCGTCTTCGATGCCTTGCACGCCGCGATGGGAGCCGCCGATGAGCGATGAATCACCACCGACGATGACGCGGTCCGAGGCCTTTCGCTTCTGGCTCAAGCTCGGCTTCATCAGCTTCGGCGGGCCGGCGGGCCAGATTGCGATCATGCATGAGGAGCTGGTCGAGCGCCGGCGCTGGATCTCGGAGGGGCGCTTCCTGCATGCACTGAACTACTGCATGGTGCTGCCTGGCCCGGAGGCGCAGCAACTGGCGACCTACATCGGCTGGCTGATGCACCGGACCTGGGGTGGCATCGTGGCGGGCGGGCTCTTCGTGCTGCCCTCGCTGTTCATCCTGATCGGGCTGTCCTGGATCTACATGGCCTACGGACAGGTGCCGGCCATCGCCGGCCTGTTTCATGGCATCAAGCCGGCAGTGACGGCCCTCGTGGCCCACGCGGCGTGGCGCATCGGCTCACGGACGCTCAAGAACGCCTGGCTGTCGTGCATCGCGGCGGGCGCCTTCGTCGCGATCTTCGCGCTGGACCTGCCCTTCCCGCTGATCGTCCTGATCGCCGGCCTCGTCGGCTACGCGGGCGGACGGATTGCGCCGGAGAAGTTCAAGGGCGGTGGCGGACACGGCCCCGCAAAGGCCGGCTACGGTCCCGCGCTGATCGACGATCACACGCCGACGCCGCAGCACGCCTTGTTCAGCTGGGCCCGCCTGCGTGCGGTGCTGGCGGCCAGCCTCGCGCTCTGGGCCGCGGCGATTGCCGCGCTGGTGGCACGGTTCGGCTGGGAGGGAACGCTGGCCCAGATGGCTTGGTTCTTCACCAAGGCCGCGCTGCTGACCTTCGGCGGCGCCTACGCGGTGCTGCCCTATGTCTACCAGGGCGCGGTCGACCACTTCCACTGGCTGGCCGCCCCCCAGATGATCGACGGCCTGGCCCTGGGCGAGACCACGCCCGGGCCGCTGATCATGGTGGTGGCCTTCGTCGGCTTCGTGGGCGGCTGGAACCAGGCCCTGTTCGGCAGCGACTCGCTGCTGCTCGCCGGCATCGTGGCCGCCTGCGTGGTGACCTTCTTCACCTTCCTGCCCTCATTCGCCTTCATCCTGCTGGGCGGCCCCTTCATCGAGTCGACGCACGGCAAGCTGCAGTTCACCGCGCCGCTGACGGGCATCACGGCGGCGGTCGTCGGGGTCATCGTGAACCTGGCGCTGTTCTTCGCCTGGCACGTACTGTGGCCGCATGGACCGGGCGGCCGATTCGACTGGGGATCGGCGTTGATCGGCCTGGCAGCGGCCCTCGCGCTGTTCCGCTTCAAGGCCGGCATCATCCCCGTGGTGCTGGCCTCGGGCCTCGCCGGACTGGTGCTCCAGCTCGCGAAAGGGAGCTTGTAAAAGCGCCGCAACGGTCTCTCAGGTCTCCGCCATTCTCTGTACCAGGAAGTCGCGCAGCCTGCGGACCAGCGGCGTCAGATGGCGCCGGTTCGGAACGACAAGGAACAAGGGCGTCGCTTCGGTCGTCCAGGCCTCGCACAGGGGCTGCAGGCGGCCCTGGGCCAGATCGTCGGCCACATCGACGCGAGACTTGTAGGCGATGCCCTTGCCCAGGACGGCCCATCGCCGGACCACCTCGCCGTCGTTCGAGACGTTCGCGCTTCGCACGCGCACGCTGAACTCGGGTTCTCCGCCCTTGGCAAAGCGCCAGCGCTCATGGACTTCGTCGCCGAGCATGAAGCACAGGCAGTTGTGTTCGACGAGCGCCCGCGGATGCGCGGGAGCGCCGTGTCGCGCCAGGTAGGCCGGTGCGGCGCACAGGACCCGGCGGTTCAGCGGCGCCAGCGGCAAGGCGACGAGGTCCGAGTCCGGCGGCGCGCCGTAGCGAAGCGCCACGTCGATCGGATCGCTGTAGACATTGGCGATCCGGTCCGACAGCGACAGGCGGATGTCCACCTCCGGATGCATCCGCTGGAATTCGTCGAGCCACGGCAGCAGCGCGTTGCGCCCGAGGTCGGACGGCGCGGAGAGCCGCAAGGCGCCGCGTAGCGCCTGTTTCCCATCGGCCAGGCCGGCGCTGGCCTGCTGCAGCGCGGCGAGCGCCGGGCGGCACTGCTCCAGGAACTGCTCGCCCTGCGGCGTCAGCCGCAGGCTGCGTGTCGAGCGCACGAACAGCTGCACCCCCAGCTCGGCCTCCAGCCGCTTCAGCGCCGCGCTGGTCGCCGCGGGCGTGAGGTCCAGCGCACGGGCGGTCGCCGACAGGCTGCCGTTGTCGACCGTCCTCACGAATATGTCGAGATCCTGCAGTGATTTCATTCATCAATTTGAAAATGGATTCAAACGGCGGGCTGTTTTTCAAATTACATCATCGATCGAAGATGCGGCCATCGACTTAAACCTGCTCTGAAAGGCATCCATGAAAGCCGTTGCTTACAAGACCCCGCAGCCGATCCGCGCGCCTGGCGCCCTGCTCGACGTCGAACTCCCCGACCCGGTCGCCAGCGGGCGCGACCTGCTGGTCGAGATTCGCGCCATCTCGGTCAATCCTGTCGACACCAAGGTTCGCGCCAGCGCTGCGCCGGCGCCCGGCCAGGACTACAAGGTGCTCGGGTGGGACGCCAGCGGCGTCGTCCGCTCGGTGGGCCCCGAGGTGACGCTGTTCAAGCCGGGCGACCGGGTCTGGTATGCGGGCTCGATCGCACGCCCGGGCACCAATAGCGAACTGCATCTGGTGGACGAGCGCATCGTCGGCCGGGCGCCGGCCACGCTGGACTTCGCGCAGGCGGCGGCGCTGCCGCTGACGACCATCACCGCGTGGGAAATGCTGTTCGACCGGCTGGGCATCACGCCGGGCAAGCAGCCCAACCCGAAGAGCCTGCTGATCATCGGCGCATCCGGCGGGGTCGGTTCGATCATGACCCAGCTCGCCCGGCGCCTGACCGGCCTCACGATCATCGGAACGGCATCCCGGCCGGAGACCCAGGCCTGGGTGAAGGAACTGGGCGCGCACCACGTCATCGATCACGGCAAGCCGATCGCGGCGGAGCTGGAGCGGATCGGCTTTCCGACGGTCGACTACATCGTCAGCCTGACGCAGACCCAGGCGCACTATGAGCAGATCGTTCAGGCCATCGCGCCGCAAGGCAAGTTCGGCCTGATCGACGACCCCGAGACGCTGGATGCGACCAAGCTCAAGCGCAAGGCCGTGTCCCTGCACTGGGAGCTGATGTTCACCCGCTCGCTGTTCGGCACCGAGGACATGATCGCGCAGCACCGCCTGCTCGACGAGGTGGCCGAACTCGTCGACGCGGGGCTGATCCGCACCACGCTGGCCGAACACTACGGCAGCATCAACGCCCGGAACCTGACGCGCGCGCACGACTTGATCGAGTCGGGCAAGGCCCGCGGCAAGATCGTGCTCGAAGGCTGGAACTGAGCCGATCAGCGGGTGCGGCGCGGCTCGCTCTTGCCGCGCCGCTGTGCGCCGGCGCTGGCGTTGCCGCGGGTAGCAGGCGTGTCGGCCGCGGGCCTCGCCGGCTTGACCAGGCCGCTGGACGCACTCACCGCCACGGTCTGGTATTCGGCCGCGTAGTGCTTGCGCATTCGCACGATCTCTTTCGCGTACCTGCGCCCGAGTTGATCCTTCTTCGTGTCCGACAACAGGCGTCCGGCCACCTGGAAGAACTTCGATTCCTCTTCCTTCAGGTGATGACGGACCTTGAAGCTCAGCTGCTTCGCCGTGGCGATCCAGCCGTCCTGCTGCTTGTCGCGCACCGACAGATCCTCCAGCAACTCGTCGACTTCGTGATGCTCGTGAAGCGCGTGGCGCGAGGCGTCCAGCCCGCCGTCCTCCATCAGCAGATGAACGTACAGGAATCGCTCCTCGGCCGCCGCATGCGCCATCAGCTCGACCTTCAATTGCAGGAACAGAAGCTCGCGCACCACCACGCTGCCGCGTGACGCCGTGAGCTTGCGGCACAGGTCGCGTTGCAGGTCATGGCTTTCGCGAATGGCGTCGAAGATCATGCGGGAGGCTCCGGGTTGGTGAGGTCAGGCGCGCAACGCGCTTCGCTGCCACTGTCCCGGCACGGTCCGGCTTGCGCTGCCAGACGATCAGCCGATCCGGCGTAGGACGACTCAGGAGAACGCAGCGGCCTATTTCACCGGCACCTCATCGGCCTGCCGCGCAAACACGATCTCCACGCGGCGGTTCATCTGGCGCCCGGCCGCCGTGTCGTTGCTGCTTGCCGGCATCTCCTCGCCATGCGCCTTGGTGCTCAGGTGGTCTGCGTTCACGCCGAGGCCGACCAGTGTGGCCCTCACCGCGTCGGCGCGTCGCTGGGAGAGGTCCCGGTTGGAACTGCTGCTGCCGACGCTGTCGGTGTAGCCCTCGATGCTGGCCGTATTGTCCGGATTGCGGTTGAAGAAGGCCGCCAGCTTGGCCATGTTGCGGGAGCCGTCGGGGAGCAACTGCGCCTTCCCGCTGTCGAACAGCACGTCGCCCAAGGTCAGGATCATGCCGCGATCCGTCTTCTTGGCGTTGAGCGCCTCGAGCTGCACTTGAAGGTCGGCCACGTGAGCATCGCGGCGATGGATGCGTTCCGCGTCGCGAGCCCTGTCCTGCTGCGCGGCCGCGTCGGCGGCGGCGAGGTCGGCGGTCTTCATCGCATTGTCCCGCTCCGACACCGCCAGCTTGCGCTGGGCCTGGTCGGCCTCGTCGGTGCGCTGCGCCAGTCGAAGCTTGTCGCGCTCGGCACCGGCTCCCGCGACCAGTTGCTGGTCGGTTCGACTGGCGGCGGCGTCCTGTGCGATCGTCACCCGCTGCGAGGTGAGGTAGGCCAGGTGATCGACGCGGCCCAGCGTGGCGCCCGCCCCCCAGGCCTGCTCGGCCCGGTGCAGCGAATCGCCGGCAGCCCTGAGCTCATCCGGGGCCAGCGCCGAGACCTGCGAACTGCTGCTCGCCTCGTTGAAGCGCTGGCGCGCCTGGTCAAGCGCGGCATTGCGATCGGGAACGGTGCTGCAGGCGGTCGCGGCGAGCGCCACGGCGGTGAGCAGCAAGAATCTGGAAGTGTTCATATGGAGTTCTCAGTTGCCTGGCTTTGCATTTCGACGGAGTTCTTCGCTCAGCACGCGGGCGGCGTCTTGCGAGTCCTTGGCGGCCTTGCGCGACTGCACCGATTGGGCACGCATGTCCGCGGCCTGCGCATCGACCTGAGCCTCCTCGGCCAACCACTTGGCGCGCTCGTAGTCCTTGCTCGCCTCGGCCTGGCGGGCGCTGGCCAGCTTGGACACCGCCAACTGCAACTCGGCCGGCGCATTGGCGCTGGTGGTGCTGGTGCTGGCGTTCTTCACCGCGGCATCGGCGACGGCGAGTTCGGTCGTCGGTATCGGCGCCGTGGCGCAGCCGGCCAACCAGACGGCGCTGGTCAATGCCAGCACCGCGGCGGCGGCGACAGGCTTGGTTCGATTCATGATCATGGCGTTCCTTGATTTCCTGATGGCAGGGCCGAGGCCGGGGAGCATCCCGAGCCAGCGATTCCTGAACGGGCCAACGGTATGCCGACTTGTCGATTCGGTCTGTGCGCTGGCAGACGTGCAGGTCGCCGGTCCTCAGTCCGCAGCCGCCGGCGGAACCGTCCCGAACACATGGTCCCAAAGGCCGCTGCTGACGCCATAGCAGACCGGTTCAGCGCGGCCGTGATGCCAGGCGTGCCAGCGCTTGCGCCGCATCGCCCAGGCGAAGCGATCCAGGCGCCAGTGGTGGGCCGCATGGTGGATCACGGTGTAGCCGAAGTAGCCTGCCAGCACGCCCAGGGTCAGCGCCTGGGCCCGCCATGCGCCCAGCAGCATCAGCGCGGGCAGGAAGACCAGCAGGCCGATCAGGCTCCCGCTGAGCCAGGTCGGCGTGCAGATCAGCGCGCGTGGCCGCCGATGATGGGCCGCGTGCCAGACGCTGAATGGCCATAGACCATGCAGCACGAAACGGTGCAGCAGGTACTCCACCAAGCTCCAGCAGAGGAGGCCCAGCAGGACCAGCGTGGCCAACTCCAGTGGACGGGCCGGCGGCGCCATCAGCAGCAGGTAGGCCCCCAGCAGCAGCACGGCAGCGCCGTACAGGACCAGATCGGCCCGGTAGGCCACTCGGCTGCGTTCCAGCGACAGGAAACTCATGCACGCCCTCATGAACAGGAATGAAGGCGCGCCGCATCGCTTGACCATGGCTGCACCCTAACCGCCGCGATCACGTCGATCTGTGCGATACCGAACATGGCGAGACGACGCCCGCGCCTATAGTCGAGGCATCGAAGATTCGGGAGCCCGGCTTGAACGCGACGGAGGATCCCCTCAGCAATCGTCTGCTGGCTCAGTTGTCGAGCGAAGAGCGCGCGCGCTGGCTGCCGCTGATGGAAGCCATAGAACTGCCGCTGGGCCAGGTGCTGTATGAATCGGGCCGGCCGCAGAGCCATGTCTACTTCCCGAGCACCGCGATCGTATCGCTGCTGTACGTCCTGGAGAACGGCGCCTCGGCCGAGATCGCCGTGGTGGGCAACGAGGGCCTGGTCGGCATCTCCCTGTTCATGGGCGGCGAGACCACGCCCAGCCGGGCGGTGGTGCAAAGCGCCGGCCGGGGCTTTCGGCTGCGGGCCCAGGCAGTGAAGGACGAATTCAATCGCGCCGGGCCGGTGATGCACCTGCTGCTGCGCTACACCCAGGCCCTGATCACGCAGATGGCCCAGACGGCCGTCTGCAACCGTCACCATTCGCTGGACCAGCAGCTGTGTCGCTGGCTGCTGCTGAGCCTGGACCGGCTGCAGGGCAGCGAGTTGGTGATGACCCAGGAGCTGATCGCCAACATGCTGGGCGTCCGGCGCGAGGGTGTGACGGAGAGCGCCCTGAAGTTGCAGTCCAGCGGGTTGATCCGCTATGCCCGCGGCCATATCACGGTGCTGGACCGCCTCGGGCTGGAGGCTCGCACCTGCGAATGCTATGCCGTGGTGCGCGACGAGTACGCGCGCCTGCTGTCCCAACCGAAGCCAAGCTGAGCGGCAGGGCTTTTCTGTGTGCGCCGGGAAACGGTGAACCGGGCGCTAGCGGCGCAAGCGATTGTCGGCACCCGGCGAGATCGGCATTTCGCAGCGGGGATTCCAGCCGAGTCCGTGGCTTGGCGCACCGACGCGGGCCGCCCATCCGCCGAACATCGGGATGGGACCATGACCAGGAGCCATCGATGAAGGTGCTCACACTGATTGCCGCGGCGGTCCTTGCCTCCCTGGGAGCGCTGCTGATTACCTTGAACTACATAGGCTGGGGCGTGGCGCTGTGGGTTGGTGCTGCCGTACTCTCCCAGTCCTTCATCATGGCCGCGGTCTGGCGCGACCTGTCGGAACGCCGACTCGCCGGCCTTGGGTCCGAACTCAGTCCCTCTGCGCTGATCGCCAGCATCCGGCACGTACTGACCAAACGGCTGTGAACGCAGAGCATCAGAGCAGCGGCGGGTGGCCGCGCTGCAGCGTCCTCAGGGCCTGCGCGAAGTCCGGCACCTCGCACCGCCTTCCATTGGCAGGGTCGACCCGCCACAGCCCACTTTCGTGCCAGCGCCCGAGATCGTTCCAATCGGGCCGATCCACCAGCGGATACAGGCACAGGCCCAGCAGCGGCAAGCCCGCCTCCTCGCGCACGCGGCGCGCCTCGGCCACCACGTCGAGCAGCCAGTCCGCACGCCCGCCGCCCACATGCCCCGTCTCGGCAATCAGCATCGGCCGGCGATAGCGCTGCCACGCCTCTTCCATCAGCGCGCTGAGCGGCAGCCGGCGCGGATCGCCCAGGTGCCAGGCCAGCGGCGCCTCCGTCATCAGCTCCCATTGGCTGTTGTGATAGTGGTTCACGCCCACGATGTCCAGCGCCGCCGCGCTGCCACCCAGGGTCGGCTCCGTCAGGCCGCCGAGCATGTCCCAGGCCTGCCACTGCCAGCTGCGCACATTGGCCGCGGTCTCGCCCAGTTCGGGCCGGTCGGCCGGAGCAACGACGTGGCACAGCGGCTCCACGTGCAGGAAGCGGGCGCGCGGGTCGACCTCGCGGATTGCGTCCACCGCCGCCAGCGCCGCGCGCACGAGCCGGCGCTTCACGTCGTAGCCGCGCACCAGCTTGTCCTCCATCGACACCCCGTGGGGCGTGTTGTCGGGCGGGAAGAACAGGCCCTGCTGCGTCGATGCCCAGGCCAGGTAGCCGATCTCGTTGATGGGCGTGTAGACCGGCGGCTCGTCCGTCATCGGCCCGAGGCGACGGGCCACCTCGGCGGCGAAGCGCGCGAAGCGTTCGATCAGCCGGTCGTCGTGCAGGCACAGGTCCGGCGGCAGGCCGTAGTGCCACAGCGTCCAGAGGATCTGCAGGCCATGGCGCTGCGCGCAGCGGGTGATCTGCTCGGCCCGGCGCAGGTCGATGCAGCCGCCAGGGGCTTCGCTGAGGCGCCAGCCGATGCTCTCGCGCACGCTGCGCAGGCCCATGTCGGCGGCGCGGCGAAAGTCCTCGTCCAGATGCTCCAGATGGCCGCTCGCGGCCTGCATGTCCACCCGCTGCCCGGCCGCGTTGACGTGGTCGGCGCCCTCGAAGCCACCGCCCCAGAACGAGGCGATCGGCGGCCGGCCGGCCCGCATGGGCTCGGGCGCGCTCACGCGACGAAGTCCGCCGCCAGCGGGCGGCGCAGCGGCGTCGCCGCCGTGGAGCTTTCGTTGCCGGCGAGCCGCAGCAGCAGTTGCTGGATCTGCGCCGCGCACCGGTCCAGGTTGAAGTGTTCCAGCACCCGCTGCCGCGCATGCGCGCCGAACTGCGCGCGCAGCGCCGCATCGGCCAGCAGGCCGGCACAGCGCGCGCCGATGTCGTCGCAGTCGCCGGGCGCGACCAGCCAGCCGTCATGGCCGTGGGCGACGATGTCCGGCACCCCGCCCACCCGCGTCGCCACCACCGGCACGCCACTGGCCATCGCCTCCATCACGTTCAAGGGCATGGCCTCGGAGTGCGAGGTGTTGGCCAGCAGGTCAATCTCGCCGTAGAAGCCCGCCATGTCCTCCACGAGGCCGAGGAAGTGGACCCGTTTGTGCAGGCGCAGCTGCGCGATCTCGCGCTCGAGCCCCGCCCGCATCGGGCCATCGCCGGCGATCACCGCATGCGCGTGCTTGAGCCGCGCCAGCAGCGGCCAGATCGAGCGCACGAAGACTTCCGGGCCCTTCTCGGGCGAGAGCCGGCCGGCGAAGCCCAGCAGCGGCACGTCCGGCGCCAGGCCGAGCCGGGCACGCAGGGAGCCCGGCCGCTGGGCGCGCGAGCGCGGCCGGAACACCGCGCAGTCCACGCCGTTCGGATCGAAGCTCAGCAGCGAGGGCTGCACGCCCAGGCCCAGCGCGTGGAAATAGGTCTGCCGGCAGACCACGCTCAAATGGCTGCCGGCGCTGCGGTGCAGCTCCAGGTCGGCCAGCGTCAGCTGGCGCCCGTGCACCGTCGCCAGCACCGGCCGCCCGGCAAGCCGTCCGGCCAGCGCGGCGAGCACGTGCGCATTGGGCAGGTGCGCGTGCAGCAGGTGCACGCCCGCATGGCGAACCAGCGAGGCAGCCAGCTGGATCGAGTCCCAGCTCGGGTCCGGCGGCATCGGCGTGGTCACGACGCTGGTGCCCAGCGCACGCAGCCGCTCGGCGAACGGCCCTTCGCAGGGCACCAGCGCGGAAACCGCGAAGCGCTCCGGCGGCAATCGTTCGATCAGCCGTTCGACCCAGCGCTCCATGCCGCCGACGATGGCGTTGCCGATTACCTCCAGCACATGGACACGATCGTCGCGCGGCGGCAGCGAGAGTTGCGCGTTCATTGGCATCCCTTCCTCTTTTGTCTCTCAGCAGCACAGGGGCCGCATCCGCGTGCGGCGGCCCAGCCGTGCCGGGCGCGGCGCGGCCTTCGTGCAGGCGCTGCGTCCGATACCGCTCGCCGCCTCGCCCAGCCAGGTGGCCGCCGTGCCGCTCCAGATCTGCGCGCGGGCGTCCGCATCGACCTCCAGCTGGTCCAGCAGTTCAAGCAGCCAGCCGCGCCGCTGCGCGATCTCCGCGCCGGCACAGGGCAGGAAGCAATCGCTGCCGAACTGCAGCGACTCCGGTCCCAGCACCTCCAGCGCGCGGCGCAGCACCTCGAGCCGGTACGGCGGCGGCGGGCCGAACGAGAGGTCGAAGCGGAACAGCGCGTCCGCGCCGCTGCGGCCGTGGATGCGGTCGATCAGGCCGACCGCGATCGCCTCGTCGGTCCAGGGCCAGGACAGGTGCGCCAAGGTCACGCGCACGCCCGGGTGGTCGCGCAGTGCCTCGAAGTAGCTCGGCCGGCAGAAGCGGCCCGAGCGGCCGTCGATGAAGATACCGCTGTGGAACAGCAGCGGCAGCCGCAGTTCGGCCGCCAGGGCAAAGGTGGGCTGCACGCGCTCGTCGTACGGATACCAGCCGCTGGGCACCATCTTGCAGCCCGACAGGCCGGCATCGATCGCCGCGCGCAGGTCGTCGGCCGCCGCGGCGTCGGACGGGTTCACCACGGCCAGGCCTGTCAAGCGGTCGCGGTGCCCCGCCACCAGCCGCGCCAGGTGCGCGTTGGCGCGCCGCAGCGAGGCCGGATCGTCCAGTGCGTAGCCATCCGACAGGAAGGGCGCGAGCAGCACGCCGTGGTCGATGCCGGCCTCGTCCAGCGCCTGCAGCACATCGTCGGCCGTCTCGCGGCCGGTGCAGTGCAGATGGGCGTCGATGATCATTCCGCGCCGACGCTGAGCGCGGCCAGCAGCTGCTCGTCGGTTCCGATGTCGCGGACGGCGCCGCCCAGTGCCTGCTCGATCGTCGCGGTGATCTTCGCCGCACTGCGGTCCCAGGAGTTGGCCGCCACCAGGGCCGCCGCCTTGGCCCGCTGGTGGCGCTGCTGCTCGGCGCTGCGGTCCAGCTCCGCGGCGCAGGCCTGCACGAAGGCCTCGCCGCCGCCGGCCACGTGCACCGCCTCGCCGTACAGCACCGAGACGTCGCGGATCGCCGTGCTGACGACCGGCTTGCCCGCGGCCAGGTATTCGAGGGTCTTCGTCGGGCTGATGAAGCGGGTCGCCTCGTTGAGCGCGAAGGGCAGTAGGCACAGGTCCCAGTCCTTCAGCAGCGCGGGCAGCACCTCGTAGCCCTGCATGCCGAGCCAGTGGACGTTGTCGCGCCGCGGCAGCGCCGCTGGATCGATCTTGATGACGGGGCCGACCATTACCAGCTGCCAGTCCGGCCGCGCATCGGCAAGTTGCGTGAGCAGCGCGATGTCCAGCCGTTCGTCGATGACGCCGAAGAAACCCAGCCGCGGATACGGCAGATGTCGCTGTAAGCCTTGCGCCGTCTCGTTGGCGGCCGGCGAGCCGCCACCGGCGAAGTGGGCCGCATCGACGGCGCTCGGCACGCACGATACGTGCGGATGCAGGTGGCGCTTGGCCTCGTACAGCGACGGGCCGCCGGTGAACACCAGGTCCGCGCTGCGCAGCAGCGCCGTCTCGCGCTGGCGCAGCTGGCGCGGTGCGCCCAGGAAGGCGGAGAGCTCGTCCATGCAGTCGTAGATCAGCAGGCGCGGCCGCACCAGCTTCACCAGCGGCAGCGCCATCGGCGTGTACAGCCAGACCAGCGCCTCCTGGATCTGCTCGCCCTGCAGCCAGTCGGCGAGCTGCGCCTGCAGCGCGGGAAGCTGGTCGTCGTGGAAGCCACCGGCTTCGACGCTGGTGTGGGGCACGAGCAGCGTGATGGCCGCGCCCTCGCCCTCAACGACATGGCGCTCCTCCAGCCGCTCGGCGCCCGGCGCGACGCGCACCGGCTCCTCCACGTAGATGACGCGCCAGTGCCGCGCCAGGCGGTTCAGCAGATGTTGAGGCCGCTGGTGCACGAAGCCCCAGCGCAGATGGGAGAACACGAGCAACGGTGGCAGGGCTTTCATGATCGGGCTTCAGTGGTTGAGGCCTCTTCAAGGCAAGCGAGATGCCGCTGCCGACTATCCGAAGCTATTCGCCTCGCGCCGGCCCGCGCTCCCCGGCGTAATCCTTCAGGCGGCTGTACAAGGTCTTGATGCTGATGCCGAGCGCCGCGGCGGCGCGCTCCTTGTGGTGCTCGAAATGGCGCAAGGTCATCACCACCAGCGCCCGCTCGGCCTCGGCGACCGAGCAGCCGGGCCGCAGCACGATGCTGTCGGCGTGCACCGTCAGCGGCTCCGGTGCCGGGGCCGCCGGCGCCCGGGCGGCGGGCGGGACGATCCAGAGTGCATCGATGACGGGCCCGCTGCACATCACGTAGGAGCGCTGCACGACGTTGCGCAGCTCGCGCACATTGCCCCGCCAGTGGCCGCGGCCCAGCTGGTGCAGCGCCTTGGGCCCGAAGTGCTTGGCCTCACCCTCCCCGGCGCCCATCAGCGCCAGGAAGTGCAGGGCCAGCGGCAGCACGTCGTCCAGGCGCTCGCGCAGTGGCGGCAGCTCCAGCGGGAAGACGTTCAGGCGATAGAACAGGTCCTCGCGCAGCCGCCCCTCGGCGACGGCCTGCGCCGGCACGCGGTTGGAGGCGGCGATCACGCGCACGTCGGCCTCGAGCGGCTGCGTGGAGCCCACGCGCATGTAGCGGCCCGTCTCCAGCACCTGCAGCAGCTTGACCTGCAGCTCGACCGGCATCTCGGTGACTTCGTCGAGGAATAGCGTGCCGCCACTGGCCTGTTCGAAGAAGCCGCGGTGCTGGCGGTCTGCGCCGGTAAAACTGCCCTTCTCGTGGCCGAAGATCTCGCTCTCCATCAGGTTCGGCGAGATGCCCCCGCAGTTGACCGCCAGGAACGGCTGGGCGCTGCGGCGGCTCAGATCGTGCACCGTCTGGGCCACCATCTCCTTGCCGGTGCCGCTCTCGCCGGTGACGAAGACGGTGACGCCGGTCTGCGCCACCCGCGCGATCTGCCGGTAGATCAGCCGCATCGCGGTGGACCTGCCCTGCAGCCGGCCGAAGCGCCCCTCCTCGTCGAGGATGCGGGCCATCTCGGCCGCCTTGTCCCTGCCCGCGGCGGGGCGGATGGCGATGAGCCGGTCCAGCGCCGCCAGCAGCGGCTCCCGCGCGATCGGCTTGACGAGGCAGTCGACGGCGCCCAGGCGCAGCGCGCGCACGGAGGTTTCGATGCTGGCGTAGCCGGTGATCAATGCGACGCGGCAGCCATCGGGCAACTCGGCGTCGGCGATCAGGTCCAGGCCATCGCCATCGGGGAGCTGGAGGTCCAGCAGCACGACATCGGGCTTTCTCAGGCGGATCTGGCGGCGCGCCTCGGCCAGCGAGCCTGCGATGGCGACGCTGAAGAGTTCGGCGGCCAGCAGTGCGGCCAGGGCCTCGGCCGTGGCCGCCTCGTCGTCGACGATCAGCACATGCGCCGGGATGGCGGGGGGCGACGACATGCGGTTCTCTCGACTCTCAGGGAGCGCTGGGGTCGCCAAGGCGCATGCTCGACGCGGCCACGGATCGCGCGGCCGGAAGCACCATGGCCACGGCCGTGCCCACGCCCGGCGTGCCCCGCAGCAAGGCGCATCCGCCCGCACGCGCGCAGAAGGCGCGCAAGCCGCCGAAGCCGTCCGGCCCCTCGACGTCCAGCAGCGCGACACCTTGCGCTTCGCTGATGCCGGTGCCGTCATCGCTGAGGCAGATCGTCGCGAAGCCCGTGCCCGCGAGGCCCTCGTGCTCGTCCGGCCAGGCGCCGCGGGCGTGCAGATGCACCTCGCCCTGCCGGCCCATCCGGTGGCCGGCACTGCGGGTGATGGAACGGCGCGCGCTCGCGGCTGCGTCCGCCAGCGCGCGCAGCCAGGCACCGCGCTGCACCTCGATGCTGCCGGCATCGGGCGCGATGTCCACGCGCAGCAGGATGCGCGGCCCCAGCAGGGCCTCGAGCAGCACCGCGCAGGCCGGCAGTTCCTCCAGCAGATCTATGGACTGCGCCGGCCCGTCGGCCTGCGACATCTCCAACCACTGGCGGGTGAGCAGCCCGGCCCGCGAGGCCGAGCGGCGGATCGGCGCCACGAGAGAGCGCAGCATCTCGGGGGCAGATACGGACAGGGGCTCGCGCCGCCCGAGCCGGTCGATCAGTTCGGCATTGGCGAGGATCGCGCCGAGCAGATTGTTCAGCTCGTGCGAGACCGGCGCACTCATCCGGCCGATCGCCAGCGCACGATTCGTCGCGCTCCCGCTGGCGTCGTTGTTTTTCATCGGCCGGTGAAGTCCAGCTCGGGCGGCTGCGTTCAGGCCTCGGCGTCGGCGGCCAGCTCGTCCAGGATCTCCTCCTTGCGCGCCGCGATCTCTTCGCCCAGGGCCGCCAGGTCCAGCTTGGCCTTCTTGACCTTGGGGAACATCTCGCCCTCTTCTTCCTTGACGTGGTGGTCGATGTACTCGCCGAGCACCTTGACCTTGGCGTCGTAGAGCTCCTCGTCGGGCGAGGACGCTTCGATCTGCGCGATCAGGTCCTTGGCGCTGGCGTGCTCGACGGTGGCCTCGTCGACCAGGTCTTCCTCCTCGCCCAGGGCATCGCGGGCGGCGGGGTAGAAGATTTCCTCCTCCGCGGTGGCGTGGGCGGTGAGCATCGTGCAGATCTGCCGCGCGATCGACTGTTTCTCGTCGTCCTCGGCCTCGTCTTCTACGAGCTTGTCGTACCGCTTGAACAAGGCCTTCACTTCCTTGTGATCCTGCATCAGCAGCGCGATGGCATCCAGCGGCGGCGCGCTGGTCTTGCGGGCCGGGGACTTTGCTGCGGCGGTCTTCTTTGCGGGGGCTTTCGTGCTGGCCATGGGGGTACTCCTGGAGCTGGGTGGGTTGGGATCAACGTGCCTTGCAACAGCTTCGATGGCAAGCAGCGATCCCGCGACGACGGTGGGTTCGGCACGGCCCTTGCCATGCGGGCAGACGGCAAGACGTTCCGCGCTGCGGACGCTTCGCCATCAACCAGCGGACCTCCTCCCATGCCCAAGCCCACCCCCACCAAGTCCTCCAGCAGCCCAACGGAGTCCCGGTCGTCGGCCGCCTCCAAGGCCGCGGCACGCAATACCGATAGCGGCCCGGCGAACCCGCCGGTTTTGACCGACGATCTGGCCGTACAAAAGATGGCCCAGACGGGCGAGATGTCAGCGGCCATGCCGTTCAACGCGAACAAGGCCGGCGAGCACGGCTTCGCCAGCGGCCAGAACGCGCAGCCCGGAGAGACCGTCGAGGCCCCCTCGCGGCTGCCCGCCGGCAGCACGCTGTCCGAAGCCAATGTCTCCGCCAAGACGGGCTCCACCGCGCTCGAGGGCGTGAATGCCACGATCGGCTCGCTGGACCGCGTGCGGGTCGACTCCGCCGGCCAGCGCCTGACGACCAACCAGGGCGTGGCCGTTGCGGACAACCAGAACTCGCTGAAGTACGGCGTGCGCGGACCCGCGCTGCTGGAGGACTTCATCCTGCGGGAGAAGATCACCCACTTCGACCATGAGCGCATTCCCGAGCGGATCGTCCACGCGCGCGGATCGGCGGCACACGGCTACTTCGAATGCTTCGAGCCGCTGACGCAGCTCACCAAGGCGGCACCGTTCAAGGAAGCGGGCAAGCGCACGCCGGTCTTCGTGCGCTTCTCCACCGTGGCGGGCGAGCGCGGCTCCAAGGACACCGCTCGCGACGTGCGCGGCTTTGCCGTCAAGTTCTACACCGACGAGGGCAATTGGGACCTGGTCGGCAACAACATGCCGGTGTTCTTCATCCAGGACGCGATGAAGTTCCCCGACCTGGTCCACGCGGTCAAGCCCGAGCCGCATCACCAGATGCCGCAGGCGGCCAGCGCGCACGACACCTTCTGGGATTTCGTCTCGCTGATGCCCGAGTCCACCCACATGCTGATGTGGCTGATGAGCGACCGCGCGATCCCGCGCAGCTACGCCACGATGCAGGGATTCGGCGTGCACACCTTCCGGCTGGTGAACGACGCGGGCGAGTCCGTGTTCGTGAAGTTCCACTGGAATCCCAAGTACGGCACCCATTCGCTGTGCTGGGACGAAGCGGTGAAGATCTCCGGCGCCGATCCGGATTACCACCGGCGCGACCTCTGGGAGCGCATCGAATCGGGGGCCTATCCCGAATGGGAGCTGGGCGTGCAGACCTTCACCGAGGAAGATGCAGGGCGCTTCAGCTTCGACATCCTCGATGCCACCAAGATCGTGCCGGAGGAACTGGTCCCGATCCGTCCGGTCGGCCGCATGGTGCTCGACCGCAATCCGGACAACTTCTTCGCCGAGACCGAGCAGGTGGCCTTCTGCACGGCCCACATCATCCCGGGCATCGACTTCTCCAACGATCCGCTGCTCGCCGGCCGCATCCATTCCTACGTCGACACGCAGATCACGCGCCTGGGCGGGCCGAACTTCCACGAGATCCCGATCAACGCGCCGATCGCCCCGGTCCACAACAACCAGCGGGACGGCATGCACCGGCAGGCTATCCCGCGCGGACGGGTGGCCTACGAGCCGAACTCGCTCGCGGGCGGCTGCCCCTTCCAGGCCGGCGCCGCACAGGGCTTCACCTCGGTCGCCGCGAGCCTGCGCTCGCGCGAAGAGCAGGGAAAGATCCGCGCCAAGCCCGAGCTGTTCGCCGAGCACTACCACCAGGCCCGCCTGTTCTTCGACAGCCAGACGGCGCCCGAGCAGGCGCACATCGCCGCCGCCTTCCGCTTCGAGCTGAGCAAGGTCACCGTGCCGGCGATCCGGCGGCGCGTCGTCTCGATGCTGCGCAATGCGTCCGAGGACCTGGCGGCGCAGGTCGCCGAGGGCCTCAACATGGCGCCGCTGCCCGACGCGATGCCGCTTGCGCTGGCGATGGACGTCACGCCCGAAGTCAGCCGCTCCCCCGCGCTGTCGCTGATGGCCCGCCCCGGAGACGGCTCCATCAAGGGCCGCAAGATCGCCATCCTGGTCGCCGACGGGGCCATCGGGCAGAGCGCGGCCGACCTCCACGCGGCGCTGTTCGCGGCCGGTGCGGTCCCGCGCTTCGTGGCACCGCGCATCGGCGACGTCGCGACCGAGGACGGCGTCGCCATCGAGGCCGATGCGTCGCTGGAGAACGAGCCGGGCTTCCTGTTCGATGCGCTGGTGCTGCCCGATGGCGCGGGCGCGGTCGTCTCGCTGGCGGCCGATGGCCATACCTTCGAGACCATCCGCGATCAGTACCGGCATTGCAAGACGATGCTGGCGCTGGGCACGGGCGTGGACCTGCTCGAACTCGCGGGCATTCCCGCCACATTGCCGGATGGCAGCGATGACCCGGGCGTCATCCTGTCGGACGGTTCAGGAGCCGGGACCGCAGCCTTCATCGAGCAGGTGGCGCGCCATCGGCACCCGGCGAGGGAAACGGATCCGCCCGCGGTGTGAACCCTGCGATGAACAACCCAGTCACCCCATCAGTGGCGAGAGCCGCGGACCGCGCGAGCAGGAAGTCTTCCGACAAGGGCTTCGACTACCTGATCGTCGGCGCCGGCTTCGCGGGAAGCGTGCTCGCGGAACGCCTGGCCTCGCAGCAGGACGCGCGCGTCCTGCTGGTGGAGCAGCGCCCTCACATCGGCGGCAATGCGCACGACCGCTTCGACGACGAGGGCGTGCTGATCCACCCGTACGGGCCGCACATCTTCCACACCAATTCCGCCGACATCTTCGACTACCTCGGCCGCTTCACGCGATGGCGGCCTTACCAGCATCGCGTGCTTGCCAGCGTCGACGGGCAGTTGCTGCCGATGCCGATCAACCTGAACACCTTGAACGGGCTCTACGGCCTCGGCCTGAACGCCTTCGACATGGAGAAGTTCCTGGACGGCGTGGCCGAGAAGAAGGACGACATCCGCACCTCGGAAGACGTCGTGGTGAACCGGGTGGGCCGCGATCTCTACAACAAGTTCTTCCGCGGCTATACCCGCAAGCAGTGGGGCCTGGACCCTTCCGAGCTGGACGCCAGCGTGACGGCCCGCGTGCCGACCCGCACCAACCGGGACGACCGCTACTTCAACGACACCTACCAGGCCATGCCCCTGCACGGCTACACGCGGATGTTCGAGAACATGCTCCGGCATCCGAACATCCGCCTGATGCTCAACACCGACTACAAGGACATCGCGTCCGTGGTGCCGTGGAAGCACATGATCTACACGGGCCCCGTGGATGCATTCTTCGACTTCAGGTTCGGCAAGCTGCCCTACCGCAGCCTGAACTTCGAGCACGTGACGCGCCAGCAGGAGTGGGTGCAGAGCGTCGGCACGATCAACCATCCGAACGACTACGGCTACACGCGCGTCAGCGAGTTCAAGCACCTGACGGGCCAGCGCCACCCCTGCAGCTCGCTGGTCTACGAGTACCCCACGGCCGACGGAAACCCGTACTACCCGATCCCCCGGCCCGAGAACACCGCGCTCTATCGCCGCTACGAAAGCGAGGCCGAGGCGCAGCCCGACGTCAGCTTCGTCGGCCGGCTGGCCACCTACAAGTACTACAACATGGACCAGGTCGTCGGCCAGGCCCTGAGCCTGTTCAAGCGGCTGAAGGAACGACGCGATGCCGAGCTCCGCGGCCCGTGAAGCGCCGTTCGATTGCGTGGTCGTCGGCGCCGGTCCCGCGGGCCTGACCGCGGCCATCTATCTGCAGCGCTTTCACCGGCGCACGCTGGTGGTGGATGCGGGCAGAAGCCGGGCGCTGAAGATCAGCCGCTCGCGCAACTGCCCCGGCTACCCCGAGGGCATTGCAGGCCTGTCCCTGCTGGAGCGCCTGCGCGAGCAGTTCGGAGGTTTCGGCGGCCGGCTGCTGAACGACGAGGTGACCACGCTGCGCGCCGTTGAGGACAACGCTTTTGAAGTCGGCTTGCGGGGCCAGCGCGACCGCCTGCGGACGCACACGGTCCTGCTGTGCACCGGCGTGGAAGACCGGCTGCCGCGCCTTCCCGGCACCCAACAGGTCTGCGACGCCGACCTGCTGCGCCACTGCCCGATCTGCGATGGCTACGAACATTGCGGCCAGTCCGTCGGCATGCTGGGCAGCTCGGATCACGCCGAACGCGAAGCCGACTTCCTGCGGGGACTCGGTGCGGACGTGACCCTGGTTCCGCTGGAGCACGGTGGCGGCGCACCGGTGGCGCAGGCGCTGGCCCTGGGCGGCTCGGGCGTCGAGGTGGCGATGTCGGATCGCGAGGTCGCGCGATTCGACATCCTCTACACGGCGCTGGGCGTGGCGCCCCGCTCCGCGCTCGCCGAGTCGCTCGGCGCTACGCTCGACGAGCAGCGCAACATCTGCGTGGACGCCCATTGCAAGACCAGCGTCGATGGCATCTACGCGGCGGGCGACGTCGTGGCGGGACTCGACCAGTTGGCCGTCGCCTTCGGACACGGCGCCATCGCCGCGACGGCCATTCACAACGCGCTGCGCGCCCGGGGCGTTGCCGGCGCACTCGCCCGGAGCGGTGCGTCGTGAGCCTCGACTACCGCTGCCGCGATCGGTCCGGTGCATGCTCGAAGAAGAAGCGCAACATCTCGGCCGTGGCATCCGGGCCGCTGCCATCGGTGTAGCTGCCCCTTGAACTGCCGCCGGACCAGGCATGCCCGGCACCATGGACCAGCCAGTGTTCCCCGGACACCCGGCCCTGCGCGTCCCGGTAGACCGTGCGGGTGAAGCTGCGGCCGTTCGCGCTGCGCCCCTGCTGAACGCCGGGTTCGACGCCCCGCGCCGCGCCATCGCCCGACACTCTCGCGGCCATCACCTGCAAGCCATTGGCGGGGACCACGGTGCGGTCCTGGTCACCGTGAAAAACGATGGTCGGCACGCCGATGCTTAGCACGTCCCGTGCCGTCTTCGACATCGTCATCGGCTGTGCGCCGTTCATGCCGTTCATCGCGTTCATGGCCTCGCCGAGGTTGCCCGCCACGCCCGGCGCCAGCCCGGAATGGACGCCGATGGCAGCATAGAGATCGGGATAGACCGCACCAAGGATGCCCGCCATCGCAGCGCCGGCCGACAGGCCGGCGACGAACACGCGGCTGCGGTCGATGCCATGCTCGGCAATCACCGCCTCGGTCAGCGAAGCGATGAACGCCGGCTCGCCGCGACCGCGTTGCTGGTGGTTGTGCTTGAACCAGTTCCAGCAGCCCGAGCTGTTCCCCTGCCGCGTCTGCGCCGGATAGAGCACCAGGAAGCCATGCGCACGCGCATGCTCGTTCATCGCGGTACCGGCGGCGAAGTCATCGGGATCCTGCGTGCAACCATGCAGCATCACGACCAGCGCGCGGCCCGGACCGGCGCCCGGCGGGACGTAGAGCTTGTACGGACGGGTCAGCCCGGCGGCGGTATGACTTCCCGGCAGGAAGGCTTCGCGAGCCGGCGCTTCCGCAGTTTCGGGCGACGGGACTTCCTGCGTCGATGGCTCGTCGACCTCGAACACGCAGCCCTCCATCACCTCGCCCGTCGCCGCGGGCTCGGCCGCCCGGGACGTCGCTTCCCGGGAGGGGGCGGCGGCGCCCGCAATCCATCGCTGCAGCAGGGCCGTCGCCTGCTTCAGGTCGCCATTGCGGGTCAGCCGCGTGGCGTCGCGCATCGTGGCATTGAGGTCTTCGTTCATGGCGTCCTTGGAGGCAGGTGGGAGTGATGGGGAAGGGGACGGTGTCAGCGCGTCCGGCCGGCCAGTGCGGCCTTGACGGCCGGACTGGCATGCAGCGCGCCCAGCACCTCGATCGAGTCGATCGTGGCCAGCGCCAGCTCGGGCGTGACCTCGGCACCGATCGAGGCCAGGCCAAGCACGCGAATCTGCAGCGTCTGCCCCGCCGCCCGCACGGCCTCCAGATCCGCGATGCCGAAATGCTGGATGCCCAGCACCAGGGTCTTGCGCGCGACCACCTGCTTCAGCTCGGCGCCATGCGTGGCCAGCAGATTGCGGACCGCCGTCCGGATCAGGTCCGAGCGGTTGCTGTAGAAACCTTCCGAGACCAGCAGGTCGATGTGGCCCAGGTCGACGTAGCCGACGTTGATGGTGATCTTTTCGGAATCCGGCCGTTTTTCGGGGACGGCCCGGGTGGTGACGGATATTGGCATTTCAGCTCCTTGAACCATCCATATGGATGTTCCATGGATGGTTTCAAGGGTGGCTGCACAATTTCAATAAATTCAGTCTCGCGAGACTTGGCGGCGCGCCGCCGGCGACCCTTGGGCTTACTCCGATTCCCCCGGCGTGGGCACCGGCGCCAGGGCGGGAATGCCTTGCACCGCCGGAATACGCAGCGTGAATTCGCTCCCCTGGCCCACGCCGGCACTGTAGCCATCGACGGTGCCGCCATGGAGTTCGATGAGGCTGCGCACCAGCGCAAGCCCGATGCCGAGGCCGCCGATAGCCTCCGTTCCCAAGTCCGGCGCCTGACAGAAGAGCTCGAAGATCTGCGGCATCTGCGCTTCGCTGATGCCGCGACCGTTGTCCCTGACCCGGATCACGACCTGCTCGTTCTCGAGCACGCTCGACAGCTCGATTCTTCCGCCCCTGGCCGTGTAGCGCGCCGCATTGATGAGCAGGTTCGACACGCATTGAGCGAGCCGGACCGGATCACCCCGGCACGCCAGCGCGGGATCGCAGGGCGCGCAGATCAGATGGTGCCCTTGCAAATCGATCTGCTGCCTTGCCAAGGCAATCGCTTGCGAGAGCATGGCGTCGATCGGCACCCACTCGATATTCGGCAGGATCTTCCCAGAGCTCAGCTTGGCCACATCCAGCAGATCGTCCATCAGCCGCACCATGTGGGCGACGTGGCGCCGGATCATCTGCAGCTCCTTGCTCTCGCGGCCGCCGCTGCGCAGGCGCAGCGCGTCGAGCGTGGAAACTATCGGCGCCAGCGGACTGCGCAACTCGTGGCTGAGCACGGCAAGAAACTGGTCCTTGGCGCGCGACTTGCGCTCCAGGTCGTCGAAGGACGCCGAGAACGCCGCGTTCTCGATCTCCAGCGCCATCGAGCTGAGCACCAGCTGTTCATTCGCGCTGCGCAGCAAGGCCGGGCGCTCTTCCCGCTGGGCCTTCGCCGTCGACGCCGGCTCGCCGCCCGGTTCGTCGGTCGCATCGCCGGACAGCACGAAGCTGTTGCCGCCCATGCGCTTGGCACGGAACATGGCGACGTCGGCGGCCTCGATCAGCTTGTCGAGCGTGTCTCCGTCATCGGGATAGAGACTGACGCCGATGCTGGCCGACACGACGACCCGATGACCGGCCGCCTGCTCGATCGAGCCGATCGCGGCCAGTATCTTGCCGACCACCTGCGCCGGGTCGCCGTGCCGCGGGACATCCACCAGCAGCACCACGAACTCGTCGCCGCCGAGGCGGCACACGGTGTCGACCTCGCGCACGGAACCCACCATCTTCTGGCCGACGGCGATCAGGATTTGATCGCCCGTCGCATGGCCGAGAACATCGTTGTGGGTCTTGAAATCGTCCAGGTCGACGAACAGCAGGGCGACGCGGCTTTTATAGCGGCGTGCATGGGCAAGGGCCTGCGCGCAGCGATCGATCAACACACTCCGGTTGGGCAGGCCGGTGAGCACGTCCTGCTCGCTCGTACGGCGTGCGGATTCGAGCGCAAACGCCGAGTTCTCGGCATCGCGGCGCAGGCGCACGGCGTCCAGCACCAGGTGCTCGTTCGCCTCCAGCAACTGCATCATCTGATGGCCGCCGACACGGGCTTGCAGGTCACGCAGATCGGCCAGCGCGTGCGCCAGTTGCGCCTCGGCCCGCGCCACCTCGGCGTTCAGGCGTGCCAATAGCTGTTTCGCAGCCTTGGGGTCCGGCGGACCTGATGCGGGCGCGGTCATGGCATGCCGATGGGCCTCAGGTTTCGACTTCCGGATCGGCGCCGACGGAGCGGGCCGCATCGTCGAGCGCCGGTTTGCGCGTCGGGTGGCCGCCGAGCAGCCCCTCCTGGTTCAGCAGCCGCGCACCGATCAGGATCCCGTCGTCGCCGATCTCATATTCACGCAGCTCGTCCGAGTGGGCGCTGTCGCGCACCTTGACGACGGCCATCATGCGCCGCAGCCGGCTGTCCACCTCGATATAGCGCTGCAGGATAATGGCGTCGGTCAGGAAGGCCGTGCCGTAGGGGCTGAAGCGCAAATCGCCGTAGCGATCTTCAAGCTCGGAGGTCATCAGCACGGTCATGCCCCTGCTCGTCAGCGTCGTCACCAGGCGCAGCAGCGATTCGCGGAAGTCTTCGCGAAACGATGGACCCAGGGTCAGCTCGAAGCCGGACAGGGAATCGATGACCACGCGTGTCGCGCCAAGCCGCTGGATCTCCTGAGTCAGCAGCAGGATCACCTCGTCGATCGAGACGTCCGTCGCATAGCCGGCGATCAGGCCGACCTCGCCGCCTTTGATCAGGGCCGCCAGCTCTGCATTGCTGGCCGCGCTGGGTCGGCGTTCGAAGGCCGCGATGACGCCCCTCTCGCCAAGCCGCGCACCTTCGGCCAGGAACGCGGCGGCCAGGATGCTTTTGCCCGAGCCGGACGGGCCCGCCACCAGCAGCGAGTAGCCGCGCGGCAGCCCGCCGCCCATCATCTCGTCAAGCCCCGGGACGCCGAGCCCGACACGCGCTGCGCTGTTGTTCTCCGGGCTGTCTGCCTGATGGGCACCCGGCGGCACGAAGACCTGCAAACCCTTGCGCGTGATGCGAAACGAATACAGCCCCGGCAAGGACGGATGGCCGCGCATCTTCAGGATCTCCATCTTGCGCACCATCGCATTGCGCTGCACGTTCTGGCGCAGCCAGATCATTCCATCGGCCACGGTGAAGACCGGGTTGGCGTCGGTATCGGTGAAGTACTCGCCGATCAGGAAGGTGGTGGCCTGCCAGGAGGTCATCAGCATGCCGAGCTGCTGCATGAACTGCTGCAGCTGGTTGTGGGCATCGCCATTGGCCTGGCTGGCCAGCACCACCGAGCGGAAGGAGTCGACGAAGACCAGCGCCGGCGTATGCGTGCGCACCTCCTCGGAGATGCGCGCCAGCACGCGATCCAGGTCGCCGGCCATCGCCTCCTCGGACAGGTTGACGAAGCGCACCGTCCGGTTGATCGCCGCATCGTCAAAGAAATCGAACTGCTGCTGGTAGCGCAGCATCTTCAAGGGCGGCTCGCCCAGCACCGTGAAGTACAGGGCCGAACGTTGCTCCGTCGCCAGCGAGAACATGATCTGGTGGGCCAGCGTCGTCTTGCCGCAGCCGGGCTGGCCGGCGATCAGGTTGAACGAGAACTCGGGCAAGCCTCCGCCCAACAGCTCGTCCAGGCCGGGCACGCCGGTCGCCAAGCTCTTGATCTTCACTTTGCTGGTCATGGAGGGGAATCCTGTGCGGACGGACCGCTGGGAGGGGGAGACCACACGGATTGAAGCAAGCGCTCGGTGAGACCGGCGCCGATCAGCGTGGACAGCAAGTCGCGAAACGAGTTCAGCAACAGCGAGCCGCCATCCAGGGCGGCTCCGGCGGTCTGGCCGCTGAACAAGGAAACCAGTCGGTCGCGAGGCACGCGATCCGGTTCGCCCTCAGCCAGGGTGGCGAGAAAAGCGCTGTGGGCGGCGCTGACATGGGCACTGCGCCTGAACAGCGCGGTGACGCCCCGCCGGCCAATGATGGGATGCAGCGAGTCTTCGATCTCGGCCCAAATCTCTGCGAAGGCGCACGCCACAGCCATGCTGTCGCGCGCCCCTTCCACGCGCCGCGCGAGGGGCGTAGTCGAACGACTGCGCTCTCGATCAATCATGGCGGCAATGGTGGTTGGGTTCGGAACTAGCGAGTGTAGTCTTCGATCACCCAGGATCGTGGGCGAAAGCGACGACTTGGGCCGGTCGTTCAGGCTCGAAAGGGCCGGATCGCGGCCCGCCCCAAAAGGCCTTGCTGGGGCACCGGTCGGTACATCGCCCAGCGCTTGTCCGAGCACGGTGATTCACGCAACTAGGGCATCATCGGCACGCGGGCCCCAGGGGTGGCAATGACCGCAGGACACACCAACGAGGGAACAACTTCATGGCGAAGCGCTTGAACTGGGGCATTCTCGGAACGGGCTGGATCGCCGATCTGTTCGTCAAGGATCTGCAACTCACCGGCCACCAGGTCATTGCCGTGGGCTCGCGGACACAGGAATCCGCCGACCGCTTTGCCGCTCGGTTCGGCATATCCCGGGCGCATGCCTCCTATGAGAGCCTCGCGGCGGACCCGGAAGTCGACATCATCTATGTGGCGACACCTCATCCGCTGCATGCGGAGAACGCCAGGCTTGCGCTGACCGCCTGCAAGCATGTGCTGATCGAGAAGCCATTCACGCTCAATGCCGCGGAGGCCCGCGGCATCGTCGATCTCGCGAAGGCCAGGAACCTCGTGGTACTGGAAGCCATGTGGACACGGTTCCTGCCGCACATGCGGCGCATCCGCGACATCGTCGCCTCGGGAGCGCTGGGTACGGTCTATTCGGTCGTCGCCGACCACACGCGCGACCTGCCTGATGATCCCGCGCATCGACTCAATGCGCTGGAACTCGGCGGCGGCGCACTGCTCGATCTCGGCATCTACCCGATCTCCCTGGCCTGGGACATTCTTGGCCAGCCCCAGGAGATCGTGTCGATGGCGCGCTTCAAGGCCACGGGCGCCGATGCGGAGGTGGCGACCATCTTCCGCCACGGTGGTGGCGGCATGTCCACGTCGATCTCCTCCAGCGACAACGGCGGGCGCAATATCGCTTCGATCCTGGGCACCGACGGCCGCATCGACATCGACGCGACCTGGTACGAACCGACCACGTTCCGCGTGATCGACAGCCAGGGCAAGGTCATCGAGACCTACGTGTCCGACGTTCCGGGCCGCGGCATGCAGTTTCAGGCCGACGAGATCGAACGACTGGTGACCACCGGCGCGCTCACCGGCGACATCCTGCCCGTAGAGCAAAGCGTGGCGATCATGCAAACGCTGGACACGATCCGGGCACAGATCGGCCTGCGATATCCGGGCGAATGAGTTCGAGCCGCCGCTGAAGTAACTCGTTACCTCACTACACCTTCTCGATGGCGCCTTTCCGATTTGTTGAACGATCTATTCAGCCATACCTAGTATTTACCCTTGGTCATCGGTCCTACAGTTCATCCCATGGACGAAGCGAGTGCGGAGTCCGAAGCACCAAACGAAAGGATCTGATCATGAAGACCGTTCTCACCATCGCTGCCGCCCTGCTCTCCACCGCCACGCTGCTGGGCGCTTCGCCGGCGAATGCGTCGACCCAAGGCTATGACCAATACCGCCGCGTCGTGCTGGGCGACACGACCGTCGCCGCACCCGTCAGCCCGTCGCACACGGTGCTCGTGGCCGGCTCCTACGCCCAATACCTGATCAACAACGGCGCGACGAAGCAAGACGCGCTGGCGGCCGCTTCGCTGGTCGGCGAGCAAGCGCGCTACGACAGCGTCGCGCTCGAAGCACCGCGCGCCAAGCTGAGCCCGATGCAGGTCTACGCGAGGTCGATCGGCAATGACGTGCCGATGGGCCGTAGCGCCGAAGTGGTGACAAATGCCGAATGAAGGCCGAATGAAGGCCGAATGAAACTCGCATAAACATCGACGGAACGCTTCGTTGCCGCGGCAAGGCCCGGCAGCTATCGTTCAGTTCATGGGCTCCGGCGATCGGAGCAGGAAGTTTGTCTCCTCACCTTCACAGGTGATTGGCGCCCTCTCGGAGATGTCTCCGAGAGGGCGCTCTTTTTTGCCCTGCGCTCAGCGCCGGTAGGCCAGGCGCTTCACGACGGCCACCAGCTGGTCGATCTCGTCGCAGGTGTTGTAGAACGCGAGCGAGGGCCGCACCGTCGCCTCCAACCCGAAGCGCCGCAGGATCGGCTGTGCGCAGTGGTGGCCCGAGCGCACCGCGATGCCCTCGTCGTTCAGCGCCTTGCCGATCTGCTCGGTCGGGTAGCCTTGCAGCACGAAGGACAGCACGCTGGTCTTCTGCGGGGCGGTGCCGATCAGGCGCAGGCCCGGGATCGGGGCGAGCCGATGGGTCGCGTACTCCAGCAGGTCGTGCTCGTAGCTCGCCACGTTCTCCAGGCCCAGCTTCTGCAGGTAGTCCAGCGCCGCGCCGAGGCCCACCGCGTCGGCGATATTGCCGGTGCCGGCCTCGAAGCGCGCCGGCGGCGGCTGGTAGACGGTGCGCTCGAAACTGACGTCGGCAATCATGTTGCCGCCGCCCTGCCAGGGTGGCGTCTCCTCCAGCACCTCGCGGCGGCCGTAGACGACGCCGATGCCGGTCGGCGCGAACACCTTGTGGCCGGAGAACACGAAGAAGTCCGCACCCAGCGCCTGCACGTTGACCCGCAGGTGCGAGACGGACTGCGCACCGTCCACCAAGGTGCGCGCGCCCGCGGCCCTGGCCAGCGCCACGATCTCGTGCACCGGCACGATCGTGCCCAGCGCGTTGGAGACCTGCGTCACCGCCACCAGCTTCGTGCGCGGGTTCAGCAGCTTGCGGTACTCGTCGAGCAAGACCTGACCCGAGTCGTCCACCGGGATCACGCGCAGCCGCGCGCCCTTCTCGGCCGCCAACTGCTGCCAGGGCACGATGTTCGCGTGGTGCTCGAGCTGGGAGACGATGATCTCGTCGCCCGCGCCGATGTGCTTCGCGCCCCAGCTCTTGGCCACCAGGTTGATGCCCTCGGTCGCGCCGCGCACGAAGATGATTTCCTCGCTGCTGGCCGCCCCCAGGAAACGCGCGACGGTATCGCGCGCCCCCTCGTAGGCATCGGTGGCCCGGGCCGCCAGCTCATGCGCGGCGCGGTGGATGTTGGAGTTCTCGTGCTTGTAGAAGTGGGCCAGCCGGTCGATCACCTGCCGCGGCTTCTGCGTGGTGGCCGCGTTGTCCAGCCACACCAGCTGCCGGCCGTTCACCCGCTCCTGCAGGATCGGGAAATCGCGCCGCACCGCGTCGACGTCGAAGCCACCCGGGACCGAACGCGCCCGGGTCTGAGGTGCGCCGGCGCGGGCCTCGTAGGCCTTGATCTGCTCGGGCTGCACGAAGTAGTAGCCACCGCTGGAATCCCGCGCGCCGTTCAGCTCGCGAACATCGGTCGGCAGCGCCGGCGCGGCCGTGGCCTGCTGCGGCGGCCTTGCCTCGTCGATGAAGTAGTAGCCGCCCGGTGCGGGCCGGCTGGGTGCCGAGGCGCTGGGCAGCGGCAGGGCCGCCGCATAGGCCAGCGGCACGCCCTGCGCCGCGCCGCCCTGGCGCGGCGCCTGGGCCGCATGGGGCTGCGCTGCCGGAGCCGCTTCGATCACCGGCACCGGGCCGTCATCGAGGCTCAGCTCCCGCGGGCCCGCGGGCGCCAGCGCCGGATTGCTCCCGCCACCCGGCAGCTCGGCAAAAAACTCGCCGGCCAGACGACTCAAGGTGGCGATGTCCGGCAAGCCCGCCGATTCACTTGTAAGTGTCTGGATACTCATGGTACTTGCCGATCTCCACCTCATCCAACAGCGCCAGCGCGTCCTCGCTCTGCACGGCCAGCGAGCAGTACAGCGAGATCAGGTAGCTGGCGATCGCGTTGCGGCTGATGCCCATGAAGCGCACCGACAGGCCCGGGCTCTGCTCGCCCGCCAGGCCCGGCTGGAACAGGCCCACCACGCCCTGGCGCTTCTCGCCGACGCGGATCAAGAGGATCTTGCTCTTGCCGTCGGCCACCGGCACCTTGTCCGAGGGGATCAGCGGCACACCGCGCCAGGTGAGGAACTGCGAGCCGAACAGGCTCACCGTCGGCGGCGGCACGCCGCGGCGGGTGCACTCGCGGCCGAAGGCGGCGATCACCAGCGGGTGCGTGAGGAAGAAGGCCGGCTCCTTCCAGACCTTGGTCAGCAGCTCGTCCAGGTCGTCCGGCGTCGGTGCGCCGGTCAGCGGGTAGACGATCTGATCGGGCGCGACGTTGGCAAGCAGGCCGTAATCGGGGTTGTTGATCAGCTCGCTTTCCTGGCGCTCCTTGATGATCTCGATCGTCAGGCGCAGCTGTTCTTTGATCTGGTCGTGCGGGCTGCTGTAGAGGTCGGAGACGCGGGTGTGCACGTCCAGCACGGTGGAGACCGCATTGAGGAAGTACTCGCGCGGCTTCTCGTCGTAGTCGACGAAGGTCTGCGGCAGCTCGCTCTCGTCGCGGGCCGCGCAGGACACGCGGATGTCCTTGGCGTTCTTGACCTGGTTGAGCCGGTAGATGCCGGCTTCGACCGGCAGCCATTGCAGCAGGTGCACGAGCCAGCGCGGGCTGATGGCGGAAAGCTGGGGGACGGTCTTGGTGGCATTGGCAAGCTGGCGCGCAGCGTTGTCGCTCAATGCCTGCTGAGGTTCAAGGCTCTCGGCCATGGAGGCTCCTGGGGTGAAGAAACACAAAGGAAAGGATCAGTCCTGCTGCCACGGCAGGCCATGGAAGCGCCAGCCATCGCCATGGCCGCGCTGGCCGTAGGCATCGATCTCGCCCTCGAAGCCTTCCAGCACGTTGAAGACCTGCGGCAGGCCCGCGCGGGTCGCGGCCTCGGCGGCCAGCGCCGAGCGCTTGCCGCTGCGGCACAGCAGCAGCACCGGCTGCTCCTTGTCGGCGAGCTTGGCCTCCAGCTCGCGCACAAAGCGCGGGTTGCGCGTGAGGCTGGTGCCGGTGGCCCAGGGCACGTTCAGCGTACCGGGCACATGGCCGACGAAGCGGTACTCCTCGACCGATCGAACATCGACCAGCCGGGCCGCGCCGGCCTGCACCAGCGCCCACGCCGTCTTGGGCGGCAGGCTGCCCGCGAAGGGCACGCCATCCAGGCGAGCCACGCGCCGCGCCTCGTCGAGTGCCTGCTGAAGCTCAGCGGAAATTGCGGCGGGAGAAGTGGAGGCGAGAACGGCGGACATGGCTGTGGGCTCCTGGACAAGAAGACTCCAGCTTATGAACCGCGTCCGCGGAGGTGAACGTCTCGTTTAAAGCTTGTTTATGCGGAAAACGATGAACGTTCCTGGCTCATGCAGTTCTTCAATGAACCATATAGTTACTTGACGATCGACATCACGAATCGATATCGGACGCATAAGCAGCTGCGAAGAACGAGCTTCACGCGGGGGGTCGCGAAAACCAGAATGGCCCGCAACTCCACGGCCTCCGTTCCTCCATGCGCCTCCTTGATTCGATCGCACACCGGGCTGCGACCCGGTCGTCATGAGCTACAAGCTCTCCCTGCTCGAAAAGAGCCTGATCCCCGCCGGCTCCACCGCCGCCGAGGCCCTGCACCGCACGACGCAGCTGGCCCAGCGCGCCGAGGCCCTGGGCTACCACCGCTTCTGGCTCAACGAGCACCACGGCAATGAGCAGCTCGCCGGCGTCGCGCCGGAGATCCTGATCGCCCATCTGCTGGCCCGCACCAGCAGCATCCGGGTGGGATCCGGCGGCGTGATGCTGCAGCACTACAGCCCCTTCAAGGTGGCCGAGACCTTCAAGGTGCTGGCCTCGCTGGCACCGGGCCGCGTTGACCTGGGCGTGGGCAAGGCGCCGGGTGGCCTGCCGGCGACGACCCGCGCGCTGCAGTCGCGCCACGACAAGGCGAAACCCGCGGCCTTCGACGAGCAGCTGGCCGAGCTGGGCCACTTCCTCGACGACACCTTGCCCGAGGATCACCCGCTGCACGGCGCACTGGCGCGGCCGGTGCCGCCGGTGCCGCCCGGGCGCATCCTGCTCGGCGGCAGCCCCGGCAGCGCGCTCACCGCGGCCCGTCTGGGCTGGGACTTCTGCTACGCCGGCCACTTCAACGGCGATCCCGCCAACGTCACGCGTTCGCTGCAGGCCTATCGCGACGCGACCGGCCGCTCGCCGCTGCTGGCCTTGTTCGCCTTCGTCGCCGACACGCAGGACGAGGCCCGGCGCCTGGCCGGCCCAAAGCAGATGATCAAGCTGCACCTGTCGACCGGCCAGAGCGTCAACCTGCCGACGCAGGAAGCCGCCGCCGAGTTCGCCCGCGCCGCCGGCGTCGCCGACTACCGCACCGAGGTGCTGACGCCCCACGTCATCGCCGGCACCGCCGAGCAGGTGCGCGCCGAGCTCGACGAACTGCACCGGCGCCACGGCGTGGACGAATTCCTCGTCGAGATGCCGGTGGCCGACTACGCCGCCCGCCTCGCGTCGATCGAGCTGCTGGCCGGTGCTCTGGTACCGGCTGCCGTGAACTGAACCCACCCAAGGAAGAAGCAAGCCATGACAACAAAGCACATCCCCTTCGGCCTCATGCTGCACGGCGCCGGCGGCCACATGAATTCCTGGCGCCATCCGTCCGGCCCGGCCGATGCGAGCGTCAACCTCGGCTTCATCGTCGAAACCACGCAGAAGGCCGAGGCCGCGGGCATCGCCTTCGCCTTCGTGGCCGACGGGCTCTACATCAACGAGAAGTCGATCCCGCATTTCCTCAACCGCTTCGAGCCGCTGACCATCCTGTCGGCGCTGGCGACGAGCACGACGAAGATCGGCCTGGCCGGCACCGTCAGCACCAGCTACAGCGACCCCTTCACCGTGGCCCGGCAGTTCGCCTCGCTGGACCTGATCAGCGGCGGGCGCGCCGGCTGGAACGTCGTCACCACGCCGCTGGAAGGCTCGGCCAAGAACTACAACCGCGAGCATCCGAACCACGCGCTGCGCTACGAGATCGCCGACGAGTACCTGCAGGTCACCCAGGGCCTGTGGGACAGCTGGGACGAGGACGCGATCGTGCGCAACCGCGAGACCGGCCAGTTCTTCGACGCCAACAAGCTGCACACGTTGGACCACGTCGGTCGCTTCTTCAAGGTGGCCGGGCCGCTGAACATTGGCCGTTCGCCGCAGGGCCAGCCGGTGATCTTCCAGGCTGGCTCCTCGGACGCCGGCATCTCGCTGGCCGGCAAGTACGCGGACGCCGTGTTCACCCACTCGCCCAACCTGGACGAGACGCGCCAGTTCCGCACGCAGGTGCGCAACAGCGCCGTGGCGCACGGCCGCGCGGCGGACGAGGTCAAGATCTTCCCCGGCATCGGCCCGGTCGTCGCCGCCACCGATGAAGAGGCGCAGACCAAGCACCAGCAGATCCGCGAGCTGCTGAGCGTCGAGGATGCGCTGGCCTACCTGGGCCGCTTCTTCGACCACCACGACTTCAGCCAGTACCCGCTGGACGGGCCCTTCCCCGAGCTGGGCGACATCGGCAAGAACAGCTTCCAATCCACCACCGACCGCATCAAGGCCACGGCGAAGGAGAAGGGCCTGACCCTGCGCCAGGTCGCGCTGGAATCGGCCACGCCGGCTTCGCAGTTCGTCGGCAGCGGCGAGCGCATCGCCGACGAGATCATCCGCTGGGTGGACGGAGGCGCGGTGGACGGCTTCATCCTCGGCTTCGCGGTGCAGGCGCAAGGCCTGCAGGACTTCATCGACTTCGTGATCCCGGTGCTCGAGGCCCGCGGCCGCTACAGCCGCGAGCTGCCAGGTGCCACCCTGCGCGACCATCTGGGCCTGCCGCGCAAGGCGAGCCGCTACGCGAACGCCGGTGACAAGCCCGCCGTCGCCAAGGCCGCCTGATGGGAAGCGACGACACCCGCGCACTGAACCAGGCGCCCAGCCTGGCGCAGACCCTGGCCCGCGAGGCCAGCGAGCGCATCGGCGCCGTGATCGCGTCAGGCATCGACGAGTTCATCGCGATCCGGCGGGACATCCACCGCCACCCCGAGCTGGCCTTCAAGGAGCACCGCACCTCTGCCCTGGTGGCCGAACGCCTGACGGCCTGGGGCTACGAGGTAACGACCGGCGTCGCTCAGACCGGCGTGGTCGGCACCTTGCGCCGCAGCAGCGGCGCCAAGCGCCTGGGCCTGCGCGCCGACATGGACGCGCTGCCGATCACCGAGGCCACCGGCCTGCCCTACGCCAGCGTGAACGAGGGCGTGATGCATGCCTGCGGGCACGATGGCCACACGGCCGCGCTGTTGGCCGCCGCGCACTACCTGGCCAGGCATGGCGAGTTCGATGGCACCTTGCAACTGATCTTCCAACCGGCAGAGGAGATGGGCGGCGGCGCCCAGCGGATGATCGACGACGGCCTGTTCGAGCGCTTCCCGGTCGACGCCGTGTTCGGCCTGCACAACTGGCCCTGCGTCGACGCCGGGCACCTGGGCTGCGTCAACGGCCCGGCCATGGCCTCGGTGGACCAGGCCACCATCACCGTGCGCGGCAAGGGCGGCCACGGCGCGCAGCCGCAGGAGACGGTGGACCCGATCGTCGTCAGCGCGCACCTGATCACGGCGCTGCAGAGCATCGTGTCGCGCAACGTCAATCCGCTGGACATGGGCGTGGTCACCATCGGCGCGATCCAGGGCGGCTACGCGGCCAACGTGATCCCGGACAGCGTGGAGCTGAAGCTCACCGCCCGCTCCTTCAAGCCCGAGGTGCGCGAGCTGCTGCGCCAGCGCGTGCCGGCCCTGGCCAAGGCGCAGGCCGAGAGCTTCGGCGCCACGGCCGAGGTGGTCTACCAATGGGGCTATCCGGCCGTCATCAACCACGACGACGAGACCGACTTCGCCCGCACGGTGGCGCAGGAGACGCTGGGCTCGAGCAAGGTGGACGCCAACTTCCGCCCGCGCACCGCCAGCGAGGACTTCGCCTACATGCTGCAGAAAAAACCGGGCAGTTACCTGTTCATCGGCAACGGCGAGAGCGCCTCGCTGCACAGCCCCAAGTACGACTTCAACGACGCGATCCTGGCACCGGCCGCCACTTACTGGGCACGGCTGGCCGAACGGTATCTGGCCTGAAGCACGGAGAAAGACATCGATGAACACTTCTGTTGCCACACTGCCGATCGAGCGCGCTGCCGCACCGGCGACGGAGCCCACGGCGGCGCCAATCAGAGATCCGCGCCTCGCGGACTACTCACGGCTGCGCGTCGTGCCCGCGCGCTACCCTTGGCGCACGGCCGGCACCGTCTTCGCGCTGCTGGTGATCGCGCTGGTGGCCGAATCGGTGCTGACCAACGAACGCTGGGGCTGGAGCGTCTTCGCGCAGTGGTTCTTCGACGAGGCGGTGCTGGTCGGGCTCGGCCGCACCTTGCTGCTGACCGTGCTGGCGGGCGTGCTGGGCTTCTCGATCGGCACCCTGCTGGCGCTGGCGCGGGTGTCGCGCTCGCCGCTGCTGTCCGGCCTGTCGTTCAGCTATGTGTGGCTGTTCCGCTCGATCCCGCCGATCGTGCTGCTGCTGCTGATCAACAACCTGGGCTACTTGTACGAGACGATCACGGTCGGCGTTCCCTTGACTGGCTGGACCTGGTTCTCCTACCCGACCACGCAGCTGCTCGGGCCCTTCGCGGCGGCCGTGATCGGCCTGACCCTGAACCAGTCTGCCTACGCGGCCGAGATCATCCGCGGCGGCATCCTGTCGGTCGACCAGGGGCAGCTGGAAGCGGCGGCGGCGCTGGGCCTCTCGCGCAGCCGCCAGGCCTTCCGCATCGTGCTGCCGCAGGCGATGCGCTCGATCCTGCCCAACGGCTTCAACGCGATCATCGGCCTGGCCAAGGGCACTTCTGTCGTCTACATCCTGGCCCTGCCCGAGCTGTTCTACACGATCCAGATCATCTACCGACGCAACCTGGAGGTGATCCCGCTGCTGATGGTCGCCACCGTCTGGTACCTGGTGATCCTGACGGTGCTGACCCTGGTGCAGCAGCGCATCGAGCGGCACTACTCGCGCGGCGCGCTGCGCAACGTACCGAACTCCTTCTTCAAGCGCCTGAAGCGAGAACCGGCGCAGACCCCGGCTCATGCGGTGCAGCAGGCCAGCTCCGGCGTGCCCGGCTGGGCCGCACACCGCGTGAGCGGCGGCGAGGTGTCCGTGCACGGCGTGACCAAGCACTACGGGCTGCTGCGCGTGCTGGACGAGGTGTCGCTGACCGTGCCGGCCGGCGCGGTGACGGTGATCCTCGGCCCCTCGGGCTCCGGCAAGTCCACGCTGCTGCGCAGCATCAACCACCTGGAGCGGGTGGACCGCGGCTTCATCGCCGTCGACGGCGAGCTGATCGGCTACCGCCAGCAGGGCGACACGCTCTACGAGCTGGCCGAGACCCAGGTGCTGCATCGCCGCGTCGATGTCGGCATGGTGTTCCAGAACTTCAACCTGTTCCCGCACCTGACCGTGCTGGAGAACCTCGTCGAAGCGCCGATCGCCGTGCGCGGGCTCAGGCGCGATGAGGCCGAGACGCAGGCCCGCGAGCTGCTGGCCCGCGTCGGCCTGGCCGACAAGATCGTGTCCTATCCGCGCCAGCTCTCCGGCGGCCAGCAGCAGCGCGTGGCCATCGCCCGCGCGCTGGCGCTGAAGCCCAAGGTGCTGCTGTTCGACGAGCCGACCTCGGCGCTGGACCCGGAGCTGGTCGGCGAGGTGCTGGACGTCATCAAGGAACTGGCCCGCTCCGGCACGACCTTGGTGATCGTCACCCACGAGATCGGCTTCGCCCGCGAGGTGGCCGACACGGTCGTCTTCATGGAGAACGGCCGGATCCTCGAGTCCGGCCACCCGGACCAGGTCTTCTCCGCGCCTCGCCATCCCCGCACCGCCGCCTTCCTGAACAAGGTGCTCTAAGCAAGACACAAGATGAAATCATCCCCACCGAAACTGATCGCCACCCTCGCTCTGGCCCTGCTGGCCGGCACCGCGCAAGCGCAGGCGCAGATCGGCCAG
>Ga0247779_1000193_pt1 | contig 46044 bp, 45 predicted proteins | sample UWRJL221509R5_FD_179925 | JGI IMG/M metagenome (GOLD analysis project Ga0247779, IMG submission 179925) | Plant litter microbial communities from Arlington Agricultural Research Station in Wisconsin, United States - UWRJ-L221-509R-5 | ecosystem: Environmental > Terrestrial > Plant litter >...
TTGACTCTCAGATATTGACTTTCAGTCTGATTGGCACCATTGTGGCAGCAGAGATCTGCAGCGTTAACATCTCACTTCTCATGTCAGTAGAGATACGGTCCCATACCAACTTAAACATATATCCACACCGAGTTATTGAATAACTCCGTCGATATTGTCGAACTCAAATGGTGAGTTATTCAATTTGTAGCCTTGGAGGCGATAAGCTGATGTGCTGCGTGCTTCGTTGTCGCTCTGAAAGATTCGGCCTTGAACAAATCGCTTTCCCCAATTTACGAAAGACAAACTCGCTGTTTGCTGTCTGAATGGAACGCATGGTTTTCATACGATAAATGTTCACGTCCCTGAACCTTTTCTTCACAATGATTACAGCCGCGAAGGCAGTTTCTCATTCCAGAGTCCTACCGCCGAGAAGATGACATTACTTGAACATGACGTTGTCACACACATTACCCAACTTTTGTGTCAGTTTGTCTCTGTGTTATTTATGGAACTCATGCTTCGTTGACGGTCATCATTGTGGACATGACCCATTCCAATATGGTCGGATCCAGCTGTGGAAGGAGACAAAAGATAAGCCTGAATCAGTTGTGGGAGGCTCCTATTTTGTGCATGCTCTGCCGGAGTGTTCCTAGCTGAATGTTTAGGTATTATTCCCGGCGTGCAGCTCATTCTTGACCTTATCCATCAACCCTGATGCTTGCTTGAGGGGGCGGATGTCATGAGACTTCTTTTAATCTATTCTATTTCAAGAGGAAAGGATTTGCCTATAAGTAGTGTCGCGGGTCAACCAACTCCGCTTCTTTGCTTCACTTCTAGGCTAGTAGCTTGCATTGCAAAATTGCTCACTCATGCCATTATATCGTTCAGCCGTCGACTTGACTTCATTCAGATCTCCGTTAACTCGTCAAAGTAGTCGAGTCCTACATTCTACAGGAATCGATAAGGTGACTATTCACAAGTTTTGCGCAGCACAATACTAAAAATTCCTGCATAGCGACAACGTCCTCAGACATCTTCGTTCGATGTCCTACCTGTGGAACTACAGGTCGAGATCTTCTACCATTGCTTACCCCTCTTCCCAAAGATCGATGACGCCACCGCACCAATACTTCTTTGCAGAGTGTGCCATATGTGGAGGTCATTAGTTCTTGATACACCAAAACTATGGTCTGCCTTTGAGATAGAAGTGACAGGATCAGGGAGGTCTTCGCCCGTTGGCCACTCTCAGACATTGGGTACGATAAAGTTGTGGTTGGAAAGATCAAAAAATTGTCCACTCAGCATTAGTTTGGTATACAAACCAACCGACAGGATATCAGATTCCAGATCGACCTCGCTCTTAACAGCTCTCATTCCCGAATCCCACCGGTGGCGACGTGTCCAGCTTGTCATGCCGTCCAAGAATATTGCCAGCTTACCATTGTCTTTTCCGGACGGACTCCCTGCTTTACGATCCCTGACACTTCACATGAAAGGGCTTTGGGGACCGACATCAAATCAAAATTTATCTTCGCTCAATATCCCATGGCATCAAATATCATATCTGGATTTACAGTGCGAACACCGCAACATCATGACGCTCAACGGGTTCTTAAACCTCCTTTCAGCGGCGCAGCGACTCAACAGTTGCACGATCAATTTAGAATGCTCATTCGATCGCACCAAAATCGACATCGAGAAACTCACATTACCATCTCTAGAGTCACTCCATATCATCCTACAAGGAGGTTTGGTGTCGCCGGACCACAAAACTGATACCCATCTCGTCGAATTCCTCAACACTCTCACACTTCCAAAAATTCAAACCTTCAAATTAGGATGGCTCGTGCATCATTCGTGGTCGCCGCAACATTGCGACTTCATGCTATTTCTGCGCAACATCAATCCAACACTGCGATCGCTGAGCCTTGCATATTTGCCTGTCACCGAAAAGCAATTATTGGAATGCTTTTCCCAGGTGACACTGCTAACACATTTGGACCTACGTTTTTCTCTAAACGATCCCAGTACCGATCCGATCACTGAGGAATTGCTGAATGTCTGCACCTCCTATAATTCCGTCATGCCAGCCCTTGAATCCTTCAGTCTTCAATGCAGCGGCTCACACTATAGTGACTCTGCCCTACTTGAACTGATCGAATCACGTCGTACAGCTAAGCTTAATACCTTCCATGTCAAGACCATGCGAAGTTTTGATCCAGATTTGGAGAACCGCGTTAGGATATGCAAGGACGATGGAATGGACATAGAAATTCAAAGCCTGGTGATTCGTTGAAATGGTTGTGCGCCTACGATTTTCGATTTTCACCGGACACTTAGTAGAACCTATAGTAGGGGATCTTGACTTGTATAAAACTATGGACACAAAACGTTACTGTACAATACTTACCACGACTCGGAACTTTGTCATAATACAGGTAGTGTAAATTCCTGCCTAATAAAGGGTGGTATGAGGAAGAAATAAATGGGAGGAGATTTGAAGTATCTCCGGTTGGTACTAAAAAGGAAGATATTTCTCAGGGCCTCTGCTGCCCAATTTGGTAAGCCAAAGATTTTTCACCAAAGACGTCGGCGACAACGACGGCAGAGTTCCACCACTAATTTAAACCATGCCCAAGATTCGCAAAGGTAATCTCTTCACCACATATTCCGATTCTAATACACTTACGACACTCTCAAAACAGAGACGAGTAACCGCAAGAAGACCAACGATCGCGCTAAACGTCGAAAGCAAGTCAAGGAGAGCAAGAGAAAGGCTTCCAAAGCTGCAAAGAAAAGCGTTCAATGGAAGAGCAGTGCGTGTTGCTGTCCAATTTTGTTTCATATTATCTACACTGATGTTCGATTGCTTTAACAGAAACACCGAAAGACCCTGGTATTCCTAGCGAGTTTCCTTACAAGGATCAGATTCTTGCTGAAGTAGCTGAACAACGCCGAAGGGTAAAGATAGTGCTTGATATGTATACTGGGCTATTTCCTGATTGTTAATTTGGCTAGGCTGCTGAAGAAAAAGAACGCAAAAAAGCCGATAAGCAACGCGCACTTGCCAAAGCTAGAGCTATTGCCCGAGGTGAACCATTTGAAGACTCAGATGCGGAAGAAAATGAAGATGCAGCCGATGAAGAGGATGCGCCGACTGGAAAGATTACGAAGAAGGACTTAAACGTCGGAGCAGAGAGCATAGCAAGCCTCAGCGCAAAATTCCTAACTACTGAACTAAAGCCACGCCCTCGTCCTGCCTCTGAAGAGGTTGACGAAGAAGAGGAAGAAGAGGAAGTACCTGTGCTAATCAACCGTGACTTACCGAACCTCAAATCTGTTTTGGACAAAGCGGATGTGGTACTAGAAGTTCTGGATTGCAGAGATCCACTGGCGTTCAGAAGCAAACACATCGAGCAGCTCACATCGGAGATGGGAAAGAAACTACTTTTGATCGTAAACAAAATTGGTCAGTTAAAATGTCTTTGTTTTTTTTTTTTTGTTGACTTGTTCATTTTAAAAATTATAGATACCTGTCCAAGAGAAGCTGTAGCTTCATGGTCGCAATATCTGCGGACAGAAAAACAAGCATTGCTGTTCCGTTCAGCTTCTTCCTTCCTTCCTGAAGCGCAAGATGTTCCTCAGGTCAAGAAAGGCAAAGGAAAGGCAAAGATACCCGTGAACGATGCCGTCGGAACCGAGTCAATACTAGCTGCCCTCGCACACTACGCGAAGGAGAAGAAAGGCGACGAGCCATTGGCTGTGGCCGTTGTCGGTGTCGTTAACGTACGTTCACTCTCTTCGAACTTTTCCTTCGTCACAATTAAATTGTTATCTTTTCACAGGTGGGCAAAAGTTCTCTTATTAACTCTCTCGTTCAGCGAGCAGCACTCCCTGTATACACCCTTGCCTCATCATCACGGGGACCCACGACTACTGAACTCCCTCAAGAAGTCTCTCTAGAGATTGAAGGCCAGAACGTTGTTCTCATCGACACTCCTGGACTGTCTTTTACACCTCCAAACGAGGGTGACGCTTTAGATTACCGTGTCCGTGATATTCTGTTACGTAGCAAAGGTCGAGTGGACCGTCTGAAGGACCCAAATCCTCCGAGTATGTTAAACCTGTCATTGAAGAGCTATCATTGACTAATCATTTTCTACCAGTTGTCCACATTGCATCTCGCGCAAATTCAGAAGACCTTATGCTACTGTATAGCTTGCCTGCCTTTGCAAAGAGCGATGCTACAGCTTTCCTATCAGGTGTCGCTCGTGCCAATCAACTTATCAAAAAGGTGAATGTTTAATTCTTTGTATAAATGTAAAAATACATTTCTTCCATGCTTGCTCCACATTACGTTGTTGCACCTCTTACCTTTCTCTGCCTCCCTGTTCACCTTTACTAACTGACCGCCAAAATTCTTTCCCATTCAGAAAGGAGAGCTCGACCTAACAGGTGCAGCGCGCATTGTTCTCCGTGATTGGAGTATCGGCAAGCTTGCACACTATACGACAGCGCCCTCAACACCAACCCCTGCAACTGCTGAGTCGTCCAAAGCTGCTCAAGAAGAGTTCATCGCCCAACTCTACACCAAAGATGAAGCCATCTTGGCGAATCTTCAAACAAGGAAGGAGAAAAGGAAGGCTGGCGGACTCGTCAAACTCTCGGCGGGAGCGCCCGACGATAGGCAGGCGGTTGTTGAGGAGCATTGGGCGAGCCTACAGGATAGTGATGATGAAGAAAGCGACGCCGATGAGGCTGATGCTCAGGGTATGGATGTCGACGAAGAAGAGGAGGAAGAGGAGGACGAAGAAGAGGAAGACAACGACGAAGAAGAAGAGGACGAGGAGGACGAAGAAGAAGAAATTACCCCGCCACCCCCAGCCAAACAAAAGCGGAAGCGCCTCTTAGAGGCTCAAGCTTCCGAACGCCCCTCCAAAAAAGTAGCCTTTGCGCCTCCCACCAAGCAGAAAAATGCTGCTGCCGTGAAGCATACTCCGTCCGACCCTAGTCAACAACCCCTCAAGTCTGCCCAAGCTTCTTCGAGGAAAGATACCAAAGCTGAAAAAGCATCTTTGAAAGCCAAGGTTGCAGGGAAAGCGAAATCTGCCACTGTCAAAACTCCTGCAGCGGCCAAGGCCAAAGCTGCCAATACCGCTACTAAAACTAAAACGTCGACGAAGAAAGACGAATCTGGTCCTGAAGCCTATGACTTTGGAAAGTTCTTCTGAGCGCTGACCTGTTTTTTTACTCACTGTATCGTAAACGTGTTTATTTTTCAGTATCTGGGTTGCGTAGATTGTAGTGTAGCATCAATCATCCTGTCATGATCACCTTTCCAAATGTTCATAAGTACACGACTTTTGACGTCGATTTTTATCAGTAACTCTGGGAATGCGATGGACGCTGATGGACGCAAAAGTTGCCTCAGATTGTGACAATTGGTGTCTACTACATAATATAAAACTGAATAAATACGAGAGGAAAGAACTACAACAATTTAGGTCAAACAACAAAATGCAAATAATGTTTAAGACAACGCAAAAGCAACGGTACCGGACCCGAGGATGAAAATCAGAAGTTAGCTAGTTAGCTGAGGTTTGAAAGGAATTCAATCCGTTCTTCGCCATCGCCAAGTGTGGCCAGAAAAAAGAAGAATGGAAGTAAGGAGACAAAATGAAGGAAAAACGTCAGAAGCAAGACTTCAACACAAACTCACCCGAAAGAGGGCCAAAACATACATGGTCAGTTATGAACGACCGGACCCTGAATCCTGAGGGGTTTAAAGAGGCAAATCGGCGAAGATAAACGACCCTGGAAGATATATCAGATGGTATCAAACACTAAAAGCGGACCCTGCAACGGAAATGAGCCATCCATCAGCGGGTACCCACAGAGAAGACAATTCCTCGGATATATGCGTGGGCGCTAAACACTTTTGTAATGCCGATGTACGATTGGAGGAGTCTTGTATGTTAATTTTTGCTTTTCGGTTAAACGCCCATCCACGATTCGCTGAAAGGATGCTACGTGGGATGCATACTGCAAAAACTACGTCCGCTCCGGCCGACCAATTTACACCGACCAAAGCATGGGAGAAAGGATAGGCAGACCTAGTCGTTGTTCAAGTTCTTTTCTCTTTCATAACTTGCGGTTTGACATTGAAGCAGATATAACTTGCAAACATATACTAGATGACTCGGTGCTGTAGACGACGATTTTGCTTTGCTTGCGCGAATTATAAGATTAATAACTTGTGATAGTTCTTTGCGTCCGTTCATTGGTACTTGAACTTGAGCGACACATCGGCCAACGGCCACGGACACCTCGAATAAAAAAAGCAATTAAAAAGATACTGTCAGATGATAACGAAACCCAGCCGCAGAGAATGAATAAAAAGCGAAGGAGAAAAAAGAAAAAGCGGTAAAAAAGATCAAAAAAGATGAGATGTGATGTATTCATACCGGGTCAGAGAACGGCTGCTATTGGATTACCAACGACCGTTCTCCGAGGTGGCGGCAGCGGCCGGAGCGGGTGCATCATAGTCGCGTCCAGAACCATTAGTGGCACGAGGGGGAGGGCTGCTCCCTCGAGGAGGAGGGCTCCTCGAATAGCTCCTGCGGCGACGGTACTCTGGAGAGTAACCTCTTCCTTTCGATGGAGGGGGGCTTCGACGGTCCCGCCAATCCCTATCACGACCATAGTTATCACGATCCCTATCCCTGTCGCGATCACCGCCACGACGGTGGTCTCTGTCTCTGTCACGGTAATCCCTATCTCGATCCCTGTCGCGGTCACGATAGGAGTCGCGGCCAGAACGACGGTGGCCCATATACTCTCCGGGGGTGGACGCATGAGGGCGTTCAGTAACTGAGTAATCAACACGGATGCGGCGGCCATTAAGTTCCTAAATGCGAGGCAAATGTAAGGTGGTACAAATATAAGAGGTATGAGATGTGACTTACGACGCCGTTCAGGTTTTCTATGCACTTGGTGGCTTCTTCGACTGACGACATTCGGATGAAACCGAAGCCACGGGAGCGATCGGACTAATTAAGGTATAATAAGAAACTCTAGCAACATATGTTTAAGTAGAAGGACTTACCCTTTGGTCATAGACAATGGTGACTTTTTCAACACGTCCATAACGGTTGAATTCATCTTCAAGGTCCCTTTCCTGTGTACGAATACTCAGGCCAAAGACACCCAATACTTGGGACGGGGTCGGTTGCTGTTTAACCTTGTAAATATAAATGCTTGTAAAAGTTGGAAGAGAAAGAGAAACTAACAGTTGGTGGACCCCGACGAGGAGCAGGAGAGCGTCTGCGGTAAGGAGGTGGGCTCCTGTACGACCTTGAGTCACCGTTACCGTTGGCACGGTCTCTGACGGGACTCCTTGAACGAGACCTGCCACGTGCGGGGGGGTCTCTTTCAGCGGGCGCTGGTGCAGGAGGCGCGTTATACGCGTCAGAATAAGGGTCAACGTTGGGCTGGCCGTTGCTGCTGTCGTACTGAAGAAGGCGAGGAAGACGATGAGCAATGAGACATGCATGCCACTTGCGCACGGACTCACCATGATGGTTCAACAAGAGAAGCTGTTGTCGCTTATTTGGTCAAAAAATTCTCTTACATATGGTCCAGGGCTGCACCCACAATGGATTAATTTGGAAATCTCACGCCACTATCTCAGCATTCTGCGATGATTTGGCTCCAGAACACATTCTGGCAAAGCCTGTCATGAAATGATAGATGAAGACATTTCTGGCATGAATTTTATGTGTATTTAGAATAACTAGCAGCCATTGTGCCGAAGGGAGCAGAAACAGAAACAGAAATTTACTCCGCTTTCATATTTGATCGGAGCTTGAACTCAAATTTTGTTGCTGTACAGTTCATCAAGCCCCGCTCTGCGTGCTCGACAGGTACGTACACCATAATTCGGCAACCAACAAGATGGTGAGCTCGTCGCCGCCCTCGATGACCAGAATGGTTCTGATACGTCTCATAATGTAGGGTATCGACATCACCCACCACCACGTCAAGAAGGGCAGCCGCACTGCACCCAAAAGCGAGGATCCGTACCTGCTTCTCCTTGTGAAGGTGCGTTGGACTTGGTGGTTTTTTTTTGGTTTTAGGAGAAGGAAAATAATGAGAATTGGGTTAGCTGTACCGCTTCCTCGCCCGTCGTACCGAGTCCGGATTCAACAAGGTGAGTAAAATTTGTTTAACTTGCCATTTGAAATACTTATCGAACTTGTGTTTTCTGATACCGTTATACAGGTCGTCCTCCACAGACTATTCCTCTCAAAAAACAACCGCCCCCCTCTCTCCCTTTCACGAATTGCTAAGGAAACCGCGAATGTTGCCGACCTCTCCTCGAAGATTGTTGTTCAAGTCGGAACCGTAACCGATGATATCCGTCTCACCACTGTCCCCAAACTGACAGTTGCCGCCCTCCGATTCACCCAAGCTGCTAAGGAGCGCATCATTGCTGCTGGCGGCGAGGTTCTCACCCTTGACCAACTTGCTCTCCGTGCCCCTACCGGCTCCAACACTGTCCTCCTCCGTGGTGTTAAGACTGCTCGTGAAGCCTACAAGCACTTCGGCATGGGTATGTCCGGATTATCTATTTTCCATGCAGAGATGCTTACCCTTCGCAGGACCCCACAAGAACAAGAAGCCCTACACCATCTCGAAGGGCCGCAAGTTCGAGCAAGGTCGTGGTCGCCGAAAGTCCAGAGGTTTCAAGGTGTAAGGACAAGTATGTACGATATCTATGCGTTGTTACTTGTCGTTGCTTCGTGCTCTGCGCGCGGTTATTTCATGCCCCCCTTGCCTTGCCTTGTTTCTCTTCCTGCACTTCTTTATGTTGCCAAAATAATGCCAAGAGCAGCGTTGTACAATTTATCATGGGCATTAAGAAATCCATCGCACGACCTGGGACCTGCATTTAGATTGTTATGATACCATTTCTCTCATTGGATCAATTATCTACACGCGAAACAGAAACATGTTGATTAAACATATTCATTGAGACTATAGATCAGAATACTACTAAGTATAACAAATAACTACGTATACGCGCTCTCACCATCTCATAAATCATTGCCTAAATTCTAGCTAATTTTCTCATCAACAACTTTTCTTGCATGTAGGAACCGTGTAAGTCTCGAAAAACAACATTAACGAGAAAGAATCCAAGATAGGCTGTCAATGGCGCAGAGAGACGAGAGAAACCTCATCTCTTACTTTTGGAGTTGTTCTGGACGCACAAAGGTGTCGACAGAAGGTGGCATCACGAAATTCTTTTCGGAGAGTGGGGTAGACACTCCGCTCGAAGTTCCATTCGTGTCTGAGCCAGGGGCAGCAGGCTTGCCTCTTGGGGGAGGGAGAACGCCTTTCTTCTTTTGCAAGTTCCTGAAGAATTTGGTGCCTCCGGCGTAGAAAAACACCAGACTGCCCATGACAATGACGTGTCCGTACCATCCAAGACTCTTCCAGGTAGTGATGGAATCTTTGGCCGACAGGATGATGAAGGGCGATGCAGAGTAGTTAAGAATCATGGCGGAAAGAACAATTCCTCCAAGGTCGTAAATGGGTTTGAAGGATGAGGCAGGAGCATCGGGTTTAGATGCAGGTGCAACGAGAAGAGGTCGGAAGTTGGCGCGTGCCTGACGAGCGGCAGCAGTGATAAATCCACCCATGAGGAAAGTGAGGTAGTATCCGCCGGCAATACCATGCTGTGAGATGAACATCATTATTAAATATGCGAATACTAAAGTATGAGAAAATAATCAACATACCCAGAAAGCACTTGTGAAGAACGTAATCATGCTGCTCATATTGCCAGGTTTCTTGCCCTTGGGTGTGACGCGCTTGTAGACACACTCGCGGAGCCAGATGTTGGTCTTCATGTTCCAAGAATCAAGGAGTACCTTGAAGTTGGGTGGGAACTCAATGGTCCATACTTTGACGTTTGCGGCTCCGTCCCACTGAGCGACACCATGAGCGCCGACGTCAGTGAAACCAAGACCAGTAAGGATACTAGCACCCTGATTTATTCAGTAAGCGTCGGTCATGGAGATGTGGCTTCATGCATGACCCACCTCAGTCAAAGTCCAAATGGCGTAATATTTAGCTCTTTCAATGGGGCCGCCGAGTTGGAAGAGGGCGATACTGGATTGAATGATACATAAGGACAACAATAAAATGGAGGCAGAATATGACTACGAACCGCTTCCACAATGGCATCAGGGCGAACTCGGGCTTAAGTGCAACACTGAAGTTGTACTTGCCTCCTAGCAATACGAAAGCGGCAAGGTAGAAAAGACCCATGAACATCTTCGTATATGCAGCGCGCTTACGACCAGGAGGAAGTCTACGACCCTCCTTGAGAGTAGCTTTGACATGAGCATGTTGGAACATGGTCTCGTTGATCAACTCCATGTATTCTGGGTAGTCAAGGTAGGGTCCAACAAGAATACCAGGGAAGTAAAACCTACAATACAACAAGTTGTGTTGAACAAGGGGGAAAGTGGTTGGGAAGTATCAACTTACGAGTATCCCAAAAACTCGAGTAAAGAGGGGTACTGAGTGATCCGTTTCGACAATTGCCACTTGTCCAGCTCCTAAACCGCCATTAAATTCCGTATACTGTGGTTTGACGGAGAACTGCAACGCACCTCGGTTTTGCGACGTCCGTCATACACGTTCCATGCGAAGGTGGTCAACTTCATGGTAAGAACCATTTGAGGGCCAGTAACTTCCATAGTCTCGTAGCTGAAGCCATAAATTGCACGGATAACGTGGCTAATCCAAATATATGTTAGAATGTGCATACGGAAAGAAGCTACCAGTACTTACTTGACCGTCAAATGACCCATGACAATACTGAAGTAGTGAAATAACGTAAGTTTACAAACCAGCATGCAAAAACTGGTTGAACTCACACAAAAACAACCCATGGCATCTTCGCACTCTTATCATACTTGGCAATGAAGTAGGTGGCAAGGATACTAGCGAGAAGTTGGAAGAATGCGGAATAGATTTGCAAGACCGGGAAGAAGAACAGCATTGCTACGCATATACTGAACAAATGGCGAAGTGCTGGCTGCGAGCTTGGTACGCGCACAAACAAGCTTCCAAGTGGGTATGCAATCAAGAGACATGAAATTAGCTAGACAGACATTTCCTTCAGTCAACAAACTGGTAATTCTCAATTCTCCACCACACCGCTCACCTTGATCTGGTCTACGCTGGCGCCAACAGCGTTGGCCAGAGGTAAGAAAAGCGCGTCCATCTTCCACACACCTCTCTGATGCACAGTAGAAGTAAGTACAAGTCTGCTTTAGTCGCGAGAGAGAAGATACTTACCACGTCGAACGGTTGAAGATGGGATGACGAGATGAAAATGTGATTTTTTTGATTTATTGGGGCGGGCTTGTCCCTCCTTCCTTTTATGGACACTTCCCCACTGACAGGAGTCCCAGGAGTCCTCGGATAGAATTAGCAGCTTTGAACCATCACACCATCCAGACAAATTCAATTATATCGAGGAAAAGGCCGCTTGTCTCGTGAGAGTGGCGTAAGAGTGGCTCTTACTAAAGATGTACAGTGTTTTTTCTGTGCAGATTTCAGAAAGTAAATGACATTCTGATATTACTTGGTTGCAATCAAGTTGAACATCATTGAAAGATGTGATGTTCCACACATACACATTACATTAGGATTCGATAGATTCGCTCTTCGATATATCGTCCTCACTGCGCCAATGTTTACCGTGTTCTGAGTAGTAGGTCTGTGAAGGCGTTTGAAAGATGTTGTACTATATCAGCAGAAAATCGACAGTTAAAAGAGAGTATTCTTGGACCTTATCGGCAGTGCCATGTTGAAGTTATTTAAAGAGGCTACATTTTTGTCAAGTCCTGGAATCATCGGTTTCATCAATTTTTTGATATCATATTATATAAATTCAAATTGCATCTTGTTCGTGTTACCCTTTGTAGCTCCAAAAGAATGGGTCAAGCTTATGCAAAAATCAGGGTCTATTCATGACTGGATGCTGGACAGCAATCTCGTGGCTACCAAAGATGTCGATTGGATGAGGGACGTTTGTGGAGAAGTAACTCAAAGTATTATATAATTTCAATTACAGATGCTTTTCGATTCAGCATTGACGTCCTCTCGAATATCTTTGACCTTTGAAAAAGTATTACATCTCAAAATTATGTAGTTTCCCTCTCTACTTAATCATACTTGAATGAGAGTATTAACACAGGAGCCTTGACGAATATTAAGCGCCTAGATATAAATAGACTGCTCGGCGGAGTTTGTTATTGCATGGAGTGAATTTGAACGAAGCCTGGTTCTATAGATTTATTTAAATGGAGTACAGTTTACATCTAAGTCTAAATTTTCTGCTTAGAGAAGAGACATGAAAAAATTATACATTAAATAATATTCACTAGTGTCTACGGAGCTATCAGGTTTGAGGTTTTCAACTCTCCGCGATAAGATAGTAAAGTATTCACGAACAGATGAAAATCCCATGTTATTGTTATTTTTGATACCAGTTCAGCCCAACTTGGCTAAACACTGACCACAGACGAACACGAATGGCGACCGGAGGAACGCGAACGGCGAGTTGAGGAAAGAGTGACCCGATGTCAACGGGTCCCTCGTCGATTTCCTCGTAAGACGAGTAATTAGAGTCGCAGAAGAAGAGTTTGATATCGAACTCGACTTCTCGTAAGTCATAGAGCAAACTATTGCACAATGAAGCGTCCAGTGCAGTCCACTTTTCCGTCCTCTGATGGACCTGGCTCTGAAACAGTGCCAGTCCATTTGTTCTTGATGCCAATGAGAGTTCCATGTATAATTGCACGCGGACGGTCTGTAGTCCAAGTGGTGAAGTGACGGTCTTTAATAAGTTGGCCAAAATTTGGATTTTCAGTTCCAGTGCGGTAACTGCATCCACAAAAGGTGTCTGTAACGCGTCTGCCCAGTAGAGAAGCTTTCTTAAGGCTGTCAGGCGATCAAGAAAAAATGGGCCATCCTCATGGAATACAGGATCTGATACCTCAAGTTTTAGTTCAAACAGACAACAGTAGTTCTAACCCTGGTACATACCGGCCGTCACCATTCGAAAGTTATCTTGCAGTTCTAGGACCTGCAGTGTCTCGGCCGTATTCAAAATGCCTTGCCACATAACAGACATTCTATCTCCACGTCTAGAGACATGGGTAGAGAAGTGTTTGAGCCTTCGAAATTTCAGCGAGCCTCCCTTCGAGTTGCTTGGAAACCAGGGCACTAGGTCGGTAAAAAATGAGATAGGAACAATCGCGGAACCTGACGTTTTGCCAACGTGTACAGTGCCAAGCTTTTCCAAGTTGGAAAGAGTACGAGAGCTACCTGCTGGAGCTATGTGGTATTCATTTCCGCTGCTGAGTATGACATTGGATAGTACCAGTTCGCGGAGGTTGGGGGACGATAGGATGGCAATGAGTAAATGTTGATCCAGGTCCGCAACGTACACCAAGTGTAGCACCTTCAGTGACTGCCCAGTACACATTTGTTGAATGGGTATCAGTGCTGGGAAGGTCGAAATTGTCCATTTGAAAAACCCTCCTTCTGTTGTGAATACACATTTTTCCAGAGATGCCTGGGACAAGAGATGGTATAATTCCACAAGATTGTCCCTTGGAGGCCGAAATTTCTGAGTAACACTTGACATTCCACGAATAATTTGTTGATATCTGTTACCAGCCTGAGACTTGCGAGAAACAGGAATGAGATTAAAATTGGAGTTGACCGTTCGGATTAGCGACAATAAATGATCACTTTCTTTGCGCTCCAGAATTTTTAGCAGATTTCTTGTGCGAGGTTCGTCGTTTCTATTTGGCATGTCGAATTCGAGGTGTATGTTGGAAAAAATGTACCGACGAGATGGGAAGTAAAATGCTCGAGAAACTAATGCACATCGCTTCAGAGTGTCCATTGGCGATCCTGCGTCATGGTGGTTTCCTGTATATCCATTAAGGTCAGAAGCTATCTCATCGATTATTAAATCTATGATGTCCTGAGGGATTTCTGGAATCCCATGTACTGCAAGTGCTGCAGACGAAGACGTTACCATACTGTTAGGTGTAAAGCGGTGCAACAAGAGTGAAGTGAATATAATCAAAACCAACGTGGCTTAACTGAACTCGCTGCGGCACTGCCTCCGCGCCAAAATATTTTCTCATGATCATCCAAATTATATGTTCCGCAAGGATAGAAAATTGATATAGATTCGTAAAGTTGAAGAGTCAGAAAGGTCGTAATGTATGTAAGATAAATGGGCCAGAATTTCACTTAGGAGTGAAGTGTAAGTTGATAAACTGAGCGGAGGTGCTGAAAACTACTGGAGATCAACTATCGCTTATGTAATTCATACTTGAGGGTAAGGGCTCCCTGCTTGCTGAGGAACAGGAGACTGAGCATAGTTGGGCTGGGGGTTTTGCTGAACAGGAGGGTACTGAGGAGCAAATTGAGGCCCAGCAGGTGCGACTTTAGGTTCAACGTTGTAACCTTGTGGTGCACCAGGTTGCGAGATCACGCCGGCGACATTGAAGTCTGTTTCGCCTATGTGGCTGGTCCAAAGAGAGTTGCCGCGCATTTGTTGCCTAAGGACGAGAGTAAGGAGGAAAATGTTGTATGCAAACACTAGATTCAAGAAGATGAGTGGGGTCCAGTACGATGATTTTCAGTGGGACTTGGCATACATGGAATCCAGGTGAGGAAGCCGAACGCGGTGACCGCTTGAGACTCGCGACACGCAGCCTGTGTGCTTTTTACTGAAGATTGATGTTTAAGGTTCCGCAGATTATCAAGGAAAGTCCGCTCGACTTACAAACGAAAGCGCCACAATCCGTAACCCATTGGAAGCTTGCAGCACTGGAGCCAACAGAAAGCCATAATATCCAAAGGAAGGCTAAAGTTGAATATCAAATAAATGATATGCCGAGACTAAGACATTATTTTAACACATACCAGTCCAACCAAGTTCGATTGCGATCATGGTCACGACAGCACCTTTGCGCAGGACTGATAGAAAGTACCTGAAATTCACATGTTATGAAGCTATAATGTATGAAGTGAAGCCCGCTGCGTACATTGCCGGCAAAGTAAACAAGGTAAAGATGCTAGTCGCGATTGCCAATGCCGCAAACGAATAATATTGGCCATGGAAAGTCCTATTCGTCCAATTGGTTAAAGCTGCTGCTAGAGCAAGCTCTAAGAAGGCGAAGACCGTCACCACGCCTAATTATAATTAAGTTGTATCCTTATATTTGATAGACATGAGGTTAAAGACGCACCAAACACCGCCGTTCGCACCACAGTGAATATCTTGTTGATATCTTGAACCATCTTAATAAACGTGGGGAAGGGTGACTGCGATGCAGCTGGTACGTGACAAGGAGGGGAGATAGGGCAAGAATTAGGATCCAACGAGGCGGACTTAAATATGCCTTCTCGGCAATTAGACTCTGGATAGATATCAACATCGTGGGTGCCTCGCAGCAGAGATTAATGCTCCCTGTACCTAGAAGCGATGTCAATGCTATCCACGTCGGCGTAATCAATGCAACAACGACAAAAAGAATATGTTGCGGCCTCGAATAAGAGGACCCTGGATTATCACTTGAATCGAGCCTGGCCTATCATGCCATCGTTCCTATAACGTTTGCCAGTTCCAGAGTATCTTGGCCTGTATAATGCACTGCTTTCCGCGATTGATAGTTTTCTTGCAAATGACAAATGGCACCCTGTTATACCTGAGTCCCCTTTGGGAAGTAAAAGTTTGAATGATACCGAAGATTGTCACTGATCATCAAGCGCCGACTGATAAGTCATTGCTCCAATTGCCAAGAAACGGACCTTGAATAGTTACAAACCAAATAATGACTGGTTGGGTAACGGGTTCAGGCCTCTTGACTCTTCAGGCTCAAACGCTCGATGCCCCTTTGGACTAGCTCGGGCGCGGGGTGAGAACAAGTCAGAAGCAGTGAGCTGCACTGAGAGAAGCTTTCCGCAGCTTTGTGCAGTATCCCGAGGCAAATTTGGCAAAGGACAGGGCTCCAGAATTCCAGTAAATGACGGTCGTAACTTGCGGTGAATTTGGCTTTAGGGTCGGTTAAATCTGATTAATCAATCAACGCGTGCGTAAACGGAGAGGTTTCTCGTATTTTTCTCATGACGTAACGCTAAATGGAGTACTTTTCGGGAAGACGGGAAAGTGCAGTAATGGGCGCTGTTCGGCAGTGCTTAAGACGAGTACCTAAATATATACTTAGGCATTTCATCTATTCCTTGAGGTACGGGACAAAGATATAATCTATTTAGTATAGTGATGTACATGTGCATGCCTACAGGCGACATAGAGAGGGTAGATTGGCTGGATATAGATCTAAATAGGTGCGGCAGGTGGGTGGAGGATTAGCAATGGAAGGAACATCGTCATGAGTCCAAGGTTTGGCAAAGGGGCACTGGTGATTAGCGCGATCATGACAGTCCTGAATGGTAAAAAATGGAAAATATGAGAGATGACGGAGGAGAAAATGTAATAAAGAGAATGAACGGACGTGATGAAAAAGTTCAAGGGCGGTAGAATGGAGAGGTGGATAGAAGGCGGGTGTTGACGGGGTGAATACAGTAAAAAGCAGTTCAGTAAATAGATAAATAAATTTGAAAGATAAAAAAAGTACAAAATGGATGAAAAGGCCAAGAGAAAAATGAAAAAAAAAAGAGAAAGAGAAGAGAAAAAGAAAGGAAAAACAGGCGCCTCAGACAGTTATGCCATCCATTTGGCTCACAAGAGGCCGCAGTTCAGCTTCGGTGCTGGAACTATGATTTTGGGAGCTGGCTCCTCCCTTCAGGTTTGCAGCAGCAGCGCCCCACATCCGGCTAAAAATGGCACCTACACCTCGGGTTGGCGTCGAAGAGTATGTCGCAGTGCTGGTAGATTGAGATGCAACGATCCCCCTTGATGCCGTGGAGACACCAATAGCGCGGTGGGCCACCGTCCCAGAGCGCTGTCGAAATCCCTCAGTTGGACCCGCTGAGATAGAAGGCATGGTGGAGCTTGCAGGTATCCGAAGGTGGTCCTTTGCCTTTGACGACAGAGAGTTTGACGAAGGTTTATTCGATAGAAAGGCCGTTTTCTTGGGATCTCCCACGAGGTTGAGCGTCGACTTATTCCTAGAAGCAATGGGAGACGCTGTGACAGTATGAATAGACGATGTATCAGAAACTTTTCGAGCGCGAGTCGGGGTAGCATCTTTCTTTCCAGTCGGGGTACCGCCAGTGCCATTCTTGAAAGCGTAGTTGGGTATAGGACGTAGAGAGAAAGGCTTTTTCATGACCCCCGGGCCTGCTAGAGCGGCATTCATCGGAATAGTACGGCCAAGCTGCGAGGAAGATGAAGTTGGCTCGACAATACCCACAGCATGATTGTGGTCGTAAGTCTCGTCATCACTCTCCGATTCATTGCTGGTCCAGCCCGAGGAAGATGAGCAAGATCCTGTATCATCAACTAAAGAAGCAATATCGGATGAAGAGGAAGCTGTGGACGAAGACGAGTCGGTACTCAGGCTCGCATACAAATTCATACTGGCAGTTGCCGTAGGCTGACGAAGATGGGCTGTCGAGAGTTTACGAGCAATCCCACGAACAGCAGAAGTGAGGGCAGATGTCGTCGATGACGAGGTCGACAATGCAGCTGGGCGAACGGGAGTAGCAGGTGCCAGATGAGCTTGTGAGGGATATTGAGGTTCTTTCTCCTCATCGGGGGTGGAAAGCATCTGGGATTGGTGTTGCGCCTCAGCTCTTGCTTTTCCAGCTTTGGCAACCTTGTTAACAGCGGAAACGCGGGTACTCAAGCTTGACTCAGTTGATTGTGACATGAACGGAGAAAAGAGTTTGCAGATTTCCAGCTCGTTGAAGCGCAAGTCATAATCCAAGAGATAGAGCAGTTGCTTTTCCATCAAATTGATCTCGGCAACATCAAAGAGAACAGCGTAGTTGGCCCAGTGGATGTTCTTTGGAGATGAATCGTTCAAGTACTTCGCTGTCACAATCAAAGTAGCAAGAAAAACACGGTGTCGAGTGCATGGCATACCTATCATGGCGATGAGTGAACATTTGATTCCACAAACATAAATATTTCTTACCTTTGGCCATCGTAGGGAGTTTCGTGCGTAAGCGTTCGAGATACACTAGGGTAGTAAGCAACGTAGACACTTGAACGTTCGAACAGCGGACGAGATGCAAAATAAAATTCTCCAGAGACAGCAGTGGGACAGGCTCCTCTTCTGTCGACTCTTTTGGCACATCGTTCTTTGACAAATTCTGATCCGTGGACTTCTCTTTGACTGGTGTTTGCGGAGGTGTCGGCAGCGGTAAAGGATTAGAAGGTGAGCTAGAAGACGGAGAATCGTCCACCTCCCCGTCAATACGTATAACCTTGGCTGCCTGGCGAGCAACATATTCAATCATATCCATGGATACACGCCTTTGGACAAGAGCCAGGAGAAGCGGGTTGTGTTCTGAAAGGGGTAAGAGCGAGGCAGGGTGACGACGCTGAGGAAGCTGTTCCGCCATGGTGCAAAAGTGAAGGTGAGTGGGTAGAATGTGCTATGAAGCTGAAGCAATGAAATGTTGCGTTCTACTTTTACAAATTACCCCGTCAAGGGATGTATAAGATAAAGGGGGGGTGAAGAAGGAAGAAAGGGGAATGAAAGAGGCGAGATAAACTCTGGCGTGGTTTTGAAGCTAGAAAGGGGCAGGCCACAAACAGACACCTCCTACGATCATATATCACGGGAGGGTAACCATTTCAAGAAATAAATAATCCTCAAAAGGTAATCGGTATGAAACTGGGTGATCGGCTGGCCTATTTGTCTCGAAGATGACGATTATAAAACGCAAGTTCGCATGGTGCAAGTGGGTGTATATGATACAAATGACAGTGTTCAAGCCTGGAACGCAGGGAGCGGGAAGAAATATGCCCGAGATGACTGATTTTCGATCACTAGGTATATACATAGCATCCTAAAGGTAAATCACAGTAAGAAATATACGCGGAATAGTTTAAATACAATATTTACTTTCAAATCGACCGATATCAATAATAGTCAGACGCTTCGTTGTCCATGATAATCTTCATCTTCCAACCGCCTGGTACATCGTCATCAGGTTCTTCTTCTGCCCATAAAGTCTCGATATCGTCACTGATGCCGGTTCCGACCTTGTCCAGGTCCATGGGTTGTGCCTTTGATGAAGTCACCGGAGTGGCAGCTCCGCCCATGTTGCCGCTTTGTGTACCTTTAGCCCCGAGAACAGCAGCCTGGGCACCAGTGACAACAGTATCAATGTCCACCTCTTCTTCTTCAGCCTTCATTTTACGTTCATATAATACACTTTCATCCTCCTACAAAGCATTCAACGAATAAGAACTTGACAGTGAGTACAGGCAACATACAATGTCAAATTCATCCTCTCGTTCTTCGTATTCCACGTTTTCGTCGACCTCTTCGAAGCCTCCAGCAAAAGCTCCCCATCTTTCAGGATTCGGGTGGTGCCATATCAGAATACTTCCTTGGTTCGTGGTGGAAGCAAGAGACGACCTCAAAGGATGCCACTGGTGATCACCTCATGAATTGAATCGTTCAAAATTACAAAAATGAACGCTTACGTGAAGATGTGTGAGTGGTTCACGCCCTCCATCAAGCGCACTCGCCAGCTGTCCGTCATTCGATATATCCCAGATATATATTTTGTGTCCAGCAGGATCCGCGGAACCTTCGAAATTTCATGAACCCACAAGGCACAAGTCCATCACAGAGTTACTTACCACCAGCCAACCATTCTCCGTCTGGACTGTAGCACATTGCATGCCACGCTGTTTTGTTGATAGGGTCACTAAATTTGTGAGTTGGTTCTAGTTCAACGTCCATGAAAGGTGGCGGGTTTTGATTTTCTCCGTCTGTTGGCAATAATGGATAGCTAGGTAAAATAAATTGGCGTAATGTGCGGTCAGATGAGTTGGTGACCAGTCGACTACACGGTAAAAGTCAGATATGGTAAGAGAATGTAGTTAAATAATGCTTACCGTCCAGATTTTGTAAAGTCCAGGCCTTTCATGGTGCCGGCGCCTGATATCTTATGACGTGCGATCATCTTGGAGGGAATTCAGATACAAGTCATGACTCAAGCAATACACATACACTTTTTGTGCGGGTGTTGAAAACTAGTATGCAGCCAGATGCGGTACCTACGAATATTTTCTTGCCCGTAGGATCAAAACGAGCCACTGTTATCCCTGAGCTGCGACGATTGTCAGCGCAAATTTTATTGTGAGAGAGTACACATACCGGACTGGACCTTGACCGTCTTCTTCGTCTGCATCGTCTGTAACAGCCTCCAGCAGTTCCACTCTTGACCGATGTTGTTTTCTCATGTCACAAACATATGCCTCTCCAGTCGCCAATACGGCGAGAATGATCTGACTGTTTTTAGGGTGAAATGAAGCAGACACAACTGGCGCGTCAAATCGGATAGTGCTACTTCGCTGGGGAGGATCGCAAGTGGATGATAAGTCCCATAGGACGACATTCCAGTCTTTTGAAGAAGTCAGTAGGTATCGAGAATTTTGTGACCAGCTGCAGAATTGTCAGCCATATGGCAGAAGCATATACTGGTCGAAGACGTACTCAATACTAGTAATGGCCTTTACATGCCCATCCAGTAGTCTGATCGGTGCTCGCGTTTCCAGGTCCCATATTTCAGCGCAATTATTCGAGCGCGCAGTAGCAATGAACCGTCCGGTGGTATCAAATTTTGCGAAGAGAGCACCAGCGTAGAGAGAGGTTTGCACCGCAGTAGGATGCGACAAAGTAAAAGGGTCTACACAAAGCAATATAAGCTCCCTGGTAGTATCCTGTATTTTGCAGAAAACGCACCTACTAATTAGAGATTCATTCATTGTTCTCCTTCTTATTGGTTCAAAAGCCTGTGTAATATACGAACGATGTTGGCATTCGTTGGATTCATAGGAGCAAGACCATCTTGCTAACCGCGTATACCAACGAGTTCAGTGAGGATAAGTTATGAGGGTTGAGTGAGGCAACGGTGAAAGGGCGCTTGAATCGCGCGACGCGACGAGATGGTAATATCATCCTCTTTCAATAGAGCCAAGCAGACCCAAGTAAAGGCAAATACGCGCCGCGCAGCAAGCCGCAACGGCGCGACCAACTATAGTCTTCATCGACATCCTTGCACTCTACATCTTTCCAGCGATGAACCGAGTCACTCACTAATAGTCCCCAGAGCTCTATGTACTTGAACAAATTCGAAATGCAATTATACCGTAAATTTCGCCGCACCGCAACTCTTTATCTCCAAATTTTGGTCAAATAGCCATCTCTGTTAAGGTCGAATTAGAATCGCGTTGTCACCGATATTTGCTGATATTTGATGGATCTAACGCTGGCTGCAATGCTTAAGAATGTTGCAAATACATATAAGCATGTGTGCGAACACAATCCAGCGAATATTCAGATTAGGAATCTGAACTTGACGTTTCAAAACGGACACAATCGGCCCATCTTTGATGAAAGTTCCCTGCCAACAACAAATGATATACCTTAGCATCCGGGCATATCTTCAACAAGTAGGAACGCTTGGGCCTTCACAGAGCTGCATTACCTTCTCTCTCTCCGCGTTCTCTCCACGGACACCGAAATTGTTTCAAAATAAAACTGATCATGGAGAACCCTCCAGGAATCTCTTTCCTCTACAGAATTTCACCTTTTCTTCTTCTTCCATCCGCTACTGTAATTGGTCTTCTACAGCTTAACCATCTTTGCTCTGGCCCAACTATACCAACTTGGCTCGTTACTCTCGGAATATTGCTAGCACGACCACTGTTGTCTATTTACCAACGATATTACCAACGATACGTTGACAAGAAGGCAGCAGCAGCTAATAATGCATTCATCATCCCACATGTACATGAGGAAAGACCGAATTTCGCAGGGCTATCTCTTATTGCCGCTATGGTCAAGGATATGGAAGAAGGATATGTCGGTGAGATACACGAATTTGTGGCAACACATAGTTATATTGATGTTTGTTGGAAGGTGATCTATATGATGGCTGGCGGGAAAAATATGGGAATATCTTTCAATTGAGGCTCTTAGCAGACAATCGAGTGAGTGTTTCTGTGCTGTTATAATAATTTACGGTTACAAGTCTGACACGACAAAGGTTTTTACTTTCGAGCCAGATCATGTCAAGGCGAGTTGCAAACAACCCGACGGCACAGTTCACTATTTATTAGTTTCCATTCAGGCTATTCTTGCGACACAGTTTGAGGATTTTGAGAAAGGTCCCACTTTCTTTATTACTGCATGAAAGACCAGCAAAGCACCGACGCATACTCTCTATAGGTCCCCTTTTTTATCAGCAGCTCCAGTCACTCCTTGGGACGGGAGTATTCAATTCCGACGGTTAGTTATCTGCACTAATTCATCAGAAATTAATCAATTGTTCCTGTAGGTGATATGTGGAAGTTTCACCGAACCATAACGCGTCCTTTCTTCAATCGCGAACGAGTTACAGACTTTGATATATTTGACGCCCATGCGGACCATGCCCTCAAATTGGCCAAAGCTCGCCTTGCTGAAGGACATTCGATTGATTTTCAGGTATGTATGTGTAATTGATCAACAAGAAATATCAGCATTTCGCCTTTTGCTTGACCCTGATGGGCCTTACTTCTACAACAGGACTTGGTTTCACGATTTACACTAGACTCTGCATCAGAATTCCTCTTCGGGAAGAACGTTGATTCGCTCTCTGCTGGCATTCCTTACTCTGTGTCTTCTGGTGTTGAGGATCCGGCTCATTTTAGCAATCATCCTTCTAACACTTTCGTCCACGCCTTCACGGAAGGCCAGATGTTGGCAAGTCGGAGGTTGCGATATGGAGGTAGTTGGCCTGCTGTGGAATTCTTTAAGGATAATGTACGGCCGCACAGGAAGGTCGTTGATGAATATATAGAACCCATCCTTTTGAAGGCTTTGACGGACCATCAGGAGAAGAAAACCGAAGGGGGTGACGAAGCAACTTTGTTATCTCATCTGGTACAACAAACACAAGGTAAGAAAGAATCCGTGCATTTTATTAAACTCCATTTCATGTGCCTTTAGATATCAAGATCCTGAAAGATGAAGTGAAATTATTTAGCTTCCTAATTATCATTTTTTGACTGAAGTTGTTCTTAGATCGTCAATCTCCTCGTTGCTGGACGTGACACGGTGAGTAGACCCTATTCTAACCCTTCCTACATCAATTTAACGAAAACCATTAAAATTAGACAACATGCACACTGAGTTTCTCTCTGTATATGCTGAGCGAACACGCAGAGATTGCTGCACGTCTTCGTCAAGAAGTTCTCGATAAGGTAGGTCCTACCAATCGGCCAACAGCCGACCACCTCCATGAGATGAAATTCCTACGAGCGTTTATCAACGGTGTGTCTGTTCCTTTTCCTTGAATTGGTTTGTAGGTCTGATGCATAATATCGCCTGAAGAGGTCCTGAGACTCTACCCACCTGTGTAAATAAAACGACTTGAGTCTTATTCTTGTATGTATTAACTGATCAACTTTTTGCTTTGTCTCCAGTCCTTTCGACGTACGGTATATGCATTTTCCGTGGATCCTTCTGGGTAGACTGACTGACGAATATTGACGTCGTGTAGTGGGGCTAAAAATGCGACTATCTTAACCTCCAAAACCCCTGGGTCAAAGCCGTACTATATTCCGCGTAACACTAGGTCAGGAAAATTAACATGATATCACGGATATAATCACTAAAGCCCCTGGTACTTGTAACATAACAGTGTCTTCTACAGTGCCCTGTACATGCAAAGGAGAACAGACTTGTGGGGTCCAGATGGTAAGCCTGCCTCGTATCTTTCTTCTAATAACACACATTCATATTTCTGCCTATTCGTCTGCAGCCCTGGAGTTCGACCCAGATCGATTCTTAGATGACCGCCTAAACAAATATCTGACTCCAAACCCTTACATATTCTGTCCTTTTAACGCTGGTCCCCGTATGTGCCTTGGTCAACAGGTGGTGTCGATTCCTGAATACTCACTCAACGGAAACTAACATAATTAATTAATTAAATTCTAGTTCGCATATCATGAGGCCTCGTTCTTCCTGGTCCGCCTCCTTCAACAATTCACGAACTTCCGCCTCGCACCGGATGTTCAACCTCGGGAATCCAAGCCCCCAGCTATCTGGGGTGCCTGTGGAGGACGGAAAGCAAACGAGAAGATCGTTCCATACATACATTTGACGATGTCTATCAAAGTATGTTTGAAAGCACCTCTTCCTTAATTTCATTTTTGGCGGCGTCGTTGATTTAAGTTTCAGGGCGGCTTGTGGGTACGTATGGATGAAATAAAGCGATAAATTTGTGGGACCAACTTCAAGTACAGTTGCTGATACTGGTCTTTTCTGTGCCGTATAGGCCGGATGGTCTGCATGTATTTATGTCAAATCTATGGCACGATTATTATGGGCATCTAATGTCGAGCCTTCGAAGTGCTTCAAAGTCGATGTTAGTATGACGCCATGGAGTTTATACAATTGTGATGTTAAATAACGTTCGCCGGAGATAAGGAGCGACGCCCAAAATGACCTCAATAGTAATAATAACTCGTGCTGTTCATTCGAATTGCCGGCGGGCGCGAAAGAACACGTCAAGGTTGGTTGCATATCGATTCCCAGAGTACCTTATGCAGTGAAGTCATTGAATTCAGGTCTTTAAGAAGCGTATGTTTGACAAGTGGCATTGGCAGGAAAGATCAAACAAATCACATCTGAGATCCCAGAACGCCACCGATATCTGTACTTCTTGAACTTCTGGATGTATGCGATTGTCTTGAATAAATTATTTAATGCCCTGCTATCGAAGGACAGCAAAATAACCAGGATGCGGTCCCAAAAGAGAAAAAAAAAGATACCGTCTTTCCCACAAAAAAAGAACTTCCTTGAGCTGATTAAAAGCCAAGAAATAAGCACTGAAATATAACGAACTCCCAGTGTAAAATGGTAAACCCAACAAAGCGAAATACGAAAACAAAAGCGCCCTCTCCGACACCCTGTACTCCAATAACCTCGACAACACCAAGCCCAACTTAACCCATATACGTGAGCAACGAGCCAGCGGGTTCAATGGTTCAACGCGCGCCGGGGGCATCAGGTTCCACGATCTTCAGGTAAACATGATTTTTATCGTCAGCCACAGGCTCTCTTCCAAAGAATGCCTTGATGTCAAAGCCGGTAAGACGAGCTTCTCCAGTTTGGCCGGTCAGGTCAAGGCGCGGGTGGCGTGCTGCGAGGTTGTGCGTGACGAGGTGGCACACTAGGATGAAGATGAGGACGAGCAAGAAGATGATAGAACGCAGTCGGAAATTTGTCTGTGCTGAGCTGACAGGGCCTTTAATCGACATGAAGCGCTGTATCAATGTGGGCTTTGGAGGGTCGGCCAGGAAGGCAATTGAGAAGTCTCGGTTCGACGATGGTGAAGAGGGGGTAACAATGATCGCCGGAAGGGGGGATTTCTCAGTGGCCAGGGGTAAGGACAAGTCTAGGGTCAAAAAAGAAAACATATATAAACTTCTTTTTTCACACTAAAACTCAATTCGAGAAGCTGTCAAACTCACCAAGGGGCGCAGGGATGAGCTTGTAATCAGTGCGCTTTGGCAAGCGGTGAACGCGACCTGAATACAGTCTTAGATCTCACTAAGTTTTCCACACAATCTTTGCCAGCTCACCTGATCGGGACATAGTTTTCGTGAGCAAAGAAAAAGGTCGTAAATCGACAGTTATTATTGTTCTTCTTCGAAAGTTTCTGAAGAAGAGAGAATAGCTGGCTGAAAAGGTGGCTACGAGAGTTCCGTAGCAACGGTGAATTGGAAACGAAAAGGTGGGTCTTAAAGGTAAAGAATGTGTGGCAGCTAGATAGCTGGTGGCGATAGCGAGAGGCAGAAGTGAATAAGGAGGCTCAAAGCGCGCTGAGGGCGGATGATGGAAAAGGAAGAAGGATAAAAATGTACAGCTTATAGAACGGACTCAGGTTCAGGTTGATTTGAGATCAAGGGGTTATTCCCGTTGCCAAGAGCAACACACTTCTCTCGGCGTCATATTACTTCCTTTGAAGGATATAAACAAAAAGCTTAACAAATGTAGTCTATATAGATTTACTTGAAAAACATTATCAAAGAATTCTCTATCGTCGTGCTTTCTTTCCTTTCTAAAAGTACAGATTAATATCAAAAATCGGAAATTGGAAATTGGGCTGAATTCTTACTCGTTCATCGTCATTAAGACGTTCACGTTTGCGAGGTTTGGGAGAGTCCACAACCATAGATTCATCCTCTTCACTATCCTCTTCGTCTTCGTCCTCTTCTGTCGTGTCGTCCATAGGTATGGGTTTGATGGGCCAAACATTTAGTTTACCATCCTCACCACCAGTAACCAACGTTTCGTTCTGGATATACATTCGATAAATCCCACAATATCCATCGATGCAAAAAAGACGCTTACGGGTTCATCCCACAACAGACCGCGAACAATCCCTGTGTGCCCATGGGACCATATTTTATGCAAGCACCAGGGAGCATCGGGGACCGAGAGGTTCATGTTGGACAGGAGCACCACGTCCCCTCTACTCAAAATAAGCAAGAGTTCAGTCAGTATCATGGTCAACACTCACTCATTTGATCCCGTAAAGATAGCAGGGTTGGGATTCGATGTGACGCTAGTATGAGTCGTGATATGATAATCGGTAACCCAAGTACGACGGTTATGAAGCACAGGCGAACGGATATCAAGACTGAGAAGTTGGTCTAACTATTTGGACATCAGTGAGTGTGGATCATTTGAAAAAGAAAGATAAAACAACTCACGTCTGACTTCCATGTACTAAACGTCTCCATATCGCTTGAAGCCCAAATCGCTGCCGACTCGGGGTTGGACACTCCTTGAATCCAGCCGACTTGCGAGACGCTACATCCCCAATTGCCGACTTGGATCGTAGCTTCGTCTTCATCGTCTTCGTCTGCGTTGGAAGTGCAGATAAGGCCGTCAACGGATCCCGAAAGGAGTACATTTTGATTTGTAGTAGGATCTCTTGATGGAGCGAAGGAGACGGTAGTTATATCATCGGAGTGGGTTGATGTATGGACGCGTAAAGGTGTTGTCGGTTTGCGTGGATCCCTGAGAAAGAATATTTATCAGAAATGTACGCTTTTGTGATTATAGGTCATACCAGTATAAAATCGACGCTTCTTCCCCTTGCAGATCACTTCCAGCAGCGACTGTTAACCCATCCGGCGAAACATCGCAGCATAGTAAAGGCGGTTGGTTTCCAACATTCGTCACTAGTAATCAGACATCTTTCATGAGCCGTCAGATGATAAAACAAGTGAGGTTGATATTTTGAACACTTACTCTTGATACTGTGCGTATTTGAACGCTCATCCCAAGCTTTGACACTCCCATCTTTACCAGAAGAAAGCAAGCAATTTTGGACAACCCCGCCGAGGTTGACGGCCGTGCGAAGAGATGTGGTGGCCTTCTCATGTCCTGAAAGGGTTTGAATACCCTGTAATGTTTTTTTGTCGAAGATATCGATCACATTAAATGGTGCAGATGCGGATGCAGCATAGAAAGATGGCAGCGAGGTGATGGAAAGAACATAGCCAGACTCTGTTGATGATTCTGCTGATCTTCGGGGTATTTTCTCCTCTTGAAGGTTTGGAGACTCAAGTAGCAACCTATGGCGTTCAGCCATCTAATGATCCAGGATGTTTCAGCGAAACAAAAAGTTAGATGACGTTGAATGGCAAACGCTAAATTTCGTTGTGAAGGCGTGGAAAAATATGGCTATATATAGTATTCATAGTTATATCAGCCTATGAGACGCTTGAGCAAGGAAGATTTACGACTAGAGGTAAACGTGAGGGTTCTATATAACGTGGATAAATAATCGATAGAAAATAAATACAGATTAAATACGCGTTTATTGGGGCTCTACAACGACATCACTCAGTTTTCGCTTTATCCTTTGCGGCAGGTTTGCTGCTCCCGATAGTGTATCCAACTGTACCAAGTAGCACGAGTGCAGCTCCAGTCCACATCATCCTATCATCAACCGGAGGAGGTGTTTTGGTAGCACTCATTCCAGCAAAAGCGGTGACAAAGGCCTTGATGATGGCAGAAGGGTAGTAGCTGCCTCCAGGGGCGGGAATAGTAATGCCCAACTTCTTAAGACAAGTAATCGTCGCGTCTCGCAGGATTAACCCAACCTTGGAAACTCCAACGACGCTGATGATCAAGCTCGCAGCCTTTCGGACTACGAGAACAAGAGTTACTGTTAGTGCGCTGACCCGCGTGGTTAGCCTGTGTACACCTGCTACACAGAAAAGCTGAGTGATGGTATTGACAATGAGGGGAAGATAGATTTGTGGGATAGAGAATGAAAGGAGGATAGACGAGGTTTCAACCTGCGAAATAGAGATGAGTGATGCGTTTGCGGTCTGGCGGAAGAGATGGATAGGTAGATTGGGAAGAGAGTATGGCGGAGTAAGATTCATTGGATATTCAGAAGTCCAGTTTGTCGACCTGGGAATAGGTATCGGGGGAAGGCAGAATTCTGCTCTAGGTCCCGTCATGTTCATTTCACGCATCTGAGCAGTGAGGTCGTGCAAAAGCGGGATAAACATGGGAAGGGCGAGAAAGTGAAGGTAAAACATGGATTCCTGCCACGGTGCAGGACCATCGCTACTCGATGTCAGAGATGGTCGACCATATGCAGCGTATGTCCAGTCCTGAATTAGGCCTAAAAATCCTGACAACACGAGCGCCGATGTAAGGATTGCGATTCCTTTGGCGTAGGCGTATAAATCAATTGCTGAAGCAGACTCTGAGGAGGACTGTGCAGAGAGTGTCGTAATCACTACACCCGCAGTGACAAGTATGACTGAGACTACTTGGGTGTATGAATATCTGCAAAGAAATTGATATTTCAAAAATAGTAAAGAATGGGAATATCTCGAACCTCTTTTTAGAAACTAACCAGCCTAACAACAAGCTGATCATCAAGCCTCCACTCCTGAATATTATATGCACCGCCATAGGTATGTGATATGCAAATGCAGCATTATTGAGAAGAGAAATAAAGTAAAATAGGGCGACCTGAATGATGTAACGCGAGATAGGCACACGTCGTGGGCGCAACCAGGGTCCATACTTGGTCCACACGATAAATTTCGGCAGACTGTACACAGATATAACAAGAAACTGAAAAAGAGTTAGTACGGATCCAGCGTTTGGATATTCCAGAGTAAGTTGTTCCAAAGTGATGGCATTACTGCAACATCCGCCAAAGATAAGTGAGATTGTGGTCACCCAATTTGAAAGAAGAGAAAGCATTGATGAATATGTAGGAGCTTCAAAAGACCATAGTTCTGAGTATTATGGAGATTTAAGCAGTTAGTAGCTTGACATGCCGATGCAACGTGGTATGTACGCCCTACCTTGCTTTAGTCTGTGACACGTCATGCCTTAGTTAATCACGTGTGCATTTTGCCGGCTCTGTGACACATCACAAACGCGTGGCACGTGCCTTGTGACCTGTTATTTTGGACTTCATTCGACTTCAGAATCATTGTCAACTCGGAACTATCTTTTTGCCTGTTTCCGTGACCTTGTCTGAAAGTTTCCAGCATTTGAATTCTTGCTAAATACTCTATATGCACCCTAGCTCATCTCTATCTCAAGGTTGCTCCTGTATGTGCTTTAACCTTAGGACACGGTTGTTTATCAAGGAATCAGGGTGCCCACAATCCCGCTATACACACAATACACATCTCCGCCTACATTCTTTCAGAGAGCCATTAACGCAAGAAGCGACCCAATCCGATTGATGGTTGTGTTTCGGATGGATTTAAGCTGAAATTGCAATAGTTAAGGAACAACGTACTAGTACGAAGATCCTGGCGCCATTTAGTGAGGTTGGCTTCGACTAAAAGCTAGGTCCTGTGTTGTGGTATAATGAATCCTCCGAGCACAGTTCCATGCATGCGACTTTAGCAGGTTTGTGTGCGTCGTTTTACATGTTTTGAGTTTTGAATTGTTTCAATTCATTCCATATCCCATATGTAGGAACGTTTCGGTTCCGGAGGATGTTTGGCCGTTATAACTCCGAAACAGTTGCAATATGGCATTGTCACACCCGACCGGCCTGAATATAGAATGCTTCTCAACATCCAGATGCCATGTGTGACCAGTCTAGTCAGGATTAGCCTCCTACGCGCCGCCAGTCGATATAAATAATCAGCTTGTTTGGGTTGTCTTTCAAAAGTGCGGACCCTTTCTTTGCCCCTATTTCGCTCTTGCTCGAAGAGCCGGCTTGAACTGTGTCTTGATGACAATCCCTCCTGGCCCTCGTTATTTGTTTGGCTTGCTTCCTTTTTTGCTAGTTCCGTCTGCTCTGGTATATGGTTTCCTGGAGTTAAACAATACATATCTTGGTGCAACGACCCCGAAGTGGTTAATCATCCTCGCCACCGTACTAGCTCGACCAATTTTATCCATTTTCCAACGCTATTACACTAGATATATCGACCGTAAAGCTGCAGCTGCCAACAACGCCTTCATCGTCCCGCATGTCGTAGAAAAGCGGCCCAACTTTGCAGGATTGTCGCTCATGAAGATCTTGGTGGAAGATTTTAAAACTGGGTATCCAGGTGAGCATTGCATAACGTTCAAAAGGAAAACATACTAAATATTTGTAGGTAATCAATTCCGCAAATGGAGTGAAGAATACGGATACACGTATCAAATGAGGTTTCCCTCTGACAATCGAGTAAGTTGTACACAATTCGTATTGTTTCTAAAGAACTAAAAGGGATGCCTTATAGATCATAACCTTCGATCCTGATCACATTAAGGTGCGAAAGCAACACAGTAATTGTGTGCCAGCGAATGATTACACCTTAACGATGTATCCCCTAGGCAATCCTAGCGACGCAATTCGATACATTCGACAAAGGTCCCATCATGTATAAGCAATTCCGGTCTCTCCTGGGCACAGGTGTCTTCAACTCTGACGGTCTGTACATCACGTCCTGAGATGAAATGCGTGGAATTTCTGAACTTTTTATCTCCTTGGCCTCAGGTGATATGTGGAAGTAAGTCGGGTGGCGTACTTTGAACGCAAAAAATTTGGCATTTATCTCATCATGACTAAATTTAGGTTCCATCGTACTATGACCCGCCCATTTTTCACTCGTGATCGAATCAGCGACTTTGACATCTTTGAGGCGCACTCTGCCCATGCTCTCCAGCTTGCGAAAGCTCGCCTGGCAGAAGGACATGCAATTGATTTTCAGGTGTGCATACCACGCTGTCTGCTCTCTTCTACGCATTATAGCCGTTCGAATGCCCATACGTCATCTTGGCTTTATAGGATTTGGTCTCAAGATTCACACTCGACTCAGCCACTACATTTCTATTCGGACATAATGTCGACTCTCTCTCAGCTGGGCTACCTTATTCTCCTACCTCCGGGACACCAAATTCTCGCGAATTTTTAGATCACCCATCAAATGTATTTGTTGATGCATTCTTAGAGGGTCAGATGCAGACAGCGCTCAGAACAAGACTTGGCCCGACTTGGCCAATGGCGGAGTTTTGGGAAGATAAAGTAGAAGGTGCAAGGAAGGTCATGGATGGGTTTACAGTGCCCTTATTACGAAAGGCTTTAGAAGAAAGGGAGATCAAGAAGGGATCGGAGAATAAGGAAGGGGAAACGCTACTCTCTCATCTCGTTCAGCACACCCAAGGTCCGCCTGGTTTGATTCTATGTCTCTCTTAAAGAACAGAGTTATACTGACGAAATTTTAGACGTTGAAATCATAAAGGACGAGGTTAGACGCTCGCAGTGTAATGATGAACAAGAGGGAACTAACGAACCTTGTAGTTGCTCAACCTCCTGGTAGCAGGACGCGACACAGTAAGGTTCCGGTTTTTCTCGGCCTCGAAGAAATACTGAACAGATCGATTCACGTTGTTAGACAGGATGCACATTGACCTTTTCCATCTACATGCTTGCGGAGCACCCCAAGGTATTAGCTAGGCTGCGCCAAGAAGTAATCCAGCATATCGGTACTACTGGTCGTCCGACATACAACAATTTGAGAGATATGAAGTACATGAGAGCTTTTATCAATGGTATGCTACAACAATGGCCATATCAACCTTGTTAACTTGTTAACTTTATAACCGTTTTACATAGAGGTGCTGAGGTTATATCCACCTGTGTGAGTGCGGTAGGCGTGATGTGATAAGCGCCGTTACTGAACAATTTTCCTCGCTATATTCCAGCCCTTTCGATAGCCGGTGAATCCTCTGCGTCTGATTCTTTTTCTCAGATCATTGTTCATCACAATATCTCCTTCCAGAATGTCTCAAAAAGCAACTGTATGGACATCCAGACTCCCTGAATCGAAACCATATTACGTTCCTGCACATACGAGGCGAGTAATAATAATGCGATGCTTACAGGTCGTTTACATGCCAAATTTTGTAACAGGGTGCTTTATAGTATTATCTATCTACATCGACGAAAAGATTTATGGGGTCCCGATGGTGGGTAGCTATAATTTGCTTTCATTGATTTTCGGCTAATATGTGTATGCAGCTCTCGAATTTGATCCTGACAGGTTCCTGGATGAACGACTACATAAATACCTAACGCCTAATCCATATATATTTTGTCCATTTAATGCTGGTCCCCGGATCTGTCTAGGACAGCAGGTTAGTAGCCTTATGTCAAAATAGTTATTCTAGGATTTACGCCTCTGTCTTTATATTATAGTTCGCCTATCAGGAATCGTCGTACTTCCTCGTCCGCCTCCTCCAGCAATTCACCAATTTCAAACTCGATCCCGACGCACAGCCAGAGTCAAGCAAGCCACCGGCCGGTTGGGCTTTTGAAGGAGAACCAAGGGTTGCCGTTGAGAAGGTTACTCCTGCGTTTCATTTGACTCTCTATGCAAAGGTCATTTTATATATATCTCCATTACCAGTCTGTGGCATTGATCTGACTGTGTTCGGTGATGGTTCTAGGGAGGCATATGGGGAAGGATGGATGAAGTCTAGCCAAGCATCTCAGTCTTTAGTAACTGATTTATGTTCACTTTCATAGATGAAGAGCATCAAAGATGTGGTATATAAGACGTCCAATCCACCATCGTGAAAGCTTTTGACGGAAGACGCCTCAGCTCCAGGAAGGCCTCTATTAATAACACAAGTCGTGCCAAAAGATAGATTGGGGGGAGAACGCGTGTAATTATTTTTGATATTTTTGAGGGAAATACTCTCCACCCTGTTCTTGCCTGGACGAACGCCAAGGAAATGAACAGAACAAACAATAGAGGGATTGTAAGAATAGCAACTGAACATGACCTCCATAAAATCTTCTCTGCTTCTGAGGAGAACTGGAATGACCACGCCAGGCAGTGAATAGCTCCAAATGCCATGCCCATGAACGACACGACTACGTTGCAAATCACGGCATCGACCGCTTGTCCACAGCTTGCGTAGAATGTTGGCATTCGTGCTTCCTTGGAGCTCAGTGGACTCGGTGACTTTGTATTGAATGACCTCATCTGCGAAAGACGGCGGAAGATAAATAATGCAACAGTTGCAACTGGGTGCTCGTTCTGAGACGCGTCTGAGCATTTAAAAATGAGATGGTGACGAAAATTTATGGGAACCCCTAGTACCTTCTATCCCCTTCTCCTGCTCGTATTCCTCAAATCGAGAGACATACAGGTCGGTCCCAGATAAACATGTGTTTATCCAGGTTACTATCGAAAAGTCAGTTTATGGCAACAAGTAACTAATCATGATGCCTCACATTTACGAAAGTATGGTGCTTGTGGATTGGTCACTTCGACTTGTACCGGTCGCCTTACATCCTGAGGTTTATTCCACCAGAAAAAGTACATAGCACCATTTAGTGCTGTGAACGCGACTGTGAAAATCTCCAACTGTGTTATGGGCAAGCCATTTATTTTCCGTGTGATGCACTGAGCCATGAACCAGAATGTTTGCAGGATTGCCATACTTTTTGAGAAGCCGTCTCCTTTGCTTCTATCTTCAATATCCTCCCGACCGATGTTGGGGAAGCGGATGCCAGACTCTCGTACAAGGATATTTAATTTTTCAGGGCAAAGAATCTCCGTGGTACCTTCGCGAGTGAATACTAATCCTCCCATTTGGATAAAGTACCCGTGGGTCATCGTCCAGTCATATCCTTGAATGAAAAATTCAAATAAGTTTTAATTGGCGTTATCAGCATAATCAACCGGGCCACCTTCGTATTTCTTTGCCAACCTTCGCGCTCCGAACCATTGTCGAAGTGACCAGAATATGATCATTTCAGGCGCAAGAACGGCCCAAACCATGAGCTCGAGACGACGCAACCAAATCACTAATCGGCCATCTTCAGGCCCAGGCATGTTCGGGTGGACCGACACCCAAGTGCATGCGAATATGGTTAGTGAGCAGCCCCAAACAATATCCCACAGTGTCCTCTCAGAGGGAGGATACTGAGATACGGCTAGGGCGATGAGGTCGCTCGTATGATTTGTCATAGTCCATAGGCTACTGAGATAGCAGAATTGCAAGGTTAACAGAGGCCTCTCATGCGTAAGTGTGAAAAAGAGTCAAACGTTTATTCGGAACGGATGTCAACTTCATTTAAAAGTGATGGGATGGCAACGCCAACAACTTGAGATCCGCCCCTGATGTTAATCTGAACAAGTGAACGATCATCCACCTATAAGCCTTCTTTTTCTTTTTAGCATGTTTAAATAAGTTTTCATTGGACATCCCTAAAGAACTGATACAAAAAAATAGCAACAAATGCCAATCGGAATGGGGACACTATCTTACAAGTGGGAAGTAGGAGAAGACCATGACGAAGCAAGGGTTGTTTACGCTTTTTAAAACTTGCATACGAATTCGTTGTTGTCCAAAGAATCTTCTAACACTGTGACTAGCATTGTAAGGAAATGCTGAAGCTAAAAAATTTGCGTTTAACTTCTTGTTGTTTGAATCAACACCGGCGCGGGCGTGGATGATGGATATATATCGTTCGTGGGCCAAAGGACGTGATGAGGCTCTAAATGGTTCTGGCGGTACAGATTATCGGCAGGTTTCTCCACCGATGATTAGTGGCGTGAAGAATACATGTACAGCGGATAGGGATATGGGCATGAAAGGATATACGTTGGTTATAGGCAGTGACTGCAATGATTGGTGCAAGATTGGTGTCGAGGTTGAAGAGCAAGGCCATAAACGAAACATCTCAGAACAGGTCTTCCAAAGTCATTTGTTTTACAATATCCTGCGATGTTATTTAAATATTGACGGCACAAATGGTATGGGAATATACAACGTACCGTGTTGGCTACAGTTTGGGCAAATTCTTCAAAGCTTAGTTTCCCATCCCCATCTTGATCAGCCTCCATGATGGTCTTATCTACAATTTGTTGTAGTTGTTGATCCTGGGGGTGCAACTTTAGATAATTATGCATGAGAATACATCGTATTAGTCCATACCTTCAAATTATTTCCAACCATCATCTTGAGGACAAGGAAAAGCTCTCCATTGGAGATGAAGCCATCTCGGTCAACGTCGTAGACGTTGAAGGCAACTGCACACGAGCACGGTCAAATTAAACCGGGTGAATGAAACGATTACGCATACATTTCAACTTTTCTTCCCTTCCACCACGGCTACTGAATGCGCTCAATCCACCCACGAATTCCTGGAAATCCACAGTACCTCCGCCACTGATGATGTCCGTCAATGTATGCCGAAGAAACGAGTGTATCAACCATACTCTTGATCGAAGATGGCTATCATACGGGAAGCCAAGGGATTTGTTGCGATCTGGGGGATTTGCAAGAACTCTTCACGGTCAATGGATCCTGAACCATCGCTGGCGGTAGTTCAACGCATTGTCGAACAAAGGGGGGCTGATGATACGCACCTGTCGAGCTTCATGAAGCGCTTCTTCAATCTTTCAAGCTCTGGCTGTGTAACTACATTTAAAATATCAGCACATATTTCGCGCCGGTACAAGTTCTCTTAAGACTAACAGTTGGAGCGCCTCTCCATATCTTCCATGAACTGCGAAGCTGGAGAAGTTCAGTTATCAGTTCAGTTCCCAGTGCAATCTCGGACGTGCAATAGATACATACGTGATTGACCCATTGTCTATGTATCGAGAGAGAGGGATGTTATGAAGGGCGGGGAGGTGTTGTGGGTTATATGTATATAGACTGGATTGGAGGTAAAGAATCAAGAACTTAAAGCACAGAATCTTGGCGACGGCGACGCGGATGTCGTGGGATGATGAACGGCCCACGTGCTGTCACCGAGAACGCGTCAATTTCTGTCCGTTTCTTTTCCTTCAAAGTCTATGTCATTACTCAGACGACGATTCGCTGAGTGGATCCGGACTGCTGATAGATGTGCTGGGACCAGAAATTCATCCTCATCCTTCTTCCAATTTTCGCGTCATCTGCTCACAACTAATGCCCAACGCCATACAATCTATGCGCTTTCAACACCACCGGGAAAGGGTGGTGTCGCCGTAATACGCGTATCTGGACCCGACACCTTAACTGTATGGAGGAAAATGGCCCGTTCCTACAAGTTACAGAAGTCATTAAAGGACCCAATTCCGTGGAAACTTCAAAGATGCCGTATTGTACACCCGGAAAATCAGTCGTTAATAGACGACGGCTTAGCTGTATATTTTCGAGGTGATTCTTTCTTATTTGAAAAAAAGATAGTCAATATACATACTGACGCCTTCGCTACAGCACCATATTCATTTACAACTCAACCAACCTTGGAACTGCACATTCATTCTGGACGAGCCCTGATTACTGCTTTACTTTCCGCCCTATCTACATTCCCTAATTTGCGTCCCGCCGAACCTGGAGAATTCACGAGACAAGCTCTGCTCGGGGGCAGGCTTGACCTTACACAAGTGGAAGGGTTACATGATTTAATTGAAGCCGACACGGAAGTCCAGAGAGTATGGGCTTTGGGCAGTGCTGGAGTAAGTATGGCGATATAAGCATTTTCCCATGCGCAACAGCAGTATATCTGATATTCTGTTCTTTCAGGGAGAGACTCGTGCAGCATATGATGCTCTGCGCAGTAAAATTATACATTGCTTGGCGCAAGTGGAAGCTCTGATTGATTTCGGAGAAGGAGAAGACTTGGAGGAAGGGGTTTACGAACAAGGTATTTTGATAAGGACCTCCCATGTATTTCCCCACTTTGCCTAATCCCACGTTTTATAGCACAGGAAGAAGCAGCCGAACTCTTGTCGCAAATACGAAAGCACTTAGCAGATAGTCGTCGAGGAGAATTAGTTCGTTCTGGAATCAAGTTGGCTATCTTTGGACCACCAAACGCCGGCAAGAGTAGTTTATTCAACTATCTAGGTATACATTCACCTTCAAACCTGAATCGATTTCTTATTTCTAATACCGGTACCTCTTCCTTCCTCTAGCGAATCGACAAGCGTCAATCGTGACCCCGATTCCCGGGACAACAAGAGATGTTCTTGAACTCACTTTGGACATCGGTGGTTTGCCTGTCGTTGTCGCGGATACAGCAGGTTTGAGAGAGACCACCGATGTCGTGGAAGTAATTGGCGTCCAACGAGGCATTGAAGCGCGAGTTTTTTTCCCTATAACCTCACATGACATGCAACAGTATTGACGGTAGTGCCGTAGTATAAAAAATGCCGACATTTCTTTATGCGTTCTCCCGCTACCAGACGTCCTTCGAATACCTAAGGATGCATCTTCTTTGACGGAGTTCCTTCCCAGTGTTCCTTCCGAAGTCCGGGAGCTTATTACTCCAGAAACGTATTTCCTCTTCAACAAATCAGATTTGGTGTCTGCACATAAAGACGCTTTACACGCAACTTGGTCAAAACATATAGATGTTGATTCGAAAGGTCGATCATGGTCTGCTAGTCTGGCTACAGGGGAAGGTACTCATGAATTCGTGCATGGTTTAGCATGCGCCCTGAGGGATCGGCGAGTACCACTTCTTGTATTATTTATATTCAAAATTGATCCCTTGCCTTTTATTTAGATTCGGTGTCGACAACTCTAATGCTTCTGGCCAAACAGATTCTCAACACCACAAAATTCACGCCCCACTCGTAACTCGAGCAAGACATCGGGTCCATCTTGAGAACGCGAGTAAATTTCTGGAAGCTTTCTTGGATTTACGTGAATATCACATTTCTTCTTTTTTTAAGGGAAATTTTGCTGACTATTTTCCATCCGCTTGTAGCTGCGGAAGATGTCGTGCTCGCTGCTGAAGAACTCCGTTATGCAGCACAGGCTATTGGGCGGGTAACAGGTGATATTGGCGTAGAGGACGTTCTCGATGCTCTCTTCAGGGATTTCTGCATTGGAAAGTAGAAACGAGGACAAAATTGACTGCTCTGTTCCTTTGAGTACGTCGAGGGAACTCTTCTGAATTTGAAATATAACGCTAAATCGACAATTCTGTCCTCAGTCATACTTACCTTCAGCTATCCCTGAAGCAAAACCCCGACTTGTGTGCCTTTTTGATTCACACGAAGAGGGTATAGTATCCATGGTATCGACGACACTTTATAGACTATTCAACAGTTGTTTCTAAAAGCGAATGCTCCCACAACGCCTTCTGTGCTCCCTGGCGTCGAGGGAAGGCCTTCATTCCGATATCGTCTGCATACTGGTTCCTTCGGTACATCCCCTTCTTTGCATCAAGAAGGGCAAACAACATGTGTTCAGCACATTGGTCACTAGTTGTGACGAACAACCAAATCAAAGGTCGTAAAAGAAATATGACTCCTTTCATGATAGGGTTGGAAAAAACGAGCATTCCAGTATCGACGTTGCCTGGATGGATATGCGTAAATGCGATCCCTGGTTCACGCTCTCCGAATTCCTGTTAGGCGACTGGGTTTTAGATTTCGTCATTCCCATCAAACGAAGAGACACTTACGGCAACCATGAGGTCATTATAAGAAAGGCTTTGCATCATGGCTTTGTAGCCTGTGTAGTTCTTCTTAAGACCTAGATCTTCAAGATCGATCTCCGGCCCCATTCCAGCACCTTGGACGGACAGGACACTTGCTGGCTCGCCCATATTTTTTGCGTTGCGCAAGAGTGGAAGGAGATCATTTGTCAACGCAAACCGAGAATAATAACGCGCCGCAAGCCTTGAATCTATCCCTTCCTCCGTTTCATCCCTCCCTCCGAGACCGAAGACACCTGCGCAATGTACGAGGTAGTTGATTTTTGGAAGTTTGGAGGAAAGATCCTTCGCGAGGGCATGGACATTCTTCATCAACATAACGTTACAATATATGAACTCGTATGTAGATTCCTCAGCGTGGGGGAGGGAGGCTATAATTGATTCAGCGACTCCTTTGTTGCGGCCAACTAATACGATGTGTATCCGGCCATTCAAATGTCGAGACAAGATCTCCACCATCGATTTACCGATGCCCGAAGTAGATCCAGTAATGACCATTACTGGGACAAAGGAAGGGTCGAACGAAGCATTTGACTGACGTGTCAAAGAATACGAGGGCATCTTGGCTGTCTAGAGTGCCGATGAATCGACAGGAAAAACGTACAACTGTTTTTAATGATGCTGCGCAAGCATAAAGACACTTTATATTCTTGTTATTACGCAGGCTGATAGGTCGTTTACGCACTGGCGTGGCGTATCGGCACTAGTATCTAAAATCTATTCACAAACGGGCAAAACAAAAAAACCTGATCGTACATTGTTTATGTTTTCCGGCGGCACGTTGACGCGTGTATCTGCTGCTTTATGCCGTACCACATCTTGGAAGACTCCCTCGCTTTTGCCACTAAGTTGTCGGTCTATCACGGCCTCGGATTGTAGGAATGGGCGATCATTCAACTTGGCGAAGTCCATTAAGGGTCGAGTTTATTTGATTTTCTCGCTGTTTTGTCGAATGTTGCTGCAGTATGTAGCAAATATGTGTTCATGTTTAAGTCGGCGGAACTCTCAATTGACGGTTTAGGGATTGGTGCGCTATGTGCTGGCATGGTTTCGATATTTAGGTCAATCCTCAGTCCTCAGTCCTGCTCGGCCTAAAATAACGTCTGGCGTACTACAAAATATCATCGTCCCTTCATCTCCATTGGGTTGCTGAAGTTACGATACCTTGTCCAACCACGAAAATACTATCATACATGCAACCTTCACAAATTTTGCGCAATCTACATACTGACCTCTGCTACCTGCATAAGGGGGAGGGAGAGTGATGCGGGTATATGCATTATTTAAAAAACCAAATTCGTGATTAAGCCTGGAATAAAACCATTGTACCCTCTCCAGAAATTATTTCGACGTAAAAGTGATATCGAATAGGCAAAACCGTGGAAGGCAAGAATTCGGAAAAAGGAATAGATGTCGGAGGCCAGTCCAAGTTGGGTAGGGGCATTTGGCCTGGTTTGTGAGTATCTATGAGCCGTAGGGTGATGTGTAGGGTGTGTAAGGATTTGAATCCACTTTCAATGAGTCCCACTTGAAATGTGGAGCGTAAGCCAAAGAAATAATATCTGATCCTATCTGTCCTGTTCCAAAATCTTCCTTCAATGGTGAGATCAAGCGATAACGTTTCGACGGACGCCATAGCTGTAGAAACAAATTGCGCAAAGTGAAAGATATTCGATAAAAATTGGGTGCAATGCACGATGTTGTCTCCGTACGCCTTAAGTCCCAATGCTTTCAGGTGCGGAAAGCTAGGCAAAACATATGGTAGAAAAAGAGGGCCTCCTATGCAGGTTGTAAGAAGCTGTATATTCCAGAAAGAGTGGATAGTACTGACGATCGATCCAATGGATATCGTGGAATTCCATGCTCTGCAAAGTGTTGCATAATGATGTTATTGTTCTCCAAAATCTATTTTGCGAGTCATCCTCTCGAGGCATTGATAGGATCAACTTCGTCACCATTTTAAAGCGTTCAGAGAAACGCTGTGCCGTCAAGGAATCATCGGGCAAAATCTGTACCGTCGTTAAGGTCGCGTGCTGTTCCCCGAGTCCACAGTTGTGTAGGTATCGTGGGACTGTTATGACTTCGAGACGCTCAATGTTTGCAAGTGCCTCCAGCGTCACCTTGTCGACTTGTGGTTGAATAGATGAACGCTGAAGTGAAAGATGTTTCAAGCCACTTCGAGGAAGGACGCCGGTTATCAGGGAAAAGTTGACATCCTGCAGTCCAGAGAGCTCCAATGTCCGAAGTTTTGGATTGGCCCGGAATCCAATGAAAATGACCTTGAAGTCTTCCTTCAAGTTTGGCCATTCAAGGTATCCATTTTGCGCTGCAATGGCCAGATTATCCAAAGGTAAACTTTGAATACGCTTTAGCAGCCTTATGAGATGAACATTAGGAGTGAATATTTGTTTTCCGGCGAATTTGATCTTCGAGTGGAAAGTAGACAGGTTCGCCGCACGAAATACGTTGGCGGAAGGAACATCGATTATCAAACGGAATGACTGTATGCAATCCAGCAAATAAGCATTCCTGTGATCCTGAAGGAAAAATAGGAACCTTTTTGCTTGAGATGGGGTAGTAGAATCGACGACAAATCGAAGATGATGGAATAAATGCTTTCGGCTCTGCCTTAAAAATCGTTTTGAGACCAGAGTGCACGTATGCAGAGTTTTGAACGCCTCCCCTCGTTCACATTCTACCACAAGATGATCTAATATGAGGTCGATGAGTTCTTGGGGCAAGTGGTCCATATGAGATAATTCCCCGTTTATATGTTGCAGTTATATAGATGGAAGTTGAAGCGAGAAATTGTCAAACGCAGGGTAGGAAGTAACCATGACCATGTTCAGATTAAGACCACAACCATAGAAGCACGGCATAATCACCAATTCACCCAGTTTTTGGCTCCGAGTAGGTAAGAAGTTTGAGTTCATCTCCAACGTTAAAAATAAAAATTGAGGCAGAGTTCGAGCGACTTCACACTGGAAAGATAGTGATGTGACTCAGTGACTCAACCGCATACTGTGATTCCGTGACTGATTGTCGGCAGTAACCCAACAGCCTTAACCACCGCCATACTTACTTCGGGGACTCACACGAACTTCAAGCTCAAGCTTGACGGCAAAAAATGTACAATAAGCACTTTCTGTCTCGCTTCTTGTATTACTCTCTGCTTGTAGGAATGGCGAGCGACATGGCCGAAGCTCTTGATTCTTTCTCGATTTCACTCGGTTATTCGCTGGACCGGAAATGAACAAAAAAAAAAAGCTGCTATCAAATACTATGCACGCCGCCCATGCTTATATTATCAAAGGTTTTAGATTCCTATAGGCGCATGTCTACTGGGTCCTTTTTGCTTGGTTTTCTCCTTCGATAATTCCACCGATTTACTTGTGCTGTTTCTGGTTTCTCGAAACTTGACATGATTGCATTTTGCGAGCATGATGGACTGGAGACTCTAGAAAATCTAAGCGCTTTCTACATGGGTATTCTTCACCTGAATATTGCAGAATATCACGCATTTTATCTTATCAGCTTGTTCTAGAAGTGCTTACATGCTTTTTATCCAATATCAACCGAGTTTGCCTTATCACCTCAACATGTTGCCACTCCTGCGCTGTTTTTGTGTCGTGCATATTTCAATTAATGAGATCTCAGATCTAATTCTCGATGGTAAATCTATATGGCTCTTTGCGCCTCTTATCAGCCCTTATCACCTTGCGCGCTTATGCGCTCCTGCATGACTATCGGTATTGTATCTTGGTCGATTATGCTGTACCTATGCATACCCAAAATTAATGATGATTAGGGATTTTTCGGATGTTATATTGGGCCTTTACAAGTTTATTATTGCACGTCTGTACAGCGTCGACTCTCGGCTAGCGAAGATTCTCCGTTTTCCAACTCTATGCATCGTGCTGATATAACCTATACAGCCTACGAGCCGGAGGCGAGTTACTTGTCAACATCTCATTTTTATCCCGCCCCACCCTCTGAACATGAATGATGATGACAATGATTTCATTGATCCATCGAAGAAAAGAGAACCCTTTTTTGGTCGCGCCATGGCAGATGCAGGCTTTTTTACCTCTGCATATTCGGGAGTTATATCATAACTACTAGATACAACCAGACACTCGGGTCTTTAGTATTTCAAGGATTCCGTTTTCTCCGTTCTTTAAACTGCAGGGGCGGGTATACCTCGCATCGATCGATCTCGACACCTTACTGGGCTGAAACACAGGTATGAGGACTCACCCTCGAACGACAAGTTGGCGGGGAGACTTATAAATTCAACAGAAGGATTTTGACAGTCGCTTCCACCATGTTTATTGGTCAAAAAAAAATGTTCACGAAGCTGGCACCTGCACCTAATCATCTGATTAAAGTGATGAATTTGAACATAATGTCCATGGTTGCGAGGTGAGTTGATAGTCATGACATACGTCTGGTATTTAAGGCTTATAACTGGCAAAGAAGACATGTTAATTCAGTTGAAGACTCTATATTGACGCGGAGTCGCGTCGGGGTGGTATCCTATTGAAATCCATGTGTATATAGGACACCGGACTCAAATCGCTGACATGGACATGAGCTATCCGCGCGGCAAGCTCACTGAGTGACATACAGACTGAAATAGAAAAAGTACCCTTCAAATCGCTTCTGCATCTTCGCATTCAAAATATATAACTAGGACATGGGTACCTGGCAGCTTGAATGCGAAGGCTTGCACATATCGACCGTGACGTCGGTGGATAAGCTATAAGTAAATCCACGTTCTCATGGGTGAAATATCCATGTCCTTGGGAACGGTATAATTAGTATGTACGTGTATTGTATTGGCAAGGTATAATTAAAATGTCTCCACAATTCAGAGTCATTACACGCGCTCGAGTCTTCCTTCCTTCCTTCCTTTATTGTTAAGACGTTTATTGAATTTGCCTATGCGGTGCTCATGTACCATGATATCATAAACGTGGCCTCGTGACGGTGAACTTCTTTTCTTTTCTTTTCTTTTCTCAGTATGTATTTAGTTCGATCTCCAGAAGTAGTAGTAGGTAATGGTTCACTGCCACCAGGTGAGTTGACGGTGAGAAGTTTTGTTGTCGATCCCTATGAGAATATATATAAAGACCGTCGAATACACACTATCAACGACATTTCCGTGGAGCTTGGGCCTTATTTGACTTTGACTTTGACGTCGCAGGAAAGTAGGAGGGTGCTCGGAGAATAGTCTAGAGGGACAGAACCTTGGGTGATTGAAGTCCTATTCTTACTTTTCTCTGAATAAAACCGTAGCCTGTATTATATAGAACCCCACGAGAGAGCGCAGCGCCAGATCTGGAAAATTTACCAGCGCCACACTAGTGGTAATTACTACCGTGCCGCGAAAGTTTGACTGACACTGGGAGCGTTGACAACCTCGAAGTATCGTAGCAGTGTAGACACAAAATGTTATAAAGACCTGGATATGCATTAGAGAGACCTTTAACGTACAAGCAACGGGCGCTAAAAAAAACCTCGACGGCTCTGTGATACGCGCCGTGTAAGTAGTATGTAATATACCTGTAAATATACTTATCCCCTTAACGTTCTAGCCACTTATATATCCGACGATTGAGTCTGTGATCTTTTCGCGCGCGAGCATGTGGGCAGGCATCCATAAGTAGTATGTACTATGACTTGAAGAGAAATCTAGAATCTTACACCGCTCTTTCTTTGTGATGCTCACCCTGCATGTTATGATATAGGGGTTGGAGCCATAATATGGATCTGCTCGCATATTAATACTCATAAATAAGCACACAGAAATAAAGAAGATCAGGAAAGCGAGAACAAAAAACAAAGATTGATTGTGATATCAGACAATGATGATGATTTATAGAATAAGCCTAGGATAATCAGATAAGGATGATGGACTAGAAGTGATGGAGAAAGAAAGCAAAAGACCTTTTTGTTCCTACGTATACCTATCTACACATCAAGACAAAAGAAAGAAAGAGAAAGGACTCCTTGAAGGCACCGACTCACGCTAACGCACACAAAGAAAATACGAAGTTCCGTCCAACCTGGAACCGGCAGAATGGAAATGGAAAATATATACACGCAGCAGGAACAAAGATCATGAAAAAAAGAGACCAGAGTAATTCTTTAGACGAAGATAGATAACTAACTTGAGCAGCAGCACCGCATATTGCTCCATCCTCTGCTCGCTGATGTGCCAGATGTGGGGTAACAAGGTTACTTTACACACTAATGCATCCTTGATGATAATGATGAGATGATACTGGACGTCGATCCAAGGAACTGGGCGCCCGGGTTAAACGTAAGATGCGTACTACCATGCAAAAACACCAGAGAGGGTTGTCGAGTCTTTCGGGAAACGGCACCCAAAAACTTACCGGAAAGCCGGAAGAGCCGAGTTCAATACAAGCCTCATTCTCCTCTTGACATACGTTTTGTACGTTTAAATGACCCAAAGCATTGGGCACAGATCCAAAGAGTCAAGGGTCGATTGCTGAATTTTGAATGTCGTAAACGTAAGGGATAGAAGGAACAAGAAGCAAAGGGGAATTTTGAAGGAACGTCTTGTGAGCTGGCAAAGAAGTTTCCCCTCCCCATTCATATCCATAACATATGCAGACGTCCTTAGTACATAATGGTAACAATCGCTCTTGATTTCAAAATTCCACGAAACGAGTCAAAGTTTGACTCGAAGCTAGAACACCACGGAATGAAGCTAGAACGCCTGCTTGCTCGTCGACAAATGGACTAGTAGCAACCCACTCGGTTCGTTCGCTCGCT
>Ga0247779_1000194_pt1 | contig 45975 bp, 36 predicted proteins | sample UWRJL221509R5_FD_179925 | JGI IMG/M metagenome (GOLD analysis project Ga0247779, IMG submission 179925) | Plant litter microbial communities from Arlington Agricultural Research Station in Wisconsin, United States - UWRJ-L221-509R-5 | ecosystem: Environmental > Terrestrial > Plant litter >...
GAGAAGCTGGGCGGCAGCACGATCCCCGAGGCGCATCCGACTGGCTACCCGCTGTACCGGCTCGAATGGCAGGGGCTCGGCTCCTTGCAGCGGCGCCTGCGCAACTGCGCGGCTGGCGTGCGCGCTCAGCCCTGGGACTGGAACGCCGAGGAACTGGTGGATCTGGAGCTCTACCTGATGCAGCGCGCCGCGGGCATGGCCATAGACGCACCGGCGGTGCGACCATAGCGGCGAAGTTCAGTGCCGCTTGTACTGGGTGGCGCCGAACAGCATCTCGCGTGCCTTGTCGGTGACCAGCGGCTGGCGCGCATTGGCCAGCACCTCGACGCCGCGTTGCACCGCGGGCCGGGCGGCGATTTCATCGAACCAGCCCTTCAGGTGCGGGTACTCGCCCATCTCCACGCCCTGGTTCTTCCAGGAGCGCAGCCACGGGAAGATCGCCATGTCGGCGATGCCGTACTGCTTGCCGGCGATGTAGGTGGACGAGGCCAGGCGCTTGTCCATCACGCCGTACAGGCGCTTGGCCTCGTTCGTGTAGCGGTCGATCGCGTAGGCGATCTTCTCGGGCGCGTAGATGCGGAAGTGGTGGGCCTGGCCCAGCATCGGGCCGACGCCGCCCATCTGGAACATCAGCCACTGCAGCGCCTCGTACTTGCCGCGTGTGTCTTCTGGCATGAAGCGGCCCGTCTTGCCGGCCAGATAGAGCAAAATGGCGCCGGACTCGAAGAGGGAGATGGGCCTGCCGTCGGGGCCGTCAGGATCGACGATGGCGGGGATCTTGTTGTTGGGGCTGATGGCGAGAAAAGCCGACCCGAACTGGGCGCCGCTGCCGATGTCCACTGGAATCACCCGATAGGGGAGGCCACATTCCTCCAGCATGATGTGGACCTTGTGGCCATTCGGCGTGGGCCATGAATAGACTTCGATCACCTTGTTGTCCTTGCGCAGTCCGAGACCTATTCCGTTGCATTCTCCTGACTCATGGTTTTAAAGCAAGTCAAACACTGGTTTGTGGCCCGGGCCAACGCAGCGCGGTGGCGGGTCATCCACGACTGGGCCGAGGGACGTAACGCTCATTTTCGAGTGACACGCGACGGCCAGGGCTTCATGGTCGAACAGCCCAAGGCGCTGCCGGGGCCGCTGCGGATCGAGTGGGGCGCCTCGCAGCGCAGCTACATCACCGGCCACGAGCTGCGCATGCGTTGCGAGATGAAGCTGCAGGGCGACCTGCAGTTGCTGGTACTCGGCCGCGACCTGATGGAGACGCTCGAGAAGGCGGTCTTCGAGGCCTACACCGACACCTTGAAGACCCGCGTCGACACCGACACGCCGGAAGAGATGCGCTGGCTCGTGATGTTCCCGAAGCTGACGCAGTTCTCCTCCAAGCTCGTGCGCCAGCGCTTCGGCGTGCTGGGCGTGACCAAGGACCTGGCCGATGCCTGGCTCGACGGTGAACTGAGCGAGTTGCTCGCCCAGTCCACGCAGGACGTGCTGCCCGAGGGGCAGCCTTTCGTGCTGATGACGATGCGCGGCAATGTCTACCTGCGCACGGCGATGCCGGTGCCGGAGATTGCGAAGATCCAGTCGCTGGTGCGCTTGCTGGAGTGCGCCTGCCGGGAGGCGCAACGCGTCAACGCGAAGCTGTCCGAAGGCAGCCCCTGGCCGACGACCACTTCGGTGGCCTGGCAGAGCTCGCGTCCGGACTGAGCTTCAGTTCCCGCGCCGCGCGAACTGCCAGCCGAGCTCGGCCAGCGGAACCGCGGTGGCACCTGCTTCCTTCGCCCGCTCGTTCGATGCCGTGCCGTCCTGCGCCCGCTTCGCGATGCCCTGGACGATCGCCGCCAGGCGGAACAGGTTGTAGGCCAGGTAGAAGTTCCAATCCTTCATCACCGCGTCGACGTCTCGGCGGCCCGTGCGTTCGCAATAGGCCCGCACATAGCTGCGCTCGTCGGGGATGCCCAGTTCGGCCAGGTCCGTGCGGCCGCCCAGGCCGCGCGCGGCGCCCGAGGCCTGGATGTGCCAGGTCATGCAGTGGTAACTGAAGTCGGCCAGCGGGTGGCCCAGCGTCGAAAGCTCCCAGTCGAGCACCGCGATCACGCGCGGCTCGGTCGGGTGGAAGACCATGTTGTCGAGCCGGAAGTCGCCATGGACGATGGACACCTCGCTCTCGTCACGCGCCGAGGCCGGGATGTTGGCCGGCAGCCAGGCGAGCAACTGGTCCATGGCCGGGTTCGCCACCGTGATCGAGGCCAGGTACTGCTTGCTCCAGCGGCCGATCTGACGCTCGAAGTAGTTGCCGGGCTTGCCATAGGCAGCGAGGCCCACGGCCGCGAAATCCACGTTGTGCAGCGCCGCGATCACGCGGTTCATTTCGGCGTAGATCGCGCCGCGCTCGCTCGGGCTCATGCCGGGTAGCGACTGGTCCCACAGCACGCGGCCTTCCATGAACTCCATCAGGTAGAAGGCGCGGCCGATCACCGATTCGTCCTCGCACAGCGCCAGCATGCGCGGCACAGGCACGTCGGTGCCGGCGAGCGCCTTCATCACCGTGTACTCGCGCTCGATCGCGTGGGCCGAGGGCAGCAGCTTCGCGACCGGACCGGGCTTGGTTCGCATCGCGTAGACGCCGCTGGGTGTCGTCAGCTTGTAGGTCGGGTTCGACTGGCCGCCCTTGAACTGCGCGATCTCCAGTGGGCCGGCGAAGCCGTCGACATGGTGCGTTAGCCAAGCGGCGAGTGCTTCGGTGTCCAGCGGCGTCGTGGGTGCGCGCGTTCCGGTGTAGGCGTCCATGGGTCTCCTCTTTTGATGTTCTCAGCGCCCCGCAATTGCGAGCAGCTTGTCCTTGCTCAGCACGACGAGCCGCGTCGGTTCCACGCGCACCGCGCCGTCGCGCTCGAAACCCTTGAGTTCCTGGTTGACGCGCTGGCGCGAGGCGCCGAGCAATTGAGCGATGTCTTCCTGGGCGAGTTGCAGACTGATGCGGATCTCCTCGCCCTGCGGCACGCCGTAGGAGCGGGCCAGCAGCAGCAACTGCTTGGCCAGGCGTGCGGCCAGCGGGCGGGTGTTCAGATCCTCGATCTGGTCGAACATCAGGCGCAGGCGCCGGCAGTTCAGGCGCAGCAGCGCGTCGTACAGCTCGACGTGGCGGGACAGCAGATCTTTGAAGTCAGCCTTGCGCACGACCAGCAAGGTCGTCTCGCCGTGGGCGTTCGCGTCGTGGGTGCGCGGCATGCCGTCGAACAGCGCAATGTCGCCGAACCAGGTGCCCGGCTCCACATAGGTCAACGAGATCTGCTTGCCGGAGAGCGATACCGAGCTGACCCGCACCGCACCCTTGGCCACGCCGATCCATTCCTCGGCCGGCTGGCCGCGGTGGCCCATCAGCGTGCCGTCGGCGACGCGGCGCACGAAGGCGCGCGAGAGGATGTCGCTGCGCAGCGTGGGCGTGAGGCGCGAGAACCAGGGGCCGGATTCGATGTTTGCGCGTTCAGCAGTATTGAGATCCGTGCTATTCATGCTTTGTCGCTGACGTGACAGCAGGGCGGTGCTGTGATTGCCTATTGTCCACGAGCCGCACCCGCGCCAAGCCGAGCGCCTAGACCACGAGGAGACGAGGAAACCATGAGCACTGCATCGCATCAATTGCCGGCGATCCCGAGCCGCCGAAACGAGGTCAGCGCCGAGGAATGGGCGCTGCGCGTGGACCTGGCCGCGGCCTACCGCCTGATGGCGCTGTTCGGCTGGGACGACCTGGTGTTCACGCACATCAGCGCGCGGCTGCCCGGCCGCCATGACGAGTTCCTGATCAACCCGTACGGCCTGATGTTCGAGGAGGTCACCGCGTCCAGCCTGATCCGCGTGGACATGAACGGCAACAAGCTCGACGAGTCGCCGTTCCCGGTCAACCCGGCCGGCTTCACGATCCACAGCGCCGTGCACGCGGCGCGCGAGGATGCCGGCTGCGTGCTGCACACGCATACGCTCAACGGCGTGGCCGTCAGCGCGCAGCAGGGCGGCGTGCTGCCGATCTCGCAGCAGTCGATCTTCGTGCTGTCGGGCCTGGGCTATCACGACTACGAGGGTGTGGCGCTGCGCGACGACGAGAAGCCGCGCTTGGTTGCCGACCTCGGCCCGACCAACGGCTTCCTGATGCTGCGCAACCACGGCCTGCTGACGGTGGCGCACGGCGTGGCCGAGGCCTTCCTGCAGATGTACCTGTTCGAGACGGTCTGCAACATCCAGATCCGCGCCCAGGCCGGCGGCGGCGCGCTGGTGCCGGTAAACCCGGCCATCATCGCCGGTGCCAAGCAGCAGCAGGCGCAGGTCACCAAGGGGCTGGGCGCCGGGCTCACCTGGCCCGGCCTGCTGCGGCGGCTGGACCGCCGCTCACCCGGCTACGACGACTGATCGCCACCCCCGGAGTCCGGGTGCGACCCGGGAATCGGCGCCGGATGCCCATGCTAGAGTGCCGCGAAACCAACAAATGCGGCATGGACCGAGATAGCGTACTGCCTGCTAACGACTCGCGCCCACTGACAGGGAGGGCGCCTCTGTCCTGGGCCGCCATGGCCCTGGTGGCGTGCGCGGGCGGCCTGCCCGGCGCAGCGCAGGCCCTCGGGGTTTCCAATCCGCTGACGCATTCTTCGCTGGGCCAGCCGCTGAACCTGCTGTTCCCGCTGCGCCTGAATCCCGACGAAACCCTGAGCCGCGATTGCGTACGCGCCGAGGTGATGGCCGGCGAGGCGCGGCTCCCTCAGGGGCTCGTGCAGTTCCGCCTGGAGAACGATGGCTCGGGTCATGTGCGCGGCGTGCGGCTGCTCAGCTCGGTGCAGATCGATGAGCCCATCGTCACCGTCAACCTGAGCCTGGGCTGCCCGACCCAGCTGACGCGCCAGTTCACCGCCTTCGTCGATCCACCGGATGCGCGTCCCACCGTCGCCGCACCGCTGGCCGCCGACGTGATGCCCGTGGCGGAGAGCGTCGCGGCCGCGCCTGCGCCTGCGATGGAGGTGAAACCTGCCGCGCCGACGTCGCCCGCCGGGACTGCGCGCCTGGTCGCTCAGGCGCCGGCATCGCCGCCCAAACCCCGGCCCAAGCCGCGGCCGAAGCCTGCGGCCGTCGCGGTTGCCGCGGCCCCGGCCGCCAGCGTCGCGGCGGTGGAAACGCCTGCGCCGAAGCCGGCCGCAGCAGCAGGCCCGGTCTCGCGCTTGCGGATGGATCCGCTCGACGTGCCCGTCGAAACCGCCGCCGCTGCAGCGGCTTCCGCGCCGCCGCCGGTGCCCGTCGCCGACGAGACCCTGGCCCGCCTGCAGCAGCTCGAGGACAAGCTGGATCAGGTGCACAAGGAGAACGTCGCCGCCGAGGATCAGTTCAAGCTCTTGCGCGCGCAGCTGGAGGAGGCGCGCGAACAGCGCTATCGCAACGTGCTGGTCTACGGCCTCGGCGTCTTCCTGGCGGCGCTGGCGTTGATCTGCGCCTACCTCTGGATCAGCCTGCGGCGCGAACGCGAGCAGCGCGAGCGCGATTGGCGCAGCGAGGCCGATCGGATGCAACGTGAGCGCGAGGCGCCGCGGGCCGCTGTCGTTCCCGCGGTGCCTGTCGTGCCGGTTGCAGCAGCACCCGCCCGGCCGCATGCGCCTCCGCCTTCGCCCTTGCCGCCGTTCTCGCCCGCGTACCGGCCCGCAGTGAGCGATGCCGGGCCCAGCGTCGCGCACGACAGCCGCACGCTGCCCGCCGTCGCGCGGCCGGCGCTGGATTCGATATTGCAGGACGAAGTCGACCCGCAGACCACGATGGCCAGCGCCTTCGTCGATGCGCAGCAGAGCGGGTCGTGGCCGGCTCCGGTCGCCGGCAGCGAGCGCGAGACCCAGCCGACCGCGCCGCTGCCTTTGATGCAGGAAGCCGTCCAGCTGGCGCCGGCCGAGCCGAAGGCCCGCCACCTCGCCAACTCGGTGGTGCTGGACGACGAGAACCACGAGGTCAGCGTCGAGGAGTTGATCGACCTGGAGCAGCAGGTCGATTTCTTCGAGGTGCTTGGCCAGGACGAGGCTGCGATCGACCTGCTGAGGCTGCGCATCGCCACGGGCCAGGAAAGCGCGCTGCCCTACCTGAAGCTGATGGAGATCTACCAGCGCCGCGGCGACGAGGCTGCCTTCAATTCACTGCACGGTGACTTCGCGCGCAACTTCAAGGCGGTGCCGCCGAGCTGGGGCGCCAAGCTGAACGAGGGCCGCGGGTTGGAGTCTTACCCGCGGGTGCTGGACATCGTGCAGCAGTACTGGAGCGACGCCGGTGCCAGCATGGCGCTGCTGCAGAACCTGCTGTCGCACGGCGGCGAGGACGCGCAGGGCTTCGACCTGCCGGCCTACCGCGACCTGCTGATGCTCTACGGCCTGGCGCGCGACCAGTCCGAGCGCGAGGTGCGCGGCGAGCCGATCGACCTCTTCCTGCCGCTGGACGCCGGCGCGCCGTCCGTGGGTACCTCGATGATGGCGACGCAGCCCATCGAGCCGTCCGCGGAGACCATCCACCTGGACCTGTCGCTGGACATCGATCTGGACGCCCCCCCGGCGGCCCGGAATTCGCGCTAAAGACTGCGCAACTTCGCGAGCGCTCGCTCCAGCGTCTCATCCTGCTTGGCGAAGCAGAAGCGGACGATCGTCTGCGTGCTGCCGCTCGCGTAGAAAGCCGACAGCGGGATCGCCGCGACGCCGATCTCGGCGGTCAGCCACTCGCAAACCGCGCCATCGCCCATGCCGGCCAGCGCCGGAACGCCGGCGTAGTCCACGCACTGGAAGTAGCTGCCCTCGCTGGGCAGCAGGCGCAGCGGCGTGCCGGCCAGGCCGGCGCGGAACAGGTCGCGCTTGCGCTGGTAGAAGGCGGGCAGGTCCAGGTAGGAGCGCGGATCCTGCAGGTAGGTGGCCAGGCCCAGCTGCATCGGCGTGTTGACGGTGAACACGTTGAACTGGTGGACCTTGCGGAACTCGGCCATCAGCGGCGCCGGCGCGACGACGTAGCCGACCTTCCAGCCGGTGACATGGAAGGTCTTGCCGAAGCTGGAGACGATGAAGCTGCGCTCGGCCAGCGTCGGGAAGCGCACCACGCTCTGGTGCGGCGCAGCCTCGAAGACCATGTGCTCGTAGACCTCGTCGCTGACGACGAGCACGTCGGTCCCTTCGAGCAGCGTGGCCAGCTGCTGCATCTCGGCGGCGGTCCAGACGGTGGCGCTCGGGTTGTGCGGCGTGTTGATGATGATCGCGCGGGTGCGCGGCGACAGTGCGGCGGCAATCTTGTCGAAGTCCGGCCGGAAGCTGCCCGGCGTCAGCGGTACGCGCACGGTGACGCCGCCGCACAGGTCGATGTTCGGCCCGTAGCTGTCATAGCAGGGCTCCAGCACGATCACCTCGTCGCCCGAATGCACGATGGCCAGCAGTGCGGTGAAGATGCCTTGCGTGGCGCCGGCGGTGATCGTCACCTCGCCGGCGGGGTCGTAGCTGCGGCCGTGCAGGGCGGCGATCTTCGCCACGACGGCTTCGCGCAGCGCCGGCACGCCGGTCATCGGCGGGTACTGGTTGTGGCCCGCCCGCATCGCGGCATCGACGGCATCCAGCAGCGCCGGATCGCAATCGAAATCCGGAAAGCCCTGGCCCAGGTTGACCGCGCCGTGCTTCTGCGCCAGCGCGGACATCGTCGTGAAGATGGTGGTGCCGACCCGGGGCAGGCGGCTGGTGATCTGCGGTGTGCTCATAGGCCGAAATCGGTGGCTTCGCCGCTCATCGCGCGCTCCAGCAGGCGCCGGTTCAGGCGTTCGGAGAGCAGCTCGGCGAAGGTGTAGACGTAGTTGCGGAGGTAGGCGCCGCGCTTGAAGGCGACGCGGGCGAGGTTCTGGCCGAACAGGTGGCCCAGCGGGCGCGACACCAGTTCACCGCCGGGCGGGTCGTCGCGCACCGCCATCTCGGCCACGATGCCCAGGCCCATGCCGAGCCTCACATAGGTCTTGATGACGTCGGAGTCGATCGCTTCCAGCACGATGTTCGGCTGCAGGTGGCGCTGCTCGAAGGCGCGGTCGATGCGCGTGCGGCCGGTGAAGCTCGGGTGGTAGGTGACCAGCGGTTCGGCGGCGATCTGCTCCAGGCTCGGCCGCTCCACCTGCGCCAGCGGATGGTCGGCCGGCACGACCAGCGCGTGCTGCCATTCGTAGCAGGGCAGGCTCACCAGCTCGTCGAGGTCGGCCAGCGATTCGGTGGCGATGCCGATGTCGGCGCTGTCGTCCAGCAGCATGCGCACGACCTGGTCCGGATTGCCCTGATGCAGGCTGATGCGCAGCTGCGGCAACTGGCGGCGCAATTGCGCGACCGGGCCGGGCAGCACGTAGCGGGCCTGCGTGTGGGTGGTGGCGATCGACAGGGTGCCGCTGTCCTGCTTCGAATACTCCTCGCCGATGCGCTTGAGGTTGCTGACCTCGCGCATGATGATCTCGATCGAGGCCAGCACCTGCTGACCCGGCTCGGTGATGCGGCGCAGGCGCTTGCCGTGGCGCGAGAAGATGTCCACGCCCAGCTCTTCCTCGAGCTCCAGGATGGCCTTGGACACGCCTGGCTGCGAGGTGAACAGCGCCTTGGCCGTCTCGGTGAGATTGAGGTTGCGGCGGGCCGCCTCCTGGACGAAGCGGAACTGGTGGAGGTTCATTGTTGTTCTTCCGATCCCAGGAGTCCGAGGGTGGTGTCGCACAGCGTCTGCATCACGCGGTCCTGGTCGCCCAGCGGCGGGTGCAGCACCCATTCGACGGCCGAGCCGTGGCGTTCACGCAGGCGTTCGATCAGCGGCGGGATGTCGCGGCGCACGTGCCCACCGGCGCCGAGGAACATCGGCACGACGTGGATGCGGTTGCAGCCGCGGCGGACCAGGCCGTCGGCGGCATCCTCGATGGCCGGCTGCATGAATTCGAGATAGGCCAGCGCCAGCGGCATCGCGGGGCGCTGGCGGGCGATGCGCCGTGCGACTTCCTCGAACGGACGGGCCCAGAGCGGATCGCGTGCGCCATGGGCAAACAGCAGCAAGCCGTCCATCATCATCACCGGTATCGGACCAGCCAGCCGAAGGCGCCCAGCGACAGCGCCAGGTAGGCCAGGCTCGGCGCCGCGGCGACGGTCCAGGGCGTCCAGTCCTTCAGCAGGCCCAGGTGCTCGGCCACGTTGTTCAGCAGCACGAAGCTGATGCCCAGCATGATGCCGCCGAAGACCTTCAGGCTGATGCCGCCGGCGCGGCCATGCAGGTAGGCGAAGGGCAGGGCCAGGGCGACCATCACGAAGCAGGCGAAGGGGTAGAAGGCCTTGTGCCAGAACTGGATGTTGTGCGCCTGCGCGGACTGCTCCTGGGCCGACAGATGCTGGGTGTAGCGGTACAGCTCGATCGTGGACATTGACGTAGCGGGCAGCACCGCCGCGGCGATTACGCCGGCGTGCAGCGAACTCTGCCAGTCCCAGTGGTCCTCGTGCGTCTCGCGGACCAGCGGCGCGCGGTTCGCGCCGGTGCCGCCGAGCCAGTCGGTCCGGTCCACATCGGCCAGGCGCCACAGGCCCTGCGCGCCGACGCTGGCGGTCTTTGCCTGGATGCGCGCGACGAGGCCGCCGTGCGGGTCGAATTCGTAGATGCGGATGTCCTGCAGCTGGCCGGACGAGCTGGCGCGGCCGACGTTGACCGAGAAGCTGCGCTCCTGGCCGTCGACGGCCTGGCGGTCTTTCAGCCAGGCGCCGCGCGGACTCGGTGCCTTGTCGCCGACGAAGCGGGCCCGCATGACGTCGCCCTGACGCTCGAAATAGGGCGCGGCCCAGTCACCGGTGACGAAGGTCAGTGCCGCGAAGACGAAGGCCAGGCTGGCGAGCAGGCTCAGTGCGCGGCCGGGCCCGAGGCCGCCGGTGCGCAGGATCGTGAACTCGCTCGATTGCGCCAGCCGCGCCAGCGAGAAGATCGTGCCGATCAGCACCGCGATCGGGAACAGCTCGTAGAAGTGGCCGGGCGTGTCCATCAAGGCCAGCAGCGCGGCCTTGCCCGCGCCGACGCCGGCGCGGCTCATGCGCTCGATCTCGTCCACGAAGTCGAAGAAGAAGAACAGCGCCAGGAAGCCCAGCGAGACCAGCACGACGGAGCCGATGATGTCGCGGTACAGCAGGCGGCGGACGGTCCTCATGCGCTCACCGCCCCCGCTTGCGCGGCCTTCTTGTGGCTGTGGCGCGTGAAGCCGATCCGGTTGCCCTGGTCGCGCAGCCACATCAGCAGCATTGCCAGCATGAATGCGCCGCCGTGAACGCCGGCCAGCGCCCCGGCGATGCTGGTGCGGCCGCCGCTGACCCAGGTCTGGCTCAGGTTGATGGCGTTGAAGTAGACGACGAAGCCCAGCAGCGCGAACAGCAGGTTCCAGTTGTTCGCGCGGCGCGGGTTGTTGGCCGCCATGCCGATGCCCAGCAGCACCACGTTCACGCAGGCGAGGATCCAGCCGAAGCGCCAGGTGAGTTCGCCGTCGTTGCGCGGCGAGCGCGTGTGCAGCAAGGTCAGCGTGTCGGTGGCCTTGGGCGGCAGCGCGTCGGCGCTGCGCATCACCTGGCTGTCGGCCAGCACCTTGTATTGCTCGAAGCGGGCCACGGTCTTGTCGTCGGTCTTCAGGTTGGTCTCGTTCTGCTGGCCGCGGTCGAGCACGAGGAAGCGGTCATCCCCGGCCTGCTCGATGTGGCCGCGTGAAGAGGTGGTCACCGCCTCGCGCTGCGGCAGCTGGGTGAGGATGAAGACGTTGCGGCCGGTATTGCCGTCCTCGCTGTCGCGCTCGATGAAGAACACGCGCGAGCCGTCTCGCGAGCTCTGGAACTGGCCGGGCGCGACGCGCGAGAGGTCGCCGCGCTTCTGGTAGTGGTCGCGCAGTTGCGCGCTGTTCTGGTTGCCCCAGGGCCAGACGATCATCTCCAGCACGACGATCACGCCCATCACCGGCCAGGCCATGCGCAGCACCGGCTTGATGAAGCGGGTCAGCGGAATGCCGCTGGCGAACCAGATCGCCATCTCGGACTCGCGGTACATGCGGCCGAGCGTGAAGACGACGGCGATGAACAGCGACAGCGTCAGCATCGTCGACAGGTGCGACAGCGCGGCGTAGCCCATCAGCAGCATCACGTCCTGCGGCGCCACATTGCCCCCGGCCGCCTGGCCGAGCGTCTTGATCAGCATGGACGTGAGGACGATGGTGAAGATGACCACGAGGGTCACGCCGAAGCTCTGGGCCAGCTCTTTGCGTACGGTGGAATCGAATAACATCCTGGCACTTTATCTATTGCCTCTCATTATGGACTTCCGTACTCAAGCCGCGTCCGTCGACGCGCTGGCTGGCGTTGCCGCCGATGCGTTGATCGTCGTGGTTGCCGGCGATGCCCTGCCCACGAACTTCGACAAAGGCCTGCGCGCGCTGGCCGCCGATGCGGTGAAGCTGGGTGACTTCGAATTCAAGGCCGGCAAGACGCTGAGCCTGCTGCGCCCGGCCGGCGTGAAGGCGCCGCGCGTGGTGTTCGCGGCTTCGGGCAAGTCCACGCTGAAGGCAGCGCGCAGTGCCTTCCAGGCCTCGCTGGGCCAGCTCAAGGGTCGCGGCGCGGCTCACGCGGCCGTGGTCTTCACCGGCTTCGATGTGCCGACCGAAGCTCTGGCCGAGCAGTTCGTGCTTGCCGCTCAGGATGCGAGTTATGTGTACCGCCACACGAAGCCCAGCGCGCCGGCAGCCGGCAAGCTGGGCAAGCTCACGCTGCTGACCGTAGATGCCGAAGCCACAAAGGCCGCCAAGGCGGGTCTGGCCCGCGGCGAAGCGATCGGCGCGGGCATCGAGCTGGCGCGCGAGCTGGCCAACCGCCCGGGCAACCATGCAACGCCGACCTTCCTCGGCCAGCAGGCGCAGGCGCTGGGCAAGAGCCACGGCCTGAAGGTCGAGGTGCTGGACAAGAAGGCCGTCGAGAAGCTGGGCATGGGCTCCTTCCTGTCGGTGGCCCAAGGTTCGGATGAGCCGCTGCGCTTCATCGTCGTCCGCTACGACGGCGCGGCCAAGACCCAGGCGCCGGTCGTACTGGTCGGCAAGGGCATCACCTTCGACTCGGGCGGCATCTCGCTGAAGCCGGGCGCCGGCATGGACGAGATGAAGTTCGACATGGGCGGCGCGGCCAGCGTGATCGGCACGATGCGTGCGATCGCCGAGCTGAAGCCGAAGATCAACGTCGTGATGCTGGTTGCCGCCTGCGAGAACATGCCCAGCGGACATGCGGTCAAGCCGGGCGACGTGGTCACGTCGATGTCGGGCCAGACGATCGAGAACCTGAACACGGATGCCGAAGGCCGCCTGGTCCTGTGCGACGCGCTGACCTATGCCGAGCGCTTCAAGCCGGCCGTCGTCGTCGACGTGGCCACGCTGACCGGCGCCTGCGTGATCGCCCTGGGCGGCGTGCGCAGCGGCATGTACGCCAGCGACGACGAACTGGCCGGCGCGCTCAGCGCGGCCGGCGAGGCGGCGCTGGATCCCTGCTGGCGCATGCCGCTGGACGAGGAGTACGAGGAAGGCCTGAAGAGCAATTTCGCCGACGTGGCGAACGTGGCCGGCCGCGAGGGCGGCTCGGTTACCGCGGCGAAGTTCCTGCAGCGCTTTGCGAGCAAGTACCGCTGGGGCCATCTGGACATCGCCGGCACGGCCTGGAAGGGCGGCGCCGCCAAGGGCTCCACCGGTCGGCCGGTGGGCCTGCTGACGCACTTCGTGCTGTCGCAGGTGAAGGGCGCTCGCTGAGCGCATCGATGAGCCAGATCAGCTTCTACACGGGCGTGCCCGAGAGGCTGGGCTATCTGTGCCGACTGCTGCGCAAGGCGCAGCAGTCGGGTGCGCGCATCGGCGTCTGCGGTCCGGCGAATCTGCTGATGCGGCTGGATGCCACGCTGTGGACCTTCGATCCGCTCGAGTTCGTGCCTCATCTGCGTGTTTCGCCCGGGGCGGCGCTGCCGCCGCGGCTCGCCGACACGCCGATCCTGCTGGTCGAGCGGCCTGACGAACTGCCGCACCGGGAGGTGCTGCTGAACGTGGGCGCGGAGATTCCCGAGGGCTTCGACCAGTTCCAGCGCGTGCTCGAGGTGGTGTCCCAGGACCCGCCGCAAGTGCAGGCCGGACGCGAGCGCTTCCGTCGCTACCAGCAACTGGGGCACGAGGTCGTGCACCACATCGCGGCGGCCTGAGCGACCGCTGTCAACGCGTTGGTGCGGGCCGCGTTGAAGCGGTGCCCGGTTCGACTTTTCACTGACACGCCGGCGTTGTATTTGACGCTTTCCCCATTCAGGCGGCGCGCGATTTCGGTTAAGGTCTGCCGGTTGATTTTCAACACAAAAGATCCTGTTGATCCTGTTCTTCCTACCCGGAGGTGTTTCATGCAAGTCAAGTTGAATGTTGTCGTTGCCGCAGCCGCGGCACTGCTGAGCGGTGCGGCCATGGCGCAGGACCTGGTGGTCAAGATCGGTCACGTCGGTCCGACCAGCGGAGCGATTGCGCACCTGGGCAAGGACAACGAACTCGGTGCCCGCATGGCCATCGATGACTTGAATGCCAAGGGCGTGACGATCGGTGGCAAGAAGGCCAAGTTCGAACTGCTGGCCGAAGACGATGCCGGCGATCCGAAGCAAGGCACGGCCGCGGCGCAGAAGCTGGTGGACTCGAAGGTGAACGGCGTTGTCGGCCACCTGAACTCGGGCACCTCGATTCCTGCCTCGAAGATCTACTCCGATGCCGGCATTCCGCAGATCTCGCCGTCCGCCACGGCCACGCAGTACACGCGCAGCGGCTATAAGACCGCGTTCCGCGTCGTTGCCGACGACGGCCACCTGGGCGGCACGCTGGGCCGCTATGCCGTCAAGGAACTGAAGGGCCAGTCGATCGCCGTGATCGACGACAAGACCGCCTACGGCGCCGGCGTGGCCGACGAGTTCGTCAAGGGCGTGAAGGCTGCGGGCGGCAAGACCGTCGGCCGCGAATCCACCACCGACAAGTCGACGGACTTCACCGCCATCCTGACCACGTTGAAGGGCAAGAAGCCCGACGTGATCTTCTTCGGCGGCATGGACGCCGTGGCCGGCCCGATGCTGCGCCAGATGAAGCAGCTGGGCATCAGCGCCAAGTTCATGGGCGGCGATGGCATCTGCACCGCCAAGCTGCCCGAGCTGGCTGCCGGAACGATGGCCGACGATCAGGTCATCTGCGCGGAAGCCGGTGGCGTTGAAGGCGAGTCGAAGAAGTCCCTGGACGCCTTCAAGGCAAAGTTCAAGGAAAAGTACAAGGTCGACGTGCAGATCTACGCGCCGTACGTCTATGACGCCGTGAACGTGCTGGTCAACGCGATGGTCAAGGCCGGTTCCTCCGACCCGGCGAAGTACCTGCCGGTGCTGGCCAAGACCGAAGGCTACAAGGGTGTGACCGGCACGATCTCCTTCGACAACAAGGGCGACCTGAAGAATGGCGCCCTCACGATGTACACCTACAAGGGTGGCGCGCGCTCCGAAATGGGCGTCGTGCACTGAGCGAGAACAATTCCTCGAAAACGCCTGCCTAGCAGGCGTTTTTTTATGCTCACTTGATATCGACACATCGTTGTGTCGGCGCCCAGAAAACTGCGCCTCGGGGTTTCATCGATTCAACTGATGATCTGTCGCGTGGAAAAGGCACGAATACCGGCAGCAGGCTCTTTGGCCTGACACGGAACTGCGCTCTACTGCGCTCCGTTGCGGTTTTGAAGACGATGTCGTAGCCCAGGTTTCGTTTGTTTCAACCTCGGGTTCCCCCTGCAAACGGGGGGCTCTCAAGACCCCTACTGCGAAGGCATCATCGGTCCGCGATTCGGGGGAAGTCTCCGCGTGAGATCGGCTGGGGTGCCGTAAACGAAGCAGGCGTCTGGCCCACCAGCCAGCGACCTGCGAGAAGCGAGAGGCCAGGCGCCTCAGTGCCTTCAGGGCACCACTCAGCATAAGAGCAGTTGTGCGATCGGGGGAAACATGATCCGGATATTCAACCACTATCTACACAGGCAAACACTGCTGCAGGTGTTCTTCGATCTCGGCTTGATCGTGTTCGTAGTGCTTGCAGTCGTACTCAGCCAAGGCGAGGCCGCCCAGACTGTGATCCCGTTTGCTGCGTCGCACGGGTTGTCGCTGGCGGGCTGCATATTCGTCATCAATTCCGCTACGGGTTTTTATCAGCACGTGCACAACCGCTCGATCACCGAGTCCTGCGCACGAGCCCTGCTGGGCTTGATGTTCGGTCTGCCGCTGGCCTACGTAATCTTCAGCCTGGTGCCCGCCAGCACCAGCCACCGCGAACTGATCACGCTGGCCGCGATGGCTGCGGTGGCAACGGTGATGGCACACCGTGTCTATGCCGCGCACTCGCGCACCCAGTCTCGGCTGCGCACACGCATCCTGATTTTCGGTTCCGGCGCCGCCGCCAGGACCGTAGGCAGCACGCTGCGCGAGGCTGACCCGCACGCGCAGATCGTCGGCTACTTTGCCGGCCCGAACGAGGACAAGTCGGAAGTTGCTCAGGCCGAGATGATCGCCCCTCGCGGCACGCTGACCGAGACCGCCCGCTATCTGGGTGTGGACGAGATCGTCGTGGCGCTGTCCGAGCGGCGCGGTGGCAGCATGCCGCTGCGTCAGTTGCTGGACTGCAAGCTGTATGGCATCCGCGTGGTGGACATCGCCACCTACTTCGAAAAGACGCTTGCGCAGATCAAGGTCAGCCACGTCAACGCCGGCTGGTTGATCTTCGGAGACGGCTTCAACCAGGGTGCGTTGCGTACGATCGTCAAGCGCGTCTTCGACATCGTCTTTTCCGCCGCGATCCTTCTGCTGACGCTGCCGGTGATGGCAGTGACGGCCGTGTTGATCAAGCTGGAATCGTCGGGCTCGGTGCTGTATCGCCAGGAGCGGGTCGGCCTGAACGGCGCGATCTTCAAGGTGATCAAGTTCCGCAGCATGCGTTCCGACGCCGAGAAGGACGGCAAACCGCGCTGGGCGACGCTGAACGACGATCGCGTGACGCGCATCGGCAAGTTCATTCGCAAGGTCCGCATCGATGAACTGCCGCAGCTGTTCAATGTGCTGCGCGGCGAGATGAGCCTGGTTGGCCCAAGGCCGGAGCGGCAGTTCTTCGTTGACGACCTGATCAACAAGATTCCGTACTATGCCGTGCGCCACAGCGTGAAGCCCGGTGTCACCGGTTGGGCGCAGGTGCGTTACGAGTACGGCTCCACGGTCGAAGATTCGATCGAGAAGCTCCAGTACGACCTCTACTACGTCAAGAACCACACGCTGTTCCTGGATCTGTTGATCATGCTGGAAACGGTGGCCGTGGTGCTGACCGGCAAGGGCGCTCGCTGACTTAGCGGGGGCGCGACGGACGTATCGAACGTCCGTCTGTCACTTGCGCTGATCCAAACCGCCGAGTTGGCTCGCTGGTCGATGCGGAGCTCGGCCGCGCACACCGCTCCGCGTTAGCGTCAATTTCCGGCGCCGCGGACACGTGCTGAAATGCCCCATGCTCAACGGCGTCCCGGATCTCTATTTCGTCGGCAATCTGCTGGCCCTGCTGGCGTACGCAGGATTTGCGCTGTACTTCGTGCAGAGCTTGGTCCGCAGTGCCGTGCCGACCAGCGGCGTGACCTACGTTTTCCTCGCTGCCTTGCTGTGCAGCACGCTGTGGGCTGGCCTCTCCTTGGCCGTCGATCTGCTGCGCTGGACGCAGCGGATCGAGGCATGGGCGCTGCCACTGGCCGACTTGCTGCGCTACGCATTCTGGTTCTGGTTCGTACTGCTGCTGTTGCGGCCGAAACGATCCAGCGATGCGGGTCGGGAGTATCGACTCTTCGTGTATCTGGCAGCCGCGGCGATCGCTGCAGGGGCCCTGCTGTATCTCGCTCGGGTTGCGCATGCGGACTGGGCCCAGCTTTCAGGCCGCATGGCGGCGTTTGCCGCATTGGCCCAGGCGGTGATGGGGCTTGTGCTTGTCGAGCAGTTGCTTCGCAATACCTCGGCCGACATGCGGTGGAATGCCAAGCCGGTGTGCCTCGGCCTCGGTGCGATCTTCCTGTTCGACGTCTTCGTGTTCTCTCAGGCAGCGCTGTTCAGGACCTATGACGGAGATGCCCTGAGCATTCGCGCGGCCGCGCACAGCATGGCGGTGCCGCTGCTGTACCTGGCCTCGCGGCGGCAGACGAACTGGATGGGAAAGCTGCATGTATCGCGTGCGGCAGTATTCCATTCGGCCAGCCTGCTGCTGGTGGGCGCTTATCTGCTACTGATCTCCGGTGTCGGCTACTACGTTCGCTATACCGGTGGCGAATGGGGCAGGGCGCTGCAACTGGTGCTGAGCTTCCTGGCCTTGATCGCGCTGGTCGTTCTGATGCTTTCGGGCTCGGTGCGCGCGCGGCTGCGCGTCTACATCAGCAAGAACTTCTTCAGCTACCGCTACGACTACCGGGAGGAATGGCTGCGCTTCACCGCCATCCTTTCATCCAGTGGATCGCCCCAGGACACCGGCGGCATGGTCGTGCGCGCGATGGCCAATCTGGTGGAGAGTCCATCTGGTGCCCTCTGGCTGCGAAGCGGCACGGGCGAAGACTTCATCCAGGTCGCACAGTGGAACCTGCCGGAGATCCGCGAGCGCGAAGGGGCAGGTTCCAGTTTCATCAGCTTCCTGCATGAGAAGGGTTGGATCGTCGACGTCGACCAGTTGCGCCGTGGTCATGCGGACTACGCCGATCTGTCCCCGGCCGCCTGGCTTGTTTCGGACGCACGCTACTGGATCGCGATCCCGCTGCTTGCGCGGCAAGAACTGATCGGCTTCGTCGTACTCGGCCGCCCGCGCGTGGCGATCGAGCTCAACTGGGAGGTGCGCGATCTGCTGAAGACCGCGGCGAGTCAGGCGTCGAGTTACCTCGCACAAATGCAGGCGGCCGAAGCCTTGCTCGAGTCGAAGAAATTCGACGCCTTCAATCGCATGTCCGCCTTCGTCGTGCATGACCTGAAGAACATCGTGACGCAGTTGTCGCTGATGATGAAGAACGCCAAGCGCCTGCGAGACAACCCCGAATTCCAGCAGGATATGCTGGACACGGTCGAGAACTCGCTGGAGAAGATGCGTCAGCTGATGCTCCAGCTGCGCGAAGGGGAGAAGCCTCACCATGGGGCCAGCAGCGGTGTCGACCTCGAGCAGATCGCTCGCCGCCTGGCGGCCTCGGCCCGCAGCAAGGGGCGCGATCTGGAACTGCAGCTGCGCGCGCCGGTCAGCACGCGAGGCCACGAAGAGCGCGTCGAGCGCGTGATCGGCCACGTGGTGCAGAACGCCTTCGACGCCTCGCCGCTGGAGGGCAAGGTCACCCTTCTGCTCGACAAGGCAGGCAGCCAGGCGCTCGTGCAGATTGCGGATCAGGGATGTGGGATGAGCGAGGAGTTCATACAGAATCGCCTCTTCAAGCCCTTCCAGACCACGAAGGCCAATGGCATGGGCATTGGCGCGTATGAGAGTTTTCAATACCTGCAGGAACTGGGAGGGAAGATTTCCGTGGACAGCAAGCTCAACCAGGGCACGACGGTGACGATCCTGTTGCCGCTGTTTCACCACGTCGCAGCCGGTGCGGACATGTCGATGCTAGGGGCCAAATGAGCAATGCCGAACGCCAACAGCAGCAGCCGCTGCTGATCGTCGAGGACGATCTGTCGCTGCAAAAGCAGCTGAAGTGGTCATTGGACCGCTTCGAATCGGTGGTGGCGGACGATGTCGCCAGCGCGGTGCTGCAGTTCCGCCGACATAGCCCCGCTGTGGTGACGATGGACCTGGGTCTCCCACCCGATGCCGATTCGGTCTCCGAAGGTTTCAAATGCCTGGAGAAGCTGCTGGAGCTGGACCCGAACGCCAAGGTGATCGTCCTCACGGGCCAGAACGACCAGGACAATGCGCTGCGCGCCATCCGCATGGGCGCCTACGACTTCCTTGCCAAGCCCGTCGATCCCGATGTGCTGGCGCTGACCGTCGAACGCGCCTATCGCCTCTACGAGCTTCAGCAGGAGAACCGCCGCCTGCAGACGCTGCAGCAGACCGATGTGCTGGGCGGCCTCGTGACGCGCGACCCCGGCATGCAGCGCATCTGCCGCTCGATCGAGAAGGTGGCGCCGAGCAATGCCACGGTGCTGCTGCTGGGCGAGAGCGGGACGGGCAAGGAACTGCTTGCCCAGGGTGTCCACGACGCTTCCAAGCGCAAGGGCCGCTTCGTCGCGATCAACTGCGCGGCCATCCCCGAGACGCTGCTGGAAAGTGAGCTGTTCGGCTACGAGAAGGGCGCGTTCACCGGCGCCAGCAAGACGACGATCGGCAAGATCGAGACGGCCAATGGCGGCACCTTGATGCTGGACGAGATCGGCGATCTGCCGATGTCGCTGCAGGCCAAACTGCTGCGCTTTCTGCAGGAGCGCACGATCGAGCGGCTGGGTGGACGGCAGGAGATCGCGATCGACGTCCGCATCGTTGGCGCGACGCACCAGGACCTGAAACGCCACATCACCGAGGGCCGCTTCCGCGAAGACTTGTACTACCGCCTCGCGGAGATCGTGCTGGAGATCCCGCCGCTGCGCGACCGTGTCGGCGATGCGGTGCTGCTGACCCACGCCTTCCTGCGCCGTTTTGCCAGCGAGCAGCGGCGCCCCGCGATGTCTCTCGGGGAAGACGCGATTCGTGCGCTGGAAACCTACAAGTGGCCAGGCAACGTGCGCGAACTTCAGAACCTCGTCAAGCGCGCGACCATCATGGCCGATGGCTCCCGCCTGGGCGCCGAGGATCTCGGCCTGGCCGTGCCGGTGACCGAGGCGGATGCCGAGCTCGCCTCGCTCGACCTGCGCACTGTGCGCGAGAAGGCGGAGCGACAGGCCGTCGTCGCCGCGCTGGCGCGCACCGACGGCAACGTGGCGCGTACCGCTGAGATCCTGGGCGTCAGCCGGCCCACGCTGTACGACCTGATGAGTCGGCTGCAGATCAAATGAGCCCTGTTTCCCTGGATGGAATGCGCGTGAAAAAAACAAGAAGCCCGATGTATGTGCTCGCCGCGCTGGCGAGCGCAACTGTGCTGCTGACGGCCTGCTTCGGCGAATCGGCGGACCACTACCTGGCTGAAGCCAAGACGAAGATCGCGGCCAAGGACAGGGACTCGGCGATGATCCAGCTGAAGAACGCGCTTCAGAAGGATCCGAACCAAGCCGAGGCGCGCTTCCTGCTGGGCCAGTTGATGCTGGAGGGCGGCGACATGCGCGGCGCGGCCATCGAACTGGGCAAGGCCAAGGACCGCGGCTACGGGGACGACCAGGTCATTCCCTTGATGGCGCAGGCGCTGGTTGGCCAGGGGCAGTTCCAACAGGTGTTGACGAACTTCGCCGAGGCGCAGCTCACATCGCCCGCCGCAACGGCCGACCTGAAGGCTTCGCTGGCTGTCGCGTTCAGCAGCCTCGGGCGCGCTGATCAGGCCGACCAGGCCATCCAGGCCTCCATCGCTGCCGATCCCTCGAACACCCGCGCGCAGCTGGTACGCATTCGGCTGCTCGCGGCCAAGGGAACGGTCGACGAGGCCTTTTCGGCGCTGGACGAATTGATGGCGCGGTCTCCCAGTTCCGACGGCTGGCAACTCAAGGGCGATTTGCTGAGCCGCGGCGGCAAGCCCGATGAGGCGCTGAAGGCCTATCGCGAGGCGGTGACGCTGAACCGAAGCAATGTCGGCGCGCAGATCGGCGTGATGACCTTGCTGCTGGCCAAGAAGGACCTTGATGGCGCGACCGCGCAACTCGCAGCGCTGAAAGCTGCCAGGGCTGGCCAGGGACAGGTGCTGATGTTCACCGCGCTGCTGGCCCTGGAGCGCAAGGACCTGAAGCTGGCGCGCGACAGCGTCCAGACTCTGCTGAAGAACGCGCCGGACGATCCGCGCGTGTTGAACCTGGCCGGTGCCATCGAATACCGCCGCGGGGCCTTGCTGGAGGCGGAGAACTACCTGAGCAAGGTCTTGCAGTCGACGCCCACCTTCGCCAAGGCGCGCCTGCTGCTGGCTCAGACCAAGCTGCGGCAGGGTGATGCCGCCAAGGCCTTGACCGTGCTTCAGCCCTTACTGGGCCAACAGGGCGGCAGCGTCGAGGCCTACACGATCGCGGCGGAGGCATACCTGCAGAGCGGCGAACCGCAGCGCGCAGAGGAGTACTTCACCAAGGCGTCCGAGCTGAACCCGAAGGACGTGCGTAGCCGTGTCGCGCTGGCGCTGGTCCAGGTGTCCAAAGGGCACCTGAACGAAGGCGTTTCGGCCCTGAAAGCGCTGGCGGCTTCGGACCCGGGCGTGACGGCCGACATGGGCCTGATCACCACCTTCTTGCAGCGCCGCGACTGGGACCAGGCACTGAAGGCCATTGACGGCCTCGAGGCCAAGACGCCCGATCGGCCGACTGCCGCGAACCTGCGCGGACGCGTAGAACTCGCCCGCGGGAACAAGGACCGCGCCGGTCAGGCCTTCGAGGCTGCGTTGAAGATCGACCCTGTGTTCTTTCCGGCGATCGCCAGCCTTGCTGCGCTGGACGCGGATGCCGGCCGGACGGACGCCGCCAAGGCACGCTTCCAGCACCTCCTCGAGACCCAACCGAGCAACGTGCCGGCCAATATGGCGCTGCTTGCGCTGAGCGCCAAGGCCGGTGCGGGCAAGGATGAACTGGCAGTATCGTTGGACAAGCTGGTCAAGCAGATGCCGACGGAAGCTCAGCCTCGCCTGGCGCTGATCGAGATGCAACAGCAGCGCCGTGACGTCAAGGCCGCGGTGGCTGCAGCCCAGGACGCGGTGGCCGCATTGCCGGATAACGCCGATGCGTGGCGGCTGCTGGCCCAGTCGCAGGCGATGGCTGGCGATGCCAACCAGGCGATCAGCTCGGTCAACAAATGGGCATCGCTGGTACCCCGCTCGCCAGAGCCGCAGCTGATGCTGGCGGAGATCTACGCAAGACAGGGCGACAAGCCCAGCCAGACACAGGCAATTAAGCGCAGCCTGGCGATCAAGGCTGATTTCCGCCCGGCGCAGCTCGCACTGTTTGCCAGCGAACTGGGAGCGGGCCACTATCCCGAGGCACGGCGTGTCGCGGAGACGGTCCAAACCCAGCAGCCGGCCGATCCGATGGGCAGGGCGCTGTTGGCGGACGTCAGCGCCGCGCAGAAAGACTGGCCCGCGGCCGTTGCGGGCTATCGTGCCGCGCTGAAGCTGCAGCCGGCGCCGGAAGTGGCCATCAAGCTGCATCGGGCGCTCAACGTCGGGGGCAAGCCAGCGGACGCCAAGGCTTTCGAATCAGAATGGACTGCGGCGCACCCGCAGGACGCCATCTTCCTCGACTACCTGGGCAGCCTGGCGCTGATGCAGCAGAACCTTCCACTGGCGGAGCAGCGCTACCAGGCTGTCCTGAAGATCCAGCCGGACAACCCGATCGCGGCCAACAATATTGCCTGGCTCTTGAACAAGGCGAAGAGGCCTGGCGCGCTGGCCTACTCGGAGAAGGCCAACAAGGTCGCACCGGATCAACCCGCCTTCATGGACACGCTTGCGCAGATATACGCGGACAACGGCCAGATGGACAAGGCGCTGGAAGTCCAGAAGCGGGCCGTTGGCCTGGCGCCCGACCTGGCCGCGCATCGGCTGCATCTGGCGCGCTACTATGTGGCCGCGGGAAAGAAAGCGGAGGCTCGCACGGAGTTGAGCCGCCTGTCGGCCCTGGGTGACAAGTTCGGCCAGCAGGCCGAGGTAAGCAAGCTGCTGGCCACGTTGTAGATCGGCAATTTGCGGAGGTGTCGTCGATGAAGGGATGGAGACTGGCTCGCCGAGCTGTTCTTGTTGGCGCTGCCCTTGCTGCGATGGCCGTTGCTCAGGTGTCGGCCGCCGTGGAACTGCCGGACCTGATCGATCGCAGCAAGCCTTCGGTAACGTTGGTCGGCACTTACGCGGAGACCGACAGCCCGCGTTTCGCTTTCCGCGGCAGCGGCTTCGTTGTCGGGGACGGTAATCTCGCCATCACCAACGCCCATGTGCTGCCACCCGTGTTGACCGGCGAAGTCGGCCGGCGCCTGGTGGTCCAGGTACGCCGCAGTTCCGGTGAATGGGGGGTGCGCAACGCCAGCGTCGTCTCCCTGGACAAGACACGCGACCTCGCGTTGCTGCGTTTCGAGGGGCCGGCCGCGCCGGCGGTGACCCTGCGCAAGGACGGCGTGCGCGAAGGTACTTCCGTCGCGCTGATGGGTTTCCCTTTGGCTGGGGCGCTGGGCTTTTCCACCGTGACCCATCGCGGCATCGTGTCCGCAGTGACGGGCATCGCCATGCCGACGCCCAGTGCGCAGTCGCTGAACGCGAGCGCGGTGCTGCGTCTTCGCGAGGGCTCCTTCGACATCCTGCAGCTCGACGCTACCGCATACCCTGGCAACAGCGGCGGCCCGGTGTTCGATGCGCAGCGGGGCGATGTGGTCGGCGTGATCAATATGGTCGTCGTCAAGCGAAGCCGGGAATCCGCCCTGAGCGATCCGTCCGGCATCACCTATGCAATCCCGGCCAGCTATGCAGCCGCCTTGGTCGAGCAGGAGCTCGGCACCAAGCCTTAGGCCCCTGCGCAGCAGCCTTTACTTGATACCATCGGCAGCAACCTCCGAGGTCATCCCGTGGACTCCACATCAAGCGAAAGAAATCTTGGCATCAAGTTCCAGGAGTTGTTCGAGCTCACGCCGGCTTTGGACGCCGCAAGCATCGAAGCGGTGTATCGGATCCGGCACGAGGTCTACTGCCGCGACCTCGGTTGGGAGCCGGTCCGTGAGGATGGTTTGGAGATGGACGACTACGATCGCCATTCGGTCCACTGCCTGCTGCGCAGCCGCGGAACCGCCGAACCGGTTGGCTGCACTCGGCTCGTCCTGGCGCGTCCCGAAGACCCGTCTTACCTGCTGCCTTTTGAGCACAGCTGCCGGGATGTCATCCACCGCGACGAGTGCGACCCTTCAACCCTCCCGCGTGATGACGTCGCTGAGGTTTCGCGACTCGCAGTGATAGGTCGATTCAGGCAGCGCAAGGGCGAAACGGCGAAGCCCGTCTCGGTCGCCGACGAGGACTTCGAGTCGCGCTCCGGCATACCTCGTTTCCCGTTCATTCCGGTGAGCCTTTACCTCGGCGCGGCAGCGATCGCCCAACGCCTGAACATCGAGAACGTCTTCGTGCTGACCGAGCCGCGACTGGCGAGCCACTTCGCTCGTATCGGTTTCGACATCCGCCCGATCGGCGGCGAGATCGACCACCGCGGCATTCGGGTCCCTTCAGTGCTCAGTTCGCGCAAGGTCGTGGAGGGGCTGCGCCCCTTGATTCGGCCGCTTTACGAGGTGATCGAAAAGTCGGTGAACGAAGCATTCGATGCGCATCCCGACGTCACCAGGCGCCTTCGGCCCGACACCTCGGCAAACTGACCCGCCGGTACGCCGGAAACCGGACGCTCCCGCACGTTGCGGCAAGATCCCGCTTTCTCCATTTTTACTTGGATCGAATCCAATGACACGAGTCCCGCCGAAGATTGCACGCACCAGTCGATTTTTCGGGGCCGTTCCTCAACGGCTGAGCTTGGCGCTGTTGGCCGCGAGCATCGCGGCATGCTCCGGTAAGACAGCGCAGGACTATCTCGATGCGGCCAAAGCGGATCTCGCAAAGAACGACAGGCCTGCCGCAATCATTCAGCTGAAGAACGCGCTGCAGGAGCAGCCCTCCTTGGCGGAGGCTCGGTTTCTGTTGGGCAAAACCTTGCTGGCCAGCGGTGACCCTCGTGCCGCGGAGGTCGAATTGGCCAAGGCGCGCGAGCTCGGCGTCGCGGCAGAGAGCGTCGTGCCGGATCTGGCCCGGACGCTGCTGGCCCAGGGTGAGCCCGACAAGCTGCTGAGCACCTACGGCAGCACCACGCTCAATACGCCGGAATCCGCCTCCGATCTGCAGACCTCCATCGCTGTTGCCTACAGTGTCATCAACAAGCAGGACAAGGCGCTCGAGCAACTGAGCGCTGCGATCTCGACCGATCCCGCGAACATGAAGGCGCGGCTTCTGCGGGTCCGGCTGATCGCAGCCAAGGGCGACCTCAATCAGGCGCGGACCGAGTTCGAAGCGATTGAATCCAAATGGCCTCAGGCCAGCGAGATGTTCCAGCTCAAGGGCGATCTGCTGAGCGGCGAGCGGAAGTTCGACGATGCAGGAGCCGCGTACCGCCGGGCCGCCGAACTCGACCGCAACAATGTGGCGGCACAGGCCGGCGTGCTTTCGGTGGCACTGGTCAACAAGGACGTGCCCGGCGCGAAGAAACAGCTGGAAGCCTTGCGCGGTGCGAAGGCGAGCGCCTATCAGATCCAGTATTTCACGACGCTCATCGCCCTGGAGCAGAACGACCTTGACGCCGCGCGGGACGGTGCTCAAGCCTTGCTGAAGCTGGCCCCCGCGGACAGCCGAGCGCTGCACATTGCGGGCGTGACCGAGTTCAAGCGCGGCGCGCTGTTGGAGGCCGAGAGCGACCTCAGCAAGGCGATCCAGTCGGCCCCGGATCTGGCCAATGCCCGCATCCTGCTGGCACAGACCAACCTGCGTCTTGGCAACCCCATCCGTGCGTTGTCGGTGCTGCAGACCTTGCTGGATGAGCGCAGCACGAACGCCGACGCGATGTCGACTGCAGCCGAGGCCTACCTGCAGCAGGGCGATCTGAAGCGCGCCGAGGAACTCTTCGCACGAGCATCCAAGATCCAGCCGACCGATCCTCGCAATCGATCGGCGCTGGCCATGGCTCAGATTGACCGAGGCCGGGTGGCGGAAGGCCTGGCTGCACTGCGCAGCCTTGCCGAATCGGATCCAAGCCCGGTCGGCGATCTGGCCCTGGTGATGGCATTCATGCAGCGGCAGGAGTGGGACCAGGCCTTGAAGGCCGTCGATGCCTTGCAAGCCAAGCAGCCGGGAAAGGTCACCGCACCCGACCTGCGCGGCCGCATCGAGGTGGCCCGCGGGAATCCGGACAAGGCGCGCGCCGCCTTCGAGGACGCCTTGCGCGCCGACCCGGCGTATTTCCCTGCCGTGGCCAGGCTTGCCGACCTGGACCTGGCCGCGCGCCAGCCCGACGCTGCGATCAAGCGGATACAGAAGGTACTTGAGCGGCAACCGAAGAACGTGCAGGCCAATATGGCGCTCATCAACGCGAGAGCGCGGGCCGGCGCCAGCCGCGACGAGCTTATCGCTGCGCTCGACAAGCTGATCAAGCTGATGCCGGCCGAACTGCAGCCGAGGCTTGCTCTCGTGGAACTGCAAATCAAGGCACAAAACGTCAAGGCCGCCTTGACCACGGCGCAGGATGCCACCGTTGTTGCACCGAGCAGCCCCGAGGCCTGGCGCTTTCTGGCCCAGGCGCAGGCCGTTGCCGGTGAGGGCAATCAAGCGATCAACTCGTTCAACAAATTGATCGCGCTGCAGCCGGGTGCGCCGGAACCTTATCTGCAACTGGCGCAGTTCTATTCAGTACGCGGCGACAACACCAACGCGATCTCCACGATCAGGCGCGCAGTCGATGCGAAGCCAGACTACTTGCCGTCGCGCCAGGCGCTGGCGCTGGCTGAGCTTCAGGCGGGCCATGCCGCACAGGCTCACCAGATAGCCAATGAGATCACGGCCAAATATCCGAACAGAGCTGCTGGACCTTTGCTCAACGGCGATGTTTACGCGAACCAGAAGCAGTGGGTTGCGGCCGCCGATGCCTATCGGAATGCGTTGCGCATAGAACCCCGCCCTGAGATCGCCATCAAGCTGCACCAGTTGCTGGTTGTCCAAGCCGGGAAGGCGGGTGATGCCAAGGAGTTCGCTTCGCAGTGGATGACTCGGCATCCAAAGGACACCGCATTTGTCTACCACTTGGGCGATGCCGCGCTGCTGCAGGGCAGCTACCCGCAGGCTTTGCAGAGCTATCAGGATGTACTGAAATCGCAGCCGGACAACGCTGCTGCCATGAACAACATCGCCTGGATTCTGTGGAAGACGGGCAAGCCGGGCGCGCTCGACTACGCGGAGCGGGCGAATGGCCTCGTGCCGGATCAGCCGGCGTTCATGGATACGCTGGTTGCTGCGCTGGAGCAATCAGGCCAGTTCCAGAAGGCGGTGGACACTCAAAAGCGCGTGCTCGATCTCAACCCCGATCAGCCCGCTCAGCGTCTGCACCTGGCTCGCCTGTACATCGATGCGGGACAAAAGTCCGCGGCGCGTGATGAACTTAACCGCTTGGCCACCCTTGGCGATCGCTTCTCCGAGCAGGCCGAAGTCAAACGTCTGCTGGCGAAGCTTTGAACGTCCATATCGACGCTTGACGAAGAAACGCCGGCATTGCCGGCCTTCGCCTTTCAGGTCGTCAATCTGACCTTGGTCGACGAGAGGACATAAAAAAACCGCCTGACTGCAAAGTCAGGCGGTTCTTGCAGTGTTGACTGCAGTGACTTACTTGGCGCTGCGGCGACGGGCCAGACCGGCACCCAGGATGCCCAGGCCGACCAGGGCCAGCGAACCCGGCTCCGGCACGGCGCGCACTAGGTATGCATCACCAGCAGAGGCCACATTCAGCTTCTGGCAAACTGCGGTCGCATCGAACGTGCAGGCACCAGGACCACCGATGGGGTTGGTCAGGTTGTTGTTGGTCACCGCCTCAAACAGCACATTGCCCGCGAGCATGTCCGAGCGCAGCGAGGTGCCCGTGTTGTCGCGAACGTCGAAGCTCGACGAACCCATCATGGTCAGCACGGCGCCGAGGAGTGTCGAGTCCCCGTTGAAGCCGCCAATGACGCCCGTCTGCGAGGCCGTACCGCCGATACCGATGATCGAACCAGTGGCGTAGACGCCGCCCGTGCCGCTCAGCGTGAACGAGCCGCTGTCGAAGGAATAACGGAAGCCAGCGCCGGCCAGTGCCGTCACATGACCGGCAACGCCGCTGAAGCTCAGCGTCAGGACATCGCCCAGCGGAGCGGGGGCGCCAACGTCACCAGCGCCGGTGGTGTTTTCCGGCGTGTAGGTCACGCTGTAGATCATGCCGGTTTCAGTGAACTTGGCGCCAACGAACACGTTGCCGCTGCCGTTCACTTGCTGCTCCACCGTGGAAGAGCCGCTGACCAAGTTCAGCCGGCCGATGCCAGGAGCGCCGACTGTGGTCGTCGGCGTCGTCAGCTGCCAGCCGTCGAGCACGACGTAACCGGCCGATGCGCCGGTGCTGAGGGTGGCCAGTCCGATGGACAGGAGGCCAGCTTGGAGGAATTTATTCAGCTTCATGGATGCCCTCGTTTACCGTTTGCGCATCGGGAGTCGATGCACGAGTTGATCATGCTGCATGGTTAGCAACCACCGTGCCACAAGGGAAAATCGTCCTGATATCAATAACTTGGGTGCGGACGGCGTGTTTGAACTCCAGGTGGTGTCAAGAATTCCGACACTATCTATTCGGGCCTCTGCGGCGCGTTGGAGTGCATTAGTTCGACCAAATCCCGCCTGGTCGAGCGAGACTCAGCCGTCTTGCCCTGGCCTACCCGACCCATAAAAACTGCCCGACGGGCCGGGTCTTCACCAACAAGGTCATTCAACCGGCCCGCGATGTTTCGAGCCAGCGACTGGGCGTGCGGGCTGGCTGAAAACGCCACTTGATTTCGGGCGTATCGCGCGAAGACCAGCGGCGTCACTTCCGGCTGTAGTTGCAGACCCAATCGCGTGGCCGTCAACCAAAAGCGCTGAATGGCTCGGCCTGCGCTGACGTAGTCGTCCATCGTTTGCGGCGGCTGACTGCTGCAGATAGCGAAGTGCGCGGCGCAGGCAATGCCTGGGACCAGGTCCAGTTCGATGCGGGGTGCCCAGGTCCCGGCGAGAAATCGATTGAAGAAATGCACTCGATCCCAGCTCTTCATCACCTGCCGCATCATCAAGAGTGTCGGCAGGCTGGCGCCGAGGGCCTGGTCGGGGACCTTGTCCTTGCTGAACTTGGCGCGCCACTCAATGATGTCCCGGTGCACTTCATACGCTTCGGGGATCGTCAGCCGAAGCTTGGCCGAATGGAACATCAGTTTGGCTGTGCGCACGCGTGCGCCGAAGCCTTCCAGCCAGTGCACGTGATGGCTCGGTCCGACGGACTCGCTCAACTGCCTGCGTTCTTCGTCGGTCAGAGGCCGCGTCATCAGCGGCCGCCGCTGCACGCTGCGTTTTTCGATAACGGGGGCGAGAGGGCTGGGGCTCAGCGAGGCTGAAGGCTTGAAATTCAGTCGAAATCGCGGCCGCGTTTCGGGCGCCGAAGTGTCGCGCACAGCTTCGACCGCGAGACCGTGTATCGATGCGGCAATTTCGATGGTTTCCAGCAGGATGCCCAATGAAATCTGGCTCGGATGGCCGTCCAGGTCGTAGACGCAATGGTCCCGCGTATCGAATCCATGGACGATCACCTGGTCCGGGGCGACCATTTCGAAACGCCAGGGCTGGGTGTTATCCCCGCTCGGTGCCCAGCGGGCGACTTCGAGAATCCGCGTGATGCTGTCGTTGGTATTCATGACTTCGGCCCCTTCGTTATGAGTCGGTACAGCTTCGGGAATTCTGCTCACTTGCAGTGGCGGGCGGCAAGCGCTTGTTGCATCATGTCGTCCTCATTCGGATCAGAAGGCGGAGGACACGTGGACCAGACCAATGCGTTCGACTATGGCAGGGCATTTTCGCGGAACATCGGCTGGATAACTGAAGCGGAGCAGGAAAAGCTCCGGAATGCGCGCGTGGCGATTGCCGGCCTGGGTGGCGTAGGCGGTGTCCATCTCCTGACCTTGGCTCGGCTCGGCATGAGCAAGTTCAACATTGCCGACTTCGATGAGTTTGGCTTGCACAATTTCAATCGACAAGTGGGTGCGTTCATGTCCACTATCGATCGACCCAAGGCGGATGTGCTTTCCGAGATGACGAAGGAAATCAATCCGCAGGCCGATGTCCGCATGTTTCCGCAAGGGGTGACTCCGGAGAATTTGGACGAATTCCTGCGCGATGTCGATGTATACGTGGACGGTATTGACTTCTTTGCGTTGCCGGCTCGGCGGATGCTGTTCAAAGCATGCTACGAAAAGGGAATTCCGGCATTGACGGCCGCACCGTTGGGCATGGGCGTGGCGTTCATGTATTTCAAGCCGGGCGGCATGAGTTTCGAGCAGTATTTCCGGGTCGAAGGCCGCGCCGAGAAGGAGCAATATGCCCGTTTCATCGCGGGCGTGTCGCCGGCCATGCTGCAGCGGGACTATCTGGTGGCGCCACAGGCGGTGAATTTCGATGAGCGCCGCGGGCCATCGACGATGATGTCCTGCAATCTTTGCGCCGGCGTCATGGGCGTTTCGGTGCTGAAGGTCTTGTTGAATCGAGGGGCGCTGCGTGCGGCGCCGTGGGGCATGCAGTTTGACGCCTATCACCAGAAGATCAAATTCACCTGGCGTCCCTTCGGCAATGCCAACCCGATCCAGCAACTGATGCTGATGATGATCCGGCCGCTGCTGGAAGGGCGAGCCAAACCTCGCTGAGCGAGCGATGGCACCCATCCGCGGGGTGGGAGCGGGCAATCCGTCCTTGTGCGGGTTCGGCCGCATTGATTGGATGCGATGATGCGCGCCGCTGCGGCATGCCGGGCGGCATTCTCATTCTGCGAAAGATCGTGATGATGTGCTCGGCCCGGGTTTGCCGAGGGCCGCCTTGGATCCAGTGCCGCCAGGGGCCTATGGCATCATTCGACGACGCCAGTCCTGATGAAAAGAGGGGCTGCCAGCGGCGCTGCGGCGGGGGTCGAACATACATGGAATTCATTCGGTTTTGAGAGGAACTGCCTTGAACAAGAACATTGCCCTTCTGTCGCGTCGATTGGGTCTGGTCGTCTGTGTTGCCGTGCTGGGCTTGCTCACTGCCTGCGCTTCGAGTGGCCGCTACCCGGCCGCGCCGGTCAACGCCACGCCGCTGGACTACAGCTACGTGATCGGGGCGGGCGACAACATCAACATCATCGTCTGGCGGAATCCTGAGCTCTCGATGTCCGTGCCGGTACGGCCGGACGGCAAGATCTCCACGCCACTGATTGATGAGATGGTGGCGCAGGGCAAGAACTCGACCGAGGTGGCACGCGAGATCGAGAAGAAGCTCTCCGCCATCGTGCGGGATCCGGTCGTGACGGTGATCGTCACCAGCTTCGTCGGCCCCTACAGCGAACAGATCCGCGTCGTCGGCGAGGCGGCGAAGCCCCAGGCACTGCCATTCAAGCAGAAGATGACCGTGCTGGATGTGATGATCGCCGTCGGCGGCCTGACCGACTTCGCGGCGGGCAATGACGCGACGATCTTGCGCTCCAGTGAGGGCAACAAGCAGTATTCCGTGCGCCTGAAGGACCTGCTCAAGCGGGGCGACGTCTCGGCCAATGTCGAGGTGCGGCCTGGCGACATCCTGATCATCCCGCAAAGCTTCTTCTGAGCTTCTTCCGAACGTTTCGCTTCGTGACCTGCTGAACCCGAGACCCGCCTCAGATGGATTCCGTGATCGCTCAAGTCGTCGCCATCGTCCGGCGCATGTGGAAGTACCGCTGGACCGGGCTGCTGGTGGCTTGGGTCGTGGGCGCGGTCGGCGCCGTGGTCGTTTTCGTGCTGCCGGACCGCTATGAGGCCAGCGCGCGCATCTACGTGGACACGCAATCGATCCTGAAGCCGCTGATGTCCGGCCTTGCAGTGCAGCCGAACGTTGAGCAGCAGGTCGTGATGCTCAGCCGCACGCTGATCAGCCGGCCCACGGTCGAGAAGCTTGTGCGCATGGCCGACCTGGATCTGAAGAATCAGTCCAAGGCCCAGCAAGAGGCGACGATCGACATGGTGACCAAGAACCTGTCGATCCAGAGCACCGCTCGCGACAATCTGTACACGCTGTCCTATCGTGACTCCAACCCGGAAACCGCCAAGCGTGTCGTGCAGTCGCTGGCTTCCATCTTCGTGGAGTCCAGCCTCGGCAACAGTCGCTCCCAGACCGCGACCGCAGCGACCTTCATCAACGAGCAGATCAAGACCTACGAAGGCAAGCTTGAGGAAGCCGAATCGCGCCTGAAGGAATTCCGCCTCAAGAACATCCAGGCGATGTCGGGTGACGGCAAGGATTCGGCCGCGCGCCTGTCCGAGATGGCGACTCAGTTGGATCGCGCGCGGCTCGAATACCGCGAAGCGGTGAACGCCCGCGATTCGGCCAAGCAGCAGCTCGATGCCGAACGCTCGCGCGGTGGCAATTCGACGGTGCAGAGCCTGTTGCAGGAGTCTTCGATTTCGGTCGCCACGCCGGAGATCGATTCGCGGCTGGCCGCGCAGCGCAGCAATCTCGATTCGTTGCTGCAGCGCTTCACCGAGCAGCATCCCGACGTCATCAGCACGCGCAAGATGATCAAGGATCTGGAAGACCAGAAGCGCAAGGAGCAGACCGAGCTGCGCAAGGCCGCGCTGGCTGCGCCGACGGTCGCCGGCGGTAGTGGCGGCACCTTGGCCACTCAGGAGCTGACGCGCCTGCTGACCACGAGCGAGGTGCAGGTGGCCGCGGTGCGCGCACGCGTCGATGAATACCAGGCGCGCTATGCCCAGGCGCTGGCGGCGATCAAGACGGCGCCGCAGATGGAAGCCGAGGCGGCGCAGCTGAACCGCGACTACGCCATCCACAAGAAGAACTACGAGGACCTGGTCGCCCGGCGCGAGGCGGCCTCGATCTCCGGCGATCTGGATGTGACCTCCGGCGTGGCCGATTTCCGCGTCATCGATCCGCCGCGCGTGTCCCCGCAGCCGGTGGCGCCCAACCGGCTTCTGCTGCTGGCCGGTGCGATGGTTGCGGCTCTGTTGTCGGGCGTGTTCGCCTCGTTCGCCGCCAGCCAGCTTCGCCCCGTGTTCCACGACGTCATGGAACTTCGCCACAAGGTCGAGTTGCCGATTCTCGGCGTGGTGACGCGCCTGGTGACGGATACCGACCGGCGCATGCTGCGTGTCGACCTGATCCGCTTCGGCGCGGCGTCGGGAGCCTTGATCGGGCTGTTCGTGCTGGGCCTGACGGTCATGGCTATTCTTCTGAGTCGGCAGGTGGTTTGAATGAGTAGCCTGATTGAACAAGCCGCGCAACGGCTCGAGCAATTGCGACAGGCCGGGGTGGTGCTGCCGGAGGACACGGCGACTCGCGCACCCGAGGGGGCTCGCGAGCGCGAACCGCAGGTATTTCCCGCGATGCCGCGGGTCGATGCCGAGCTGCCGAAGGCGCCCGCACCGGTCGCTGCCGACGCGGGTGTTGTTGACCCTGTCGTCGCCGATCACCATCCAGCCTCCAAGACCGTCGAGCTGGACTTCACCGCCTTGTCCGCCCAGGGTTTCCTGATGCCCAACCTGGCGCGCAGCCAGTTGGCGGATCAATACCGCGTGATCAAGCGCCCGCTGATCAAGAACGCGATGGTCAAGGGGCCCGCGACGATCAATCACGCCAACCTGATCATGGTCACGAGCGCGCTGGCCGGCGAGGGCAAGAGCTTCACCGCGCTGAACCTGGCGCTGAGCATGGCCGCGGAGATGGACTACACGGTGATGCTGGTCGATGCCGACGTCGCGCGCCCGTCCGTGCTGCGCATGCTGGGGCTGCCCCAGGGGCCGGGGCTGCTCGACGTGCTGGAGGAGTCCGTCGACATGTCCGAGGTCCTGCTGCGCACCAACGTCGACAAGCTGACCTTGCTGCCCAGCGGTACGCCACACGCCCGCGCCACCGAGCTGCTTGCCAGCGATGCGATGATCAAACTGCTGGACGACATGGCCCAGCGCTATGCCGACCGGATCATCATTTTTGACTCCCCACCCTTGCTGCTGACGACCGAGTCCCGCGTGCTGGCTTCGCACATGGGCCAGATCGTCGTCGTCGTCCAGGCCGAGAAGACCTTGCAGAGCGCCGTCCAGCAGGCGCTGGCAACGATCGAATCCTGCCCGCTGAAGATGATGCTGCTGAACCAGGCCAGCGGTAACGCCTCCGGCAGCTATGGCTACGGTTATGGCTACGGGTATGGCTACGGCTACGGATATGGCAACAATGAAGCTGCCAAGGGTTGAGGCGAGCCTTGAAGTCGAAGCAAAGCAGCGGCAAGGACTCCCGTCCGGGACGCTGAGATCGGCGCTCGCCGCCGCCGTGCTGCTGCTCGCCGCGGGCCCCGGCCGCGCGCAGGATGCCGATGACGCGACGCGTGCCCGCACCGGCCTGACCATCCAGCCGCGCGTCAGCCTTCAGGAAACCCTGACCGACAACGTGGCGCAAAGCGCGACGTCAAAGGACGCCGCGCTGGTCACGCAGGTGTCGCCCGGCATTCGCATCGAGAGCCGTTCGGGCCGCCTGCGAGGGAGTTTCGACTACGCGCTCAACGGCATCCTCTACACCAAGACCAGTGCCAAGAGCCAGACGCAGAATTCGCTGTCGGCCAATGGAACGGCGGAACTGATCGAGAACAGCCTTTACGTCGATGCCCAGGCCAGCATCGGCCAGCAGGCGATCTCCGCTTTCGGCCAACAGTCGGCGAACAGTTCGCTGAGCAATGCGAACCGCACCGAGGTCGGCACGGTCAGCGTGTCGCCGTACTGGCGCGGCCGGCTGTCGAACTTCGCCAGCGTCGAAGTGCGGGCCAACGCGGCGGCGACGAACACCAAGGAGTCGGTCGCCGGCGACAGCCATACCGAGGGCGCGTCTGTACGGCTGAACGGACTCAATGCCGGCCAGGTGAGCTGGTGGGCCAGCCTCAGCTCGCAGGACTCGCATTTCAAGCTCGGCGATAGCAGCAGCCGCAATACCGCTGCCAATCTGGGCCTTAGCTACCGGCCGGACGTCGACATCAGTCTTACGATCAACGGCGGCCCCGAACGCAACGACTATGGCGGCGGCAGCATGCGCAACAGCAGCAACTACGGCGCCTCCGCCACCTGGACGCCATCGCCGCGGACCAAGCTGCTGGCCGACTGGCAGCACCACGACTACGGCGATGCCCATACGCTGAGCTTCGAGCACCGGCGCGCGCACTCGCTGTGGCGCTATTCGGATGTGCAGAGCGTGACGCTGGGCACGCCCAACGGCCAGGTTGCCGGCACGACGCTGTTCAACCTGTTCTATCAGCAGTGTATTGCCGTCCAGCCCGATCCGGCCAGTTGCTCGGCGGTGGTCACCGACTACCTGCTCTCGCGCGGGCTCGACCCGAACATGACCCTCTCCAGCGGCTTCGTCGCGTCCGCGCCGACGATGCAGCGCCTGCAGGATCTTTCGTTCTCGCTCGATGGCTTGCGCACGTCGCTGCTGTTCAGCCTGAACCAGACCACGACCGAATTGCTCAATGGCGCGCAGACCGGTGTGGGGGACCTGGCGCAGAGCTCGCACGTGCGCCAGCGCGGCGCCACCGTGTCCATCTCGCATCGGCTGACACCGGACAGCTCGCTCTACGGGGCGTTCTCGGTGATGCAGAACCGCGGCGACACCTCGGCGCTGTCCAACAATCTGCGCAGCATCAGCGCCAACTGGAGCGGCCGCCTGGGACGCAAGCTGACGCTCTCGCTCGGTGCTCGCCGTACCAGCTTCACCGGGGCCACTGGCTACAGTGAAAAAGCCCTTACCGCCAACCTCGTACAGCAGTTCTAGCCCATGTATGAATCGTTCTACGGGCTGAGCAGCAAGCCGTTCCAGCTGAGCCCCGACCCCAACTTCTACTTCGGCAGCAAGCAGCACCGCCGGGCCAAGGCCTACCTGGACTACGGCGTGCTGCGCAACGACGGTTTCATCGTCATCACCGGCGAGATCGGCGCCGGCAAGACGACCTTGCTGCGCGGCCTGCTCGACAGCCTCAATCGCAGCAATGTCGTCATCGGCAACCTGGTCACGACCCAGCTCGATGCGGAAGACACCTTGCGCATGGTCGGCGCCGCCTTCGGTGTGCGCGTCAAGGACCTGCCCAAGTCCGAGCTGCTGATGGCGCTGGAGGCCTTCTTCGTCAACCAGACAAGCCAGGGCCGGCGCTGCCTGCTGATCGTCGACGAGGCGCAGAACCTGACGCCGCGCGCGGTCGAGGAACTGCGCATGTTGTCGAACTTCCAGTTCGGCAACCAGTCGCTGCTGCAGACCTTCCTGGTCGGCCAGCCAGAGTTCCGCGGCATCCTGCAGCGGCCCGAGATGGAGCAGTTCCGCCAGCGTGTCGCGGCCACCTGCCATATCGGCCCGCTGGACGAAGACGAGACCCGCGCCTACATCGAGCACCGTCTCAAGTGCGCGGGCGGTAGCGGCAAGCCGAGCTTCGAGACCGATGCCTTCCCGGCGATCTTCAAGGCCAGCCAGGGCATCCCGCGCCGCATCAATTCGCTGTGCGACCGGCTGCTGCTGCTGGGCTTCATGTCCAACCGCACGCACCTGACGCTGGCCGACGTCGGCGAGGTGCTGCGTGACGTCGCGCAGGAGTCCGAGATACCGAAGGCCGCCGCGGTCAATGGCGGCACTGCGCTGCCGGTCGCGCTGAACGGTGCCGACATCGAGCACGTCGACCTGTCCCGATTGGCCTTGAGCGCGGATGCCGCGCAGGGTCTGGCCGGGGAGATCTCCGCGCTGGGGCACGAGCAGCAGGCCGACCGGCTGAACCGCCTCGAAGGCAGCCTGATCCGGCTCGAACGCATCAATCTGCAGACCCTCGCCCTGCTGCAGAAGCTGGTCGAGGCGGTCAGCAGCAACAAGCCTCACTGAGATCCCGATGAGTCAAGAACAGAAGTCTTCCTCCATGGCCCCGGTGATGTGTGTCGTCGGCGCCCGGCCGAACTTCATGAAGATGGCGCCGATCCTGCGCGCGCTGGCCGCGCATCAGCCGCCGATTCCCGCGCTGCTGGTCCACACCGGCCAGCACTACGACACCGACATGAGCAAGAAGCTCTTCGTCGACCTGGGCCTCCCGCAGCCCGACATCAACCTCGAAGTCGGCTCCGGCACCCACGCGCAGCAGACGGCCGAGATCATGCGGCGCTTCGAGCCGGCGCTGGACGAGCACAAGCCCTCCTGCGTGCTGGTGGTCGGCGACGTCAATTCGACGATCGCCTGCGCGCTGGTGGCGTCGAAGAAGGACATCCCCGTGGCGCACGTCGAGGCCGGCCTGCGCAGCTACGACCGCAAGATGCCCGAAGAGATCAACCGCGTGCTGACGGACCAGATCTCCGACCGCCTCTACACGACCGAGCGCAGCGCCGCCGACAACCTCGGCCGCGAGGGCATCGACCTGTCGCGCGTCTGCTTCGCCGGCAATGTGATGATCGATTCGCTGGAAGCCAGCAAGCCGCATGCGCGTGCGCCGAGCCAGACGCTGGCCGCGCACGGCCTGGACGCTGCACTCGTCGCCGGCAACTACGGCGTCGTCACGCTGCACCGGCCGTCGAACGTCGACACGCCCGAATCGCTGACCTCGCTGCTCGGCGTGCTGGGCCAGGTGGCCAAGGACCTGCCGCTGGTCTTCGCGATGCATCCGCGCACCCGCAGCAACATCGATCGCTTCGGCCTGACCGGGCTGATCGATCCGGCGCGCGTCGCCGTGCTGCCGCCGCAGGGCTATCTGGAGATGCTGGGCCTGATGGCCGGCGCGACCCTGGTGCTGACCGACTCCGGCGGCCTGCAGGAAGAGACGACGGCGCTGGGCGTTCCCTGCCTGACCTTGCGCGAGAACACCGAGCGGCCGATCACGGTGGAGCAGGGCACGAACACGATGGTCGGTATCGATCCGCAGGCGATCCTCGCCGGCGTGGCCGAGATCCTGGCCGGCCGCGGCAAGCGCGGCCGCGTGCCCGAGTACTGGGATGGCCGCACCGCCGAACGCATCGCCGCCGACCTGTATGCCTGGCTGGGCACCTGAGGAAGACGCGATGCTGATGCCGACCCGGACCCCGGTCATCCGCAATGCGATGACCATCGACGTGGAGGACTACTTCCAGGTCTCCGCCTTCGCGCCCTACATCGCCCGCGGCGACTGGGACAGCCGCGAATGCCGCGTCGAGCGCAATATGGAGCGCATCCTCGCGCTGCTGGCCGAGCGCCGGGTGAAGGCCACCTTCTTCACGCTCGGCTGGATCGCCGAGCGCTACCCGCAACTCGTCCGTGCGATCGTCGAGCAGGGCCACGAACTCGCCAGCCACGGCTATGGCCACCAGCGCGCGAGCGAGCTGAGCCGGGATGCTTTCGCCGAGGACGTCGGCCGCGCCAAGAAGCTGCTGGAAGACCTGGGCGGCCGGCCGGTGCTTGGCTATCGCGCGCCGAGCTTCTCGATCGGCGAGGGCAACCTCTGGGCTTTCGACGTGCTGCGCGAGGCCGGCTACCGCTACAGCTCCAGCGTCTACCCGATCGCCCATGACCACTACGGCATGCCCGATTCGCCGCGCTTCGCCTATCCGGTGCGCGACGGCCTGCTCGAAGTTCCCGTGACCACGCTGCGGATGTTCAGGCGCAACCTGCCGTCCAGCGGTGGCGGTTACTTCCGCCTGCTGCCCTACGCGCTGTCGCGCTGGATGATCCGCCAGGTCAATGCGGTCGACCAGCAGTCGGCCGTCTTCTACTTTCACCCGTGGGAGATCGACGCCGAGCAGCCGCGCATCCCCGGCATCGACGGCAAGACCCGCTTCCGCCACTACGTCAACATCCCCCGCACCCATGGTCGCATCGCCCAATTGCTGAGCGATTTCGCCTGGGGCCGGATGGACGAAATCTTCCTCGGGGCCTGATGGCTGCGAACCTCGACATCAAGCGCCTGCTGGCGCGGGACGGCGCCGGTGTGGCGGCGCGCTGGGACGCCTTCGTCCTCGCCTGTCCGCAGGCCACCTTTTTCCACCGGGCCGGCTGGCTGAAGCTGATCGAGCAGCAGTTCGGCCACCAGGGCTTCTTCCTGTACGCCGAGCGCGCCGGAGAGATCGTCGCCGTGCTGCCGCTGGCGCAGGTGAAGAGCCGGCTGTTCGGGCATTCGCTGGTGTCGCTGCCCTTCGGCGTCTACGGCGGCGTGGCGTCGATCGACGACGAGGCCGCGAACGCACTGGAAGCCGAGGCGCAGGCGATCGCAAAGCGTATCGGCGCCGAGCATCTGGAATTCCGCAACGTCGCGCCGCGCCACGCCGACTGGCCCAAGCAGGACCTGTATGTCACCTTCCGCAAGGAGATCCTGCCGGAAGAGGAGGCCAACATGCTGGCGATCCCGCGCAAGCAGCGCGCGATGGTCCGCAAGGGCATCAAGAACGGGCTGGTGAGCCAGATCGATGCCACCGTCGACCGCTTCTTCGATCTCTACGCGGATAACGTCCACCGCCACGGCACGCCGGCGATGCCCAAGCGCTACTTCGCCGCGCTGCTGCAGGAGTTTGGCGCCGACGCCGAGGTGCTGACCGTCAGCGGCCCCGATGGCCGGCCGCTCAGCTCGGTGCTGAGCTTCTACTTCCGCGACGAGTGCCTGCCCTACTACGCCGGTGACGACGAATCCGCCCGCGACCTCGCCGCCAACGATTTCAAGTACTGGGAACTGATGCGCCGTGCCTGCGCACGCGGCCTCAAGATCTTCGACTACGGCCGCAGCAAGCAGGGCACGGGCTCCTACTCGTTCAAGAAGAACTGGGGTTTCGAGCCGACGCCGCTGCACTACGAGTACTGCCTGTACAAGCGCGACGCGGTGCCGCAGAACAATCCGAACAACCCGAAGTACCAGCTGATGATCAAGACCTGGCGCCGCCTGCCGATCGGCGTGGCGAACTGGCTGGGCCCGTTCATCGTGCGCAGTCTGGGCTGAGTCTATGTGCGGCATCCACGGCATCTATCGCTTCGACGGCCAGCGCGTCGAGCCCGCGCATCTGACGGCGATGGGCAACGTCACGCAGCATCGCGGCCCGGACGACGAAGGCCAGCACATCGACGGCCGCTGCGGCATCGCGATGCGGCGCCTGTCCATCATCGACTTGGCCGGCGGCCACCAGCCGCTCTCGAACGAAGACGGCACGATCTGGCTCGTCTGCAACGGCGAGATCTACAACTACCGCGAACTGCGCGCCGAGCTGCAGGCCAAGGGCGTGCGCTTCAAGACCGGTTCGGACAGCGAGGTGCTGCTGCACCTGTACGCGGTGGAGGGCGACGAGTTCATCCACCGGTTGAACGGCATGTTCGACTTCGCGCTGTGGGACGCACGCCGCCAGCGCCTCTTGATCGGCCGCGACAAGCTCGGCGTCAAACCGCTCTACGTGATGCAGGACGGCCAGCGGCTGGCCTTCGCCACCGAGGCCAAGGCGTTGCTCGCATTGCCTGGTGCACGCGCCGAGCTGAACCGCGATGCACTGCCCGGTTACTTGCACCTGGGCTACGTCGCCGCTCCGCAGACGATGTTCAAGGGCATCCGCAAGCTGCCCCCGGCCACGCTGCTCTCGATCGAGAACGGCGAAGCGCGCGAGTGGCGCTACTGGCGCATGTCCTCGGCGATCGACACGCGGACCAGCGCCGCGCAATGGGTCGACCGCATCCGCGCGCAGGTCGAGGAAAGCGTGCGCATGCAGATGGTGAGCGACGTGCCGATCGGCGCCTTCCTGTCCGGCGGCGTCGATTCCAGCGCCGTCGTCGGCTTCATGGCCAAGCACTCGGACCAGCCGATCAACACCTACGCGATCGGCTTCGACGGCGGCGAGGCCGAGAAGCTCTACAACGAGCTGCCCTACGCGCGTCGCGTCGCGGAGCTGTTCAAGACGAACCACCGCGAGATCGTCGTCAAGCCCGACGTCGTCGGCTTGCTGCCCGGCCTCTTGTGGCACATGGATGAGCCGATCGCCGACACGGCGTTCATCACCACCTTCCTGGTCTCGCGCTTCGCGCGGCAGGACGTCAAGGTGATCCTGTCCGGCGTCGGCGGCGACGAACTGTTCGCCGGTTACCGGCGCTACATGGGCGATTTCTACGCCGCCCGCTACCAGGCGCTGCCCGGCTGGCTGCGAGGCGGCCTGCGCGGCGTCGTCGAGCGGCTGCCGGCCGACCGCCACTCCGGCCTCCTGAACTACCTGCGTCTTGCCAAGGGCTTCGTCGCCTCGGCCGAGGAGGGCGCCGACGCGCGCTATCGCAGCTACCTCCAAGTGCTGGCACGCGGGACGGTCTCCAGCCTGCTGCTGCAGCCGCAGCAGGGCCCAGATGCGCTGGACCTTGCCTTCGCCGCCACCGATGCGACCGACGCGCTGAACCGCATGCTCGCCATCGATGCCGAGACACAGCTACCCGACGACCTGCTGATGCTCACCGACAAGATGAGCATGGCCGTCTCGCTCGAATGCCGCGTGCCGCTGCTGGATCCGGACCTGGTCGAGCTGGCCGCACAGATCCCGGGCGCCTTGAAGCTGCAGGGCGGGCAGTTGAAGCACCTGCTGAAGGCCGCGCTCGCCGACCTGCTGCCGCAGGACATCCTGCACCGCAAGAAGCGCGGTTTCGGCACGCCGATGGGCGCCTGGCTGAAGCAGGAGCTGGCGCCGCTGCTGCAGCGCCTGCTGGCGCCCGAGGTGATCCGCGCGCGCGGCCTGTTCCGGCCCGAGATCGTCGCCGGCCTGGTCGCCGATCACGCGGCCCAGCGCATCGATGGCACCGACGCGCTGCTGTCCTTGATGAACCTCGAGATCTGGAGCCGGCTGTATCTCGATGGACGTTCGAGCGAGGACGTCGCCACAGAGCTGAGGTCATACCTCGCATGAACATCCTCTACCTGTGCCACCGCTTCCCGTTCCCGCCGAAGCGCGGCGGCAAGATCCGGCCGTTCAACATGATCCGGCACCTGAGTGCCTCGGGTCACAAGGTCACCGTCTGCTCGCTGGCCCGTTCGCCGGAGGAAGCCGCCGAAGGGCAGGGCCTGGCCGCGCACTGCGAGCGGTTCGAGATGGGCCATGTGAAGGATCCCATCCAGTTCCTGCGCATGATCGCGAGACTGCCGCTGGTGACGCCGTCCTCGATGGGCTACTTCTTCTCGGGCGAGCTGAAGGCCAAGGTCGAAGAGCTGCTGGCGAACCAGAAATGGGACCTGATCTTCGTCCACTGCTCGTCGGTGGCTCAGTACGTCGAGCATGTGAGCGAGGTGCCCAAGATCCTCGACTTCGGCGACATGGATTCGCAGAAGTGGCTGGAATACGCGAACTACAAGCCGTTCCCGCTGTCGCTCGGCTACCGCTGGGAAGGCGGCAAGATGCTGCTGGCCGAGAAGCGGCTGGCGCGGCGCTTCGACCTCTGCACCGCCACCACTCGCGCCGAGCGCGAGACCCTGGACGGCTATGCCACCGGCGCCCCGTCCGACTGGTTCCCGAACGGCGTCGACTCGGGCTTCTTCAGCCCCGATGGCGAGCCCTATGAAGCCGACACGATCAGCTTCATCGGCCGCATGGACTACTACCCGAACCAGGAGTGCATGCAGCGCTTCTGCGACGAGGTCTGGCCGCTGGTGCGCGAGCGCCGGCCGCAGATGAAGCTGGTGATCGTCGGTGCCGATCCGTCGCCGGCGATGAAGAAGCTCGGCGAGCGCCCCGGGGTCACGGTGACCGGCTCGGTGCCTGACGTGCGGCCTTACGTGCGCCGCTCGGCGTTGATGGTCGCGCCGCTGGCGATCGCCCGCGGCACGCAGAACAAGATCCTGGAGGCGATGGCGATGGGCGTGCCCGTCGTCACCAGCCGGATCGCCGCCGGCGGCGTCGATGCCGAGGCGCCGGCCCATCTGCTGGTGGCGGACACGCCGGTCGAGCTGGCCGCGGCGATCTTCCGCATCGTCGAATCACCCGCCGAGCGCGAGCGCCTGGCCACGGCCGGCCGCGAGCGGATGCTGAGCCATCACGCCTGGCCGCATTCGATGAAGCGGCTGGACGCCATCATCGAGCGCGCGGTTGAACTGCACCGCTCCGGGACGGAGCGCGCATGATGTCCGCCGCCTGGCGCCGCTCCTTGCCGCTGCTGGCGCTGGTGCTGGCCGCGATCCTCGTCGTCTACCGCGAGACGGGGCTGGCGATGGTCGAAATCTGGGACCGCTCGGGCACCTTCGCCCATGCCTGGGTCGTGCCGCCGATCGCACTGTGGCTGATCTGGCGCCAGCGCGCGGCGCTCGCGCCGCTGACGCCGCGGCCGGCGCCGCTGTTCCTGCTGCCCTTCGCGGCGATGGCCCTGCTGTGGCTGGTGGCGGACACCGCGGCCGTCAACGCGCCGAGCCAGTTCGCCTTCGTCGCGATGCTGGTGCTGGCGGTGCCGGCGGTGCTGGGCACGCAGGTCGCCTGGCAGATCGCCTTCCCGCTGGCCTTCCTGTTCTTCTGCGTGCCGGCGGGCGAATTCGTCATGCCGCAGCTGATGGAATGGACGGCCGATTTCACCGTCACCGCGCTGCGCGTCAGCGGCGTGCCGGTCTACCGCGAGGGGCTGCAGTTCGTGATCCCGTCCGGGAGCTGGTCGGTCGTCGAGGCCTGCAGCGGCATCCGCTACCTGATCGCCTCGGTGATGGTCGGCACCTTGTTCGCGTACCTGAACTATCGCAGCCTCAAGCGCCGTTGGATCTTCATCGGCGTGGCCGCGCTGCTGCCGCTGCTGGCGAACTGGCTGCGTGCCTACATCATCGTGATGCTGGGCCATCTGTCGGACAACCGCATCGCCACCGGCGTCGACCACCTGGTCTACGGCTGGGTGTTCTTCGGCATCGTGATGCTGGCGCTTTTCATGATCGGTGCGCGCTGGGCCGAGCCGGACGAGGTGGTCGAGGCGCCATCGGCCACGGAGCTGCCGCTCACGCAAGCCGCGCGCAGTCCCGCGCTTCTCGTGCCGGTGCTGCTGGTCCTGATGATCGCGACACCGCCGCTGCTGGCCGCGCGGATCAACGCCACGCTGCCCGGCGCCGTGCCAGTGCTCACCGCACCCGATCTGGCGGCGCAGGGCTGGACGGCCAGCGCCGCGACACCCGTCGCGTACAAGCCCGTCTTCCTGGCGCCCGCGGCCGAGTTCCAGGGCGCGTTCCGCAAGAACAACGCGGGGAGTGACGCGAGAGGCGTCGGCCTGTACGTGGCCTATTACCGGCAGCAGAGCTATCGCAGCAAGCTGGTCAGTTCGGACAATGTGGTCGTCCATGCGGATGACCACGACTGGGCCGCCGTCGGCAACGGCGTGCTGAGCGCCGGCGAGCGTGTCTTCCGCACGACCCTGCTGCGCGGCAGCCCGCTCGGCGACGTCGGCAACAGCACGCGCATGCAGGTGGCCCAGGCCTACTGGATCAATGGCCGCTGGACACCCAGCGATCTGCGGGCCAAGGCCGACAACGTGCTGGAGCGGCTGAGCGGGCAGGGCGACGATGGAGCGGTTGTCATCGTCTATGCCGATGATGCGCAGCCGGAGCGCGCGACGCAGGCGCTCGTCGAGTTCCTGAGGGACAACGGCGAGGCACTGGACACCTGGCTGAGGGCCGTCCGCGCGGCCGGCCTGGGCGACAATCGAACAAAGTGATGAAGGAAGAAGGGACCTGAAGATGACAGCTACCGTTGCCGTGATCGGCCTGGGTTACGTGGGACTGCCTCTGGTGGTGGAGTTCGGCAAGCAGATCCGCACGATCGGATTCGACATTTCGACGCACAAGGTCGAGGCCTGCCAGCGCGGCACCGACCCGTCCCGCGAACTGACCGACGAACAGGTGCAGGCCGCCAAGCTCGCCGTCTACACGGACGACCCGAAGCTGCTGGGCGAGGCCGACATCATCATCGTCGCCGTGCCGACGCCGGTCGACGATGCGCATGCGCCGGACTTCCGCCCGCTGGTCGGCTCCAGCACCAGCGTCGGCCGCCACATGAAGAAGGGCGCGATCGTCGTGTACGAGTCGACCGTCTACCCGGGCGCCACCGAGGAGGTCTGCATCCCCGTGCTCGAACGCGAGTCCGGCATGAAGTGGAAGCAGGACTTCTTCGTCGGCTACAGCCCCGAGCGCATCAACCCGGGCGACAAGGAACACACGCTGACGAAGATCCTGAAGATCGTCTCCGGCGACACGCCGCAGACGCTCGAGAAGGTCGCCCAGCTGTACGAGAAGATCGTCATCCCCGGCGTGCACCGCGCCTCCAGCATCAAGGCCGCCGAGGCGGCCAAGGTGATCGAGAACACCCAGCGCGACCTGAACATCGCGCTGATGAACGAGCTGGCGATCATCTTCGACAAGATCGGTATCGACACCACCGAGGTGCTCGAGGCCGCGGGCACGAAGTGGAACTTCCTGAAGTTCAAGCCGGGCCTGGTCGGCGGCCACTGCATCGGCGTCGACCCCTACTACCTGACGCACAAGGCCGACATGATCGGCTACCACCCGCAGGTCATCCTGGCCGGCCGCCGCATCAACGACGGCATGGCCAAGTTCATCGCCGAGCAGACGATCAAGCACATGATCGCGGCCGGCAGCTACATCAAGGGCGCGCGCGTCAACGTGCTGGGCCTGACCTTCAAGGAGAACTGCGGCGACCTGCGCAACTCCAAGGTCATCGACATCATCCACGAGCTGCAGAGCTACGGCGTCGAGGTCTTCGTCAGCGATCCGCAGGCGGACGTGGAGGAGGCGATGCACGAGTACGGCGTGCGCCTGCTGCCCTTCGAGGAACTGCCGCGGGCCGACGCGATCGTCGCCGCCGTCGCGCACAAAGAGTACGCGACGCTGTCGGTCGATGAGCTGGGCCGCAAGATGGTCAAGGGCGGCGCCTTCATCGACGTCAAGGCCGCCTTCGACGCGGCGGCGCTCACCGCGGCCGGCCACAAGCTCTGGCGTCTCTGACCACGCCGATGGATCCGCGCC
>Ga0247779_1000195_pt1 | contig 45901 bp, 21 predicted proteins | sample UWRJL221509R5_FD_179925 | JGI IMG/M metagenome (GOLD analysis project Ga0247779, IMG submission 179925) | Plant litter microbial communities from Arlington Agricultural Research Station in Wisconsin, United States - UWRJ-L221-509R-5 | ecosystem: Environmental > Terrestrial > Plant litter >...
GTCGCAGCATAAAAAAAAATAAGTTTTTTTTTCCTTTTGCCTTTTTTTTTAATTTTATTTTTTTTTTTAAGAAAAATAAAACAATAGTCATAAGGAAAGGGCTTACTTACCTTTTTTTTAAAAAAAAAAAGTAAGAGAAGGTAAAAAATTTTTTTTTGTATATGCTTATCGCAATTTTTATATAGCTACTTTTATTTATATACCCCATCGGTTATTACCCTTTTTTATCTATGCTTTTTGTAATGACGGCCTTTGCTCTAGAAAAAAAAACAAGCGACGGGTATTAACATATTTTAACAATTTACCTACAGGATTAAATGGAACGATTAACATCAGGATTTTTGAGGCTTTGAGTTTATAAGTTAAGAAGGTTTGGAGAATTATTGGAGTAAAAATAGTATAGGGTTATCAGGATTACCTTTAAAATATCTATTTAATGGTGAGTTTAAGTCCCAAACCTTTAATTCGAAAGATGGAATTCTATCAACCCAATAGACATTGTTATCATAAAGGTTTTGAATGTCCTCCTCTATATGATCCCAATATTCCTCAAATGTCATTGTGTCTGTAATTAATACGTTTCTATGGAACGAATATTTAGCACCATCTATCTTACATTGCATAAATAGGTTTTTCTTAGGACTCATCTTTTTGAAGGCCTCCTCGCTTTTAAGTCTGTCGCGGCCTTAAAAAATAACGAAGTTTTTTTTTTAGTAGCGGCAGCGGGAATATTAATTGTAATACTTCGTAAGTAGTCTTCAATTTGTTATTAACTACAAAATATTTTAAAAATCTACCTCTAGGATCATAAAAAGCTGCACTCAAAGTAATCTCATCCGCTTGTATTTTGTTTAACATGTAACTCAACTAGTAATTTAACCATTCTCTTACTAAAAAAAAAAAAAGGTAAGAAAGCGAGCGTAAGCGGTAAAATTTTTATTATTAGTTTCATCATATTATTTTAATTATTTAATCATATTACAACTAGTATAAGAACTCGCTAGTAATTGGCTTTATTATAGAATTATAAAGACCGCACATACTTGTATATTGTAACTGTGTATGTTAATATTTATAACTTGTCCTATTTTATTTCTTTTAAATTTTGTTCAGTTTTATTTAAATTTTGACACCTTTAACCTCTTAAATAACTATAATCACAAATATCTTATATATCTCCACCAAACTAAAAAAAAAAATCTACACCTCTTTACCTTAACCATATAACACCTATCGCTACCTACTACGTCTTAAACCTTTTTACCTCGTCCTACACCCTTTTATACCTATTAACAAGCTGACCTCCACAAACCACAACCTTTTTTAACCTCAAAACCGTAAAACCTTTAATATCTCCCTATATTCCCGCAACCTAAAAAAATAGAGAAAAGAAAGAACTAAATAACTTAAAATAAAAAATATTATAAAACTAACTGAAAAAAGAATAAAATATTTAGTAATAAGAGGTAATAAAAAAAAATGCCTAAAAAAAAAGCTTAAGTTTTTTTTTTAAGATAGCGATAATTTATAACAACCTTAACCCCAAATTAATTATTCGCTGCCCTCGCGAAAGCGAGCGTAAGCGGCGGCATTAATAAAATATACCCGCTACCTTACATAAAGTTATGAGTAAATAAATACTTTCATAAAAGCCCCCTCTTTCCAAAGTAAAGTAACCGAGCTAAGCGGAAATAATGTTAAAGAAATAGTCATATAAATAAATCTGCCTTAAAAAAACTTCTCCTTTCCTTTATTTACTAAAAACAATAGTAAAAAGAAGGCGAAGGTTTTTTTTTAAGCCCCATGCAAAAAAAAAAGCTTAAGCTTTTTTTTTTTTAAGGCCGCAGGGTAAATAATTTTAACTAATTAGATTTAATTAAACGTTCCATCTTATTATATTCGAACTACTAGACCTTATGCTAATCACTTTTTCAACTCCTTAATTTACCTTATAAAATTTTTAATTTAAAAACTTTGCCGCTTAGTCTTTTTTTTTTTAGAAAAAAAAAATTAACTAAGCGGCAAAAGGGGTAATTACTTCCCTTTTTATTATACCTATTAAGGTTAAAAAACAAGTCTCCGTAGGACCCTAAAAGAAGATTCTTAACAAAATACTTACTTTTAAATAAAATAGAAAGCTATTTCAAATTTTAATCTAAAATAATCACAAAACTTTAAGCCTTCGCCCCAGGCTAAAAAAAAAAGCTTAAGCTTTTTTTTAAAGGCCGCAGGGTAAATATAAAATATATGTTATTTAAATTCCCCCGCGCAGCGACCTTCTCGCTTTAGCGAAAAAAAGCTTAAGCTTAAATTTGAGGCAGATATAAAAAACTACGTTTATCCGCTAAGCAAAAAAAAAAAAATAAGGTTGCTAAGCGAGAAAAAAAAAAGAAATAAGGCACCCAAAAAAAAGGGTTAATAAATAGCAAAAGTTGCTTTTGTTTTTAATATAAAAATTTATCGCTTAGCGAGATATAGTATAAAAATAAGATTGAGGCTAGAGCAAAGATCTCGCTAAGCGAAGAAAAATAAATAAGGTAGCGAGTAAAAAGGCAAACAAATAGCAGCTAAAAAAGGAAGTAAAACTAGGTAGTTTTAAAAGAAAATAACAATAATATATCTCTTACCTTTATCTTTTTTTTATTAAGAAAAAAAAAATAAGGTAGCGGGAAAGAAAGCGAAAAAAAAACCTTAAGTAATAAGGTTTATTAGGATAACTTATTGTAATTAAGGTTTTAGAAAAATTTTTTAAACCTTAAATTTAATATGTCTTGGCTTTCCTCAACTAATGCTAAAGAGATCGGTACCCTTTACTTAATCTTTTCAGTATTTGCAGGTATGATAGGTACAGCCTTTTCAGTGTTAATTAGATTAGAATTATCAGCACCTGGTGTTCAATTTTTACAAGGTGACCATCAATTGTTTAACGTAATAATCTCGGCTCATGCCTTTATTATGATATTTTTCATGGTTATGCCTGGTTTAGTGGGTGGATTTGGTAATTATTTTTTACCTATACACTGTGGTAGCCCAGATATGGCCTTTCCTAGATTAAACAATATTTCATTTTGGTTGTTACCACCAGCATTAATTTTATTATTAATGAGTTCTTTAGTAGAGAACGGTGCTGGTACAGGATGGACGGTTAAGGATAAGCTGTCTAATTATAGGAATATAATAATTAAAAAACTCTACTCGATGCAAGAAACTCTTCAACTCGGAAGTAAAAGCTCATCAAATCTAACCCTTGCCTTGAGCGTTCTTAAACTTATTAGCTTTTTAATTTACCTTTGTATTTTTACTATATTATATAATAATAAGAAAATAAAGAAAAAAGCAATCTCGCGGGTAAAAGCTATAAAAATAAGAAAACTAAACCTCTCACCTTTTGCCTATTATGACGTAGAGTCTAGCTTAATCTTTAAAGAGGCTGCAAGCTCTATAAGTAAAGCAAATAAAACAAAAACCTGGTTTTTAAAGGCGAGAAAATTTTTAACCCAAGGGTTAAAAAAAAATGAATTTTTTTTTTTAAGGGACTTAGGGATAAGGGCAGAGGAGGTAGAAAAATATTTACTAACAAGGAGACAATTTGCCTGGATAAAAAATATTATAATAATAGTATTTAATTTAATTATCCATCAGAGACTAAACGTAGAGCCTCTTAAAAAAAATATTAGCACTCATGTCAATAAGCACACGCTTTTAGAAAATAACGAAATATTTAATCAATGGTTAGTAGGATTTACAGATGGTGATGGTACTTTTTCTATAGTAAGTCAAAATAATAAATGGTCTTTAACTTATAAATTAAGCCAAAATACTTATAATTTAAGAGTTTTACATTTTATTAAAAAAAGATTAAATGTAGGGAGTATTTACATAGAAAAAGATGGAAAACATGCTCATTTTAGAATTAGAGATTTATCTACTCTAGAATCAGTTATTTTTCCGATTTTTGATAAATATTGTCTTTTAACAACAAAACAATTTAATTATATTAAATTTAAAGAAGCTCATAAAATTTTGTCTAAAAAAGATTTAAGTAAATTAGAAAAAGATAATCTTATAAAAAAAATTGTTTTAACTAAACCTTCATATAATTATATGTCTCAGGCTTGGTCTAAAGTAAATTTTGAAGTTTTAAATTACGATACGGCAAAAAGTGTTATGAGTAAACCATGGTTAGTAGGTTTTACTGAAGCAGAAGGAAGTTTTTATTTAGTTAAGAAATCTGCCTTAAAAAAAAACGAAGTTTTTTTTAAAGCCCAAGGCTCAGGCCGCAGGGTAAATAGACTAGTTCATGCCTTTGAAATAACACAAAAACTGGATAAAATTGTTTTGACTGCTATAAAACACATTCTAGGAATAAGTACTAATGTAAAAATAACTAAGTTAGGTAGTTTCTCTATTGTAACTACTAATTCAAGAGCCATAGAAAATATAATAAAATATTTTAAAAATACTATGAAAGGTATGAAATCAGTAGAATACAGAATCTGGTCTAGAAGCTATGTAAAACATAAAGGCGATTATACTGCCTTAGAAAAAATTAGATCTCAAGTTAGAATCATGAGATTAAGAACTAATACTCAAGCAGACATGGGCCTTCCAAAGGAAGGAGAACAATAATCTGCTAATATAAAACATTTAAGAAGAAGGCATAGTCCGAACTCTAGTGAGAATTAGAGAGTGTAATGATAGTATTGATTAAGCATTTGCTCTTATTTTTTATTCTTTCCCTTTCCCTATGCTTAATTTTTTTAGCTAAAAAAATAAGGAAAGGTAGCGAAAAAAAAAAATAAAAAGCGAGATTAATATGAGATTACCAACATTTTTGTTACCCTCCATTAGCAGGTATACAGTCACATTCTGGAGGTTCTGTAGATTTGGCTATCTTTAGTTTACACTTAGCTGGTGTTTCTTCTTTATTAGGTGCTATTAACTTCATTAGTACTACTTTAAACATGAGAACAAATGGTATGTCTTTACACAAATTACCTTTATTTGTGTGGGCTATCTTTATTACAGCTATTTTATTATTATTATCTTTACCTGTATTAGCCGGTGCAATAACAATGTTATTAACAGATAGAAACTTTAATACTAGTTTCTATGATCCAGCTGGTGGAGGTGATCCTATTCTATATCAACACCTTTTTTGGTTCTTTGGTCATCCAGAGGTAAAGAATTTAAGCCTCTTAATTTTGCTATTTGCTGGAAAAGCTTCGCAATTAGTTTTAAATACTCCATCTAATTCCTCAACTAATGCTTTAATCTATAAAAATGAAAACTTAACTTTAAGTTATAAAATAAAAAAAGCAAAAGGAAAAATAGGAAGCAAAGACACAGTAAAAAAGTTAAAACGAAGAAGCCAATCAGCAGGTAACTCTTTTTTTTATCTTTTTTCTTTAATCTTATGCAAATTGCTAACTACAAGTAATAGAGTACAAAGTCAAAAGCTATTGAAAAGTGGAACCTCAGAGACTATACGCAATAATACTGAAAATATAAAAAATATTTCTATTCATGTTCCTACACACTTAAAACCATTAAACGATAAACAATTTGGACATTATTTAGCAGGCTTAATCGACGGAGATGGTCATTTTAGCTCTAATCAGCAATTAGTGATTGTGTTTAGTTCTCCAGATGTTCAATTAGCATATTACATAAAAAAAATAATAGGTTTTGGTAACGTAAAAAAAGTTACGCTCGCTGCCGCGACTAAAAAAAAAACGAAGTTTTTTTTAAGACCGCTTACGCGACAAAATAAAAATGCTTATTTATATGTAATTTCTAATAAAGAAGGTATAATAAGAACAATTAATTTAATCAATGGAAAATTAAGAACTCTGAACAAATTCAATCAAGTTCTTAATAATATATTAGCTAACAAAGCGTATGCAAAAGAAAATATGGATTTTAAATTAAATGATTCTAAAGATTTTAACAATCATTGGATAGCAGGATTTTCTGATGCGGATGCTAGTTTTCAAATTAAAGTTGTTAATCGCCAGAGGCGAAATAATAATATTAGACCTGAGATTAGACTAAATTTTCAAATTGACCAGAAACATAAGAACTTATTACTACTCATTAAAGATGAATTTGGAGGTAATATAGGATATAGAAAAACACAAGATAGTTATTATTACGGTTCAACCAGTTTTAGTTCAGCTAAAAAAGTAATAAATTATTTTGATATTTTTCATTTACAATCTAGTAAACACATTAATTATCTAAAATGAAGACAAGCATACATAATGATTCAAAATAAACAACATTTAACTGAAAAAGGTGTACAGGACATTATAAATATAAAAAACAATATGAATAGTAAATCAGTATAAGATAGAGTCCTAACAAAGACGAAAGTTTTTGAGAATTAGCCTTAATAGATCTTTATTGTTTTCCTTTTTAATTTAGGACAATCAAGCAGTAGACTATTAAATTAATCAAAATAATTGTTATATTCTAATTATACCTGGATTCGGTATTGTTAGTCATATAGTTTCAACTTTCTCAGGTAAACCAATCTTCGGTTACATAGGTATGGTATACGCTATGTTCTCTATTGGAATTTTAGGGTTCTTAGTTTGGTCTCCTTTAAACCGTAGTTTTTATTAGCTTATCTTGCCTATTTTATAATAAACCTTATCGCGTAAGCGAGCGTAAGTGGAAAAAAAAAAACTTCTCTTTACTTTTTTTTTATAAAAAAAAAGTAAGTAAGCGAGCCTCGCTCCTTTTTATTTTTTTATATTTTTTTTTTTTAAGGAAAAAAAAATATAAAGAAGGCGAAGATTTTTTTTAGGGAGCGACTGTTTATTTAAAGGGCTAAAGCAAAGGTAAGCAATGGCAAAATCCAATTAATGAAAACTGGTGGGACTCCCTCATTGTGAAATAAGGGTAATAAATTTCGCTGTTTGCTGGAACAGTTTAGTGCTAACAAGTACTTTAAAGGTAACAATCTTGTTAGTTATACTCAATCAGCAGGAAATCCAAAAAGGTCCTTTGCTACAACAAAAGCAAAAGATACTATAAAAAATAAGAGTTCCTCAGAGACTACATGCGAAATATCTCGAAATTTTGAAAAGTTTAATTAACACACACATACATTCTCTTACTTTTGTTTTTTGTTTATTTTTTTTTTTAGTAAAACAAAGGTAAGTAAGCGAGCTAACCGAGCATAACCGAGCATAACCGAGCGTTAGCGATAAAAATAAGTTCTAATTGGTTAACCTTGTTTATAGGGAATAACTGAAGGAGATGGGGCTATTTTAAATAATAAAGTATCGGCTAGTAAAAAGTATTAACACAAAAAGAAGGAACAAATTTATATCTTGTACAAGAAGTCTTAGTGTTAGGTAATAAGTACTAAATTTTGAAACCTTTTACCGTTATATTGTATCAGAACCTCAAGAAAAAGTACTACTTTTTATAGCATATATATTTAACGGTAAGTTAGTCTTACCTCATCGGCTAAACCAATTAAGTAACTGAATTAAACTACTTTTTATAGCAACAAAAAGTATAAGCCCTATATCTAATTTGAATTAATTTTGAATTCTAGACTAATAAAACCTAACTTAAAGGACGCTGGGCTTTCCGGTTTTACAGATGCTGAAGGTTGCTTTAATGTTTTAATTAGACCTAGGCTCATAAATTTAACAGGCTTTAGAGTTTCTCTCGCAAAGCGAGAATTTTATTAGATCCAAATCTTGTCTCTTATTTTTGTTTTTTTTATTTTTTTTAAGGAAAATTAAACAAAGGTAAGAAAGCGAGATACTTTATTACACAAACGGGATCTAATTCAATACGGACAAGTAAATCTTAGAAAAGAGACTTTTTAGGTGTATACCTTTATAGTAATGACTCATTTAAGGGCCTACTTCCAGCACGAGAGTACTTTTACCTATCCTTAATTTTTTACCTAAAAAAATATTTTTTAAGGAAAGGTAGCGAGCCGCGGTAAAAAAGCTGAATCCTTTAAATATTGGTCGCTTACTTACCTTTGTTTATTTTTTTTTTCTTAAAAAAAATAAACAAAAGTAAGAGAAGTTTATAATATGGTGTTAAATAAAGAACATTAGGTTCCAGAAGGACTAGAAAAATTTAGAACTTTGACTAAATTAATAAATACCCCCTCGCTTTAGCGAGCTTTAGCGAGCTTTAGCGAGCTTTAGCGAGCTTTAGCGAGCTTTAGCGAGCTTTAGCGAGCTTTAGCGAGCTTTAGCGAGCTTTAGCGAGCTTTAGCGAGCTTTAGCGGTAAAAATGATATTAAAAAATGGCTGGGGCTGAAGCATATTTATATATACTAGTTTAACTGAACCTTAGAGATAAAGATATAGTCCGATCCCGGACGTGAGCTCGGCTAAATGTTGTTACCCATCTATTAGGTAACTATTAATTTGCACCACATGTTTTCAGTAGGGTTAGATGTAGATACAAGAGCCTATTTTACAGCTGCTACTATGGTTATTGCTGTTCCAACAGGAATTAAAATTTTCAGTTGGCTTAACTGGTCCTTCAGCAAGACCTTTATGGCCTACTCTATTAATTACTCTAGCCTAGCGGTTATGTCACTAAAAAAAAAAAATAATTCTTTATTTTTAAGTGACCAATTCCCACGTGCTAATCTATATCCAAAACATTATCCTATTAATAATTTAAATACAGAAATAGTACCTTATGGCACTAACCTATGTTCTACAGTCCACTTTCCTCGTTATAATATAATCCTTCAAAATCTAGTTTCACTACCGAAATATGAGTATGGCGTAGTAGTAGGTATTCTTCTATCAGAAGGTTGGATGAGAAAACAAAATAAAAAAGGTCAAGCTCGTCTTTTTCTTAAACAATCTGTTTCAAATAGTGAATATCTTTTTTATACCTTTAATCTTCTAAGTCATTATTGCAATTCTTTTCCTTTTGTAAGTTCTGCTAAAGGGAAAGGTAATGTTAATCATAAAAGGTTTTGTTTTGTAACACGTTCTCTAACTTGTTTTACTTCAATATATGAAAGTTTTTATGTTAAACAAGGGGTAGTATGTAAAAAATATGTGCCGAAAGACATATTTAATATGCTTACAATACAAGGCCTAGCTCATTGGATATGTGGTGATGGGACGAATGTTAGAGGTGGAGGAATCAGACTTAAAACAGAAGGTTTTACAGTTATAGATGTAGTACTTCTTATTAATGTGCTAATCCTAAAATTTAACTGTAAATGTACAATTCAATATCAAGAGGGTAAACCTGTAATTTACATTAGTAGACGATCAGTACGTGTTTTAAGTAATGAACTTATGAAACACATACCTAGTAGTATGCACTATAAAATTACAGGAAGTCAACACGTAAAACTTTTGCCCTAACCCTCGCTATCGCTAAAAAAAAAAAAAACTTCATTTTTTTTTTAGGTAAAAGGGCATAGGTAAGGGAAGAATAGATTATAAATAATTAGAGCGGGGCAAAATCGAGAGAACCTTCTTGAATCAGAATAACAATGAACAAGAAACAATCGTCGAACTAAGTCACAATTAGGAAACTATTGTGTAAAAGCGTAGAGACTATACGCCCCACTATTTCTAAGGAATAAGATTAGATTCTATTGAAATAGTAAGACATAGTCCGTGTCGCCGGTAACGGAGTTCTAGAGTAGTATCTTGAATAAAATACGAAACATTTATTTGCTTTTTGATAGTCAAATTATTTTCGTATTGAGACGAATAGACTAGCTGAAACCTGAAATGGTTGAAGGTCGAAAACGAGCTACATTATATGGAGGTAGCTTAAAATATAATACTCCTTTATTATTCGTAATAGGATTCTTGGCTTTATTCACTATAGGTGGATTAACCGGAGTTGTATTGTCTAATGCTTCATTAGATATTGCTTTCCACGATACTTACTACGTAGTTGCTCAACAGGAAAAGGGCCTAATTAGTTTATCTTCTTTAAAGGACTATTTAGCAACTGACTATATGCTGGGAACTATATTATTTGTGTATTGTTTACTATTTATTAATACGTTTTATCTTTCAAAATTAGATGTTAGTAGGATTAATAATCTTTTAAATAGTCAAAATAATGATATTACAATAAGGTTACTCTTGCCTCAATTTATTTTATTTAAGATTGGTTCGGTGAACCTAATTCAGAGCCAAGGACGTGAACTTATTAATATACAATCAGCAGAAAACTGAAAAGGATTCTCAGAGACTGTACGTCAGTTACCGGAGAATGAAGAATCTAAATTTTGGAATTGATTTGCAGGAATAATAGATGGCGATGGTAATTTTGATATTAGAGTAGAAAACTCTCCCGTTAACAAAGTAAGAGTTCTTAAACAAATAAGAATAAAAATACATAACAGGGATATTAGAATATTAAAACGTATTCAAAATTATTTGCATATGGGTAGAATTAGGGCTGATAAAAAAAAGCCTTATTCTACATTTGTAGTCTCAACTAAAGAAAGTATGATGTATATTCTTAAAAATTTAAAAGGTTTAATTAGAATTAAAGTACCTGGTTTTAAAGAAGCTTGTAATTTATATAATTTAACTTATATAGAACCTAATTACAATATAAAATTGTATGATCCTTATTTTTCAGGCCTTGTAGATACGGACGGAACTATAGTATATAATTATGCCGGAAATAGAATAGAATGTAATTTAGAATTACAATATAATGAATATACATCTAAATTAAATTTTGATAGTACTATATTAAACTGTAAACCCACTATACTTATACGTAATAAATCTTCTAAGAAAGGAGACTCTAAAGACTACACATCTATTGCAATTAAATTTCAAAATGTTAATAGTATGCTATTTATCTATGACTATTTTATGAAAAACAGATTATATTGTGACATGAAATTCTATAGGGTTACTAAAATAAAACCTTTCATAGAAATTAGAAAATATAAATCATCACCTAAAAATAGTTTAGAGCATAAAATATATTCCGACTTTATTATAGATTGGATTAAATATGAGAATCCACTATGGTATAAAGTCCCTTTTGTTAGTAAATATCTAACTGAAGATAGTAAATAGTAGACTATTACTGGTAAAGAGACAGTCCACATTTTATACTTCTAGTATAACTTTGCATTTCCATTACGTATTATCTATGGGTGCTGTATTTGCATTATTTGCTGGGTTCTACTATTGGACTCCTAAAATTGTAGGTAGAAACATTAATGACTTCTTAGGTAAAATCCATTTCTGGACATTATTTATTGGGGTTAAAAAAATAGTTCAAATTTGGATTTTTATAATCTCGTATGTTATATTGTTAAAGTGCTTAGCAATTACAAGAATGAGCTTAAGTAGTAAACCTATTTCTATAGAAGAAGTGATAGAAAGAGATTTAAAGGACACTGAAGATAATGATATCGATAATGATTCTTTAGATTTATTACTTAATAGTTTACCTACACCTAAATCTCCTAATCCTAATAAGGGTAAAAATAAGTTAAATTTTGAAAAATTAAATAATATTAAAGCAGAAGCTAAATATATAGATCTATTAAAATCTAAAATAGAAATTTTATTAAATACTAAAGATAAAGCTGGTGTTTATATGTTTTTTAATTTAATTAATGGTAACTGTTATATAGGAAGTAGTGTTAATTTAGCTAGAAGATTTAGAGTACATATGTCTAGTGTTAAAAAAGTTAAATTACCTTTGCCTTTAGCCATTCAGAAGTACGGTCCTAATAATTTTGTATATTTAATTTTACAGTATTCAAAAAGTGAAGAAGACATCTGTGTAGCATTAGAACAATTTTATATTGATTTATATAAACCTAAATATAATATATTAAAAATAGCAGGTTCTTCTCAAGGGTTTAAACATTCTCCTGAAACAATAGCTAAATTAAAAAAATTACATGCTGGTAATTTACACCCTAGATTCAACACTAAAGCTTCTCTTCAACAAAAATTGTTAACTAGTATAGCTTTAAAACAACACTATCTTGAAAAAGGTCAACATAATAAAGGTAAAAAAGGTATATTAGCACCCCAATATGGTATAGGCGGTAAAAATATTATTATGTTAAGTGAGAACGGAGAAATTAAATCATTTCCTTCTATTAATGCTACTAGACAAGAATTTAGAGTAAGATTCTCTACTATTTCTTTAAATGTAAACCAGAATAAACCTATTTTAATTAAAGGTGTTAAGTGGTTTGTTTTCTCTAACCCTCCCTTTGGTCTTGAGCCTTTGTTAAGAAACAGTCTTGAGTTACCTTTGCCTATTTATATTTATATTCATATATTCTATTTATTTGTTTTTGTTCTTGAAAGCAACCCTAACTCGAGTTTTACTTCACCAAAGGTGATAGAACATATTTAAATTAATAGTATATAAAAAATATCTCTAAAAAAAAAATTTCGTTTTTTTTAAGGCTGCGACTAAAAAAAAAACTTCGTTTTTTTTTAAAGGCTGCGACTAAAAAAAACAAAGGGCTCCCTTTCAAGCCTATAAATAACTCCTTATTAAATTTAAATAAAAAAACTAAAATAATTTCTTTTTTTTTAGATGTTTGTCTTAGCAGTAACTTATTTTACTACTTTTTACTCTAGTCTTTAAAAAAAAGCTTAAGCTTTTTTTTTTTAGCGGTAGCGAGAAAAAGGAACCTAAGCAACAAAAAAAGGCTTAAATTAGCTGTTATTTTTCTTATTTATTTGATCTTAATTTATGATTGGCTTTAAAAAAAAGAAAGAGAAGTTTTTTTTACTGCAAATGTTAGAATTTTTTAGGTTTTTACTAAGGTAAAATTTTGAGAATGATATGAAAGTTTAATAATTAGCCCCCAAATATTTTTATTTGTAAACAACATTCTATTTGCTAGAAACTCCTAAAGCTTAGCCTAGTTTATTAATTACCTCTTTTTTAAAAAACCTAAAGGTATGTAAAAGATCTCAATAGTAGCATATTGTCGCAATCCTATTTCGACTTATGAAGTATTGCTGAATTATACAGAGGCAAAAGTTAAAAAAGCTTAATATGGCATAAGATGTTACAATGGACAATCAGCAGGAAACCAAATTGTAAATATTTGCAAAAGTAGGTTCCTCAGAGACTACACGAATGTGATTTTTATATTTTTTTTTACTGCTGACTTATTTGAAAGCAACTTTATAGTGCAGAATTTATAAAAATTAAGATATAGTCCAACCTTATTAGAAATAATTTAGATAAATTGTAATTTAACTTTCTTCCCTCAACATTTCTTAGGATTGGCTGGTATAATAAATTTATTAATTATTTATGTTTGTTCTGATTTCCCATATGGCTCTAGGCTTAGAGAAAAAGCTACCATTGTCGAACAAGGAGCTCAATATAAAATTTATCCTCGCGTAGCGAGCGTAGCGAGCGTATAAAAAAAAAACTTATCGCTCCTTTCCTTTATTTTCTTAAAACAATTGTAAAAAGAAGGCGATGATTTTTTTTAGGCAGCTGCCGCTTACTTTCCCGGTCCATTATTTTTTTAACTAAAAAAAAAGATAAAGGAAACCAAAGGAAAGAGGAGCGAAGAGAAAAACAACAAAAATAATATTAAAAATGCCTCTTTAAGTTATTTAAAACTTAATAGTAAATCGGGTGAATTGCAAGAACCACCTTAAAATAAGGTAAATTTGCAGCGAATATTTACTCGGTACAAAAATGCCGACGCGTTAGAGTAAAAAACGTTCAACGACTAACAGGTGAGTAGTACCAACAATAACCCTGTACTGTAAAAAAAAAAAATACAGTAGCGCCCGATCAGTTTGTCGTCGTATATTTTTCAAACTGAATGAAATAGTCTGAACTTAACCGTAAGGTTAAGAGTTTAGGTTTTCCTAAGATTAACACATATTGATGCCAAGAAGAATTCCAGATTACCCTGATGCTTTTAGTGGATGGAATGCTGTTTCTAGTTTTGGTTCTATTATATCAGTAATTGCTACTATTTTATTTGGATACATTATTTATGATATTTTTGCAAATGAAAAAATTAGTAGTAGTAATCCATGGGAAAATATTCCTTATTTCACTAGTGTAGTAGAATTCAATAATAATGAAAAACCTAATAATACATTAGAATGGACATTAGCTAGCCCTATACCATTCCATGCCTTTAAGATGTTACCTGTACAATCTTAAAAAAAAATTTTTTTTATTAATAGTAATAAGGTCTTTTTTTAATAGTAATATATTTTTGCCATCTTCTTAAATTTATTACTTTTGGACCCCCCCCAAACTTAATATATTTGCCTTTTTTTAATAAATATAGTGGTTTAAGGTAATTTTTATAAAAATTATATTTGTTAGGTAAAATTAGTACTCCAACCTAAATAGTTTTGTATTGAAATCTTACTTATAAAAATAACAAATAGGAAATCTAAAAACCAGCCTAAAAAAATAAATGAAAGGAGAAGTTTTTTTTTTCGCTTAGCTCGCTTAATTAGCTCGGTTAGCTCGCTTTCTTACCTTTGTTTATTTTTTTTCCTAAAAAAAAAATAAACAAAAGTAAGAGAAGGCTTATTTTTTATTCTCGCGACCGCTTACGCGATTTAAAAAAAGTTGTTATTTTTAGCAGCTGCGGTATTTATATAAAAGTATAACTAATCTAAGCAATCATAATTAAATGTTATTACATTTATACTTTCTTACTTTTCTCCTTTTTATATAGCTTTGTTTTATAAAAAAGTTAAAAGCAAAGGGCTAAGCGAGCTAACCGAGAAAAGGGATAATCAAAATATGATGTAAAACATACTAACTTAAAAAATTAAAGTTTATAAAAAAAATGGATAAAACAAATTTAAACGTATCGTCTTCTTTAACTAACTTAAATATAATAAATGAACCTAAAGTAAAATTAGTTCAACCTAAATTTCAATATTTTCCTTTTCATTTAGTTGATCCTTCTCCTTGGCCAATCTTATTAAGTTTTTCATTATTAAATTTAACAGTAGGTGCTGTATCTTATATGCATGGTTTTAATTATGGGGGATATATCTTAACAATAGGATTTACTTTAACAACTTTAGGTATGATTTTATGGTTTAAAGATGTAGTAGTAGAAGCCTCATATTTAGGACATCATACAAAAGAAGTAAAAAATGGAATTATGTTAGGAGTATTACTTTTCATTGTTAGTGAAATTTTTGCTTTTTTATCAGTATTCTGGGCTTTCTTCCATTCTAGTTTATCTCCAGCTATTGAAATAGGTGGTTCTTGGCCTCCTTTAGGAATAACACCTTTAGACCCTTTTGCTATACCTTTATTAAATACTTTTTTACTATTAAGTAGTGGAGCCTTTATAACATATGGACACCATGCATTAATAGCTGGAAATAGAAAAGCTGCTATAGATGGTGTAATTTTAACAATAGTATTAGCTATAATTTTTACTGCTTTACAATATTTTGAATATTCAGAAGCTGGTTTTACTATGGCAGATGGTGTTTATGGTTCAGCTTTTTATGCTTCAACTGGATTACATGGATTCCATGTAATAATCGGAACTATCTTTATTGGAGTATCTTTAATCAGAATAATCAATTACCAATTGACTACAAAACACCACAACGGATTTGAATCTAGTATTTTATACTGGCACTTTGTAGATGTTGTTTGGTTATTCCTATTTGTAGCTGTTTATTTCTGGGGTAATACCTAATTTTAATTAATCTTTTGCCTCTGCTTCTCTTTTTTTTTTTCGCTTACTTTCCCGGTCCATTATTTTTTTAACTAAAAAAAAGATAAAGGAAACCAAAGGAAAGAGAAAATTATACCTTCTTACTTAAGGTAAGTTGGCGGGCAAAATTTTATAGAAAAATAAGACTACTCCTAAATGGAGTGACAGCTGCTCTATTTTAGTATTATAATTTAAAATTTTAATACGCTTTTAGACTTGCCCTATTAAAAGATACCTAGCAACCCCCCCCTTTTTTTTTTTTTAGATTAAATCTCCCCATCTTAATTGAATAATTTTAGCAATTACTCCTAATTTATGTTAACCAATAGGTTTTAAGTGTGTCCTCTGCAAAACTGTTTATTAGTTTACCTTTGTTTAAGCAGGAGGGTAAATTAGGTAATAAGCGCTTAGCGAGAAAAAATAGTAAGAATAGGTAAAAAAAAGATAAAAAAAGGGTAAGAAAGCAATATTTATAATATTTTTTTTGCTTCTATGTATCCTAGTGTTTTATCTTATTATTAGTTTAGTTCTTTCGCAGCCTTAAAAAAATATTTTTTTTTTCGCTTCCGCTCGCTACCTCTCCTTATTTTTTTTTTTTAGGAAAAAAAAATAAGCATAGGGAAAGAGAAAGAATTATTAAATTTCTTTAAAAGTATATTTAGATTCAAATTTTTATCGCTTACGCGAAAAATGTAAATTTTAAAGACTTTAGCATAATGGTTAATGCAGTTCGCTCATAATGGATATTATAAGGGTTCAACTCCCTTAGGTCTTATTAATTACGTTCTAAATACTGGTTATTTAGTACTCCGCTTTACTAAAAAAATAAGCCTTCTCTTACTTTTGTTTTTTTTTTTTTTATTTTTTTTAAGAAAAAAAAAAAAAGGTAAGTAAGCGAGCTAACCGGAAAAAAGCTTATTTTTTATTCATGTCTTTCCAGAATGTAACTTTATGGTGTTAACAGTTATGAATGAGAATTAATAAAATTAGTCATAGAGCTAAAATCTTGGCTCTTAGATATATAAGGAGGGTAAACCTATTTAGGAAAAAAAAAAAACTTCTATTACCTAAGGTAACCTTAGGTAAGTAAGCGAGGCTCGCTCCTTTCCTTTAGTTTTTTTTTTTAAAGGAAAAAATAAGGCGAAGAAAAATTCTGTCGCTTAGTTATTTTTTTTTTTACCGCGGCTGCGACTAAAAAAAAAAAAATTTAAGCGAGAGGGTACTTTACATTCAGAATCTGAATCTGATTCATGGTTTAAAGTATAATAAAAATAAGAATTTGTCTGTTACGCAAAGCGAGGGGATTATTCAGAAGTATGTTAAATTTGAAAACTATTTTTAGTTAGTCGCAGCCTTAAAAAAAACTTTTTTTTTTTTTAGTCGCTCTTACCTTTGTTTTACTAAATAAAAATAAAAGAAATAAGTAAGCGAGCGGGGGATTTTTATAATGTTGTGGATGTTGCCTTTATTTCTCCTTTTTATATAGCTTTGTTTAATAAAAAAAGTTAAAAGCAAAAGGCTAAGCGATAAAATTTAACCTAAATTTATATGTAATACTATGTTTGAGAAAGATATTAAGGTAAATTACCTTATTTGATTACTGAGGTGGTGTTTTTTAAGAAAATTTACGAACAAATTATTAAAATTTACGTTAAATATTATACAAAGTGTTGTACTTAGATTACCTTATTGTAAATTTAGTAAACTCTTTAATTAATGATTAAAACGTTACCTTTAAACCCTAAGGTTTTAAAGTTTAGCCTAAAAAAGAAAATGGCCCTTTATTAGCCTATACTCTCTTTATTCCCTGGGAATATTTTGGTATGTTTTAGGGTTAAAAGGGATAACTGGTAATATTGGTGGAAATTAGGGGGTGATTAGGGGGATATAGAGACAAGATAAACATTATTATATAATTGGTGTTCTAGGAGTGGTAGTATAAGGAGGTGTGAGGGATTATAGGTAGCTAATAAGGTGACGATTATATGGGTTTGACGAGTTAATAAAAGCTTGAATAATAATTGTTTTAAAAATAGATAAGGAGTTTTAAGGTTAGAATATAGATAAAGTTAAAGAGGCAAAACTTTTTACTTCCCAACTTACTAAAAATTTAGAGGTAGAATGGTAGAATAAATATTTAAGTGATTTAAGGTAAAAAAGTTAACTAAGCTAAAAAAAAGGGGGGGGGTTTGGAAAAAAAATTAAGAAGCAGCAGAATCTAACCAAACTAAGAAATCTGGAGAAGAAACGGCTTCAACTACGATAGGCATGAACCCATGCCAAACACCACAAATTTCAGAGCATTGTCCGTAGAAAGTACCAGATCTTTCAGCTAAGAATGAAACTTGATTTAACCGTCCTGGCACAGCATCTAATTTTAAACCTAAAGAAGGTACAGCAAAAGAATGTAAAACATCAGCACCTGTAACAATTAATCTAATATGGCAATCTACAGGGATAACTAATCTATTATCAACATCTAATAATCTAAATTGACCTAATTCTAAATCAGATTCGGGTACCATATAAGAATCGAAATCTATAGATTCTCCACTATCAGTAATAAAATCTGAGTATTCATAAGACCAATACCATTGGTGTCCAACTACTTTAATTGTCAATGTAGGACTTATAACTTCATCCATTAAATATAAAAGTCTAAATGAAGGGAAAGCAATTGCTATTAAGATTAAAGCAGGTGTAATAGTCCAAATTAATTCTAGTACTGTACCATGTGTTAAATATTTATGACTTATAGGATTTTTACTTGAGCTATAGTAATAAATTATAGAAAATAGTGCCCAAAATACAGCAAAACTAATTACAATTAAATAAAATCCTATTGTATTGTGTAAAGTAACTAGTCCTGTAAAACCAGGTGCGGCACTATCTTGAAATCCTAATTGCCAAGGAGCTGGAGCATCGTTAAAAATATTTAATCCAGTAGCATTAATAAAATATGAAAATAACAGTTGTAAATTAATCATTTCTTTAATATTTTTTTCGCGGTAGCGATAATCTTAATTTACTTATTAAGTAATTTGTTTACATTGACTATTTATGCTAACCCTCTTCGCTTTGCGAGGTTTTTATTTTTTTCGCTTACCTAAAAAAAAAAGCTTAAGCTTTTTTTTTTTTTTAGTCGGAGCCTTAAAAAAAACTTTTCCTTTCCTTTATTTTCTTAAAACAATTGTAAAAAGAAGGCGAAGGTTTTTTTTTAGGGACGCGAGAAAATTTAAAACTAAAACCTCAAAAACTAAACAACCTAAATTAAACCTTTTAGAAAGTAAAAAGCAACTATTTTACCTCCTTATGGTTGCTTAGGCCCGAAGGGTGGTGTTATAGGTTTAAAATTTAAACTGCTAAAAAACTGAAGCTATAAAAATATCCTCACCAAATAATCAGCAAAAGGAGAAAAAAAAACAAATTATTTTTAATGCTATAATTAAAATAGCATCTTAAGATTTAGTCTTGTAGGTTATTCTTCTTAAAATTTTATTTAAGTTAAAGATAATATAAGGAGTCAAACCTTTTTATTACTAATTACTTATTTTATTACTTATTACTTATTTTTTTCGCTTACTTACTTTTTTTTATTTTTTTTTTTTATAAAAAAAAAAAAAAAAACAAAGGTAAGAGTCGCTTTCTTATTTTTTTTTTAACCTAAAAAAAAAAATAAGAAAGCGATGTTTTATATACTCTACCTTTTATTCTTAATCAGATGTTAAATTAAAACCTTAAAAACCAGCTTTCTATATCACTAAACTAATCTTAGCAAAGTGATAAAACCTCTCTTACCTTTTGGTAAGGCAGCGGTATTTTAATATATATTAAAAGGTAATTGGAGGTTTAATTCATAGATTCCATTAGGTGCAAAGTAATTAAGGTTTAAAACAGGTAATGATCAAAATAAAATAAATAAAGTGGTTTGAGTCTAATATAACCAGGAAATAATTTAAATACTTGCAATGTTAGAAGGCTAGTAATAAATTAGAGCTACGGAAATTGTAGGATTCGAACCCACGGCTGATATTATTCAGCATTCGTTTTCAAGACGAACTTATTAAACCACTCTAACAAATTTCCTAAAGTATATACCCAACCCCTCGCGAAAGCGAGCTAAGCGAGCTAAGCGGTAAATTGTCTCCCTTATTTTTAAGTATTTTAAATTTTTTCGCTCTCGCTAACCTTTAGGTTAGGTTGCCTTATTTTTTTTTCGTTTAGAAAAAGTAGGGTCCCTTAGGGGAGAGATTATATCGTTAAAGTAACTGAATTTGCACAAAAATGTAAAGAAATATAAAAAAGAGTAGATAAAAATTATCTTACCTAAAAAAAAAAATAAGTTTTTTTTTCGCTTAGTTTTTTTTTTTTAAGGAAAAAAAAATAACTTAGCGAGAGGCTGGGATAAATAAAAAAAAAAAGGGAGCTAAACCTAAATTTTAAGTAGACTGGGCTACTGCGAAATCAGCAAGATCCTTAATTATTTAATAATTAGTATAAATTTTGAGGCCTTAAGAGGATTCGAACCTCTGTAAAAAGTATTAACAGTACCTCGCTTCAACCACTCAGCCATAAGACCTAAAAAAACTAGGTAAATTCGCCAACTTTTCTTATTTAATCCCTCGCTCGCGTAAGTTTTTTTTTTTAAGGAAAAAAAAAATAACTAAGCGAGCGTAAGCCTAAAAATCTTCGCCTTCTTTTTACAATTGTTTTAAGGAAATAAAGGAAAGGAAAAGTTTTTTTTATAAGGCTGCGATAAAATCTCGCATTAAAAAACTACGTTTTTTTAGTTTTTATTAAAAACTTAGTAATCTAAGGTGAGGCTCGAAATAAAAAGAAAAAAAAAGGTATTCTGCCTTAAATTTTGTCTACGCAAATCTCTAAAATAGTCTCTAGATAAGCCCTTTGCTCGCTTAAGTGAGACTATTGATAATAAACAAAGTTTGATGCCTTCTCGCTTAGTTATTTTTTTTTTTCCTTAAAAAAAAAACTTAGCGAAAAAAAGCTGCGACAAGAAAAAATTAATAGTCTTAAAAAAAACTTCGTTTTTTTTTTAGACCGCGGTAAAAAGAATAAATAACAACTATTAACATTGAGTTTTTTTGAAAATTAGTACTACTAAACTAAATATTTTACAATACGTACATTTGTAGCCTATCTAGAAATAATCTATTTCTTAATTATGTTTTATCTTTCAACTATACCTTAATTTTAGTTAAAAGCAAAGGTAAAATAAAACTGTTAGTATCTAGGGGTTAGATTCTTGCTTTATAGACATTCAGCACTTATCTATTATGTTTGTGGCTACCCAACTATGCAAAACAATTAATGTTACCCCTTTTCTATTTTTTAGATGAAAAAAGGACTTTATCAAATTAACACCCCCAACTGGTTGGTGAAAAATAAGAGTCCCTTACATTAATTTATAACAATTGGTACACTAGAGAAACACAGCCTATTGATCCTTTCGTACTAGAAGGTCTGCCCCCTTTTACTAATTTTCCCTCCAGAAGATAGGGACCATACTGACTCACGTCGTATTAAACCCAACTCACGTACCCTTTTAATCGGCGAACAGCCGAACCCTTCCAAGCTTCTTCCCCCGGAGGATAGGATGAGTCGACATCGCGTAAAAATTAGTTAAATTAAACACTAATTTTCTTAACCTTTCAGTTAAGTTTAGACTATATCTTTATCCAGTGTAAGAATACAAAATACAAAGCTTCTGGATATTGGCGTGTAGTCGTTGAGGGATTATATGTTCTACAGTAGCTAATACCTAAAACTTATAACTTCCCTGCTGATTATCCAATCTTTAAACTTTTCTCGCGGTCGCTGCCTTAAAAAAAAAAATAAGTTTTTTTTTTTTTTTTTTTTCCTTTTTTTTTAATTTTTTTTTTTTTTTAAAAAAAAAAAAAAAAATAGTCATAAGGAAAGGGCTTACTTACCTTTTTTAAAAAAAAAAAAGTAAGAGAATGGAAAAAGGAGAAAAAAACGTAGTTTTTAATTTATTATTGAAACAGTTTAAAGCTCTAAGGAAATTCCAGCAAATAGCCAATTTCTAATCTAGTATTTCTACTAAAAATCCCCGATGTTTGAATCGATATCTGAAACTATAACCAACATTAAAGCTAAATTAGCACTTCTTTTGAATCTAAGGGTCTTTAAATACTAATTAAAAAAAGAAAGACCCCTTTGCTCGCGTAAGTTTTTTTTTTAAGGAAAAAAAAATAACTAAGCGAGCGTAAGCCTAAAAAAAAAAAATGAAGTTTTTTTTTAAGGCTGCGATAAAAAAAAGAAATAGCTAAGAATAATAAGTAAGTATTTAGATTATAAAATTTAGATAAGATACTTAATCTAAGGTGCCAAACAGCCGAGACAATGTGTACTCTCGTCGGCTATCAGCCTGTTATCCCTAGCGTAACTTTTATTAATTGATCCCCGTCTATCCCATACTATAGCGAGGGGTCACTATGCCCTACTTACGTATCTGTGCGACTTTTGAGTCTTTCAGTTAAGTATGCTTACCGCCATTGAGCTCTACACAACCCTTCACTGGTTGATTGATCTCCATTCAATTTCTAGCTATACCTTATAAGATTTATATAAAAATGAACATAAAGAAAACCTAAATAAAATTGTAATTCACCTAAGCAAAAACATAAAATTATAGGGTTCTTATTAGAAATACCAAAAATTTATAACTTTTGATTTTTTTTAATTTAAATATTTGGATGTACTTTGCTACTCTATTAAAGACGACCGCCCCAGTCAAACTGCCAATTAGTCAACTCTCCCTTTTTTTTTTAATTTAAAGGTAAATACAAACCCAATTTAGTTTTTAAGGTTTCCAGAAACTCTATTAGAGCAATACCTATTTTCTATTAAACTAGATTGTTCTAGATTCACATGATAACTAACTACAGTAAAGCTGCATAGGGTCTGTTGAGGCTCCGTTATATATCTCTATAATAACATCCTCTAAGAACTGTACGTGCGACTTTCATCGCATACAGCTCAAGCATAAGTATTTATATTAGTATTTCGCCTAGCTTAAACTATTTAAAGCTTTTAGCTAAAGACAAAAAAAAAGTAAGAGAAAAAAGATACTTTTGTTTTTATTGATCATCTCTCTTAGAATTCATGCTAGCTTTTATTTTTAAAATTTGAGCTATTCCTTCAGGATTTTTATGTTCTCCCTTGTTTTTTAATTCAACTATTTCTTTCCAATCAAGGAAATCTAGTTGTTTTCTAGTTAACAATGGGTAATTATTAACAAAATCTATAATATTCTTCGTGTCTCGGATTATAAATCTGTTAACACTTCGTGAATTTAAGCATTCATTTATTGAACTCATATTATATTTAGGTTTGATATAACCACCGTTAAAAAATTGTTTTATAGCTAATAATACTAAAACATCATGATTAGCTTGAGCTATTTCCATTGAGGAATCAACTGTTACTTTATTATCATCTGTTTTAATATAATTATAGAACATACCTTCTCCATCTATAAAAGTTTGAACCCAATGCTCAGGTAATTTTTTTTGAATAATTCCATTAGAGTCAAGTCCTAAAGATTTACTTAAAAAGTTATATTTTTCACTGTTAGTTCTACCAGTATTCATTTTTGAGCTTATTTCTCTTATTTTTTCTAAACCTTCTTTTGTTAAATGCTCTTTAGCCTCCATTATCTTAGCAATATCTTTTCAATCACTAAAGTTAAGGAACTTAGAAGTAAGACAAGGAAAATTATCGAAATGTGGAATAATAATATTAATAATATCGCTTAAGGCTGTAACATGATATTTTTTAGTATCTGTTTTTCTATTATCAATAACAACACTTCCACAAGAGAAATAACTCTGTGTTTTTATTAAAACATTTTTAGAATGGCTTTTTTGAACTATTTTGAATTCTAATTTAACTCTAAACGCTTTATCTTCATTTTTAGAACCTGTGTTTAAAATTGAGCAATAAAAACCACCTTCACCATCGGTTAAACCAGTTATTTGCCAAGGTTGTAATATATCAAGAGAATTTTCCAAAATATCTATTTTTTTGTTTAGTTTTTCCATTTTTTTGTTTTAAGTTTTTTTTGTTAGCTGTTGCTTAATACATTGATGTTTTTCTATTGCTAACTTTTTCCCTACATTAAAGAGGTTTCTAATATATACTTACACCATTTCAAAGTAGGCATCTTTTCAGATTAGTTAAATATAACCTATCCTTATCATTACAATAAGGCCTTCGCTTTTTTGAAAATCCTCTACCCACTAATGGTTATTCTCCTTCACAGGTAGAACCTCCAAATCGCTTTTAACTTTAGAAATCAAAGCATTACTTGGTCATTATTGGGCTTACCTAGTTTTTATTTAAACACCTTTTTGTAATCCTTAGGACTTCACTATATGTACTATTATTACTGATCCATAAAGAAAAATGCGGGAATATTTTTCTACTTAAATAGTAACACTTCATCGTGAATTCACATTACATTGTCCTTAGATTACTAGCTCTGTTATTTTTAACATATTAGGCTTCATGCTATACTATTACTAAATCGCATGCTAATTAGAGCTCATATAATGGATTATAAGGAGGGCTTTCACCTCATTGTTTAAATAAACTTATCTAGTCGCCATTTCTTCTCCAGGATAATTTAAGTTTCCCGTCCCCCTGGAGGCAACGCGCATCTGCACGCGTAATTCAATTTCACTGAGCAAGTTGTAGAGACAGTGAGACCATCGTTACATTATTGATACCGGACCACATTTAATGGCCAACTGATTTTGCTACCTTAGGATCCTCATAGTTAAGACCGCTATTAACCAGATTTTCGATTAGTCACATAATATATAACTTCTCTTATATTAATGGCATTGGGCAAATTTCACACAGTATACTACCATATTAATGATTGCACTGTGTTGTGTTTTTAGTAAACAGTCGGGGCCTCCGATTCTGTGCCACCTATTTTTAATAATTTAGTTTGTTTAAACTCCTCTGATTTATATTCAGATTGTTTGATTTTAGTAAATTAAATTTACCACTTATCTAATTCCTCCTCTGTCTTAAACCTACTAGTTCAGATTTGTAAAGCTAGTGCCTAAAACATTAATCACTAATTAAATTATCACATTTAATTTTGTTCCCGATAAATTTAAGAAACTAGTGAAAGGAGGACAATATTTAAACAAACAATTTAAAAAAAAATAATTATAGATTTAAAATATATCTTTAAGAACAAAGCCTTAAATATAAAAAAAAAATATAAAATTTTATTTTAAATATCTCGCTATAAACAGCTACTCTTTTTTAAAGCAATTTATCAAAGGTGATAGGCTAATCAGTAAAATAAAACTAATTAACTTAGTCTAATTAGGAGCGGAATAAATTATTTAAATTTTAGGTACCTCTTGTCGTCAAACTTATGAGGTGAACTTGCCGAGTTCCTTAACAACTTTTAGCTCTACGCCTTAGTATTCTCTACTTACGAACCTGTGTCGGTTTAGGGTACGGTAGTAATCTATCAAATAAAGATAGATTCTCATAATATTAATTTCCTGGTCCAATTTTTAATTTGTGGACTTTCTATTATAAACTCATCAGCCATAGCTATTGCTATAGTCCTTAGAGGCCGCATTAACACAAAACGGTTTAACCTTTCAAATTTGCAACCCTTTCGTATTCGGCGAATTCCATTATAAGGAATTTTTTACGTTACTCATGTCAGCATTCTCTCTTCAGTTACCTAATAAACAATGAAACACTATTTAATAAACAGTTTAACTGAATGTTCTACTACCTAGATTTTATTTAGAAATTTTTACGACCTAATCGAAAAAAAAGCTTAAGCTTTTTTTTTTTTTAGGCTGCGACTAAATAAAACCAACACGATATCGGTTGATTGTTTAAGACCCGTTAAATTTTCGGCGCCACTATCATTTATATATTACAATAATACTGCTGATGCGTTGTTACGTACGATCATTATAAGTAGCGACTGCCAGGCTCACTTCACAGCTGTATTCGATATTGCTACGTCCTTAATTTCACTTAACAATCATTTGGGACCTTGATCAGTGTTCTCGGCTGTTTCCGTCTTGACTGCCCAACTTAGCATGAGCAGTCTGAATATCTACCATCAATTTATGTAATTCCGAGATTCGCTTCCAAAGGTAAGATTTTCTAGATCCCCGCAACCTGAACTTGTTTAAATTAAGGAATACTTATTTTAAATTTGTTGGGAATCGCCTTGCTGTACCTTCATAAATTTATTTAGATAGACATCATACTTAAATATGTTTCGGTAGAAAACCAGCTAGCACCAGGTCAGATTGGCATTTCACCGCTTACCAAAACTCTTCGGAGAATTATGCAACATTCAACCGTTCGATCCATTATAATCTGGTCTTGGTAAGATCACCTGGCTTCGGGTCTAATAGAAGTAACTAACCCAACACTAGTGTATTAAATTTTATTTTACTATAACATAAAAATGTATTCACTATAATTATATTATAATATAAGCTAATTTAATTTTAATCTAATTCAGTCGCTTTCGCTAAGGTTTTATCCTTGCTACTCCTATTAACTTGCTGACCCATTATGCAAAAGGTACGCCGTTATCTGTTTTTTTTTTTGGATTTCGACTGCTTATAGAGTTACTAATTCACGTTCTATTTCACTGTATATAAATTTCTAGTTTTGCATTAAGTTGACTCTTCTTCTAGACAGTATTTTGCAAATGTTAAACATTAAACAAAATTATTGGTAAAAGTATTGTTAACTTTTATTCACTATTTTTTTTAATATAATGAAAAAATAAAAATGAGACCCTAGAAAACTAGATACTTTTAGTATACTACTTTCTTTTCAAATTTTTCCTTTACAGTACTTTGCGCTATTGCTAAATTTATAATACTTAGCCTTAGAGGATGGTTCCCCTTTTTTCCGACAAGTTAACTCTCATCGTACTTTTTTATATTTTACTCTACTTTCCTTTTTTTTATACGTTTTTTTGTCTTTGCTTTTTAGACTTAAACAAAAAAAAAAATAGAATAAAAAGGAGTAATTCTATAGTAAATATACAAATTATTAGTGATTATATATAACCCTACAGGACTCGAATACCTTTTATTGTCTATAATAACATGAATTATTTTTATTTTACACTTACTTTTTATAGTAATAGTTTCTCGCTACCGCGGGATAAATAATACTATTATTAAATTTTTATCGGCTTAATAAGATTTCAAGTTATATTAAAAAAATTTTTACTCACCTTCTCTTACTTTTGTTTTTTTTTTACCTAAAAAAAAAAATAAAAAAAAAAACAAAGCTAAGTAAGCGAAAAAAAAGCCTCGCAAAGCGAAGAGGAGTTTTTTAATTTTACTAATTTAGGCTAATCCGATTTCACTCACCATTACTTTCGGAGTCTCGGTTGATTTCCTTTCCTTTCCTTATTGAAATGTTTTACTTCAGGAAGTTTTTTTTATAAAGGTTTTCCTTAGGATCGCTTAATATTTCTAGAAATTTCTTCTAAATATTTATTTATCTTTGTTTTCCAACTGTGTGGACAAAAAGATAAAACAATTTAAGCTTTTAGTATATACTTCCTTTTTTATAAATTTGCTTTTTTGTTCCTTAATAACCCCTTTTAATTACTTTCTATTTTTTTTTAATGTTAATACAAAATTGTCATCTATACTTTTAATTATAAAAATGACTACTATAAGAAAAGGTAAAATTTGAAAGAAATTACCTCTTACCTTAGTTATTTTTTTTTTAAGAAAAAAAAAAAAATAAGTGAGCGAGGGTAAGCGAGCGGAAGCGGCGGTATTCTTTTTTATACTTATTTTGCTGAAGCATGGGCAGCAGTGTAGTAAATTTACTCTTTTATTAGTAAATTTCCCCTTAAAAAAAAACTTAGATTTTTTTTCCTTTTGCCTTTGTCTTTAATTTTATTTTTTTTTTAAGAAAAAAAAACAATAGTCATAAGGAAAGGGCTTATACGAGAAGGCTGCGACTAAAAAAAACCTTCGCCTTCTTTTTACTATTGTTTTTAGTAAATAAAGGAAAGGAGCGAACCTCGCTTACTTTACTTAGGTTACCTTAGGTAATAGAAGTTTTTTTTTTCGCTTATTTACCTCAGCTTTCCTAAGGAAATAAAAGGTATCGTACTATTTTTAACCGAAGTTAAAAGCAAAGGTGTTAGCAAGATACAAAAAATTTAAGTTAGTCGCTTACTTTCCCGGTCCCTTATTTATTATAAGTAAAAAATTTTTTAAGATAAAGGTAAGAGAGGGGGAGGGGTTAAATAAGAAAATTAGCTGTCGCTTACTTACCTTAGTTATTTTTTTTTTTTAAGAAAAAAAAAAAAATTAAGAGGTAAATTAAGAAAGTAAAAAAAGAAAAATTAAAACTATTTATTATTTAAATGTTTACCGCTTAAATTAGTTAGAGAAATAGAACCAGAACCTATTTCTAAAACAAATCCAACAGTTAACACTAAAAAGAATATAATACCTACAGCAAACCCAAATATAGAAACTTGATATAAAGTTACACCTAATGGGAATAATAATAAAATTTCTAAATCGAATATTAAGAAAAGTAAAGCTACTACCATAAAGTGAATTTGGAAAGTAGATCTAGTTTGACCATGAATAGCCAAAAACCCACATTCGTAAGCAGAAACTTTAGCAAAATCTGGTCTATGTTTAGCTAATAACACATTTAAAGCTAATAAAACACCAGCTAAAATGGGAACAAAAATAAAAATAAAAAATAAATTATTCATTAATTAAAAAATAAAGATAAAGAAAGTAATTGTGTACTATTTAAGAATAAAGTAGGTTTAATAAAAAATAAAACAATAGTTAAAGTTAAAATAGAAATAATAAAACTATGTGTATTAGTTATAACACTATCTCGCGTAAGCGATAAGCTGGAGTAGTCTCTTACTGTTGACATTTGTGTTTTTACCTCCTTTTGCTCGCTTACCAAGCTTCCTTCGGTAGGTAATGTAAATAATAATTTAATTATTTTTAAATAATATGAGGCACTAATCACACTAACAATTATTGCTATAATACTTATGAAATAATAACCATTCTGTATTGAAGAATATAAAACAAATTGTTTTGAAAAGAAACCAATAAGTGGAGGGATACCAGCCATAGAAAATAATGAAATAGCTAAACTTAGGCTCAAGAATGGGTTTGAGAAAAATAAACCTTTAAACTCTAAAATATAATTTAAATCATAAACAAAGGCTGGTATAATAGTTCCTCGCACTCCCCCTACATTTTTAGTATTATTACATTTCTCTCTCTCCTTAAGGAAAGGTAACGATAAACCTGTTTCCTTTAGAGTAAAATGTATATTACTATAACTTAAGGCTAATATAATTAAAAATATATTTAAATTAGTTAAAGTATATTGTAAAATGTAGAATAAGAAAGAATCAATAGATTGTTCACTATTAATAGCTAAAGCTAATAATAAAAACCCAATATGTGAAATAGTACTATAAGCTAAAAGTCTTTTAATTTTAGTTTGATTTAAACCTAATAAACTACCTATGATTAAAGATAAAAAAGAACTAATTAATAATAAATTTTTTAACTGTACAGTAGCCAGCGAAGCAGGCAATATATTCGCAGTAATGTTAGCTGTCCAATTAATATTTTGCACAGGCAAGATCCCAAATTGAGTGTGTAATTCTAATAAAATAATTAAAATAGCTATTTTAGGCATAATTGTTAACCAAATAGTTACTATTGTAGGTGTACCATCATAAACATCTGGAGACCAATTATGTAATGGAGCTGCTGCTATTTTAAATAAAAACCCAATAAAGATTAATATTAATCCTAAACTTAATCCTTGTATTAGATATTGTTGATTTATATCCGTATTTAGTCCAGCTGCCGCATCTATTACTTCATTTGCTACTCCTCCATCTGTCATTGAGTTTAATATGTATAAAGATTCTAAATTAGTTAAACCTGTATATGAATAAATTAATCCTGCTCCTAATAGTATGATACAAGAAGATAGACCACCTAATAAAAAGTATTTTAATCCTGCCCCAGTAGAACTTTCACTTTCTCTATATAATGTAGATAAGATGTATAAACCAAAAGATTGTAGTTCTATACTCAAATATAAAGATATTAAATCATAACTACTAATTAATAAAGCAGAACCTAATGAACTAAATAATACTATTAAAGAATAATCTGTAGCGTTTTCTGTTCCAACTACATAAATTGAGTTATAAGTATTTTTACTTTGCCCTTTTCCCGCGGTCGCGACTTTAAAAAAAACTTCGTTTTTTTTTAAGACTGTTTCTTCAGCAGAGCCAAAGGTTAAGGTTCTTGAAGCTGCAAAACTAATTAAAATTAAGCCTCCTATTATAAATAAAAAAAATTCTAATATTTGAGTTATTTGAGTTATATGAAATAATCCACTATAAATACCTAAACCTGAACCTATAGATTCTAAATTTAAACTATTTAAAATTAATAAACTAGTAAAGAAAAAAACTATTGAAGTTATTCTTGTGAAATGAATATGTGAAACATTTGTGCTTAAAACAGGTAGAGCCTTAGCTACTATTAAAGTTAATATTGAAATAAAGATCATCATCTACTCGTGTTTAATATTTAAACTTACCTCACTTTGCCTTTCTACTCTCTTTTGTCCTTTTGCCTCATCCTTATTTTTTTTTTTTAAGGAAAAAAAAATAAGGAAAGACTACCTTTGTTTATTATAAATAGTCTCGCTTAAGCGAGTTGGTTGTTTTTTTAAGCGGCAAAAACCTACATTTTTTGTAGTCGCAGCCTTAAAAAAACGAAGTTTTATTTAGGGACTCCTTTTTTCTTAGGCATTTTTTAACTTTTTCATCTTTGAATGTGATCCTTATCAGAATCGAACTGATATCTATTCCGTGAAGGGGAATTGTACTAACCTTTATACGAAAAGACCTAATTTAACTAAGTTGATTGATCCGCTACAGCAAGGTTTTTTCACCTCTGGCTCTTACCCCTGCTTACCTTTAAATTTATTTTTTTTTCTTATTCCTTATGCCCATTACTTTTACTTACAGCTTTTGTTCTTATTTATCTCTCTCTTAAATTACCGTAGCAGCTACCGCTAAAAAAAACGAATTTTTAGTAACCTTTCTTTTATAAGGTAAGTGAAAGATTAAGCGAAAAAAAAAGTAGCTTTTTTTAAGTAAAAAATTTAAGCCGCAGTATAGCGAAATAAGAATTCGAATCTTAAATTACAGTTCATGAGACTGTTGTGTTACCAATTACACCATCTCGCTTTCTTTAGTTTTAGCCATCTTATTGTTTAGCGTTGTTTGCCTAAGCTACTTTTAAAAGCAAATACTAAGACTTAAATTTTTAATTCCTTTTGCTCTATCCTTATTTTTTTTTTTTAAGGAAAAAAAAATAAGGAAAGGCTACCTTTATGTTTTTCCTTTGTACTAATAATTATAAGATTATCTTTTTTACCTTTTCGCTGCTGTCTTACTTTTTTTTTTTAGTAAGTAAGCGAGAAAAAAAAAAACAAAGGTTTTTTTATTAGCCTGAAGCAAACTAATAAAGGGGGTATTCTTATCTTATACAAAGTACTAGGGTATTACCCCTCCCTGTGACTTTTTTATCTTTTTTTCTTAATTATAGCTTTTGATTTTAATTGTATTTTAAACATATTTAAAATTAAGTACTACAAAGTTATTAAAAAAAATATAATTTTTTACAGGGAGGGCACCCTTTTTGTTTTCTTTAAATTATCTTAACTAATTTTAAACCTTCTGCTCGAAAACTCGGAGAGGCCAGAGTTAAGAAATTAGAGAAGTTAACTTATGTTTATATTAGTTAATATAAATTATGAGTATAATAATAAGAAAGCCATCATTAATGCGAACACATAAAAAAAAGTATTTTTTTTACCTTTCGCTACCTGCGGCCTTTAAAAAAAAAGCTTAAGCTTTTTTTTTATAGCCTTAGACGAAGGAAATAATACTTTAGCAACAACTCACGCTGTTGATTAGACTATATCTTTATTATATTCTCTTTTGCCGTTGTTAAGTAATTACCACTGGTTTACCTTATAGCCGGTTTTTTATATCTCTTAAAAAAACGTTGTTATCGCTTACTTACCTTAGTTATTAAAAAAAAAAAAAAAATTAAGAGAGCATTTAAAAAAACGTATTTTAAGCCTTACCTATAGGTAAGAGAAAGCGATTTAAATATAAACTGTAGACATCAGTAAAAAGCAAAGGTTAAATAGAAATAATTAAATCCATGATTTGTATTAATAGATAAGGACAAAGCAAAAGTAGATATATAATACTGGGCGCTAGTGAAAGATTATTGTTAACATTACTCACTTTCTAGTCGTTGAACGTTCAGAACCCGAAAAAGATTTAACTTTTTTTATGTTGAGTTAAGCTTCGCTGCAAATTGACTTAATTTAAATACCTTTAAAAAAAAAGCTTAAGCTTTTTTTCGCTTTCTTAACTTAGGTTACCTTAGTTATTTTTTTTTTTTATAAAAAAAAAAAATAAGAGAAGGCTGCGTTATATTCTAATTTAAGTGTTTCTTGCATTTCACCCAGTTTATACAGGACTATTCGTTTATCCTGTAGCTTCAGCTAAAGCAAATCCTAAGATTGCATAAGTGAATAATTGTCCTCTTAATTGAGGGTTTCTAGCAGTAGCTAAGATTAAAGATCCAAAAACTGTACCAATTCCGGCTCCGGCTCCGATTAATCCAGAGCAAGCAATACCAGCACCAATATATTTTGCAGCAGCTAACATAGTAACTTTAAGAAAATATTTTATTTAATTTTATTAGCGTCTAACATAGTAAATTAAGTAAAATTTTACTTTTTCCTTTTATATTTTCCCCGCGGCTTAAATTTTAGGCAGCGAGAATATAAAATAAATCTGTTTAAATTAAACTATTTACTACTCTTTTAGTTTCTATTTTTGTTTTGTCTTTTCTTTTTTTTTATTTATAAAAAAAAAAAAAGTAACCGAGCTAAGCGGTTAAATTTCCCCAAGTTTTATTAACCCCTTTTTATTCTCCCCATTAGAGAGTGAAAAAAAAAATTAGTATTCTCGCTAAGCGAGGGGGTATTATATATTTTATACGAGCAGGCTTAGATTCGAACTAAGAATTTTTTGATTGACAATCAAATACTATACCAATTTAGTTACATGCCCTTTTTTTTTACCTTCTCGCTTAGCTCGCTTTCTTACTTTTTTTTTTTAAAGTAAGACAGCCGCGAAAGATTAAAAACTAGTGGTGAAAATTTACCTTATTAACGACAGGAAGATAAGTAAGCAAAGATTGATTTTTAAATTATAAGAACTAGCTAAACCAATAGCCTCAATTGAGGTCAGGAGGGTCACATAAGAGATTTGAACTCTTTTCCCAGCATCCACAAAGCTGTATTCTACCAATTAAACTAATGTAACCTAAGTGTAAATTTTTATCGCTTAGCTCGTTTTCTTACCTTTGTTTTAATAAAAAAAAAGTAAGAGAAGACAATTTTTTTTAGTTTCATTATTCCCTCCTTTTATTTATATTTTTAGCTTTCCTATTCTTATATTAGTTTTGCCTCCCTTTTTAATTCTTATTTGCCGCAGCCGCAGTTTAAAAAACTACTTTTCTTTTTTTTCCGCAGCCTTTCCTTAAGGTTAGAGAAAGTAATTTAAGATTTCGGAATAAAAGCGAGTCGAACGCTTAAGGGTGCTACCCAGACGATTAGCAATCGTGTTATCTTACCAATGACGATTATTCCTTATTAATTTTATACTCCACCTTTATTATCTTTTATACTTTTATAGTATTATGTTCCCATTTTTTAGAGTATTCGGTATTTTTCTATTTCTCGAGATAGCTACTCTTCTTTTTTTGTCCTTTTGCCTCATCCTTATTTTTTTAGAAAAAAAAAATAAGGAAAGACTACCTTTGTTTATTATAAATAGTCTCGCTTAAGCAAGTTAAGGGCGGCAGCGATTGTGTTAATAACGAGGGGACAATAGCAAAATTACACCTAAAAGAGTTAAGTAGGAATTGAACCTAAACCATAGACTTTGCAGGTCTACTACAGAACCACCTGTAAACTTAACCCCCTTTTATTTCTTAACTAAACTCCATGTGCAAAATTTATTTTTTGTCCTGCAAATTACCTTACCCTTAATTAACATCAATTTAGAAAAAGTAATTGTGGACAAAGGTAAAAAAGATTATAAATATCGCTGTCTTATTTAATAACTAAAGCTAATTTAATATAAGAAACAAGGTTAGCGGCAAAGCAGTGAACAGGAAAATTTTACAATTATTGAGCAGTAAAGGAATCGAACCTTTTGTGGCTTTTAACCAATTCTTTTACAGAGAACCACCATTACCAATCGGATCACCTGCCCATTTTGCGCGTCTAATATAAACTACTTTTTTTTTCGTTAAATAATAAAAAACAACGTTTTAAACGAAAAATATAGTATTTAAATTTTTTCTGCTTTGCCCTGCTGGTTTGTCCTACAATGTTTTTTCTTTAACTAGGTTTATTATATTTCCCCCACGCAGCGACCCCAATAAAACTTTTTTTAGATTAAACAGTGAGAAACTAATAAATAAAACTAGTTCTGAGTGAGGCTAATAGAAACTTTTTTTTTATCGCTTACGCGACGTTAATAAAAAAACAACGATTTTTTTTTACAGCCTTAAATTTTTTTACCGCGGCTGCGACTAAAAAAAAAAAAAAAAATATGTAGCCTTTTTTTTAAAGAGATAGAAAAAAATATTCAAGAGTGAGGTGATTCGAACACCTGCCTTCGATTTTGGAGATCATTATACTAACCAACTAATACTACACTCTTAATAAAAACTTGCCCCGGGAGAGAATTGAACTCCCATATCTATATCTTCAGCATAGCGCTTTGACCACTAAGCAACCGAGGCTCAATCTAGTTCAATATTATTATTTAATTTTCTACCTTTTACCCTGCGTAGCTGTTGCACTTATTTTTAACTGTCGCTGCCTTAAAAAAAAAAAATCTTACGCTCGCTTATTTTTATTAAAAAAAAAACGTTGTTTTTTTCGCTTACTTACCTTAGGTAAGACAGCTGCGGTATTCTTTTTTTTTAGCAGCGGTCGCTTACCGGTATTTTTGATTTTTGCCCCTTTTTTTATCTAAGAGGCCTCCTTAATTTTATTTTTTGTTTACCCTCTCCTTTTCTTTATTTTTTTTTATAAAAAAAAATTAAGTAAGCGAGCTAAGCGGTTAAATTTTAGTCTAAATTGGTAAATATACCTTCTCTTACTAAAAAAAAAAAGGTAAGTAAGCCCTTACCTTATGACTATTGTTTATTTTTTTTTTAGACGCGATTTTATAAAAAGTATAAAAGAGAGAAAATTTTGAGACAAAGCAGGAGTTAGTAAAATTTAAGAATTTTATGTCAATTGATATACTTTTATATTAATATCGCCGAGATAAATATAAGTATATGGCCTGCTTAATTTAATAGACTTTCCTCCTACCATAAGTATGCCTTGCCGATTAGAGTTTTATATCCTTTGTTTTAGTAGCGCGAGCTTTTTTTCTTTATTATATAGTATTACTAAAAAAATATTTTATTATATAGAAACTCTTTTTATTCACCCCTTTTACCTTTTTTTTTTGCCTTAGTTTTAATAAACTTTACCTTGATAAGTTTAGGGACCTAAAGGAGAAAGAAGATAAACTAATAAACCGAAGATTATCGCCTTATATATAAAAAAAATAAGATAAGAGTAATTAGGGTAAAAAAAATCTCGCTTTGCTCGCTTTGCGAAAAAAGGGGGGGGGGAGACAAAAAAATTTTTTTTTTAATTAATTATTAATGTAATTCTATAGCATCTCTTAAATAAGAGCAAACTAATAAAGTAAACACAAATGCTTGAATTAAAGAAACAGCTAATTCTAAACCAACTAATGCTAAGAAAATAGCAAAAGGAATTAAAGTAAGAACACCTACAATTAAATTTAATGTAAATAATTTAAATAAATATGTAGATAATATTTTTAATAATGTGTGTCCGGCTGTTATATTAGCAAAAAGTCTTACTCCTAAAGATACAGCTCTAGCTAAATAAGAGATTAATTCAATTAAAACTAATAAAGGTACTAAATATAAAGGAGTTCCTGATGGTATGAAGAAAGCAAAAAATTTAATACCATGTATTGATAAAGCTAATAAAGTTACTCCAATAAAGATTGTGAAACTTAAACCTAAAGCTACTACTCCACTGGCAGTTACTGCAAATGAATAAGGAACATTAGAAATTAAATTACCTATTAAGATAAAGAAAAACAATGAATATACAAAAGGAAAATATTTTTCACTAGTATTACCTATTTGTTCTCTAACCATAGTACTTAAACTAGCAAAAGAAGATTCTAAAGAAATAGAATATTTATTAGGTATTAACTTAGAATCATTATTACCATTAATATGTAATCCTAATACTATAGTTAAGATAAATATAGCATATAAAGCTAAATTTGTTAAGTTTATGTGTAAGTAACCTAAAATAGGGGCATTAATTCCTATTAAATTTACTACTTCAAACTGACTTAAGGGAGATAATAAAAATAAATTTGTAGTTTGTATTGTCATTTTTATTATTATTCGCACTTAATTAATTTTTATTAATTGAGCGGTTATATTTATATTCGGGTATTATCTTTACTTTTGCCTTCCCTTTTTAAACTTATCGCGGCCTTAAAAAAAATTTCGTTTTTTTTATAGTCGCGGCAGCGGGAAGCTATAAAAACGAAGTTTTTTTTTTTAGTTTTTTCTCTCTTACCTTTATCTAAGGGAAAAGGCTGACGCGCGCTTACACGATTAAAAAAAGTTGTTTTTTTTTTTCCGCTTACGCAATAAAGAGGCTTAAGCCTTCAAGGTAAAGATTGTTTAAGCATAGGCAAAAGGTAAAAATGAAGATAAAATTAACATGTGTTTGTCTATTTTTTTATCGCTACCGCGGTAAAAGAGATTTTTTATATTTTAGCATAGATCGCGTAGGTTTGGACTATATTTTTTTAAGCGTTTTATCTAACCTTTAGGTTAGGCTGCCTAATTTTTTTAGTTATCTTTATTACCTCGCAGCTTTTTTTAGCGTTTAGTTTTTTTTTTGCTCCCCTGACCTTTAATGTCTTTGTATGTGAGGTTTTAATTGAAAGCACTTGGACTTGAACCAAAACTTTCCCCTTAAAAGGGGGACACTCCACCACTCGAGTTCTGCTTCCTTATATAATAATTTAACCTTATCGCAGTTGTCGCGTGAGTTTTTTTTTTTTTAAGGAAAAAAAAAAATAACTAAGCGAGTTAAGCGACAAAAACAACGTTACTTTTAATAAGAATTAGAGAGCTTCTCTTACCTAATGAAAGCGAAAAAATTAACGTTGTTTTTTTTCGACCCTTGTCTCTTTATTAACATTAGCCAAAGCAAATATATTTTACTCGAGAACCGAGGCTTACAATACTTATTTTTTGGATACTTACGAAGTTCTCAATTAAATTATTTATAGCCCTATAAATAAACCTCCCTTATTTTTTATAATTTATCGCAGCTGCCGCTTAATAAGTTTTTTTGTAGTCGCAGCCTTCATTTTCCTTTGGTTACCTTAGTAAGTTTTTTTTTAAGTACAAAAAAATTAAGTTAGCGAAAAATAACGAAGTTTTTTTAAGGGAGAGTTATTGTTTAAAAAGTGAGGCTTGAGCAAATATTTTTTAAAAAGAGGGTTCTTAGTTTTAATTTAAAGAAAGGCATAAAATTAAAAAGGTAATATATTGCTCGCGTAAGCGACAACTGCGATAAGTTATGTTAATCTCTTTCCTTTATCTAAGGGAAAAGGCTAACGCTCGCTACCGCGACTCAAATAAAAAGATAAAAGGTAAGATGGAAAAGATATATTTAATTAATAGGAGGTAGAGTAATCGAAACTCTGTCTGTAATGTGTAAAATTACTGCTATACCACTCAGCTAACCTCCCTCCCCTTTTTTCTTTACTTTTACCGAGTCTAAAAAAAAAAAAGCTTAAGCTTTTTTTTTAAGCCTCTTATTTTTTTTTACCGGTTAGCGACCTTCTCGCTAAGCGAGATAAGCGAGAATATAATAAAAAGTTAAAGAAAGATAAAAAAGACAAAAAATCTTTTTAGCGCTTAGCGAGATAAAGTTTATTAAGTTTAATATGTTACCTTAGGGTAATTAGGGGTAAACAAATATCCCTAATAGTCTTTATTTATTAGTTAATTTTCCGCTCCCGCGACTTAAAAAAAAAAACCTTCGCCTTCTTTTTTTTTCTTAAAATAAAGCTAACGCGAGAAGTTATTTTTCGCTAACTTAATTTTTTTTTCTTTAAATAAATTTTTAAGTAAGGTAACCAAAGGAAAATGAAGGCTGCGACTACAAAAAAAAGCTTATTTTAATTAGTATTTTTTATTAGACTTGTTTAGTAAATTAGACCGGAGAAGTTTAATAAGGTTATAAATATACGAGTAAAGAGACTTGAACTCTTACGAATTAAAAAACATGAGTACCTAAAACTCACCTGGCTACCAAATTTCAGCATACTCGTCTAACCTTTATTTTTTAAAATTAGGATATTGATTAACAATAGCAACTACTTTTATAAACCTCCCGCGCAGCGATATTTTTCTTTAAATTTAATTCTAACTTCACTCTCGAGGTAGCGAGCGTTAGCGTTAAACTAACAACTAAAGATTAAAACTAATAGACCTTTGCTTTACCTTGCTTTTGAAAACAGTTTTTATTAATTAGCTTAAGTAAAAAAAAAATTCGCGCACAACGATAAGATTGGCGCTGTCTATTTTTTTTTTTCTCGCTTACGTGACATTTTTTTTTTTCTCGCTTACGCGACCTTTTTTTTTTAACCTGTCCCTCAAGCCGTTTTTAATTACTTTTGACTTATTTTGCAGGTCTTCTTTTTTAACTCTATTCAGACCCCTCTTTTTTAAGGTTATGTTTTATATCTCGCAGTCTTATTTTTTTTTTAGAAAAAAAATAAGTAAGCGAGCGTAAGCAAGAAAAAAAAAGGTACAAAGGGAGAAATATTAAAAAGCGTTTAGTTTAAAATAAGAGGTGAGACAAAGCAAAATTTTTCAATTTATATAAAAATAGCTGATAGTAAGAATTGAACTTACATTATACCAACATGAGTGGTATGTTTTACCTATTAAACTATATTAGCATTAACTTTCCAAATTTACTTAATCTGCTACAGCTAGAAGCTAGTACTTTTTGTAGCTCTCTTAATTTTTTTTTTCTTAAAAAAAAAATAACTAAGGTAAGGCTACCTTTTATTTATCGCGTAAGTTTTTTTTTTTTAAGGAAAAAAAATTAACTACGCGATAAATTATAGAATAGAGAAATAAAAAGGTTAGATTGAAATTATTAAGAGAAAAACGCTAATAAATATAAAATTACACCTAGCATCTCTCAATAGACCTACTTTTAAAAAGAAAAAAAGGACACAAATAGGCCAAAAATTTAACCTTTTTTAATCTGTCGCTTTTTATAAAAAGTTTTTTTTTCTATTCGCTCCTCTTTCTTTGGGTTACCTTTTATGTTATTATTTTTACTTATAATACCTTAATTTTTTTTAGTTTACCTATACTTAACTTTTTTTACCTTTTTTTACCTTTGTTTTTTTTTTTAGGTTAAAAAAGTAAGCGGCAGCTGTCTAAAAAAAAGAAGTTTTTTTTTCGCTTACACGAGAAGGGAGCGACAATAAATGTTGTTTTTAACAGCTGCGACCGCTAAGCGATAAGTATTTTCTTTTTTAATTAGTATATCGTTGGGGGGGGGGTCCAGGGTAACTGAAAATAAGCCGCGATTAAAGGGCAAAAGAAAAATATTTATATGTTTTTATTTGTTTTGTACTTAGATAAAACAATAGTAGATAACATTGCTAATAGTAAAATTAAACTTAAAACTATTAATAATATAGCTCCATTAGTATATAAATTATGACCTAGTACTTCTATTTGTGTAAAGTTAGATAATAAAGTATCAGAATTGTATGTTTTCAATAAATCTTTAGTATAAGAGGATAGTGAGAATAAATTATCTACTTCTCGCGTTAACGTTAAACTATTAGATAATTCATAAGAAACTGGGAAAGAAATAGACGCACCAAAAGGTAAGGTATTAATATTTAAAGGTAATAATGTAAATAGAATAAAAATAAAATAAATAGCTATGTTAATAGCTAAAGGTAAATTTTTAGTATAAGTATTTCCAGTTTCTAGCACATCTGCCTGTTTAATATTAATCATCATAATTATGAATAAGAATAAAACAGCAATAGCTCCAACGTATATAACTATATAAGAAATAGCTATAAAATTAATACCTATTAAAATAAGATAGATAGCTACTTGAACAAAAGTAGTTATTAAAAATATAACTGATATTACCGAATTGGTAGCAGTTATGGAAAAAATACTAGTTAAAATAAAACCGTAAACTAAAAAGTTTAAAATTGTAGGTATTTTCATATTTATTATATCACCCAAAGGGGTGAGGGTAAAAAAAGGATAACACTTTTTTTTTTTGCCTTATTCTTGTAACTTACTCTCTCTTTTTTTTTTTTAGGTCGCGTAAGCGCTAAAATTTTTACCGCGGTCTAAAAAAAAACGAAGTTTTTTTTAAGATCGCGCCCTTAAAAAAAAAAAACTTCAATTTTTTTTATTTTACGTTTCCTTTAGTAAAAAAAAAGAAATTGAAGTTTCTATTAAAGAGAATACCTTAAAAAAAAATTAGGCAGCGATATAAATAAACAAGCCAACCTTTGCCCTTAAAGGGGCTTAAAAAATAAACGAAGATTTATTTAAGGCTATTTTAGGGAGGCAAGAATATTTACTACCTTAATTACAAATTTCAGGCTTAAAACCCTTTCTGCGAAGCAGTGGCTGCTCTACATTCTCTTACTTTTTTTTTTTATTTATTTTTAAGAAAAAAAAAAACAAAGGTAAGTAAGCGAAAAAATTTTCCCGCACATGGATAATTAAATATTCCGCTTTAATTTTAAATATTTTTTTTGTCCTTTTGCCCTTATCGCTAAGCGATAAATAAGCTTAAGCTTATTTAGACAACAAACTATGTTTAATATCAATAGTCTCGCTTAAGCGAGCAAAGGGTGTTAGCGATATTTTTGATTTAACCTATTTTTTTTTTTTTTTTCTACAGTTAATTTGACCACTATTAGCTAGAGTGTAATTCAAACAGTTAGGCTAGAATAGATAGAACAATATAAAATTTTGGAATGCTATAGAGGTAAGGGTATGGTTTAACCTAGAAGTTCTTGTCCTTTAAAAAGGCAGATTGTAAAACAAACTTTTTGTCGCGGTAGCGGTCGCTGCCTAAAAAAAAAAGCTTAAGCTTTTTTTTTTTTTAAGGTAAAAGGTAATTGCTTGTGATTTTTTCTCTTTTTATCTTAATATCTTTTTCCCGCGTAAGTTTTTTTTTTTTTAGTCGCAGCCGCGGTAAAAAAAAAAATAACTAAGCGACCTTTACTTAAAAATAGTAAATTAAAAAGTATAAACATCTCGCTTATGTTTTCTAAATAATGTTAATAATAAGAACTACCTTTTTTTTGCCGAGGTCGCCCTTTGCTTTTAACTTTTCTTATTAAACAAAGGTCTAGCCTTTAAATAAAAAAAAAAAAAATAGCTTGTATAACGGTTAGGTGTTAAGGGCTAAAGGTTTAAAAAAGTCTGCAATTAAAACTACTCTTATTTTTCCTAAGCCTCCTTTTTATTCTTTCGCTCAGTTATATATTTACGTATTTAATCTAAGCCTTTTTGGGTTAAAGGTTTTTTAACTTAGGTTTAATAAATTTTTGGTGTCGGTTACTTACTTTTTTTTATAAACTTCTAAGTAAGAGGAAAACCACGCATAATATAAAAGATAAAAAAAAGAAAAAATTTAGCCTTAAGCTATAGTTACTTTTGCGTGATGAAACAAAAATTTAAACATTATAAATTAAAGCAGAAACAGACATATGTAAAGTATTTAAAATAGTATTAGGTAAAATACCAAAAACAATAGTAGGTACAAGTAAACTAATTAATAATACATATTCTCTTCTATTTATATCTTTTAGAGGTGGTAAATAAGGAGATAAATTACCATAAGATAATCTATTATATAAGAAAATAGAATAACAAGCACTTAGTAAAATACTAGTAGCTCCTATTATAGCAATAATAGGATTTTGTTTCCATATTCCTATTAAAGATAATTGTTCACCTAAAAAGTTTAAACTTAATGGAATACCTGTATTACATAAAGTAAACACAAAGAATAAAATAGTAAACACAGGCATATAAGTAACTAAACCTCTAATATAATTAATAATTCTAGTTCCTGTTCTATCATATATAATACCACCAACACAAATAAATAGAGCAGGACTAACAAAACCATGACCTATAGCTAATAAAATTGCTCCTTCTATACCATTTAAAGTATTAGAGAATAAACCTAAAACTACTACAGCCATATGAGCTACACTACTATAAGCAATTAATCTTTTAGTATCTTGTTGGATTATTGTAGAAAAACTAGCATAAATTAAAGATATAATAGCTATAGTTTGAATTAAAGGACTAAAGAAATTAGTAGCATCAGGTAAAAAATTAATTAAAACTCTTAAATACAAGGCAGCCAAATTTATCTTGCAATTTGTTAAATTTTTTCTTTTAGTCGCGTAAGCGGTAAAAATCATAACACTTTTTATAGTACATATCTTTTTTAAACCTCCCGTTTGAAGATGTTCTTTTTACCTATCCTTATTTTTTTTTTTTAAGAAAAAAAAAAAAGGATAGGCAGCAAGTATTACCAATTTTAAATTAGTAACAGCTTCGCAAAGAAATCCTGAGAATCTAAATTAATATTCCAACCTGTTTTAAATTTACCACGGCCTTAAAAAAAAAAATGAAGTTTTTTTTTAGGAAGCATTTTTATTGAAAAAAAGTCCTAAACAACTTTCAGCATCTGTGAATCCCGTCACAAACCGAGGATTTAACTTAATTTTTTTAAATTCAGTCTTCACTATCCTTAAGGAAAGGAAGCGAGCTAATCGTAAAACAGCACCTCGCGTAGCGAGCGTATTAAAAAAAAATTTTTTTGCCTTCTTATTCTTTTTTTTCCTTAAATTAAAAAATAAGGAGCGAGGCTCGCTTACGCGATAAGTTTAATATTTAATGCTGCCGAGGTCGCGTAAGCGGTAAAAAGGAAGTGGTTAAATTATTTTCAACTATTACCTTTGTATTATAAGAATAGTAAAAGCAAAGGGCTTAAGCGATATGTTATTACAAATTTTGTGTGATGTGTAAACAGTACTAAAATTTTTTTCCCTTTTTACTTATTAAAAATAAGGAAAGGCATCAAGTTTTTTACAAATTGTTTAGAAGGGATTTTGGTTTGATAACGACTTTCGCCGCCCATTAGAGTACACCTTAACCTTGGAATATTACCAAAGTAACTACCGTCTACTCGTTGCTCTTTTACAGGTTTAAATCCTGATTTAGATCCGCGATAACCCATTTCAGTTTCCTTCATCTTATGACTTGTTACCTTACCCAGGTAATTATTCTGGCCACTTATAGTCTTTCGAATATAGTTTGGTATCATAAGCTTTAGGGTGTCCCCGGAATTTGGTAGTTTAATGGCCCTAATGTGTTTTCCCATAACACAAAGCACCATAAGTAGCTAGTTTTAAAATTGTAGCTGCTAGTAAAATTGAACCAGCTAAAGGAGAATCACTATGTGCTTTAGGTAACCAAATCATAAATGGATATAAAGGAGTTTTCACTGCGAATGCTATAAAGAAACCTAACCATATTATCTTTTGACTTTCTAAACTAATCTCAGTTAAAGAAATTAATTGGAAATCTGTAGAACCTATATAACTATAAATATATAATATACTTAATAACATTGGTAAACTACCTGCTAAAGTATATAAAAAAAATAAGAAAGCTGATCTAAATCTATCAATACCATGTCCAAATATTACGATTATTATAAATAAAATAGGTAATACACTTTCAAAGAATATATAAAATAATAATAAATCTAATGAAACAAAAGCAGCTATTTGTAAAGTTTCTAAAACTAAAAAAGAAATTAAAAATAATTTTAAATTTTTAACTATATTAGTATAATTAGATAATAAAGCAATTGGAGTAACAAATGTTGTTAATAATACAAAATATAAAGAGATAGCATCTACACCAAAATTTAAATGGCAAAAGTTTAATTGATTAAATTCACTTACAAATTGGTATTGAGTAGTATTACTATCAAAATCATACCATAGAAATAAAGAAATATAAAAATTAATTAAAGAAGTTGTTATTGCTATTTTTTTCATTTTTTCTTTAGCAGCCGCGGCAGTTTCTATTGTTCCAGTAGACATAGGTAATAAAATTAAAGCACCTATAAGAGGTATTAATAATAATAATGTTAGCATTTTTTTGTCTCTCGCGTTAGCGATAAACTCTATCATATTTGAAATATTATCTTAATTTATTTTTTTTTTCTCCTTTTTGCCTTATCCTTATTTTTTTTTTTAGAAAAAAAAATAAGGAAAGACTAGCTTTGTTTTATAAATAAAGTTAAAAGTAAAGGGCGGTAGCGAGAGTTACCATTAGCGAGCGAGAAAAAAAAGGATAAATAAAAATAAATTTTAAATAAAAACGAGTGGTTTTCTTTTTCTTGTACTTTTCTTAATTATTAAGTGGTTTTACCTATATTAAACAATTGCTCGTAGCTTTGCTTTTACATTGCCTTTGTTTTTTTTACTTTTTAAATCACCTTTTCTTTATGTATTTTATTTTTATTTTTATTTTTTTTTAAGGTAAAAAAAAAAGAAAAAAAAATAAGTAAGCAAGCCAATGCTTTATATTTAAAAAGCAAAAGGACAAAATAAAAGTTTACTTATCGAAGCTGCTTAAAAAAAAGATAAAGCAGCGGTCGCGTAAGCGTTAAAATTTAAGGTAATTAATTAAAAATACCGCAGCCTTAAAAAAACTTATCCTTTATTTTCTAAAAAAAAATAAACAATAGTAAAAAGAAGGCGAAGATTTTTTTTTTTTTAGGCGCGGCAGCGGGAAAATAATAATTTATAAAGAAACGCACTAGTCCCCTTACTTAGTCCTTTTATTTAAACTTTATTTACTTTACCTTTTTTTCTAAATTTTTATTCAGTAAAAGTATTAAAAGGAATGTCTTAAATAGAAAAACAAAAATAAGCCCTAGCGTAAGCGAGCTAAGCGAGCTAAGCGGCTGCGAGCAAAAGGATAAAAACATAAACCTAAAGGTTAGAGTGCGAGAAATTTTTATTTATACAAATAAATATAAACTTTTACTATACTTTTTTAATTTAATTATTAATGTTACAAAAGCGTACAATAAACCTACTAACTTTGTACAAAGCTAACCTAGTTTAGCCTTTTAAGTTGTCTTTTCAATTTGCCGTTGTGTTTTTAAGTATTACTTTTTCTTATAAATATCGGAGCCTTAAAAAAAACTTTTCCTTTATTTTCTTTTTTTTTATGTTTACGCGAGCGATACTAATAAATTTCGCGTCACCTAGACAATTAAATTTTATCTTTTTTAATAGATTGTTTATCCTTTGTTCTAATCTCTTATAAAGTTTACCTTTTTTTACTTTTGCTCTAACTACCTATATTTAACGTTAAAATCGTTTGTTTTTTATTCGCTGTTGTCGCTAAGCAAGCTAAGAAGGACAAAAAAAAATAGGCTTCGATAAGTAAACTTTTATTTTGTCCTTTTGCTTTTTAAATATAAAGCATTGGCTTGCTTACTTATTTTTTTTTCTTTTTTTTTTACCTTAAAAAAAAAAAAAAAAAAAAAAAAAAAAAAAAAAAAAAAGGAAATTAAAAAAAAAAAAAAAAAAAAAGGATAGGCAGCAAGTATTACCAATTTTAAATTAGTAACAGCTTCGCAAAGAAATCCTGAGAATCTAAATTAATATTCCAACCTTTTTTAAATTTACCACGGCCTTAAAAAAAAAAATGAAGTTTTTTTTTAGGAAGCATTTTTATTGAAAAAAAGTCCTAAACA
>Ga0247779_1000196_pt1 | contig 45885 bp, 39 predicted proteins | sample UWRJL221509R5_FD_179925 | JGI IMG/M metagenome (GOLD analysis project Ga0247779, IMG submission 179925) | Plant litter microbial communities from Arlington Agricultural Research Station in Wisconsin, United States - UWRJ-L221-509R-5 | ecosystem: Environmental > Terrestrial > Plant litter >...
TCCGCGGTCTCGGTGTCGTTCAGACCCGCGGCCGGCTCGTCCAGCAGCAGCAGCCTGGGCTGGGCCATCAGCGCCCGCAGGATCTCGAGCAGCTTCTGCGCGCCCATCGGCAGGTCCACGGCATGTGCATCGCGGTACTGTGTCAGGCCGGCCAGCTCAAGCAGTGCGTCGGCACGCCGCTCGAGATCGCGCTCCTCGTTCCGGCTGCTGCGGGTCCAGAAGGCCTGATGCCAAAAGCCGTGGCGGTTCAGTCGGCTCCGCCCGACCTTGACGTTCTCCAGCACGGTCAAGCCGGGGAAGACGCGCGCGGTCTGGAAGGTCCGGATCAGCCCGAGTTCGGCGATCCGCTCGGGCGACATCCCGTCGATGCGGCGGCCTTCGAACTCGATTTCGCCGGCCTCGATGGGGAACAGGTTGGCGATCAGGTTGAAGACGGTCGTCTTCCCTGCGCCGTTCGGGCCGATCAGCGCCGTGACCGAGTCCTGCTCCACGTCGAAGGAGACATCGTTGGTGGCCTTCAGTCCGCCGAAGGAGCGATGCAGCCCGCGGGCTCGCAGTGCAGGGCCGTTCATTTCTCTATCACCATGTCCTTCATGTGCACGTGCTGGCTGCGCGCGCGCGACCGGGCTGCGGCCCAGCGTCCCACGCTTCCCCAGATCCCCTCCGGCAATCGCAGGAAGCACAGCACAAGGAGCGCGCCGCTGGCGAAGGTCTTCCATTGGGCGAGCGGCTGGAAGACCGTCGGCAGCAGCGTGAGCAGCACCGCGCCGAACAAGCCGCCGACCAGGGTCCCTTCGCCGCCGATGACCAGCATGGCCACCAGTTCCAGCGAGCGGGAGGCGCCGACCATGTCGGGCGAGAGGAAGTGGAAGAAAAAGGCGTAGAGGCTGCCGGCGATGGACGCCAGGCCGGTCGAGATCGCGAACGCGATGAGCTTGCACCGGTTCACCTTGATGCCCAGGGCTGCCGCGGCCAGTTGGTCGGTGCGGATTGCCTGCAGCGAGCGCCCGAAGCTGGAGCGCATGAGTCCGGACAGAAGGAGAAGGAAGGCGAGGGCCAGGCCGACGGTCAGGTAGTACATCGACACCGGCGTGGCGAACTCGACGGGGCCGATCGAGAACGAGGGGATGCCCACCATGCCCGAGGGGCCTCCGGTGATGTCGGCCAGGCCCACCGCGCAGGAATCGATGAGCAGGCCGAAAGCCAGCGTCGCCAGCGCCAGGTAGAAGCCGCGCAGGCGCATCGTGATCAGGGAGAGGACCAGCGCCACCGCCAGCGAGAGGATCAGGCCGGCCAGCAATCCCCAGATCGGCGCCACTTCGTACTGCGTTGCAAGATACCCCGCCGTGTAGCCGCCGATGGCCATGAAGCCGGCCTGGCCCAGGTTCACCTGGCCGGCATAGCCCATGAACACGTCGAGCCCCATCAGCGCGATGAACAGGATGGCAGCGATCACCAGGCCGCTCAGCAGCTCTCCGTCCGGCACGAGGAAGGGCACGGCGGCGGCCAGCACGAGACCGATGGCGCTGCCGATCCCCTTGGTCTTCGGGTCCAGGCGGCTCACGTGCTTCCAGACGCGGGCCTCTTCGCGCACGTCCTGCCGGCGCGTGCTGCGTGCGCTGACCAGGCCGTTGGGCCTCCACAGCAGCACGACGAGCAGCAGCGTCAGGGAGATCGCATTGCTGAAGAGCGAGGAGATGTACGCCGTGGACAGCTGGCTGACGAGGCCCAGGAGCAGGCCGCCGGCAATGGCCCCGGGGTAGGAGGCGATGCCTCCGATGGCGACGGCGATGAAACCCTGGATGGTGAACAGGCGCCCGGTGTCGAACTGAATCGAAGTGGCAGGCGCGGAGACGATGCCGGCGACGGAGCCGATCAACGCCGACACCGCGATGCTGAACAGGCGCATCCGGGCCACGTTGATGCCGTTCAGCGTCGCCGCGACGGGGTTCTCGGCGCAGGCGCGAAGGGCCTGACCGAAGGCCGTGCGCTGCAGCAGGTACCAGAGCGCGGCGATGACGACGATGGTCGTGCCGACAATCCAGAACTGCTGCGTCGGGATCAGCACGCCGCCCACTGAAACGGGCTGCTGCCCGGAGAAGGGCTCCAGCGCATAGGGTTGGCTTCCCCATCCGACCAGGATCAAGCCCTCGAACAGCGTCAGCACGCCGGCCGAGAGCATCAGCATGTTGGCGTTGGACAGTCTCGACAGGCCGGGCACGAAGGCCACGAAGCCGGTGAGCGCGCCGACCGTGGTCGTCCCGGCGATCGCGACCAGCGCCGCCGCCGGCAGGCCCCAGCCCAGGTTGACCTGCAGCGTGTAGGCGCCCAGGGCGCCCAGCATGCAGAACGCGCCCTGCGCCAGGTTGATGACATTGGTGACCCGGTAGACCAGGGAGTAGCCCAGGGCGACCAGTGCATAGATGCACCCGACCTGCAGGCCGCCGACGAGGATTTGGATGATCTCGGTCATGACACGGATCCGGTTCAGTTCAGCGGCTTGCCTCGCGACTCGCTGACGGGAATCCAGGTGTTGTTCTCCGGGTTCCAGCGGGTCACGTAGACGCTGCTCTCACTCAGCCCGCGCTGGGGGATCTGTGTGAAGTCATAGACGCCGTTGATGCCGGACACGCCCTTCAGGCGGGCGAGGTAGTCGCGGACCTGGTCTGCCGTCGCTGCCGGCCCCAGCTTCTTCAGCGCGGACACCACCAGCATCGCGGGATCCCAGGCGAACGACGATGCCGCGTCCGGCTTGACGCCCGTGCCGTTGAATGCCGACAGGAAGGCCTTCTTCGCTTCCACCTGGGCCGGGAGCGCGTTCTTCGGCGCGTCGGGCAGCCATTCGGGCGAGGGGATGTAGAGATCCTTGGGCAGGAACGCGGCGTACTGGGCCATCTGCGCGTAGGTCATGTTGCCATCGGTCGTCGCCACGGGAATGGCCAGGCCCGACTCCGCGATCGCCTTGAAAACCGTGCCGATCGCAGCACCGGTGCTCCAGGCGATCAGCGCGTCCGGTGCCGCGCCCTTGATGCGCTGGATCTGGGCGCTGGCGCTGACGTCGGTCGGATTGAAGTTGGCTTCCGCAACGGGACGGACGTCCTTGAATTCGGGCAGGGCCAGCAGCTCCTTGATGTTCCTGGCGGCATCCTGGCCCGACGCGTCGGTGCTGGTGATGATGCCGAGCTTCTTCATGCCGCGCATGCTGAAGTAGCGGATCTGCGCGGCGAGCAGATCGCGCGTGGCGACGCTCGAGGTGAACATGAAGCTGCCGGCCGCCGGATACGCCGCAGGCGACAGGCAGTACAGCACCGGGCCTTTCTTCATCAGGGGGGCCATCGCATTGCACATGGCGACGACGGAGGAGCCGAGCACGACCGCAGGTTTGGCAGCGACGATCTTTGAGGCAAGCTGCACCGCCACCTGCGGGCTGGACTGGTCGTCGTGGAAGACGAACTTCACCGGCCGCCCGCCGATGCCGTCGCCCGATGCAAGCACCTTCTCGGCCTGCTGCAGAGAGAGTTGCTCGGCTTTGCCGAGAAAGGCTGCACCGCCCGTCAGGGGCAGAACCACGTCGATGTTGAACGGTTCGGCTGCGTTGGCCTGACCCGTGCCGAACAGTGCTGCCGCGCCGAGTGCGGCGAGGCGAATGGGGAACTTCATCTTGACCTCTGGGGTAAAGGGGCTCTGCCCGAAGGGCCGGAGCGGATCCAGTGACTGTCGAGTGTGGCGACCGCTTGAATTCTGTAAATCTTAGTTGACTAAGTATATGGGTCGAAGCTGGCTGGATCAATCTTAGTCGGCTAAGAAAATTCGATTGATGGCACGGCCGGGGCTGCCTCAGAAAGCGTGGCGGATGCCGATGGTCGCGGTGGTCGCGCGCGGATTGCCCGCCGCCACGACGCCGGCCGGCTGTTGCGCCGTGCCGGAACCAAGCGCGTACTGTGAGCCATTCTTGTTGCCGATCGTTCCGAGTGCCGAATAGATGAGCGTCCGCTTCGAGAACGCGTATTCGGCGCCGATGGTGGCCCATGTGGCATCCCTCGAGCCCGGATCGACGGCGTAGACCGACCGGTCGTCGACCCGCGCCAACTGCACGATGGCGGTCATGGCGCCGAAGGGCACGCGCGCGCCAACGTTGTAGACGCGGAATGCGCTGGCGTTCGTTCCGGCCACGCCACTGGAGCGGGCGAGGGCGCCGGTGCAGGTCGTGCAGGAGTTCCTCTCGTCGCTGATGCCTGCGAACAGCTTCGCCATACCGAAGTCGAAGCTGCCGCCTGCCAGGAATGAGCTGACGCTGCCCGAGCCGTCCCCTGCGCCGTCCTGCCGGGTGTAGGCTGCGACCACGTCGACCGGGCCGCCCAAGTAGCGGCCCGAGAGGCCGTAGGCGCGTCCGATGGAGGTCGACCCCTCTCCGGCAGCCACCATGGCGCGTAGCTCCGCGCCGCCCAGGGACGGCGAAACATAACCGACGGCATTGTCTTCGCGGGCGTTGATCAGGTTGGGCAGCACCTGACGCACGGCCGCCCCGCTGCGCGTCAGCGCGGGCAGTCCGCCGGCACCCATCCAGTTGAACGCGTCGATGTAGGAGGACATGGCGTAGTACGGCGTCGGTAGGCGTCCCAGTTGCACAGTGCCCAGCGCCTTGGACGATAGGCCGACCGAGGCTTCCCGGCCCCAGCCGCGGGCGCCCTGTCCGAGCGTGCCGTCGTCCAGATTCAAGCCCTGCTCGAGCCTGAAGACCGCGCTGAGACCACCGCCGAGGTCTTCCGCGCCGCGCAGACCGAAGCGGCTGCCCATGGCGCCGCCGGAGACTTCGCGCTTCACCGTTCCGTTGCCGGACCGACTGACTTCGAGGCCGCTGTCGAGCACACCGTAGACGGTGACCGAAGAATCGGCTTGGCAGGGAAGGGCGCACGTCAGGACGACGGCGGACGCGCAAGCGCGCAACAGCGAAGGGGTCATCGTTTGTCTCCAATTTAGGCGGTCAACCCGCGTTGGAGCGCAATGTAGCGACGGCAAACTGGCTGAATCAATCTTGATTGCAGAATGCACATGAACACGCCGAGGTCTCGAAATCGGATCAGGTTCGGCGGCTTCTCTCTATGAGAAAGCGCGATTTCGGATGAAGATAAATACTTAGGTGACTAGGGAAAATACCGACGCAGGAGTACAAACGACGCGCAGCTTCCTTGGCCGCTGGCATGGGTGATGACTAGAACGGGCTCGCCGTTTGCATCGCGTAGACGGCGCTTCCGCTTGCTTCGGTCTTCATGACACGTTTCATTTGTGCCTCAATTTGAGGCTCGAAGGTGTTCACGGATTCCTGGGCGATTCACCCGAGGCCCGGGCGTGCGCGGAGGCGGATCAGGCCGACCTGTCGAGGCAGCCGGGCAGAGGTGCTGTTGCAGCGACGGATGGCGCCCGACAACGCCAGCAGCGGCGAAGTGATCGTGCCAGCCGTCCACCACGCGGCAGACTCTTCTGACTTGGTCGCGGGCGTCGACTGCGCGCGCCAGTCCGAACTGGTTGACTGGGACAGTACGTTGTCGACCGTCGAGTCGGCCAGATCGCTACCGACGATCATCGCCTGGTAGCCCAGGCCTTGTGCCGATGGCAGCACGTCGAAAGCGGGCGAGAGCTCGTAGAGGCCGGCGTCATTGGCCAGCAGCGCGTGGTTTTCTCCGTGGTCGTCGGTGTTGTCGATCAGCACGTTGAATGCCATGCGGCGATACAGCTCATGCATCGCATCGTGGCTGGGTACGCCACGTCGCCGAAGCAACTGGGCCAACTGCGGATAGCCGAGTTCTTCATCTGCCGCCTTGAGCGCGACATTGGCAGAAATCGCATGGAGACGGCGACCGTCTGCCACACGATCGAAGCGTTTCACGGCCACCGCGTGGCCCCGGTGCAGCGGGATCGCGCGCGTTTCAGCGACACGGATGCCGGCTTTCTGCGCCAGTGTCATCGTGGCATGCTCGACCAGAGGCATGTCGATGGGCTCGCCGGGCTCGTTGAACTTGGCGACCCATTGGGCGCCTCCGATGTTCAGCAGGGCCTTGGGCCGCGCACCACCGAGCGTCACACCCGGCGCGATCAGACGCCGCTGCTCTTCGGGCACAGGTTCGCCGGCGAGGATCTGCTGCACCAGACGTGAGATCTCCTCCTCTTGGTTGATCCGAGGCAGCGGCCCGATGCTGCGCAGGCGGTACTCGTCACGCGAGGTCGACACACCGAGTGCGCCGAAGCGCTCGTCACCCGCGAAGTAGAGGTAGTCCAGCACGGCCAGCCGTGGCGGCTTGTCTAGGAAGCGGATCACGCGCTCGCCCCAGCGGTCAGGCCGCGCGTCGTCGACGGCGCCTGTAGCCGTTTCGCGCTCGCGGGGCAGGAACGTGGAGGAGATCAGGGGCAGGTCTTTGCTAAGCGCGAACCCATTCTTCAACCAGTCTTCACCATAGCGCAGTGAACTCCCTGCATCGAGCGGGCCGTCTCCAGCTCACCGATGAAGATCGGGTGATCGGGCGAACCGAGCCACCAGAGGTATAGCAGGTCGCCCGCCTCGTACGACGAGGAGTCGAATGCGCTCATCGGGATTCGCGGCCTTCATCGAGTCGAGCCTGGACCGTCCGAGACTGGATCGCAGGATGAATGCGGGCGGGTGGCCTCGACCGATAGATTCGATCGAATCCGCGGCCCTGACACCATCGTTCGACCCTGGACGAGCCGCTGGCGAGCCTCGAGCGTGAGCTCACGTCCTACCTGCTATGGCGCGCACGGACTACGGACCGACATTGCCTGCACTGCCTAAGCTCGGATCAGTGAAATCGGAGAACCACCATGACAACACGTCCAGCGCCAGCTAGGGATTCCAAAGAACAGCGCGATGCGCTCCTTGAATCGGAACGTCGGGCCCATGAAAAGCAGCCCGGAGAATTCAAGCCCGACGCCTTGACTGACAAGATCGTGACTGTCGAGCCGGACGGTACGGGCCCCACATCCACCGGTACCTTTGACACCGAACGAGATCAAGCCCTGGGTTCGGGCAATAGAACGACGTCAAAGAAGCCGGATCGCTGACCGGCCGTCGCATTGAGCCCAGCGCCGGGCGTTGGCCGCTGAGCGGCAGCTACGCAGCGTTTTACACAAGGCTCAGTTGTGCACAGATGGCGAGCTGCGACTGGCCTTCGCCTTGTTGAGGCAGCATTTCGGCGAGCCGTGAGCTTCGCATAGTCTCGACTTTCCGAGGAAGCCAGTTTTCCGTGGACTGTCACGCGACGACTTTGGACTCCCAAGCCAAGACAGCGCCTCCGTTTCGACGACGAAACGATGTTCGGTCGGTTGGGTGCCGTCGCCGTAGTAGGAAACGGCGAGACGACTCCCGCCGGGTGGGCTCACCTTTATGTTCCGGGGATTGCAACGCATCGGGCAGCCGGCGCGGCAAAGCCAGGCCCTTGGCTGTTGGCACGCGGCAGACTGTTCATAGCTGGCAACTGCGCATAACGCTGCCTATGGAAAGAGCTCCATAAGCAGCGGTTGCTGTCAATGACTGAGTCGATTCCAACTCACGCTATCGGCCGGCCTCGCGCCGTTCAAACCCGATGTCTATTGGCTCATCTGGAACATCAGCAGGACTCAGCTTGATGCGAACGTCGTGGACACGGAGCGACTGGATGGTGGCTTCAGCGCCGTGAAACAGGCCGAGCGCCAAAACTTGTGGATCCGCATAAACAAGGTCCGTCAACGAGACCGTTCCGTCGTCTGCCAGGACTTCAACCAGACTGCCGTCCACCCATACTTCCAGTTCAACTTCGTCGGCGCCGGAAAGGCGCTGTGCATCGTGCCTCTCGCACTGCCCCTTGAACCGGGGTACTTGGCAGCGACGGTCGATGAAGAAGCTGTTTCGTGCGGGATCGAATCCGGCTTGCACGGACTCTTGGCCGCTCTTGAACAGTTCCACCCCGATCGGCGCGACGAGGCCGGCACGTGGGACGCGCAGACGCACCATCAATTGCCTGTCCGTGATCCTTGCCTGAGCGAGTCCCGCGGCGACTTGCGAAGCCGTAGTTGCGCCGGCGCTGAACAGCGGCGCCTCATCGATCAGCGCAAGCATCTCTGCCGCCATGCGTTGGCGCAAGCGCAGGCCCTTCGGCGTGGCTGTCAGGCTGAGCTCGCGCACGGCGGATTGCTGACCGCGCCAAGGCGAAGTCGGCAGCTGGCGGGCGTACTCCCAGTTGCTGCACCAGCCCATCCAGAGCACGCGGCGGTCGGGCGTGTTGGCGAACATGATCGGCGCGTAGAAGTCGCGGCCGTGGTCGGCCCAGAGGGTCAACTGCGCGATGTCGGGGCCTTCACACCCATTCCAGTCGGCGACGAAACGTGTACCGTCGAAATCGCCGATGAAATACTGCACTCCGCTGCCGCCCCACAACGAGCCGTGGTTGACCGAGACGACCAGAACCCAGCGCTTGTGGCTGGCGTCGCCGTCCACCGCCAGCTCGAACAGCTCAGGCACTTCCCAGATGTTCTTGTCCGCCGAGCCGGCCGGGCCAAAGGTCGAGACGCGGGTCCAGTCGACCAAGTTATCCGACGTGTAGAACCACACCTGCTGCTGCAGCGCGACGACGACGAGCATCACCCAGCGCTGCGTAGGCGAGTGCCAGAACACCTTGGGATCGCGGAACTCGGTGGAGCCGATGTCCAGCACCGGGTTGCCGGCGTAGGGCGCGTAGCTGCGGCCGCGGTCGAGGCTGACCGCGAGGTGTTGCGCCTGGATCTTCGTCTCGGGATCGAAGCCGGTGAAGAAGGCGATCATGGCCGGCGTGTCGGCGCCCGCCGGCGCGAATCCTCCGCGGTTCTCATGGTCGACGACGACCGAGCCCGAGAAGGCCATCACGCGCTCGGTGGCGGGAATCGCGACCGGCAGTTCCTGCCAGCTCACCAGATCGGTACTGACCGCGTGGCCCCAGCTGATGTGGCCCCAGTCGTCGCCCTTCGGGTTGTACTGGTAGTAGAGATGGTACTCACCGTCGAAGTAGACGAGACCGTTCGGGTCGTTCATCCAGTTGCGGGCGGGCGAGTAGTGGTACTTCGGACGCCAGGCGTCCTGGGTGGCCGCGGGGATAAGGTGTTCAGGAGGTGTCGTCACGATGATGGGGCTCGATCAGGGAGCAGAAAGGCGCTGCCCTTGCGGGCCGAAATAGTGGAGCTTGTCTGGAGCCACGCGCAGCGTGCGCTGATGGCCGAAGGCGAGGCTGCGGTCTGTGGTGAGTGCAGTCAGCGGTGAGGCTGAGCCCTCGATGAGCAGGTGGACCAGCGATTCGGCGCCGAGTCGTTCGACCAACTGCACGCTGCCGGAACTGCCTTCGACCAGCGCGATGTCCTCCGGCCGGGCGCCGACGGTGCCGATGCCCGCCGCCGCGAGGGCGTGGACCGTCTGGCCGGTCAGTAGCGTCAGCTTTGGCGCGTGCGCTGCATCCACCGGCACCAGGTTCATCCGGTGAGTGCCCATGAAACCGGCGACGAAGACATTGGCGGGCGTGTCGAAGAGTTCGTCCGGCGTGCCGAATTGCTCCAGCCCTTGCCGGCTGAGCACGACGATACGGTCGGCCAGCGTCATGGCCTCCACCTGGTCGTGCGTCACATAGACCGTGGTCACGCCCTGGCGGCGGTGCAGTTCGGCGATCTCGGCGCGCATCTGGCCGCGCAGATTGGCGTCGAGGTTGGACAGCGGCTCATCGAACAGGTAGGCGGTCGGCTTGCGGACGATGGCGCGGCCGATGGCCACTCGCTGACGCTGCCCGCCGCTGAGCTGAGCGGGCTTGCGCTGCAGCAATTCGTCGAGCTGGAGCTGTCGCGCGGCGTCGAGGATCAGCGCGTGCCGTTCCGCTTTGGGCAGGCCGGCGATCTTCAGCCCGAAGCCGATGTTGTCGTAGACGCTCATGTTGGCGTAGAGCGCGTAGTTCTGGAACACCATGGCGACTCCGCGCTTGACCGGCGGCAGTTCGTTGACCCGCAGTTCGTCGAACATCAGATCGCCGCCGCTGACTGACTCCAGCCCCGCGATCATCCGCAGCAAGGTCGATTTGCCGCAGCCCGACGGGCCGACAAGCACGGTGAATTCACCGCGACGGATGTGCAGGTTCAGATCGCGGAAGACGTAGCGCTCGATGCGCTCGTCGTAACGCTTGTCAGCGTGCTTGAAAACAATGTTCGGCATGAGTTGGCATCTTCATTGACTACCGATAGACATTACGGGCGTGACGGACGGGCTTGCGGGCGATCATCCCTTGATGCCGGCGCCGACGACCGAGCGGATGAACTGCTTCTGAAACAGCAGGAAGAAGACCATCACCGGCAACGTAATCAGGCAGGCATAGGCCATCACCTCACCCCACTGTGTGCTGCGCCCGAAGAACTGCTGCAGGCCGACCATCACCGGTCTTGCGCCGGCGGTATGTACCGTCATGACGGGCCACAGGTACTGGTTCCACATGCCCAGGAACAGCACGATCGCGGCCGTCACGATCACCGGCTTGCAGACCGGCATCACCAGGCGCAGGTAGATCGTCAGCGCGCTCGCGCCGTCCATGCGGCCGGCTTCCACCAGTTCGTCGGGGACGTCCTTGAAGAATTGGTAGAACAGGAACACGCAGAAGGCATTGGCGAGGAACGGAATGATCTGCACGTGCAGCGTGTCCAGCCAGCCGATCGTCAGGCCGCTCGCATCTAACCAGGGCAGCTTGGAAACGATCAGCAGCATCGGGATCGCCAGCACCTCGAAGGGCACGATCAGCAGGCCGATGATCAGGGTCAGCACCAGGCCCTGGCCGCGCCACTTGAGCTTGGCCAGCGCAAAGGCCGCCGCACTGTTGATGAAGATGCCGGCGCCCACGCTCAGAAGCGCGATCAGTCCCGAGTTCAACAGGTAGGCACCGACGGCGCCCTTGTCGAACACCGCGCGATAGTTGTTCAGCGACCAGCGTGCGTCGGGCAGCAGCGCCGCCGGGTTGCCCAGGTCGGTGAACAGGGCTTCGCCAGGCTTGAAGCTGGCCGCGACCATGAAGAGCAGGGGGTAGGCGAAGACCATGCCGGCCAGCAGCATCAGCGCCAGATGCAGCAGCGATTTCGCCATCTCGCTGGCGCCCGAGGAGCGGACTTTCATCGTCCCAGCCTTTCCATCAGCTTTTTCTGTCCCAGCGACAGCAGCAGCACGAAGAGGAAGAAGAACAGCGTCATCGCCGAGCCATAGGCGATGTCCTGCTCGCGGAAACCCACACGCATCGAGTGGAAGATCAGCGTGCTGGTCGAGTCCATCGGGCCGCCACCGGTCAGCACGTCCACCTGGGTGAACAGGCCGAAGGCCATGATGGTCGTGGACAGGCCGACGAAGACCAGGGTGCGCTTCAGCCCCGGCAGCGTGATGTAGATGAATTTCTGCCAGAGACTGGCGCCCATCACGTCGGCGGCCTCGTACTGGTCGATCGAGATGCCCTGCAGGCCCGACAGGAAGATCAGCATCTGGAATCCGGCGCCCTGCCAGGCCGACATGATGGCGATGGAAAGCATCGCCAGATGCGGGTCGCCCAGCCAGTCCGGCTGCGGCGCATCGGGGCCGAGAATCGCGCGCAGCATCTGGTTCGCCAGGCCCGCCTCGGTGTGAAGGATCAGGCCCCAGATGGCAGCAACGACGACCATCGATGTCACCACCGGCGAGAAGAACACCGTGCGCAGCACCACGCGGCCCCGGAAGCTCTGGTTGACCCACAGCGCCATCGCGAGGGCGAGCACCGTCTGCAGCGGCACCACCATCAGCGCGAACAGGAAAGTGTTGACGATCGAGCGCAGGAACTGGGGATCGCGAGCGCCGATGAGGTAGTGGCGGCCCCCCAGCGAGATGTCGGTGAGGTACTGGTAGCCATCGAAACCGGCGGGTTCCGCGCGCTTCATCTGGCGCCATTGGCGCTGCGGCATCGCGCGCTCGGTCTCGTTGGCCGCTGGTGGCGCATCGACCAGCTTGAGCGCGAACATCCGCGTGTAGTTGTCCAGCCCCGTCCATTCGATCCGCTCGGTCTGCAGCAGCTTCACATTGGTGAAGCTGAACCCCACCGCGAGAACGAAGGGCAGCAGAACGAAGGCGGCGAACAACAGCAGGGCGGGACCTGCCAGAACGGCGACCTCGGACCAACGAGCGTGGCCAAAACGGGAGGGAGCGTTGTCAGAAGCCATAGTTGCGATTGCGCTTGAGGTCCTGCTGGATCGCCTCGACGGCCCGATCAAGCGCTTCGGCAGCGTCGCCGCCTTCGCGCACTTCCTTCAGCGCGCGCTCGAAGCTGCTGGAAAGCATTGGATAGGCCGGTGTTTCCGGTCGCAGCACCCCGTAGGCGCGGGCGTATTCGAACAGGTCGCGGCCAAAGGCGCCGGCACGGTAAAGCTGGGTTTGATTGGCGGCAGCCTCGCTGGTGGGCATCAGGCCGGTGGCCTGCGAGAACGAGGCAATCTCCGGCGTGGAGATCAGGAACTCGAGAAACAGGCGGGCGCCTTCCGGGTGCGGGCAGGAACTGGAGACCGCCCATTGCCAGGAACCCGCACCGATGCGCGGCTGCGTGCCCTGCTGGTCGAAGGCCGGTGGCGGCAGCGCGACCAGGTCGCTGCCGATGCGGGCCAGGTATTCCTTCGTGGACCAGGATCCGGTGTAGTGGAAAGCCGCGCGGCCACTGGGAAAGGATTGATCGTCGACCGGTTTGCGCGCGACCAGCCGTTCGGTAAACAGCGAGCGATAGAAGTCGACCACGCCCAGCGCGGCATCGCCGTTGAGCACGCCGTCCACCCGGGTGAAGCTTTTCCGGTCGATCAGGTCGGCACCGGCGCTCTGAAGCCAGGGCGAGAAGGCATAGCTGACCCATTCGCCGGTCCACTGAGCATTGAGATCCAGCGGATAGTTGAAGCCTTGCTTCTTGAGTTTGCGCAGGATGTCGCGGAACTCGGTGGCCGTGTAGGGCTTGTCCATCGTGGCCGGGCGAATGCCGTTCCTGCCCAGCACGCTCTTGCGGGCGAACAAGGCCAGCGCCGCGTCGAATTGGCCGACCGCGTAGAGCTTGCCCTTCAATGTCGAGCGGGCGCCTGGAATGAGCGCTTCGACGCCGGCGGGGCGCAGTGCGCCTTCCAGCGGCTGGATGTGTCCGGCCCAGGCGAAGTTCGGCACCGACGGTTGGTCGAGATCCAGCACGCAGGGCAGCTTCTTCGTCATCGCCGCAGCGATCACCGACTGCTGGTACGAACCCTGGGGAAGCGTCTCGACCACGACGCGGTAGCTTGACTGCTGGCGGTTGAACCGCGCCTCGGCGTCGGCGCTCGCACGCATATCGCTGTCGCCGGTCTCATGGCGCCACACCTGGATCTCGATCGGAGCGGCAAGGGTCGAGCCGGCGGCCAGTGCAGCCGCCAAAAGGAGGGGCGCTTTCATTTCGCTTTCCTGCCCGACGAGGGCGGCGCAACCGAGGCGCGCACCTGTACGTCGCACCGTTCGCGCAGGGCGCCGGCAGCGTCTTCATCACAGGCGACTTGCGCTGCACGGCGACCCATCTGCAGATAGGGCAGGCGCACGCTGGTCAACGGCGGGTCGGTGGCGTGGACCAGCATCGGATGGTCGTCGAAGCCGAGGACCGAGACTTCGCCCGGCACGGCGATCTGCCGCTTGTGCAGGCACTGGATGATGCGGGCGGCCATCTTGTCGTTGCCGGCCAGCATGGCGGTGGGGCGATGCTCGCGCAGAACCTCGCTGACCAGCGAGTCGATCGCGGCGAACTCATCTTCGGCCAACGCGCCTTGAGAGCCTTGCACAAACACGGGGTCAGGCAGTCCCGCGGCCTTGGCGGCCTTGAGGAAACCGCGGTGGCGCAGTTGGGTCGCTCGCATGTCGGGGAACAGCTCGAACACGACAACGCGCCGGTGCCCTTGGGCGTAGAGGTAGGCAAGCCCGTCCCGCGCGCCCTGCTCGTCGTCAGGCACGACCGAAGGCGCATCCGGGGGCATGCCGCTGCGCGGCAGGTAGCAGTTCAGGAGTACCACTCTCGTGCCTTCGGCGCGCTCCAGCAGGGCCGCGTCGAGAGGGCGGTGGAAGTGGGTTGCGAAGATCAGCGCGTCCACGCGATGCTCGATCAGACCGTCGATCAGGTCGGGCACGTCGGCGTCCACGCCGCCGCATTCCGCGATCAGCAGTCGCTTGCCCAATTCCTTGGCCGCGAGTTGCAGCCCTTTGATCAGTTCGAATGAATCCGGGCTCGTCGTGATCCGGTCGGACACCACGCCAATCAGGTTGGGCTTCACGCCCTTGAGGGCACGTGCCGCCACGGAGGGACGGAACTGCAGCTCGCGCATCGCCGCGACGATCTTGGCGGAGGTCTTCTGCGAGACGCAGTTCGGGTCGTTCAAGTAGCGCGAAACGGTGCGCACCGAAACGCCCGCCTGCTCGGCGACCTCATAGATGGTCGAAGCGTCGGTCATCGGGTCAGCTGTCTCTCGTTGTAGGTTCGAGGTAATTTGTCTATCGATGGTAGTTTCTGAATGGGGCAGCGTCCTGAGTGTTTTCCCTCGGTCGTGGATGAGGGTTCAGGCACCTGGGGGAAACACTAGGCGCAAGTTCAGTCTGGCGCTACTACCATCGATAGACATTTTGGCGCCAATCTCTTTTCGCAAGTGCTTGGCGCCTTGTCTTCCCAGTAAATGACTATCGATGGACATTATGCCGAGGGTCGAACATTCACAGGCAGGCACCGAGGATCGGCCGCTGGCCGGCCAGGTTCTCGCCCGTGAGCACCAAGTCGCGGCCGGGTGCGAGTCTCATGTCTATCGATGGATAGCCTCAGCGTGCGCCGGCGTTGTCCTTGCCACCGCTGCGTCGGCCCAGCCGCTGCCTGCTCCCGTGTTGGCGTTGAGCTTCGACAGGCTGGCCGAAGGCGTGCTCCCCGCTGGCGTGACGATCCGTACACAGTTCCGCTCGCCGGATGTCGTGCCTGGCGTGATCGGTAGCGCCTGGCGCACCGACGGCTTCTCCAGCTATGCCCTGGCCTCTTTGCCGCTCGATGCCCACGCCGGGTTCACCCTGGCGTTGTGGGTTGCGCTGGAGAGCTTCCCATCGGATCGCGAAGTGCCGACGAGTGAGCTGTCGCCTTCGTCGATCGCCCAGCAGGCCCAGGGCCGGGAGGGCTTCGACCTGCATATCGACACCTTCGGTCGCTGGGGCTTCCGCATTGCCACCTCTGCAGGCACGCTCGATATCGCTGCGCCGGAGCGTTTCGCGCTGCGTCGATGGGTGCAGGTGGTCGCGACGGCGAACCCGGTCTCGGGTGTGGTCAGCCTGTACCAGGACGGCGAACTGCTGGGTACTGCAACCGGCAAGCCAGGCATGAGCCTGCGCCTGGCTGAAGTGCCGATGAAACTCGCGACCCCTGCCGTCGAGGCACGCATCCTGGATTTCAAGGTCAACCGGCTCAACGGCGCCTATGACGAGGTGGCGATCTATCCCACGGCGCTGAGCGCGGCGCAACTGAAGCTGCTGCCCCACCCAGCCGCGGTGCCCGATGCCGAGCCTTCGCTCGTCGTGCCGGCGTCCCGCTTCGCCGGGGACACGCAGCGACCGCGAGTGCACGCGATGCCGCCTGCCAACTGGACCAACGAGCCGCACGGCCTGATCCGTGTTGGCGACGCCTGGCACCTGTTCTACCAGCGCACGCCCAACGGGCCCTTCAAGACGCAGATGCACTGGGGACACATGACCAGCCGTGACCTCGTGAGCTGGCGTCACGTGCCAGACGCGCTGTGGCCTGAGCTGCAGACGGCCGATGCGGGGTTTGACATGAAAGGCATCTGGTCCGGCCACGTGATCGAGGATGGTGGCAAGGCCTTTGCCTTCTATACCAGCGTCAACCATGGTGAGCGCCTGTCGGCCAGCAATCCGGGCATGTCGATGGCCGTCAGCGAGGATCCGGAGCTGCGCAACTGGCGCAAGCTCGGGCCGGTCCTCAACACCCAGGGCCTGAAGGACTTTCGTGATCCCTTTCTGTGGAAGGAGGGGGGCACCTGGCACATGATCATCGGCGCCGCCCTGGCGAGCGGTGGAGGTCTTCAGTACTACGTGCTCGATCGCGGCGAAGGCAGGGGGCCGCGCTGGAAACCGCAGCGCTTCAGCGATACGGCATGGCGGCTGCTGGACGTCGGTTCCGAGATCTGGGAGATGCCGGTCTTCGAACAGCTCAGCGAGAAGGTGTGGGTCTTGCTGGCCAATCCGATCGGCGGGGCGGTCTCCAAATATGGGGAGCCGGCGACTCGCGCCGTCTACTGGACCGGCACCTGGACCGGCGGCCTGTTCAAGCCCTTCGATCGACAGCCGAAGCCGCTGGATCTGCTGCCGGGTCATCTGGCCCCGACGGTCGGCCGCGCCGACGACGGACGACTGCGAGCGATCGGCATCGTCGACGAACGGCGCACGCCTTCCGGGCAGCTGCGCGCCGGCTGGGCTCACACCTTCAGCCTGCCGCGCTTGTGGACGCTGATGCCCGACGAGCGAACGCTCGGCCAGGCGCCCGCGCCGGAACTACGCGCTCTGCGGGGCGAGGTGCTGCGTCCTGACACTCGTCTGGCGCTGGGTGAGCAAGCATCCGTGTTGTCCATCGGTCTGCGGTCCTACGAACTGCAGATCGATCTGGAAGAGGGCGCCAGCGCGCCCCTTGCCATCGACGTGATGGCCTCCGAAGACGGCCAAGAACTCACCCGCCTGCGCTTCGATCCGGTGCAAGGCAGCGTGGCGATCGACAAATCCCATTCCAGCCTCTCCGGCGAGGACGAGGGGCCGAAGCAACTGCAGGGCCGCTACGACCGAGACGCGTTCGGCCCGATGCGCACGCTGCGCGTGTTCGTGGACGGCTCGGTCATCGACGTATTCGTCAACGACGCCGCCGCCTATGCGGTGCGCAGCTATCCGACCTTACCCGGTAGCACGCAAGTGCGCCTGTCGTCCACCCGGCCCGCGGAAGCCCGGGTGCAGATCTGGCCCCTGCGACTACCGCCTCGCTAGACCCCGAACCCGCCGACTTCAAGAACGTACCCCGGTACTGGGGACAAATAGGAGACAAACGATGAAATCCCGTCGAGCCGCCGCCGCGTGGCGCCTGCTGCCCGTTGCCCTGGCCGCCCAAGCTGCCTTTGCCCAGGCACCTTCCGAAACCGCTGCCAAGACCGACAGCGCCCAGCGGCTGGAGGAAGTGATCGTCACCGGCACCAGTGCCAGGCAGACGCTGAAGAAGGACGCCACAAACACGGTGAACACGCTGTCGGCCGAGGAGATCCGTCGGCTGGCGCCGATCAGCACGGCCGACCTCCTGCAGAACGTCCCCGGCATCTTTGCCGAAGGCAGCACGGCGGGTGAGGCCAGCAATAACATCACGGTGCGCGGCCTTCCGGTCACCGGCGGTTACCGCTACGCGCCACAGCTCATCGATGGCCTGCCTTGGTTCGAAGAGCCAGAAGTGCCGTTCATGAACAACGACGTCGCGGCGCGCGACGACCTCATGACCCGGCGCGTGGAAGTGGTCAAGGGCGGCACCGGGGGCATCCTTTATTCCAACGGCCTGGGCGCCACGGTGAACCACATCACCCGCACCGGCAGCCAGAAGTTCGAAGGGGGCTACAAGCTTGAAGTGGCGGACTACAACTTCATCCGCAACGACCTATTCGTCTCCGGACCGATCAGCAAGAACCTGACCTTTGCGATCGGGGGCTTCTACCGCACGTCCGACGGCCTGCGCGACACCGGCTACACCGCAGACAAGGGAGGCCAGGTACGCGGCAATCTCGTCTATCAGACCGACGACGGCCGCAGCGAAGTGCAACTTCACATGTTGAAGATCAACGACCGCACGGCCTTCTATCAAAACGTGCCGTTCCAGGTGCCAGCCATCAGCGCGCCGGGCACGCCGGCCGATCCGGTGAAGATCCGCATGGATCAGGTCTGGCCGATCGGCATCGACTTTGCGCACGGCACGGTAGCGTCTTCCTCGAATCGTCGCTTCACGATGCTGGGCGAGTACGGCCAGCGCCAGGTCGACATGGCCGATGGCATCCACCCGGACTTCGACATCTACACGCTCAAGGGCAGCCACGAGTTCGAATCCGGTTGGACGCTCGATGCCGGCTTGCGCCACACGACCGGCAGCAGCGGCTTCAACGGCATGTTCACCGGTAACGACACGACCACGGCCGCCCGTTTCAACAACGCGCGCTTCAATAACGACGTGCTGCGCTTCGGCAGCTTCTACCCGACGGCGACCGGCGTCGCAGCCTATGGCCTTAACGGTGGCGCGCGCATTGCCGACAGCGCCTATCTGAACTTCCTGAATCCCTTCATCGCCACGACACAAGCCCGCAGCACCTCGCTGGACCTGAAGGTCGGCAAGACGGTGCAGTGGCTCGGCGAGCACCAGCTGACCCTGGGCGCCTACGCCACCGACTACTCGAACAAGCAGAACTTCCAACAGTCGCTGCTTGTCTCGACGATGGAAGAGCACCCGCAGCTGGTCGAGCTTCGCGCCATCGATGCTTCAGGGAACCCGGTCGGGCCCTCGGTCACCTCCAACGGCGTGATGCGGCTTGGCTACAACGGCTATCTGGCCGACTCCAAGGTCAAGGGCGAAGCGCTTTACTTCCTCGATCACTGGGAGACGATGGACCGGCGCCTGAAGATCGATGCCGGCGTGCGCCACCAGACGCAGCGCGCCAACGTGATCTACAACGTTCGCGACCAGACGACCAACCTGACCCCGGCGGGCGTCGTCCCGGGAAGCACCGCCGACACGATCGCCGATGACGAGGCGCTTCTCCCTGGCGCCAATCAATACCTGAACTCCAAGCTGAGCGCGACGGGCTGGTCGCTGGGCGGCAACTATTCGCTCAGCCCGAAACTGGCGGTCTACGGCCTGGTCTCGCGTTCCTTCCGCCTGCCCAGCCTGGAGCAGTTGAACCAGCTTCAGTTCGATCCCAGCCAGCCCGGCAGCAAGGTCGAGCGGATCATGCAGTACGAGACCGGCGTCCGCTACTACGCCAACACGTGGGATACGCAGCTCGCGCTGTTCTACAACAAGTTCAGCCCGCGCGATCAGTACGTCGACTACCGCGACTTCACCTCGCCCAGCTGCGCCCCCGCAGGCACGACCGTGGACATCAACAGCTGCCCGCTGGTGCGCGAGTTCTATCGTCGCGGCATCGAGAACGTGGGCCTGGAGCTCGAAGCCTCCTGGCGTCCCCCTGAGGTCAAGGGCCTGGAGCTGCGCTTCAACGGTGTGGTGCAGGACCCGAAGGTCGTGGACGCCAACTACCGCACTGTCAAGGAACTGCGGGTCAACGACGTGGTCACCGGCTACACCTTCGAGCAGATCGGCGAGGACGGTCGCCGGCCGCGCCGACTGGCCAACATCATGGTGAACGTGCAAGCGACGTGGGACCTGAAACCGTATACGGGTCTGCCTCTGAAGCCCTATGCGAAGTACACCTACTTCGGCAGCCGCTACTCGGAATCGCAGGACGTCAACGTGACGCTCTATCCCGCGTACTACCACCTGGACGGTGGCTTCATCTGGGACTTCAGCTCGAAGAGCTCGTTCCAGTTCCATGTCTCGAACATCACCAACCGCCTCTCGTTCACCGAGGGTGATCCGGTCTTCGCCGACCTGAAAGGCCCCAACGGCGCGACGAACCGCGGCGTGAGCCGTCCGCTGTTCGGCCGCACCTTGCGCGCCATGTACACCTACTTCTTCTGAGCAGGAGAACGATGATGAAAAAACTGCTTTGCATGCTGAGCCTGCCGATGTTTGTCCTGCTCTCCGCCTGTGGCGGGGGCAACGGCGGCAGTGCCGACGCGCTACCCCAGCCGCACTCGCCGGTCATCGCCGACCCGGGCGCCCTGAGCGTGCCGGAACTCACCACCGCGGTCACGAAGCTCACCGTCTCCAGCCCGGACAACAACAGCGTCAAGCTGTCGCTCGCCGGCCCGGATGCCGGGGTGTTTGCGATCAACGGCGACGGCTCGCTTCGCTTCGCCATTCCGCCAGACTTCCAGGCGCCGTCCGATGCGGACAAGGACAACGTCTACCAGGTCACCGTCGTCGCCGACGACACGTACTCGACGCCGACCCAGCTGGCCTTGTCGATCAAGGTCACCGCCTGCCCGACCTGCCATGTGGCCAACACTTCGGCCCACGTCACGACGGACGATACGACCTTCGTCACCGAGAACGTGATCACGAGCTTCGAATACCCGGCCCAGATGCAGCAGGACACGGCCAAGTACACCTTGACCGGTGCCTTTGCCACGACGACCAACTGGAACAACCTCGAGTACTCGAACCCCACGCTTGCACCCATCGCTGCCCGCATCGGCGATGCCTCGGTCACGACCTGCGAGATCGGCGGCGGCGGCTGCGATGCGCCGACGGGCAGCATCACGATCAACAACATCGTCATCACGAAGGACTCGATCACCTTCCTGATGTCTGGCGGCAATGGTGGACCCGACGTGGGCGCCCAGGTGCTCTACATGCCCCCCGGCTCCAGCACGCCGCAGGTGCTGGGAACCTACAACCCCAACAGCTGCGGTGACCCGGTGTTGAAGGGCGACCAGCACTACGTCAACTTCGACACCAGCGGCCTGATCGGCGCAACGGTGCAGCTGAAGGTCTTCGACAACTCGTCCTCCGGTTGCGGCTTCGTCGCCTTCGATCATTTCTACCAGACGGACAAGCCGCGTGGCATCAACGCTGGCGTGCTGACCAAGCCGCTGACGCCGGTGAAGGTCACGGTCGAAGGCGACGTCACGTTCCAGAAGACGATTCCGTTCGCCAGCTTCGAGAATCCGGTGGATATGGTGGCCAAGCGCGGCTGGATCGGCACTGGCGTGTTCGCCAATCCGACGGCCACGAGCTGGCAGGGCACGACGGGCATCGATCCCAACGCAGCGCGGGTTGGAGACAAGGCCATCAGCACCTGCGAGATCAGCGGACCGGGCACGCCCTGCGACTCGCCCACGGGCACCTTGACCTCACCTGCGTTCAAGGTGACAGACGCCTACCTCAACTTCCTGATGCACGGCGGTGGCGCCGGCAAGAACGTCGGCATGCGGGTGATGGACACGCTGGGCAATGTGCTGCTGAGCTACAGCCCCAACAGCTGCGGCCCGTCCTTCATCCAGAACGACGATGACTGGACGCACATCGACATCTCGGCCCTGAGCAACGCCTTCATCAAGGTCCAGCTCTTCGATGAAGAGGCCACCGGCTGCGGCTTCGTCAGCACCGATCAGTGGTACCAGTCGTCCACTGCCTGGAACCCGTCAGGCAAGGGGCAGGATGGCGGCACCGTCGTGCTGACGCCGGCGGCGATGGCCAAGCTCGGCTTCAATGTGACGGTCACTGCCGATGCCTTCACCCAGGTCATCGGCGACTTCGACGACGCGATCGCCACGGCCCAGGTCTGGACGGCCGCCGGCGACTTCGCCAACCCGGCCAGCGCCGATGCCTGGAAGGGCGTGTCGGGCGGTGCGCGGGTCGGTGGACAAGCTGTCAGCACCTGCGAGATGAACGGCAACAACAAGGGCTGCGATGCCTCTACCGGCACCTTGACCTCGCCCTTGTTCACCGTCGATGCGGCGCGACCCTACCTGAACTTCCTGATGTCGGGCGGCAACGCCAACGGCACCGTCGGCCTGAAGGTGCTGGACTCGAACGGTGCGGTTCTCGCGACCTACACACCCAACTCCTGCGGCCAATCCTCGATCAAGGACGACGGCAACTGGGTGACGGTCGACCTGTCCGCCCAAGCCGGCAAGCAGGCTCGAGTGCAGATCTTTGACAACGAGTCCGGCGGCTGCGGATTCGTCAGCTTCGACCACGTCTACATGGGCGCTGTGCGCAAGCAGTGAGTTCGCAGATGGGGCAGGCCGGATGCCGTATGTCGGACAAGCACTGGCCGTCGGCGGCGAGCGACTGGGTGATGCCTTGCACCGGGCGATCTCCGCCGCGGGCGCTGCGGCGACCCTGGGCCAGGGCTGAGCCCGTGGGCCTCAGGCCACGCCGCCGCCTCGATTCCGCCCGAACTCCTGCATCAACAGCTGTTCCATTCGCTCCAGCAGTGGCGAGCGGTGCCCGAGATATCGCGTCATCCAGGCGATCTGGGGGCGCATCTCGGGCAGGGTGATGGGCAGCGGGCACAGTCCGATGCGAGCCAGCGCGTCCAGCGCCCAACTGCTGCTGAGGCTGAGCATGTTGCTGCCGACAAGCATGCGCATCGTGTTGGGATTGGTGGCCGTGGCTTCCACACTCAGAACCTGCCCGAGGATGCACCGTGAATCGGCCCGGGGCGATTCAATGCTGGGGCGCTGGACGTAGCAACCAATGCTGTTCCTACCCAGTAAGCTAAATCGGGTCGAGCGGCGGACTGAAGCACTTTCTGAAGGCTTCGGCTCAGCAGCGTGCATGCGGGCTCGGGCCGGTGCATCGCGGAATGCTGTTGCGACGCTACACCGTTGACCGCCGTGTTTCCGCTGGCGTCTCGCCGAATGCGAGGCGATATGCAGTGCTGAAACTCGATTGGTGTTCGTAGCCGCATGCAAACGCGACTTCGATTAATGGCGTCTCCGTCAACTGAAGCATGTGGCGGGCCCGCGTCATGCGGGTCGCCAGCATGTGCTCGCGCATAGAAATGCCGTAGGTATTCTGGAAGGCGGTGCGAAGCCGGCTGCTTGACACGCGCAAGCGTTCGGCAACGTCTAGAACGTTCGGCGAGCGCTCGGGATGGGAGAGCGCTTCGTGGGCCAGGGCCGCGATCATGGCGTCGTCGCGGGGCGTGGCGGCGTGGGGATCGTCAAGCGTCAACTGGCTCGTTGGGTTAGCCATCAGATAGCAGAGCAGTTCTGCACTCTTGGCGCGGAGGAACAGCTTGCGGCGTGCGCCGGTAAAGGTGGTGGTGCAGATCGCCTGGGCGGCCAGTATGGCCGCCGGATTTGCCAGGGCGGTCACGACTTTGCAGGGCTGCCGTTTCGAGTGAGTCGCACCCGTTTGCAGCCACTCGTTCGCTTCGTCGACGTCGAGTCCGAACTGGCGCATCGCCTCTTCGTTCTCGAAGAAGATCGAGACGCCGCGCGTGCGCACGCCGGGAAGCGTGGCCGAGCAAAGCATCGACTCGACGCTGGTCGAGAGCCCCACGGCCTGGCCTTCGAGGAAGGTGTACCGGTGTTGAGGCGACTCCGGCAGTCCGAACACGGCTCCGCCGCGGAGGTAGATCGAGAAACATCGGAGCTGGCGCTCTTGCGACCAGCGCGGCTTCGGGTCATCGGAGATGTGATCGCCGAAGGTCAGCCAGACGCCAGGCGCGACCTTCAGGACCTCCCATTCGCCCTCGAAGCCCGGACGCTGGAAGCTCATATGAATCGAATCGCTGGTGGCCTGCACGTCGGCGTCTTCCGGGCACTCCTTCCATGTCCTGTTGATCGCTGCGTCCAGTGCCGAAGTCAGCCGCGGCGCGAACCGGGGTGGGGTCTGCAGGATGTCGGCGAGGTTCGAGGACACGCGCAGGTATCGAGTACGGCGTTGGGCGGGTATGGCAGGCTGCATGGTGAACTCCGTGCAGCCATTATGTCGAGGCGCGCCACAATAGTCAGCGGATTTGTCCGCATGCGCGCGCGGCAGTCCGTCTGGCGATGTGCGGGACCAAGTGTTCATCGTGAACCCGCGCCGGCACTCAGAAATCGACCCGCAGACTAACGCTGATGGTGCGCGGCGGCGTCACGCCGACAGCCGCCGGCGACAGCGCGCCGGTGCTCATGTCGGGCAGTACCTGGGTGCCGTTGTAGTTGATCGGCACGCGCTTGTTCAGCGCGTTCTTCAGGAAGAGACTGAGCGTGAAGTTGTCGAAGGTATAGCTGCCGCGCAGGTCCAGCAGGCTGTAGGAAGGTAGCTCGGGCGCCTTCACCCCGGGCGCAAAAGGTGCGGCCGCTTGGCTGCTGAACGCGACCTGCCGCTTGCCTGAGAAGCGGACACTGCCGCCGACGGACATCTGACCCGGGCCCAGTGCCAAAATATAGTCGGCCGAGAATGAGGCCGTCGTCTTCGGCGCGAAGGGAATAGCGTCGCCATTCTTGCCGTTGACGGCGGCGATGTCCTCGTCGAGTTTGGCTTCCATCGCGGTTAGGTTTCCGGACAGGCGAAGACCCCGCGCCGGCCGCCAACCTGCCTCGAGTTCCAGGCCGCGTGAATGGGCCTTGCCGCCGTTCGTGTAGTAGCTCGATCCAGTGGCGTCGAGCGCCGTGACCTGGATGTTTTTCCAGTCGACGTCGAACAGCGCGGCCGTCAAATCGGCCTTGGCAGCCGGAAACACGCCCTTGTAGCCGATCTCGTAGTTGACGATTGAGTCCGACGCGAAGGGCGGGTTCGGCGCGCCCGCCAGCGAAGGAACATTGGCCCCGCCCGGCCGGTAGCCCGATGCCGCACGGAAATAGACCATATGGTCCGGGTCGATCGTCCAGCGTGGCGAGACCATCCAGGTCGACTTGTTCTCCGTCGACGCGGCGGTTTCCGTCGGCAGCGGTGCGATGCTCTGGCTGAAGTAGTTGTAGGTGCCGTAGGCAATGGCGTAGTCCTGCTTCAACTTTGCGTAGCGCACGCCCGCCTGAATGTCGAAATGCTGACTTAGGTGCCAGGTCGCGTTCGCATAGCCGGCGTACTCACGCAACTTCGCCTGCAGCGCGCTCGCAAGATACGGTGTGACAACGGGCCCGCTCGTTGCCAAGAGGCTGGTCGCCGCATCGGTGGCCTCTTCCTGGACGAAGACGCCAGCGAGCCAGTCGAGCTTGCCACCCGTCGGTGACGTGAGGCGCAGTTCCTGAACCTTCTTTGTGGTCTCCGCCTGGATGCGATAGGTCGCGAAATCAGGATCCAGCGGCGCGATCGTGAGCCCTTGTGCCGCATAGGCACCTACCGTGTAGGCGTCCAGAAACTGAAGGTAAGGCGTGTAGTCCGACAGCACGTTGTTCTTCATGCGCTGGTAGCTGGTGACCGACAACAGGTGGGCGAACCCCAGGTCTCCGTTCAGTGTCAGGGCCGCGCGGTCGTAGGTGTTCTTAATCGGCTGCGCCACGCGGTGCTGACCCCCGTAGTCGCCGAAGCGGGGCTGGAGCGTCTGCGGGTCATAGCCCGGGACCTCAGTGTCGGGCGACTTGAGCGTCTGCGTGTCCAGCACCAGCTTGGCATCGAAGCGCTTGTCGGACTTGAACAGCGTCGTCAGGCGCGCGCCGGTGTTCATCACGCTGTTGACGTCCTTGACGTTGCGCAGGGTGTCGTCCACATAGCCCGGTTCCTTGCGGTTGTAGACAGTCAGCCGCGTGGCGAGCACATCCCGCAAGAGCGGCACGTTCACCGCGGCGCGCATTGTGTGCCCAGCGCCTCCGTCGGCGGCGCGGCTGTAGCCCAGCTCGGCCCGCCCTTCCAGGTCTTTGAGGTTCGGAGCCACTGTCACGTACTTGATCAATCCGCCCAGCGCGCTGGCGCCGTACAGCGAGCCCTGCGGGCCCTTCAGGACTTCGATGCGGTCCAGATCCAAGGGGTCGATGTCGGCTGTGAAGGCCGAGCCGCCGACGACGCTGGAACTCAGGCTTACCGGCTGGTCGTCAAGGTAGGTCGCAACCGAGGTGCTGATCTGCAAGGTACCCGTCGTGATGCCTCTCAGCGACAGGCGCTTGAAGCCTGGCCCGTCGCCGTCCACCTGCAAGCCGGGCACAAAGCCCACCATGTCGCTGACGGAAGCGATGTCCAGTTGTTCGAGCCGACTGCCGCCCAGCACATTGATCGTGCCGGCAACGTCCTTGGCCAATTCGCGGCGGCGATTGGCGGTCACGAACACGGCGTCCAGCGTTTCGGTCGTCTTCGGCTCGCTGCCGGGAGGCGCCGCGGCGGTGGCCGGGTCTGATGCGGAATCAGCCTGGGCCCACGCATTTGCGGTGAGGCAGATCAGTGCGGCGAGCGCCAAGGGCGCTACGGTGAACGATCGGCGATCCGGTAGAGGGTGGCGCATGTCCGCTCCAGTTGTGATTTTTCTGAACAGCCACAGGATGATGCTCCGGACTGCCTTTGGTTTTTGTTGAGTTCTTCGCGGCATTTGGTCGACTGCAAATCGAACGCCCGCTCTAGGGAAAGTCCCGTGTGGCAGACCAGCGGCGCGAAGCCGGTGCATCACACGCCGAAGTTCGCCCTAAGAGAAGCAGGTCGTCCTCGAAAGTGCATGCCGGGGCCGCGCACTAAGGTGCCCGTTCAAACACCAGGATCGCGAACGGCATCCCATTCAAATGACCCAACTCATACTCGAGAACGCCAGGATCTTCGACGGTTTCGCAGAAGACTGTCCCGAAGGCATGTCCGTTCTGATCGAGGGCGACACGATCCGCGAGGTGTCGGACCGACCGATCAAGGCAGCCGACGCTCGGCGGATCGACGTGGCGGGCAAGACACTCATGCCCGGTCTGATCGACGTCCACATCCACGCCTACTACTCCGACCTCAATGCGCAGGTCGTGGGCCGGCGCGACGCTCCCTACCGGACCGCGCATGCCGCGCGCATGCTCGGCCATGCCCTGGATTGCGGCTTCACTTCCGTGCGCGATATCGGCGGCGGCGATTTCTCGCTGGCCTCCGCCATCGCCGATGGCCTGATCCGTGCGCCGCGTTTTTTCTACGCCGGAAAGGTTCTGTCGATGACGGGCGGGCATGTCGACTATCGCCTGCCCACCGAGCGCCACCACTATCACGGCTACTGCTCCTGCGCCGGGATTAACTTCGCCGGTGTCGTGGTGGACGGCGTCGACGAATGCCTCAAGGCCGCCCGAGAAGAGCTTCGGCAGGGCGCACATTGCCTGAAGATCGTCGCTTCGGGCGGGGTGATGTCACCGAGCGATCCGATGTGGATGAACCAGTTTCGGGAGGACGAAATCCGCACCATCGTCAATGAGTGCCTGGAGCGTAGGACCTATGTTTCGGCCCACTGCCATCCGGTCAGTGCGATCCGCCGTTGCGTGGACTACGGCGTTCGTTGCATTGAGCACGCGACGATGATTGATGCGGAGACGGCTGCGTACGTCGCCGCTCGAGGCGCCTACGTGGTACCGACAATGTCGGTGATCTTCGCGCTGATGGAGGTCGGAGCGCAGATGGGCACGCCCGCCGAGAGCCTCGCGAAGCTGAGGCAGGCCCACGAGGTCGCCATCTCCGGGCTGGATCACATGCGAAGCGCCGGCGTCAAGCTGGGCTACGGCACGGATTTGCTGGGTGCGACCTATGTCCAGCAGTGTCGGGAGTTCGAGCTACGCAGCCAGGTGTTCACGCCGCTGGAGCAACTGCGCCAAGTGACGTCCATCGGAGCGGAGATCCTCATGCAGGAGGATAGGCTGGGATGCATCAAGCCCGAGGCGTTCGCAGACCTGATCGTGGTCGGCGGTGATCCGCTCAAGGACATCGGTCTGCTCGCGGCATCCGGTCGTAGGCTCGACCTGATCATGCGGGCGGGGGAGATCGTGAAGAACCGCCTCTCGTGAGACACGTCCCGCCGGCACGTCCGGCGAGTCACGTGCAAGTCGGCGGGAACCTCAGGTCGGTCGAGGAACAAAGAAGTTGATGCTGCGCATCAGCAGCGCGGCGAACACGGTGATGTGATCCTCGCCGTCGAAGCTGACAAAGTTCACTTCAGCCAAGCCGGCCTCGCGCACCGCCGCGGCAAGTTCCCTCCCGCCGTCGACCACGCGGACGCCTGCGATCAGGTCGCGGTATTGCTCGAGCGTCATCTGGTAGCCCGGCGGCGCCTGTTCGGGAACATCCTGTTCGGTGCCTCCTACGGCGATGAGAACGCGCGGGCGCCGCACGATCGAGTGGACCTTGTCGGGGAATGCCGGTAGGGACGCCAGGATCGAGAAGCCGTTCCACCAGAGTGCCGGGCTACCGATGAGGAATGCCGCGAAGCTCTCCGGCCGCGTCAGCAGAGCGTGGCTGGCGAAGAGGCCGGCGAGCGAGTGACCCAGCAGCGCGTGGTTGGTCGTCGAAGCTCGGGGATAGCGCCGGGCGATCTCGGGCTTCAGCGTGTCGGTAAGGAAGGTCAGGAATGCATCCGCACCGCCGGACTTCTCGCCGATCAGGCCCGGCATGTGGTCAAACCTGGCCCGGCCGGCATCGTCGAGCGGTGTCGTGAGGTCGTTGGTCCGCAGCTTGGTGAAGGCCATCAAGTCGTCGGTGCCGTAGCCGATGCCGACTACCATCGCTGTCGGCTTCATGCCGCCGAGACCGTAGAGCCGTACGATTTCCGCGGCGGTGGAGAAGATGAGATCGGCGTCCGTCACGAACAGGACGGGAATGTCGTCGCCGGCTTGCGTGGGATTGGCCCAGACGCTGATCTGGAGAGTGCCCTCGCGGCTTGGATGGGGCATCTCGAAAACGTCAATAGATGCTTGACTCATGCCGATGTGTCCTTTCGCGTGGATGATGAACGCTCTGCTTTAGAGATCACGTCGTGACTCCTCAAGTGTTTGGCTGGATATGGGTGGGTGAGCCCGTCGCGATGCTCCGTTTTTCGAATCGCATGCCTATCAATCGGATCGATGCGGCGGGTCGATGAAATCTACTTTGCTCGGTAGCCGGCGCTTTAGGGGGAATGCGCTGCTGCGTTCGGTTGGAACGTGTTGGGAGGCTCGTGCCGCTTTGTCAGCCTGCAACGGGTCGAAGTCACCTGTTGCCACGGAGCACTTTTTTTGGATGGCTGGACCGTGTTGGCCGGCCGCATGGCAATCGTCATCGGGCCGACGCCTTCGGTCACCGGGTCGATCGAGCCGGCGAGCGGCCGCACGGTGTCGAAGTCGACGTCCCCGCACAGCTTGCCGGTGCCCGCGTCGCGGGTGATCTCGACGTCAATGACGACGGCACCGGGCTTGACCATCGCGACCGTAACGAAGCGCGGCCGGCCGATCGCGGCGACCAATACGTGGGCCTCGCGGGTGATCGCGGGCCGCTGCGGCAAGTCGTCACCGTGGCGTCGCCCTGTAGCAGCATCGCCATCGGCTTGCCGACGATGATCGAACGGCCCAGCACCACTGCCCGCTCACCGCGCAGCGCAACGCCGGCTTCGGCCAGCATGCGCATCACGCCCGCCGGCGTGCACGGGGGCGCAGGCCCGGCAGGCCGCCCATCAGAGCGCGCTGGCTTTCGATGCCGACACTGTCCACATCCTTGGCGGGCGCCACCGTGGCCAGCACGCGGTGAGTGTCGACGTGCTTAGGCATGGGAAGCTGGACCAGAATGCCGTGCACCTCTGGGTCGGCATTGAAGCGCGCCACTGTGGCCAGCACCTTGGCCTCGCTGGCGCCGGCCGGCAGCCGCTCGGCGAAGGAGGCGATGCCAGCCTCGTCGCAGGCGCGGATCTTGTTGCGCACGTAGCGGGCGGAGGCTGCGTCGTCGCCGACCCGCATCAGGGCCAGGCCAGGCGCCGCCCGCGCAGCGCGGCCGCCGCGGCCACGCCGTCGATCAGGCGGCCATCTCAGGCACCATGACGGAACACCACGGTGCGTTGGCCGTTCAACAGCACGCGACGCTCAGCGTGCCATTGCACAGCTCGTGCCAGCACGATGTTCTCGACGTCCTTGCCGACGCGCACGAAGGTGTCGGCATCCATCGCATGGTCCACGCGGATCGTCTCCTGCTCGATGATCGGGCCCTCGTCCAGATCCGCCGTCACGTAGTGGCCGGTGGCGCCTACCACCTTGACGCCGCGGCCGTGCGCCTGATGGTAGGGCTTGGCGCCTTTGAAGCTGGGTAGGAATGAATGGTGAATGTTGATGCAGCTTCCTTCCAGCCGGCGGCATAGATCGTCGCTGAGCACCTGCATGTAGCGGGCCAGCACAAGCAGTTCTGCGCCCGAGGTCTCGAAGCGATCGAGCAGCAGCGCCTCCTGTGCCTGCTTGTCGCCTTGATGCATCGGCAGGTGGTAGTAGGGCAGGCCGTACCACTCGACCAGGCGGCGCATATCCTCATGGTTGGACAGCACGCCGACGACGTCGACCGGCAGCTCGTCGCTGTGCCAGCGATGCAGCAGATGGTTCAGACAGTGCCCGTGCCTGGACACGGCCAGCATCACCTTGGGCCGGTGATCCGCGTCGTACAGGTTCACCTCCATGCCGAATCGGTGGATGACAGGCGCCAGCGCGAGGCGGAAGTCGTCCGCCGTCTTGAAATGTGTGCCGCCGACGCGGAATACCGTGCGCATAAAGAACAGGCCGGTCTCGTCGTCGCCGAAGTGCGAGGACTCGACGATGAAGGCGTCGTTGGTGGCCAGCGCGGACGAGACGGCGGCGACGATGCCTACCGCGTCGCGGCACTTGATCGTGAGGATGAAGGACTGCGCAGAAGTAGTCATGAGCGGATGGCGTTGGTGGCGTAGGCCAGCCAGTGGGCGAGGTAGTGGTCGTTGGCGCGATCGGCGAGCAGCCACAGCCGGTCGGGCGCGTGGCGCAGCGCGACGACAGCGATATCAGCCAGTCGCGCGCGCGTACCTTGGCCGGGCTCGGCGAGCTGCACGCTGGCGTCGAGCAGGCGCGGCAGCAGCGCATCCAACGCGGGGCCGCGCAGCTCGAACAGGATGAGGCCAGCGGACAGGTCCGTCGCATGGGCGCTGCCCCCCGGCAGCAGCGCCTGCAGAAGCGCGTCGGCCGCCTCATCGCGTGTGCCAATGTGCAGCCATTCGCCCGGGCTGCGCCAGACCAGCAGCGGATCTTTGCCAGTGAAGCTACTAGGGCCGGGCAGGGGGCTGGCGGCGGCAGCCAGCGCGGCATCGCTACCAGGCAGGCAGCGCAGGGTAACAACGCGCAGCGGCTCGACGATGCAGACCTCAGCCGGCAGCAGGCTGGCCAGCGTGCCGAGCTGCACGCGCGGCAGCGGCCGCAGGAAGTCGATGGGGTCAGCCGTTGCCATGGAGACGTTCTCCCTGAAGGTCGAAAAAGGTGGGCTTAACAATCTCGCATTCAATCGGCTTGCCCAGGTGGTATACGGTGACGCGTTCGGACAGACGTCTGGCGCCGCCCTGCAGCATTGCCAGCGCGACCGGATGGCCCAGCGCCGGGCTGTGACAGCTCGAGGTGATGAAGCCCAAGATCGGCGCCGGCGGCGCATGGGGCGCGATGTGGGCGCCGACCGGGGGTAGGGTTTTGCGGTCCAACGGCAGCAGGCCAATCAGTTGCATCCGGTGTGCGTCCTTCGCTGCCGGCTGCGAGAGTGAACGGCGGCCGACGAAGTTCGCCGTCTTCTTCGCCACGGCGCGATCCATGCCGACATCGCCGGGCAAGGTCGTGCCATCGGTGTCGACACCAACGTGGATAAAGCCCTTCTCGGTGCGCATGACCATCAGCGCCTCGATGCCGTAGGGCTGCGCATCGAAGGCGCGGCCTGTATTGCCGAGATGATCGAGCAGCGCTTGTGTGTGCAGCGCCGGCACATAGATCTCGTAGCCCAGCTCGCCGCTGAAGCTGGCTCGCAGCACGCGCATATGCACACCACCGAAGCGAACTTCGCGCATGGTCATGTGCGGCATGTTCTGCGGCGCCAGCGACTCGTCGAAGCCGGCCGCCCGCAGCAGCGCCCAAGCCTTGGGCCCGCTGACGGTGGCATTGCCCCAGGCCGAGGTGACCGGTGTGATCAGCACGCGCTGTGTGGTGAACTCGCACTGCAGCCATTCCTCGAACATCAGCGCCACGCGCTCGCTGCCGCCCGACGTGGTGTTGACGAAGAAGTGGTCGGGGCCGAGGCGGGTGACGATGCCGTCATCGCTGATGACACCCGTCTCGGTGACGATCAGGCCGTAGCGGGCAGCCCTGATCGCCATCGTCGACATCGTGCCGACGTACATCAGGTCGAGAAATGCCGCCGCATCGGGGCCGCTGATTTCCAGCTTGCCCAGCGGCGATCCATCGAACAGGCCGACTGCCGCGCGGGTGTGCCGCGCCTCGCGCTGCGCGGCGGCCTCGACGCTCTCGCCCGGCTGCGGATAGGCCGCGGGCCGGGACCAGCCGCCATATTCCTCGAAAGCCGCGCCGCGTGCTGCGTGCCAGGCTTCGCCGGGCATGTGCTTGAGCACCTTGTTGCGCGGGCCGTTGCGGCCGGCCGCCACCGCGTTCAAGGTGATTGGCTTGAACGGCGGGCGGAACTTGGTCGTGCCGACCTCCGCGGGCCGGCGCTGTACGGCTTGGCCCATCAGCACCAGTGCGTTGATATTGCTGGTCTTGCCCTGGTCGGTGGCCATGCCCATCGTTGTGTAGCGCTTCAGGAGCTCGACCGAGCGATAGTTCTCGCGCGCGGCCAGCGCCACGTCTGCGGCGCTGACATCGTTCTGCAGGTCGACGAAGGTCTTGCCCGGCCTGCGGCCGAGCGCGGCCAGCGCGGGGTCGGACGGCGAGTTCTTCGCCGGCACAAAGCCGACGCCGCCGACGGGCGCGGCGACCCGTTCCTCGCCACGGCCGCAGGCCCGGGCGTGTTCCAACGCCCGATCCAACTCGAATACGCCGGCGCTGGCGCCGACGACGGCGATGCCGGCCAGCGCTCGGTCGGGCACGAACATTGAGGCGTCGTCGACCCAGCGCAGCTTGCCGCCGGCCATCGAGTACAGGTTGACGCACGGGGTCCAGCCGCCGGCGCTGGCGATGCAGTCAGCGCTGATTCGTGTCAGGCGGCTCGCGCGTCCGCCAGCATTGCCGGCCACCGTGATGCCCTTGATCGCGCTGCTGCCCGCCACCGCGACGATGCTGCTGTTGCGCAGAACCGGCACGCCGTCCGGCGCCACCGCGCGACTTTCCAGCCGGTGATCGACGATGGCCGCCACGGCGATGTCGCGCGCTACCAAGGCACGCGCCACCGCATAGCCGCTGTCGCAGGCGGCGGCGATGACGATACGCCGGCCGCAGGCCACGTCGTACAGCGCGGCGTAGCGCTCGACGGCGTTGGCCAGCATCACGCCGGGGCGGTCGTTGTCGGGAAACAGCATCGGCCGCTCGAAGGCGCCGGTGGCGATCACGGTGCGCTCGGCGCGGATCTTGTAGAGCCGCTCGCGGATGCCGTCCTGCCCGACCGTCTGCGACGCCGTAGCGAAGCCATGGTCGTACAGGCCCAGGCCAGTGCAGTGTGTCAGCACCTCGACACCGGCCTCGACCAGCGACTGCCGCAGTGCCGCCAGCAGCACCGTCTGGTCCGGCTGCGTGGCGAGCCACCCGCCGGTGTTCGTCGCGCCTTCCAGCAGCAGCACCTGGCGGCCTTGCGTCGCCGCCGCGATGGCCGCCTGCATGCCGGCCGCGCCGCCGCCGATCACGAGCAGCTCGACCTGGCGCGACACCTCGTCGTAGCGATCGGGGTCAGGCGTTGCTGCCGCCGCGCCGAGGCCAGCCATGCGGCGGATCGCCGGCTCGAACAGATGCCAGTGCGGCCAGATGAATGTCTTGTAGTAGAAGCCGGCCGGCAGCAACGAGGCGAACTTGCTGTTCACCGCGCCGAGGTCGAACTTCAGGCTCGGCCAGGCATTGCCGGTGCGGGCCTGTAGGCCCTGCACGGCGGCGATGTCGGTGGCACGTGTGTTCGGCGTCAGGCTGGCGCCGTGGCCGATATCGAGCAGGCCGGTCGGCTCCTCGATGCCGCAGCTGAAGATGCCGCGCGGCCGGTGCAGCTTGTAGCTGCGGCCCATGTGCACGGTGCCGCCGGCCAGCAGCGCCGAGGCGACGGTGTCGCCTTTGAAGCCAGCCACCGACTGTCCGTTGAATTGGAGCGTCAGCGGTTGCCGGCGGTCGATCCAGGCGCCCGTCGAAGCGGGCAGGCGGTAGCCGCTCATGGCATCACTACTTCGGCAGTTTCAGCCTTCTGCGGGCGGGCCTCGGTGATGCCATAGACCTCGTGGACCTCGTGTGTCACCGTGTCGCGCAGCAGGTTGAACCACATACCGCATCCATAGGTATGGCGCCAACGCTCGGCATGCTCGCCCTTCGGATTCCTGCGGAAGAACAGGTAGCGGCCCCATTCCTGGTCGCTGCAATCGAGCTGCGGCCGCTGGATCGCCGTCGTACCGCCGCAGTTGAATTCGCTCTCGGGGCGCTCGCCGCACCAGGGGCAGGTCAATCTCATCATGTCGTTTCGGTCCTAGTGCGCGATGCCGGCGGCGCCGGCTTCGTCGATCAGCCTGCCGGTGAGAAATCTGTCCAGTTGGAAGGGCTCGGCCAGGTCGTGGTTCTTGCCGGTGGCCAGCACGTGTGCCAATGTCCAGCCGCCAACCGGGATCGCCTTGAAGCCACCGGTGCCCCATCCGCAATTCAGGTAGAGCCCTGGCAGTGGCGAGGCGCCGATGATCGGGCTCGAGTCCTGCACCACGTCGACGATGCCGGCCCATTGGCGTAGCAGTCGCAGCCGGCCCAGCGAGGGGAACATCTCCATCGTCGAAGCCACCACCTGCTGGGTGATAGCGAAGCTGCCGCGCTGTCCGTAGGACGGGAAGTGATCGAGCGCGCCGCCCATGACGACCTCGCCCTTGTCGCTCTGGCTCCAATAGGCGCCGACGGCCGGCGACAAGGTCACGGCGTTCAGCACCGGCTTGACCGGCTCGCTGACCATCGCCTGCAACGCGTAGCTGGTGATCGGCAGTTCGAAGCCCGCCAGACCTGCCAGCACCGAAGAATGGCCCGCCACCGCCAGCGCGGCCTTGTCGCAGCCGATCTCGCTCTCGATGCCGCGATGCCGCACCTTGACGCCGGCGATGCTGTCGCCCTTTTTGACGAAACCTGTGACCTCGCAGTTTTGGATGATGTCCACGCCCAGCGCCGAGGCGCCGCGTGCATAACCCCAAGCTACGGCGTCATGGCGGGCCGGGCCGGCGCGGCGCTGGATGAAGCCGCCGAGGATCGGATGCCGCGCATCGGGCCCGAAGTTCAGCCGCGGCTCCAGGGCCCGGACCTGGCGCGCGTCGAGCAGCTCTGCGTCGATGCCGTTGCAGAGCATCGCATTGGCCCAGCGCGACTGTGCATCGAGGTCGTGGCGCGAGTGGGCCAGCGTCACGATTCCCCGCTGGCTGAACATGATGTTGTAGTTCAGTTCCCGGGACAGTCGCTCGTACAACTTGACCGAGAAGTCGTACAGCCGCGCGCTCTCCGGGTAAAGGTAGTTCGAGCGCACGATGGTCGTGTTGCGTCCGGTGTTGCCGCCGCCGATCCAGCCGGCCTCGAGGATGGCGACGTTGCGCACGCCGTGGTTCTTGGCCAGGTAGTAGGCGGTGGCGAGGCCGTGGCCGCCGCCGCCGATGATGACGACGTCGTAGCGGCGCTTGGGCTCGCTCACCTCGCGCCAGGCCGGGGCCCAGTCGCTGTGATCGCGGCGCGCGGCGGCGAGCAGGTTCCAGGCGGAATAGTGGGTTCGCATAACAATCTGACGGGTCCAGTTGGTCCGACGTGAAGGCTACGCAGTGGCCGCGCTTTCGTCTTAGGCCGATGTCGGCATTCGTTAGGCCGGAGATTGACCACGACGGACTCCCGCTTGATAGAGTTGACGACCTCCGTCATAGTGACGCCGGCCTGGTCGACCAGGACCGTGCCTTGCTCGACCCGCTCGACGCTCGCGGTGGTGAGGGTCTTGATCTGCTTGGCGGCTTCGGCCGATCGCTGCGCCAGGCTGCGCACTTCGCTTGCCACGACGGCAAAGCCCCGGCCTGTTCACCGGCGCGCGCGGCTTACACTGCCGCGTTGAGCGCCAGGATGTTCGTCTGGAAGGCGATACCGTCGATCACACTGATGATGTCGGCGATCTGCTTGGAGCTGTCGTTGATGCCCTTCATCGTGTCAACGACCTTGCCCACCACCGTGCCGCATTTGACCGCAACCATCGAGGCGCCCTGAGCCAACTGGTTGGCCCGCTTGGCGTTGTCCGCGTTCTGCTTCACCGTGGCGCCGAGCTGTTCCATCGAGGCGGCCGTCTCTTCGAGTGCCGACGCCTGCTCTTCGACGCGGCTCGACAGGTCCTGGCTGCCTTCTGCACTTTCGCGCACGCCGCGGACCACCTTGACCAGGCTCGCCTGCATGCCTCTTCAACTCACTGCAAGGATCGCCGTCGAGAAAAGGTCCAGCAGGCCGGGCCAGCCATTGTCGACCGCACCACGCATGGATTGGCCTTCATCCACGCCCATGCGCTCGAAGTTGCGATGCTCCACCGACACGCGGGTGCGTCCCTCGCCCTCGGGCTCGAAACGCACTTCGACTTCGGAGGCAAAGTCGGCTCGCGAATCGGGCCGCCATTGAGCGTTGATTTCCCATGTGACGACGAAGCACACGCCCGGCTGCCAGGTTCTGACGTGACCGATCACGCTTTCCGATCCGTCCGTGTGGCGGCTGAGCCAACGGCCTCCAACATGCGGCTCGATGACTGATTCTTGCAGTGGCGCGTCGCCAATGCTGTGCGTCTTGGGCCACCAACGGTCGAGCCCGGCTGTGAACACATCGAAGGCGTGTTGCGGGCTCGCCTGAACGACTATGGATTTGCGCACCGGCGCGATGGTGATGGTCTTGTTCAACGTTTTCCTCCTTTGGATGGTTGAGAAGTCGATTCGACTTCAGCCTGAAACGCAGCGAGTGCGTGATCCCAGAACTGGTCCAGCCAGGCCCGAAGTTCCCCCAGCCCCTGGGGATCGATGTAATAGACACGCCGCGTTCCCACCGCTTCGTCTCTGACGAGCTGCGCCTCCTTCAGCACCTTCAGGTGTTGAGACACGGCGGGCCGACTGACCGGCAGGCCATCCGCAATCTCGCCTACTGAAGCGCCGCCCAGACGCAGGCGTTCGAACACCGCGCGGCGCGTTGGATCTGCGAGGGCGGCAAGTGAATAACCGTAAGCCATTGCTTACTGTAAGCTGTTGCTTACGAATCGTCAATCGAGGCCTAGATGCCGACTCATCGTTGCGAGGTTCAGGTCGGCTTGACATGCAAGCATTTGCTTGCGTATTATCATGCAAGCAAACACTTGCATTTGTTCCTCAATGGACGAACCTGCCGATCCCGCCGACCTGCTCTTCAAGGCCCTAGCCGATCCTGGTCGGCGCAGGTTGCTGGATCTGCTGCATGCACGTGACGGCAGCACGCTCAGCGAGTTGTGCCAGCCCATGGACATGACGCGGCAGGCGGTGACTCAACATATCGCGGTCCTCGAGGCAGCAAACCTCGTGGCCACGGTGTGGCGGGGGCGCGAGAAATTGCACTTCCTCAATCCCGTTCCTTTACAGGACATCTATGAGCGCTGGATTGCCAAGTTTGAAAAGCCGCGCCTGCGGGCGCTGGACAAATTGAAACGACGCTTGGAGAACCCGAATGGCTAGATCGACTTTTGTCTATGTGAGCTATATCCGCACGACGCCGGACAAGCTCTGGAGTGCTCTGACCGACCCCGAGTTCATGAAGCAGTACTGGTTCGGCATGCATTGCGAAAGTGAATGGACGGCTGGATCGTCATGGAGGCTGGTTTCTCCGCAGGGCGAGGTCTTCGACGCAGGGGAGATCGTTGAAGCCGATCCGCCGAAGCGCTTGGTCATCCGTTGGCAGCACCAGAATCGGCCGGAACTCAAGGCAGATGGCCCGTCCCTGTGCACCATGGAACTCGAACCGGATGGCGCTGCCGTGAAGCTGTCAATTACGCACACGGTCGAGCGCGATTCTTCCAAGTTGATCGAAGCCGTGTCCGGCGGGTGGCCGAAGGTCATCTCGAATCTCAAGTCCCTGCTCGAGACCGGTGCGGCCGCGCTGGCGTCCCCCTACCCAGCTGCGGGTCCGCGCTGAGGGCAGCTGCGGCAAACTTGGAGAGACAGACATGACGGCTGCTCCACGAATTTTCTCCGCAGTATTGGCGGCGGCGCTTGCTGCTCACGCGGCTGCGGAATCCTCTACGCCACCCGCGGCTGCGCCAGTCACGGTCGTGCTGGTTCATGGCGCTCTCATCGACGGGTCGAGTTGGCGGGGCGTTCATGAGGTCCTGAGCCACGATGGCTTTCGGGTTCGGATCGTGCAGACGCCGCTGACTGGCTTCGACGAAGACGTGGCCGCCACTCAGCGCGTGCTGGACCAGGTGGACGGTCCGGTCGTACTTGTCGGCCACAGCTACGGCGGCGCAATCATCACCGCGGCCGGAGGCGATCCGAAGGTCAAGGCACTGGTCTATGTCGCCGGACTGCAGCCCGATGCGGGCGAGACAAGCGCCGAGGTCGCACCTCCCAATCCTTCTGCGACAAAGGACTTGAAGGTGACGAAGGACGGTTTCATCTTTCTCGACTCGGCGAAGTTCGCGGCCGACTTTGGCGCTGACCTTCCGAAGGCCCAGGCCGCATTCATGGCGGATTCGCAGATGCCGATTGCCGGTGCCGCGTTCAATTCCAAGCTGACATACGCAGCATGGCATGACAAGCCAAGCTACGCCGTCATTGCTACGGAGGACAGGGCGCTTGACCCCAAGATCGCGCAGGGGATGGCTCGGCGCGCGGGTTCAAAGGTCACCCTGGTCAAAGCGAGCCATGCGCTTCTCATCACGCAAGCTCGCGTCGTGGCCGTCGTCATCGAGTCAGCGGTGTCCGCCACTCGCCAGGAGGACTGACGTCGGCTCCGTCGATTGACTACTTGCCCCGCAGGCTCGTGCTCACCTGAAATCCCTGTTCGCCGTCTTCAGCTTGCCCGGCATTGGGGTCAGGTCTTCCATGTAGCCGGTGATCAGGTTCGTGGTGCCGCGGTGGCGCTGCCAGGTGCCTTTGACGAGCAGCAACCGGGCGCCGAGCATCTCCTTCCGCTGGCGTTCCCCAATGTCCCGACGCACGATGAACTGGATCTCGCCGGTCTCGTCTTCCAGCGATATGAAGGTGGTGCCCTTGGCGGTTTCGGGCTGCTGCCGCGTCGTCACGATGCCGCAAGTTTTCACGGCGATCCGGCGTGTCCTGCAGTCGTGCGGCAGTGAGCAGCCGCAGCCACTGGTGCAGGAGCGGTCGACTCATGCTTTGCTGAGTAGCGCGCGACCCGGACGGCCTGTCGCGAAGCCTCAGGCGGCGTTGTGACGACCTTTACCAATCGGTCAAGCGCCTTGGCCTCCCCGACGAACGCCGTCACCGGCCTCAGAAGCTTGTCGCGATGTACTTGGCCTCCATGAACTCGGCGATTCCGTGGTGCTGCCCCCCCTCGCGACCGAGCCCACTCTGCTTCACGCCGCCAAAGGGTGCCGCAGGATCCGAGACGAGTCCGCGATTCAGGGCAATCATGCCGGACTCGATCTGCCCCGCAACGCGCATGCCGCGCGCGATATCGCGCGTGTACACGTACGCCGCCAGGCCGTACTCGGTGTCGTTGGCCCGGTCGATGACCTCCGCCTCCGTTTCAAAGCGGCTGACCGGCGCAACCGGCCCGAAGATTTCTTCGTGCACCATGTCTGCCTCGGTCGGTACCTCGGCGAGTACTGTGGGAGGATAGAAGTAGCCCTGTCCTTCGAGTTGAGAACTCCCTCCACACAACAGGCGCGCGCCGCGCGCGATCGCGTCCTGCACCAGGCGGTCGATCTTCAGCACCGCCTTGCGCGTGATCATCGGGCCGCACTCCGTCGCACTGTCGGCACCGGGCCCCACCTTCAGTGCCGCCATCCGGACGGCCAGGCCTTCTACGAATGCGTCGTGGATGCCGGCCTGCACATAGATGCGGTTGGCTGCGGTGCATGCCTCACCGGCATTGCGCATCTTCGCGACCATCGCACCATCCAGCGCAGCCTGCAGGTCGGCGTCGTTAAAGACAATGAAGGGCGCGTTGCCGCCCAGTTCCATTGAGCAGGAGATGACGCTCTTGGCCGCCTCTGCCAGCAGCGTGCGGCCGACGCCGGTGGAACCGGTGAACGAGAGCTTGCGCACCCGCGGGTCTGCGAGCATTGCTGCGGTGATCGGGCCCGGGCTCGAGGTGGTGAGTACGTTGACCACACCGGGCGGCACACCTGCTTCCTCGTAGAGCGCAGCAAGTGCATAGGCTGTCAGCGGCGTTTCGCTGGCGGGTTTGAGGATTACCGTGCAACCGGCCGCCAGCGCAGGTGCGATCTTGCGGGTTGCCATTGCTGCGGGGAAGTTCCAGGGGGTGATGAGCACGCAGACGCCGATCGGCGCGTAGTCCACGACGATGCGGTTCGTCCCCGAGGGCGCCGTGCCGAATTCACCGGTGATGCGCACGGCTTCCTCGGCGTTCCATCGGAAAAACTCTGCGGCATAGGCCACTTCGCCGCGTGCATCTCGCAATGCTTTGCCGTTCTCCAGCGAGATCAGCGTGGCCAGCCACTCCGTGCGATCGCGCATCAGCTCGAAGCAGCGGCGCAGGATCTCGGAACGCTGGCGCGGCGGCGTATTGCGCCAGCCGGGAGCGGCCTTGGCAGCGGCCTCGACGGCCGCGGCGGCATCTTGGATCGTCGCATCGGGCACGCTGGCGATCACGGCCTCGGTGGATGGGTTGGTCACATCGATGCTCTGGCCGCCGCTGGCGTTGCGCCACTGGCCGGCAATGTACAGGCCTCGGGGCAGGGCGCCGAGGTCGAACTGCGGGGCCGTTGTTTGCAGGGAGGTGAAAGGGGCGTTCATGGGGTTCTCCTGATGAGGATCAGCGGGCGGCCGCGGCGAGGTCGCCATCGAAGGCGGCCTGCACCAGCTGACGCATGCCGGCGAGGTCGATGGGGCGGGGGTTGTTCTTGACCAAGCGCTGGATGCCGATCGCCTGCTCGGCGGTCCAGTCGACCTGCTCGGCCGCGAGTCCCAGTGCAGCAAGCGTCGGAACGATGCCGATCGCACCGAGCAGGCGCCTGACTTCCGCGATGGCGGCTCCGGCTTGCTCATCGACGCTACCGGTTACGGCCAAACCAAGCGCGGCTCCCACTTCGGCGAACTCGGCCGCCGCGGCCAAACGGTTGTAGCTCATCACATACGGCAGCATGGCTGCCACGCCCATGCCGTGTGCCGTGTCAGTGAGGGCGCCGGCGGGGTACTGCACTGCATGGGCGGCGGCCGTGCCGGCCGTGCCGAAGGCGGCGCCTGCGGCGAGTGCACCCATCATCACTTCGGCACGTGCGTCCTCGTCGGCGCCGTTGGCCACGGCTCTCTCCAGGCTGCGGCCAAGCAGCCTGATGGCGTAGAGAGCGAACTGGTCGCTGAGATCGCTCTTGCCAATGAAGACATTTTGTTGCGCAAGCGCGTGGCCCGCACCCTTGCGTACGGCAGTGAAGGCCTCGATGGCATGGGTCAGCGCATCGGCGCCGGCGATTGCGGTCAGGCCGCGGGGACAGGTCATCGTGAGTTCCGGATCGCAGATCGCGACAGCCGGGATCAGGTAGGGGCTGGACGCGCCGATCTTCAGCGTGCGTTCCGGGTCGCTGACGACGGCGACGGGCGTGACCTCGGAACCGGTGCCGGCTGTGGTGGGCACAGCAATCACCGGCAGCACCGGTCCTGGCACCTTGAACTCGCCGTAGTAATCCTGCAAGGCGCCGCCGTGGCTTAGCAGCAGCGAGACGCATTTCGCCATGTCCAGGCAACTGCCGCCGCCGATGCCGATGACCATGTCCGGCTGAAAGGAGCGGACCTCGTCGACGCAGGCGGCCACACTGTCCCGGGGGACGTCCGGCAGCACCCGGGCGTAGACCAGTACCTCTAGCCCTGCGGCCTGGAGTCCAGCCAGCATCTCCGCGAACGCCTCGGTCCCGGCCAGGCGTTCATCGGTGCAGATCAGGGCGCGGCGGCCCAGTTTTCCGGCGACCATCGGCAGCGCGTGGCGCTGGCCCTTGCCGAACAGGATCTCGCGCGGCAGCCTCAAGGCGGCGAAGAGTGTCATTGTGTCTGTCCTTCGAAAGCGGTTGGAGTGGGAGTGGATGAGAGTTCCAGCGCGCCGAGCTGATCCCAGAGCTGCGGGGAGATGTCGAAGCCCTCGTCCCGCGAGCGCGCGTGCCGACGGGCGGCTCCATCACCCGGGACCTTGATCGGTTGTGAGGCGTCGGCAGCGGGTGAGTTGCGGATGTGGTCGAGGTAATCGGCCAGCCGGCGGGCGAGGTCCGGCGCCGCGGCCGGCTGGATGACCATCAGCACGTCGCCCTTGTTGCAGGCGAAATCGGCATCGAGCGTGCCGCGGACTTCGGGCGCCAGCGCCGATCCCGCGAGGCCGGCGACCAGCAGTTCGAGCGCGAGACCGATGCCGTAGCCCTTGGCGCCGCCGAAAGGAGCGATTGCCCCGGCGCGGGCCAGCGCCGCGTCGGTGGTCGGACGGCCGTGGGCATCGCACGCCCAGCCTGCTGGAATCGGTTGGTCGTTGGCCGCGTAGTGATGGATCTTGCCCATCGACACGGTACTGGTGGCCAGATCGAGCACCAGCGGGCGGCCGGCCGTTGGCACGGCGATCGCCAACGGGTTGGTTCCCAGCATCGCGCGGGTGCCGCCGTGGGGATGCACCAGGGCTTCGCTCGACGACATGGCGATGCCGATCCAGCCCTCGGCGGCGATCTGCTCCACGTACCAGGCCAGCATGCCCAGGTGGTTGCTGTTGCGGACGGCAGCCAGCGCGATGCCGGTGGACTCCGCGCGCTCGAGCAGTTGCTTCAAGCCGGCCATGGCCACCACCGGGCCGAGCCCGGATTCGCCATCCACATCCAATACGGCGCCGGCACGCCAGCGGGCGCGGCCTTCGGCGCGCGGATCGGCCAGACCGCGTTCGATGCGCGCCAACAGGCGTGGCAGGCGCTGCAGACCATGGGAGGGATGCCCCTTGAGTTCGGCCTCCACCAGCACGCGCGCCTGCAACGCTGCATTGGGCGGGGGCGCGCCGCGCTGAACGAGCAATCGGGTGGCGAGCGCCAGGGCGTCGTCTTCAAAGATTTTCACCTGCGTCCCCTTCCTATATTAAATCCTATAGGATATAGTATCGCATCGATCGGGATTTCGTCCACACAATCTGGACGTTCTGAAGCCACACACGACGCCAATGCCTTCCATGACGCCCACACCATCGCCGTCGCTGATGCCGACGGCGACGGCTTTGCAGCCGAGTACGCAGATCCCCCGCGCCAACAGCCTGGCCGGAGACGTGTACGAGGCCATCTTCAACCAGCTGATGGCACTAAAGATCGCGCCCGGCGCGCGCATCACCGTCGACAACCTGGTCAGGGAATTCAATGTCTCCCACACGCCAATCCGCGAAGCGTTGGGGCGGCTGGAGGGCGAGGGCCTCGTCGTCAAGCAGCATCTGGTGGGCTACCGCGCGGCTCCCCAGATCACGCGCCGCCGCTTCGACGAGCTCTACGAACTGCGCCTGCTGCTCGAGCCCGCTGGTGCGGCGAAGGCCGCGGCCGCGATGGACGCCGAGAAGCTCGCCATCCTGCAGGAGGCGGCGGGCGTGATGGACGGCGCCGACAACGCCGACGAGCGGCTGCGCTACTCCGCGTTCGCCCGCCAGGACGGCGTGTTCCATGACAGCATCATGAAGTTCGCCGGCAACGCCCTCATCCAGGAGACGCTGACCTTCCAGCACGCCCACTTCCACATCTTCCGGCTGATGTTCCACAAGCGCGTCACCGAAGACGCTCTGGACGAGCACCGGGCATTGCTCGACGCCTTCGCGGCGCGCGACCCGCAGGCGGCGGAAGCGGCGATGCGCACGCACATCGAGCGCTCACGTACCCGGCTGCTGCCGGCGTTCGACTGAAGGCGAGCGATGCCGATGCAAGCCGAGATGACAACCGTACCCGGCGCTGGCCCGTGCCTGATGCGCACGCAGGACCTGGCGATGCGCTATGGCCCGGTCACGGTGCTGTCCGGCGTTTCGCTGGACATCGTCCCGGGCGAGATCCACGCGATCATCGGCGAGAACGGCGCCGGCAAGTCGACGCTGATGCGCCTGCTTTCGGGCTACATCAGTCCGAGCGCCGGCACACTCAGCATCGACGGCCGCGCGGTCCACTTCGCCACGCCGCGTCAGGCCCAGGACGCAGGCATCGTGCTCGTCCATCAGGAGATCCTGCTCGCCGACGGCCTGACGGTGACCGACAACCTCTTCCTCGGCCGCGAGCTGGTGCGCCGCGGGGTGGTGGACGACCGCAGCATGCGCCGCATCGCGGCCGAGAGGCTGGCCGAGCTGGGCTGCCACGTCTCGCCCAATGCCTTGGTTCACAGCGTGTCGCTGGCGGACCGCCAACTGGTGCAGATCGCCCGCGCGATGCTGGGCGAGCACCGCCTGGTGATCTTCGACGAACCCACGGCCGTGCTGACCGGAGACGAGGTCGAGCGCTTGCTGGACATCATCTTCCGCCTCAAGGCCAGGGGCATTGCGGTGCTCTACATCAGCCACCGGCTCGACGAGGTGCAGCGCCTGGCCGACAAGGTGACGGTGTTGCGCGACGGTCGCGTCGTCAGCACCCACCCCGGCCATGCGCTGAGCCAGATGGACATGGCGCACCTGATGGTGGGCCGCGAGCTGTCGGCGCTGTACCCGCCGAAGACCGCAACACCGCTGGGCGAGCCCATGCTGGCAGTGCGCGAAGCCAGCGTACCGGGATGGGTGCGAGACGTCTCCTTCACCGCGCACAGAGGTGAGATCCTCGGCTTCGCCGGCATGATCGGCGCCGGGCGTACCGAACTGTTCGAAGGCATCTTGGGCCTGCGGCCGGCGAGTGCGCAGGTCGAGCTGAACGGCAAGGCGGTCCACCTGCGTTCACCGCGCGAAGCGATCGAGGCCGGCATCGGCTATCTCACCGAAGACCGCAAGGGCAAGGGCCTGCTGCTGCAGGACGGCCTTGCGCCCAACCTTACCCTGTCCGCGCTGCGCTATTTCCACCCGAGGCTGTGGTTGGCCAAGCGGCGCGAGACGGCAGCGCTGGGCGAGGCCGTGCGCCGCTATGACATTCGGCTGAAGAGCCGGCGCGTGCGCGCCGGCCAGCTCTCGGGCGGCAACCAGCAGAAGCTGCTGCTCGCCAAGGTGCTGCTGACCCAACCCTCGGTGGTCGTCATCGACGAACCCACGCGTGGGATCGACATCGCCAACAAGGCGCAGATCTACGCCTTCATCCGGCAGCTCGTCGAGCAAGGCAAGGCCTGCATCGTGATCTCGTCGGAAATGCAGGAGCTGATCGGCCTCTGCGACCGAATCTTGGTCATGCGCCAGGGGCGCATCAGTGGCGAGGTCGCGGGCGAGCGAATGACCGAAAAAAACATCGCGCTGCTGGCTACCAGCGACCTGCAGGATGCCAGCGCCAGACGCATCACGGAGATAGAGACACGATGAGCGCCATTCCCAGTACCGACGCAGCAACGGTCGCCGACAGTGCAGCCGAGCCCGCCCGACGCGAACGCGAGTTCAGCGTGAGCTGGACGGATGCGGGACCGTTCATCGCACTGGCCGTGCTGCTGTTCGCCGGGTACGTGATCAACCCCGACTTCCTCTCCGCGACGAACCTCAGCAACGTGGTGGCGCGCAGCGCCTTCATCGCGATCATCGCCGTCGGCGCGACCTTCGTGATCTCTTCGGGCGGGCTGGACCTCTCGGTCGGTTCGATGGCCGCTTTCATCACGGGGATCATGATCATGTTCATGAACCGGCAGGCCGCGGTCTACGGCGAATGGGCGATCCCCGCCGGCATGGTGGTGGCCTTGCTGGTCGGCCTGGCCTGTGGGCTCGTCAACGGGTTGATCGTCACCGTCGGCAAGATCGAGGCCTTCATCGCCACGCTCGGCACGATGGGGATCTTCCGCGCGCTGATCACCTATATGTCGGACGGCGGC
>Ga0247779_1000197_pt1 | contig 45874 bp, 52 predicted proteins | sample UWRJL221509R5_FD_179925 | JGI IMG/M metagenome (GOLD analysis project Ga0247779, IMG submission 179925) | Plant litter microbial communities from Arlington Agricultural Research Station in Wisconsin, United States - UWRJ-L221-509R-5 | ecosystem: Environmental > Terrestrial > Plant litter >...
TTACATACATACGTGCTCAACCCATTTATGATACTGCTTTTCGTGTACATAGTTGATGCGGATCATAGACTAGCTGTGCAAAATTCAAATGTCATGAAATTTGAATATGATCTCCTCTCCCTTGACGCGTTATTACGATCATGTGATGATATTTTTCACAATTTGAATTTGAAAAAAAAAAATGATGATGTCTTGAACATGAACGGCTCGTCGCTACCTCCCCCGCATCCGACCCTTCCTCGCCCTCCTCAGTCTGGTCCCTCTTCATCCAGCACACCTTACTCGTATCAGCCTCAAGCATACTACAATTCGCATTATGTCCAGGCTTATGCCCAACCCCAAACACAAGTCAGTTTTAGCACGCCCACGAATTTTACTAGGAATCCCTCTGTACCCCAGCTATCATGGTACCAACCAGGGAACAACCGCTGTTCGCATCCTGGATGTACATTCACAGGATCACACAAAACCGTCGAGATACATATGATGGATAGACATCTAATTTTCCCTCCAGGATGGGACAAGCGACAGAAAAAACCGGAGTGGGACGCAGATCCTAGTTTGAAAGGGTACATATATGCACTTATTTTTCTTCATTTTATTGCTTATTAAATCTCCAACGGTAGCAAACCTATACCCATTCAAGGGACAAACGTCATTTTGGATTCTCCAGAGGTCCTCCAAGCATGGATTGCAGAGCGCAAAAGACGGTTCCCAACGTCTGCCAAAGTGGAAGAGAAAAAGCGCAAGATGCAAGAAGCCATTGCCCGCGGTCAACTTGACATCGGGGACAGCGGACGGCCTAACAAACGTCGAAATGTCGACCATGGAAATAGTTCAAATCTCAATCACAAGAACGACCGGGGTCAGAATCGCAACAGAGCAACGAATCGTGGACAGGGTGCTCGACTTGCAACCGAGCAGAGAATTCCCGATTCTGGTTGGCCGAGAAAGACTCAAGCGAAAGAGTCCTCCCCTAATCCAGAACCTATATCCGTCCGTCCATCTGTAGCGTCTGACCCAGACGCAGAGTCAGACGAGGATGATGACCAGCCAGAAGCCATATCGTCCAAAGTAGTCCCTTACATAGAACAAGCTTTATCTGTTAATCATGCCGATACTGGGGTCCCTGCTGAAGAAATGTCACCGCCCAAAGTCGCACCCGTCGACAAAACAACTCGGAAGAAAGCCCCCTTACAGCCTAAACTGCCGCCAAAAAACCCCTTTGCTTCACGTCCCACACTTTTGCGCAATGTTATTTAACTTTTTTATTTGTTCACAATTTCGGCATCGGCTAACCAAATGTTCTATCTAGTTACTTCTCCCCGAAATTCGAGTGACAGTATCCAATCTTTCGCAAGCTATCCGATTTCTAGTTGATAACGACTTTCTCCGAGATGTCGAATTGAAACCCGGGCAGGCCGCAGAGGAGACAAACAAAATACAAGTTGTATCAAATGAGAGCAATAGTGATTCTACGCATTAAAGTTACTTGCTGATAAGATAACCTTCGAATCCCCATCACCGACTGTCGCTCGACATTTCGCTATCAGTATCGCTATCGGAATCCTCCATTTCGCTTGGATCAATTTCCAATGCTTTTTGGGTCACTTCAAAGCCAATAGTCTTCAATCCTTCGCCGATATCCTGAGCTTTGCCAGGCGCGGTAACTACCACTGCGACGGACGTCGAAGCATCGAAGAGAGGTAAGAAATGTTTTTCAAGGGCAACCAAGACGTCCTCTTTGGTGATAGCTTGATATTTATCCAATAGATCAACTTGATGCGTTTTAGAAACGCCTTTCAAAGCCTGGTTCGTGAACGACACCATCGCCTAATTAAAAGTATCAGTAATACATATATATAAGTGATTGGAAACGACAACACTTACAGCTCGTCCTGCAGTAGACACGTTCTTTGCCACTCCGTAAACAATCGTACTCTTAGCGGCATCAAGGATTGTTTCGTCAAATTCGATCTTTTCACAAGTTAGAAAGCCGTTTCAATGATGCTCGATTGGATACTGAACTTACTGTGCCATCAACGACTCCCTTGATCACTTTCCCTGCTTCCTCGAATGCTTTCATGCTGTTGGAGCTCTAACAAACACGTGAACTCGAGCTCAATCGTATCTTGTTGATTTGTCTGACTTACTCGGTATAACGAAAACGTCATCAACCCAGCTTCAACGTCTAACGATGTGTAGGCACCGTAAGCCAGTCCAGACCCACGAATATAACGCTAAACATTGTGAATACCAAAATCAATGCTTTCGATGGCGTCAGAACTCACCCAAAGGTAACTTTCAGTTGCATTCAAGACTTCAAGGGCGAGACGAATAGCAGGGTATTCGGGGTGGTCAAATCCTTGTATACCCTTGGCCGTGTGGGTCACAAAAGAGCTCTCAATAGTAGGAAGACTCATGACAATGGCCTGTTCAATGGTATCAGAAACAATATGACATACTACAGTAGGCGAAGATCTGACCTTGCGAGAGATGTTCTTTCCGACCTCGCTGAGTGTTTGAGAAGCCAGAGAGACAGGTGACAACTGAACACTCTGAGAATAACATTGAATCAAACTGTGTGATGAACCAATGCACGACAAAACTTACAGGTAAAGAAGAAGCAAAGTATTTTTCCCATGTGCTTCTTGGTTCCTTCACATTAAGGACATTCCCGGTAACTGAGAATCGAATGCCAGATGGATCGGTCACTGATAAGACTACTTAGACCGCATCCCAAGAGATAACGAACATTACTCACTATATTTTCTTATTTCTTCAAAATCGGCTATAACCTCGGCAGGGGAGTCTTGCAAAGCCTTGATAAGTTTTGGAATGAACTCGGCTTGAGGAAGGACACCCCCAGAACGGGATGTCGATTGCTCGGAATACAAAAGAGTCGCCCACAAAGATGAAAGAACATTGCTGCCATCTCGTTTCATCTCGGGAAGCGATTGCTGTATCTTGGCTAGAATAACTTGAAGCCTACGCAAATTTCTGAGAATACGTGCGCGGAATGAAAATAATCATCAACCTACCGATCCTTATCGAACTCGGCACCATACACCAAATCTTTCAACCAAGACACTGCCTTTTCGTACATCGCTGTTTCTACCTTGATGCTCACACGCATGGTGTCAGAGAAAGAGTTAGAAATTCCAAGGCCAGCCTCATATGATACGGTTTCATTGTCAAGTTGGTTTACTACCTCTTCGTGGGATAGCTTAACCCCGGACTGCCTCTGTACCGGTAAGGAAAAAAAGGCGCTCAAATACGCAGACATGTATCTGTTGTTCGAAGTGTCAGTCCTGTTCGTATAGGGGGAAAATAGATCTACTGACGGTCGGAGACGGTTAGGCAGCTTTTCCAAAGAGAAAATCCCGTGTATAGATACAAAATCGGACTTGAAGTTATGTTTGTAAGTTTTGGACGTGGTAATGATCATGAGTACACACCTCCACATGATCGTACTCCACAAAGAAAGGCAAAGATTGTCCGTCAGATTCAATGTGTTTATACAACGCACTATTGATCTGTGGTTGATACACAGTTTTTCTTCCCTTGCCGGGCTCCTGCACACTTTGAACTGGGATCCAAGATATACTTTTCACGTCGGGAACAGGGAAAGACGTCAATATATCCTTTGGGATAGTTCTGCTGTGTTCTGCTTTCGCCTCTTCCAATTCTGCTTCTGCTTTCTTGAGCCCTTCTGGTCCTAACCTTTCGACTTGCGCAACAATCCTGGCTTTTTCTGCGGTCTCCAACTTCTCTGCAAGATCTGCAGATGGTTTTCCGATGACCACAACGGAAGATGGGGAAACATAGTATCTGAAATCCAATGTTAACAGAACAAATATGGGGGTATGCATCGGTACAAACTTACTGCGACAGGAGGGCAGCCCACTGATCAGAAGACCATGTTCGTAACTGAGAGTAATAATTAATCTCGTCCATGGACTGATTTATTTCGGATCCGTCTTCCGCGCCGTATAAGACATCAGTGATAAGCGTGCCAGAAAATGTGTCTCCTTTCGCTGATTCTAGTTTGCTTCGCAACTGCGTAAAGCCATTGAGCGTGACACAGAATACTTCAAATAGCAGAAGTAACCAACCTGACGTTCGTCCCGATTAAGAACCATGGCCATGCGTTGCATATCCAGTCCTTCGGAAACAATCCTCTGCAGACTTGCGCCCAATTTCTCATTGAAGGTCGACAAATGCTCCGTTGGAACAGATCCCACATAAATGGGCAAGTTAACCATAGATGCCCGGGTGTCTTCGCTGAAGTAAATATACGAGCTACAGAAGTGCACTACGGTATTAAGGGCAGTGGTTTTAGAGGATATAAGTAAAATGGCTCACCAAAGTGGAGATTCAATCTCAACAAATTCCTTATTTAGCGGAGCAACGGCAGAAGATGTGAGGTAGGTTCCAAGAATGTCTAACGCCTTTCTTTCAAGAAATTGATTGGGAGCAGGGCCCATGAAATTTATGATCAATTCGCCCATACCTGAAGTGCTTGAATTTAAGAAAAACTTATCAGCAGGTAGATGTGAACCACTTACTTTCATCCTGTTCAGGAAATTCAACAACATCTTTAATGGTACTTGCGATAGGTTTCCTCAAAGCACTCGGAGTTTCCACAAAAGGTCTTTTCCAATTAGGTGGTCTATGACCTTGATTTTGCTTGTGCTTTATAATGCTTGGTTCGATCTGTTCTTGAACAACACGCAGTAAAGATGACGTTCCGCTTGAAAGCTTGCCCGCAACAATCAAAGCAAGATTGTGAGGTACATAGTAGTTTGCATGGTATTGACGGACTGTAAAACAATGTCAATTTTATTCGGCGGTAAGTGAATTATCGACGACGAAAAGCAATATTACTTTGTTCTGGAGTTAGCACACGTAACGCTTCCATCAACCCTCCAGTTTCGCTACGATAAGCACTTCCTGGAGGATCTAATAGCCTCTGTAAACTAGATAAAATTCATAAGTAAGCGGAATATGACGATACTTGCATACATACCGTAAAGCCATTAGATCACCCGATGTGTTCTCCCTTCCCTGCATTTCGCTATACACTACCCCGGAGTCCTGTCCCTTCGGATCGATGTGGTGAACCTACTCATATGTTATGCTAATTAGACGACATAGAGCTATTCAATGAACTAACTTCTGTCACGAAACTGATTTATACCGTCAGATACAACACACATACCGATTCAGACAACTCACCCGGCTTTAGTGATTGTAGGGTAAAGGATATGATCGACATAAATGGGGAGAAGTTGAAGAAAACCTTGTTCCCCTGCAGTTGAAACGGTATATGCTGTGTGATCGGTGTCTGTCCAAGCATTCGTCCCATTCGAAAAACCACGATTGGCAAGAAGATCAAGGATGCCTTTGTAAGGATACTTTTCCGATCCCATAAAAACCAGACTGAGAGGCAAGAAAAAATAAGTCATCGGAAGATAGAAAATTATGATATAACTAACTGCTCCAGTGTATGTGGGCATCCTGAATCATCAAATACTGTTGGCAAAGTAAGTAACAGGAATCAAAGGTATAGAGCTGATTTACTTTCTGTCGGCACTACAAAATAGCCATTGACGATAGGTGCTTGTGAAGAGGGTCAGGACCAATCTAGAGATATGTGCAATGAGGAAAGACACACCTTCATAATCCAGATGGATGACCGTTAAACCTGTTTCCCTACTTTTCCACTTCGAAACAGCCACATCCGTGAAATCCAATTTGACCCGTTTAACAAGGTCATAATTCCCGTAGCTTTCTGTGGCTTGAGTCATTGATACTGGTGGGACAGAAGCTCCGTGTTGCGAGTCTTGAGATAGTGTGTGCGTAGATGCAGCCCGGAAGAGGAAATTGTGATTGTAATTAGGTGGTTTTAATGTATGCGTAAGATTTCGTCGAGGGAGGGTCGAAATTCCTCTATTTGAAGTGAATCTGAGTGCAGCTAAAAGGCGGTGCATAAAGCAGCTAGCAGTCTTAGCAAAGCTATAGAAGTGAAGGGAAATAATTAAAAGGTCCAAACTCGTTCCCCTCCAAGGTTCTTGCCGCCTTGAAATGGCTTTCCAACGGCAAATAAAAGGGGTCACATGCGTGTAACTCGGTGTCACACCCTTTGCTGCCTGAACTCTGAACTATAAACCCAAACATTTGCTCCTCTCCCTTTCTACGAGTGAACGCCTCGATGAGCGTTGCAAGAAAGAGCAAGCCCAGTCCGGAGCAAATAGCAGCTCTCCAAGCCCTTCGTAGAGAAAAGAGGGAGAAGAAAGAAATCGAACGATTGGCATCTGATGCGTCAAATAATTCCGATACGACTCTGAATAAGAGTTCGCTCCTGACTCGGTCCTGGTTGACTCTGTTGCAGTCTGAGGTACATGGGCAACATCTACAGTGCTCTTCCCGAGTCAAAATACTCTCTTGGAATGTCTGTGGCATCTGTCTTGTCTTTCCTTTTTTTTTTTGGAAACTAAAATGTTTCTAAAATTATCAAGCTTCTTGCCCAGTGTTTAGTCAGTAAGGCATTCATCACCTCATATCTGATGTTTTTTCCCTGATATGGCTTCTTGCTTAGGAAGAGAATTATTTCCAACCAGTGACTGTTTGAAGGTGGCCCAAAGAGAACACATCATCCATGATGAATTATTAAGACAGAATGCTGATATTCTCTGTCTACAAGTAAATCGCCCGTTCCCTATATTTTATCTGCATCCTCGCCAAACATATTATTAGGAAGTCGATCGACTAGAGAAATTACTTCCCATGCTCGAGAATGCTGGGTATTCCCATCTTTATGCGTCAGGCCACGGTAAAAAGCACGGTTGTCTGATCGCTTTCAAGAAAGCTTTATTTTCGATCGTATCCCAAAAAGTCGTCTATTACGACGAACAAAGCGTTGGAATGGACCCTAGTACTACTCGAACGGGTGGATCATTCAAGACAAAAAATATCGGGAATCTAGTGGCCCTCAGAAGCATTGCTAATAAGAACGAGGGCTTGATAGTCGCCACGACTCATCTGTTTTGGCACCCAAGGTCAGATCATTTTACCTTCCCTCGCAATATATTGCTATTTACTCTATTTACTTCGGTTTACTCATAAAAAGATATACTTATGAACGTACAAGGTAATGTCTTCACCAATTTAGGTATCACAGAATCATTTGCTCAATTGTAACCAGACAAACTGCCATCTTATTCAGAGAGATCCTTGCCTTCCGTCACGAAATTTCACTCGACGACTGGCCTTCCGTAATTGCCGGAGGTATGCTATTTCATCCAATCTCTGTACTGTTATTAATGTTATGCAATCTAGATTTCAATTTTACTCCTAGTGATCCGGCCTACTCTCTGTTGTCCAGGGACAGTCTCCTGGAACCTCAAGTAGAGGCAATCGCCTCATCGCTCGTCGTTCATTCGTCGTTAGATCCAAGTGTACTGAAGAATTTACCTCCCACTACTAAAGCGATTGGGGAAGACGAAGCTGAAGATGCGGACCCTGATCGAGTGATCACAAATGCAAGATTTGCAACTGCAGAAGATGGTCTACTTACCATCCCTGAAATTATTGACCGGTTCTCCGAGTTTCCACCAATCCGAAGTGCCTACAATGACGGCTTATGCTTCATGAAGCAAGAGGGAAACAATACATCAACTTATGGAGAGCGCTTAGTTTTATCACCGGGAAGAAAAGGGAGGTATGAGCCCTCTTATACCAGCTATACTCACTACTGGAAGTCTGTACTAGGTAAGAGCCGGTAATTAAATTGCAGTTCCTAAAAGTATTGTGATTAATTCCCAACATCTGTCGTTTTTTAGATTATATTTTTTTCATCGACTCCTCAAAAAGACTTGTCAAAGTAACTGGCTTGTTGGCACCACTGAAAGAGTCAGACTTGGCACCTGGACTACCAAAGAAAGATGTCTCTGGTAGTGATCATACGTGTCTCATGGCTGAACTGAGTTGGTAAGAGATGTGCCTCGGGGTACAGGATTCAATAGAAAAAAATGCATTATGTCAAACGAGTGTGAGGAGCATTGCGATGCATGCTTAATTAAGGCGTAATTAAAATATTGTCGTACGTATTAATCGTCCAAAGAGTTCATCTAACCAATAAAACCGAATGAATGAATGTTGCAATCAACGCGCTCTATCCGAGCCTGCTAAAAGGCTGTCAAAAAGACCACTGGCCGAGTTCTCGTTTCGCAGCTGGATCATATAAACGATACCTGTCCGAGAACCCCCGTCACTCAACTCAATGGCGACACCGGTTTTTCCTACCCTCTCGACACCATCCGTCAGAACGATAGTAGAGATAAGGACCGACTTGTTTTTGTCATCAGCTTCAACGACAAGCTGCTTGACATTGGTGGGATCTTGACGGTAAAGTTTAAGTCTTGCAGATCCTAGCGACTTCCACTGAGCATGATGTTGTTGCAAAAAAACTTTGCATTTCATCTGTGCCGAAATAGTAGAAACAACAGGACCTAGGTTTTGAGGTTGTTGCACCGGTGAATTAGGCGGACTAGGCTCATTAAAAGGGATTTCTGCCATAGAAACAGCACGTTGCTGCGCAGAAGGTAATAAAGGACGAGCTTGAGGGATTTGCAAGCCTGAACCAAAGGAATTATTTGTAGGGAGTGGACCAGAGTTAGGATAACCAGGACGAAATGATGGTAAAGGTGGTGCTGGTCCATGACCGGGTATATCATGTTGGGAATATTGAGAACCAAGAGACCGTACAGAAGGAGCTTTGTGAATATTCCTCGGACCATCGAATGGTTCTGACGGTGGCCTTGGATGAGGTGGAAGTCCTGCGGGTGAGTATGGGGCATTTTGAGAGCGAGGGCCTGGACTGTTTGGATGCATCGGCTGTGGATGTGACGCATGCTGATTATTTCCAGGGAAAGGCGCTCCGCCAATGGCAGTGGGGGACGAAAAGCTCGGACCAGCCATTATATTACCATTCGGGCCTGGAAGATGACCTGTACTCCTGGCAGGAGGAATGACGCCATTAGCGCCAAAAGGAGGCCCTCTTGAAAATGGTTGAGCAGAAGCAGAGGGACGAAGATGTGGAGGCCCAGGTGCAGGGGGCAAGGGCAGATCCATTCTCTGATTGTCAGAACTAGCCGGTCTACCCTGGCTATCTGGATGGGAGGGCCTTCCCTCCGAAGTAGGATACGCAGGTGGTGGTGTTTGTTGCCCTGGAATGGCAGGTGAGGAAGACCGTGTGCCCATGGGGCTGGCACTATCACCTTTCCTATCGTTAGGAAGAGTCCCAACCGGAGAACCATTTCTACCCATGTCAGACTGTAAACGAGGGAATGCATTGAAAGATGGTAAGGGCGGAGGAGGTAGTTTGGAAGGAGGAGGTACTGTGAACGTTATATCAAATCAATCTTGCTGTAGATTTTATTTTAACAAAATTCGCCACTCACAACTCCCCGAAAATTCAATACAATCTTTAAGATGAGCCATGAGTTCGTTTCTGGTCTGTAAAGAGTCTGTTTCGAGGATGAGGAACTCCTTCCGCATGATCGCCACCTGAATTGCATTATCTGAAGCAAGAGTTAGCAAATGCTACCCAGCCAAGCCCTATGTAACACCGACCTTGGTTATTTACTTCTGATATACGTAAAACCTTCCCAGAAAGAGGTGGATAACAAAGCCACATATCCGCATCATTTGAATTAGCCTTCGCCCGATCTTCAGGAGAGATCCTTTCACATATTAGAAACAGATCTGAAAGAAGATATATGTGTCCTCGTTGGTGAACAACCTCCACGCCAGTCGACTGGGGAGTGAAACGAATGACAACGTCAAGAGATGTCCGGATTTCACGAGTAAAAGTCAAGTTTGGAGGGCTCATTTGCAGTTTCACGACCTGAACGTAAATCGTCGTAAAAAAGCATTTTCACAGAAGCTAAGGATGCTTGCCTTGGGTGTCATAGAAAAAATATCCAGTGTACGGTCAGTAGAAAGTCTACGCTCAAGGTCTGAGATGGGCATAGCAAAGGTCTGCGTCGAAGCACGACTCATGGAAGTAGCTTCGGACTCGCGCGAAGATCGCTGACTGTGGGCACGTCAGGAAGTGTCGAGACAAAGCAATGACGACAACATACCCCCCAGAAATGCTGCCATGGTTAGAGCTAGTTTCGCTTCCAGTCTTTGCTTCGATGTCCTTTGTTTCCACATCGAGCGGTCGAAGAGGTGCTGGCTCTGGCGCGGGGGGACTTACGGTATGACCTCGCATATCGATAACCACTTCATCCTCTGGGTCCACGGTAGGAGCTCCTGTGGACTCTGACTGCTTTTCTCCCACCTTGATGGATCCCCGAGACTCCACCTTGTCCATGAGGCGATTAAGTGTCTCGACAGCGCCAACAAGAAGGCGATTATCCGTATTCTTTAACAAACGGTTATAGAGCTTGAGATAGTACTTCAATCTGGTCTTGGGAAGTGAGAAAAGAGAATCCAAGGTCCATATACCAGAGTTCGAAGGAGCAGGATTAGTCGATGAGAATTGCACGAGGATTGGAGCAAGTCGAGCATTGGATTGAACAGGTTGCCATGTATCGAAGCCGGTGCAATATTTGGAGCAATAGTTTTCGTAAGGTTTGGACAGATCCTCAATCTACAGCATATCAGACGAGAATGCTGCGGGCAATTTTGAAATGTACGCACCCATTTGATGAGCAATCCCCCCAACTCCCCGGCTGATTTAGGATCAGCGCTTATATCTTTCAATTTCTAATTGTGTATAAGTCGCAGCGCTAAACGCAGACTGTTGGAGGTCTCTCGTACCGCATGCAGACTACGATTTGCCTTGTAAATGCCTTCGATACTTCTGAACATGGTATCAAGCTCCTTAGGCGGCAAATTCGACCGAGACCATGCTGCAGCTATTTTCTGGATTAGTATCGAGAAGGTCAGTTTCGAGCGGTACACGTAGAATTATGAGCATACGCGTATGATTCCGGTGAGCTGTTCCACAAAGGTCTTTTCAGTGTCGACGAGATCAGTCAGGGGATTGCCTCTCTTGGCCTTCCCCTCTGTTGAAGCTGAAGGCGTGGTAGGAGTGACCGGGGTCAAGGGCATGTTGGCAGCTGTTGGAAAACAGTTGTAGTTGGATGTGGGGTATTCATAAACGATGAAGTTACTTACAGGATGATTCTGAAGGAGGCAATATGAGAGTTTGGGATGACGATATAGGAGAAGATGGGGTGGACTTTGGAGGAGGTGAGGGTGGCTTTGCTGTGACCTTGTCCATTGGAGATGGTGCGCGAGAGTTGAAGGGCTGTTCTGCGTGCAGATCGCTCATGGCGGCGAGCTACCAACCGTTCTGACTGAGAACAACAGCGACGAAAGGCTAGTTGTCACACTGACACTGACAGAAATTTGTCCATAATAATACCACACCCATGCTTTCTCGTCACGTGCATCTCCCCTTTACACCACGTCCAGCAGACTGCAGAGCTCATACTCGAACTTTACCATGTCCGATGGAAAGAAACAGAAAATTCTTTCTTATAATGCTAATTGGATGGACCGCGTTTTTAATTCGAAAGCTGTCACAGAATCTCTTTTAGCGCCAGAACGCGACAAAGGAAACATTACTTTCCACGACTATGACGCATCTATGCAGTTTCTTCCTGGCATTCACCGATACTACACTGTCTGTCCTCTCGATTACCTCACTCGTCCTCCATTTATCTTATTGAGAAATAGCTTATATTCAGTCTCGGAGCTATTCCCTTCTTTTTCTTGCCTGGCCCGAAGAAGTGGAGGCCACAACGGAGATTGGCTGTTGGCATGTCCCTTGGAATGTCGTGCTATATCTTGGGCAGAGTGACTTCTCTCTCAGCACACTTCAATTACTTGCGCTCTCTGGAAAATCCGGAAGGATTTTCTAGGGCTATGGAGAATATACAGAAACAGCTCAATCATGTTGACCCGCCTGGTCTTGTTATACCTCGTCCCTACGAACCTTTGTCTGCCAATGATGGCTATTCGAATGAAGTTCCTGAAGAAGGTAACATTCTACAATTGACAAATGATGTTTTCTATCTTTCTTATGATATCAATTATACCAGAATCCCCTTTCATGCAGGCAAGTGACCCCCCTCCAACGCAGAAGATGCAAAGTAGCCAGCCTATTCCTACGTCAAGCAAATGGGATGAAATACGAAGGAAGAACGACCCTTCAGCTCGTAGCTCGTCATGGGATACCCTTCGTCAAAAACATGAAAAACGGAAAGTGGATTCAGAGAAAATTCCTGACGAGCAGGAAAGCTTATGGAGTGAGGATGGTCCCGACGCAAATATCACTCGCAGTTCATCATGACATCTAAGCTACGGCCGCCGAAGTCAACCAATTTCGATTTATATTTGTGGTATACTTTGATTTTGTTGTTACAGCTCATTACAAAACAACGAGAGGTATAAAGAGAAATGGAAACCCACAGTGATACAACTACATAAAACCAAGATTCGTCCATGGTAACTGATAAGATTGAATGTTACAGTCCGTAGTTATTCGTTGCCGGGGAGCCCGAAGCGTCTCTTCCTGGCCAACCCTGGGGTGGCATACTGGTACTAGGAGACACAGTACTGTGGGTTGAGGGCATATGTGCTGCTGACGACTGTTGCTCGTACTGTGGACTAATTGGCAAAGGCGCCGCTCCTGAGCTCTCTTCACTTGTGGAACGCATTCCTTCATCTTTCCTGAAAAGCGTCGCGTGTGAAAATGGGAACAATGGAACGCCAACCTCGAGAGGCTGTTTATGAGCAGTCATACGAACGATTTCTCGCATGAGGCCTTGTAGCAATCGCTCCTGACGAGCTGTATGGGAAATCAATAAGGCAACCGAAAATGTATAGCCAGACGGAATAGCTTACTTCCTATGGGGGAACGTTGACCATATTCCATCATAGCAAAGCTACAGGGGCATTGCAATTAGCTTGTGACATAGTAAAAGTTACGTCTGTCTACTTACCGTAGAACATTGATTTCGCCCCATACAGTAGATTCTCTGTCATTATCTCCAATCTCAATAAAATATTTGCATAATTGTACTTGCACAACGGCAGCAAGATACCAGCATATCTGTCAGATTGGTTCAGACGATCATCACGGATGATTAGATTATTTCTTACTGTCACAAAGGGGTGTAGTCGTGTGATGTCCAGAGAGGTGGCAGATAATGCATAGTAAGCACCAAGAATGGACCGCGCAGAATTAACGCATCTGGAAGTCGACTTGTTTTGTGGATCTGTGAAATCAATATATGGGTTGTGCAATGTGATAGTCGCTCTATAGTTGATTCAGCACCTTCAATGAGATTAGAGAAAAGGTTGACTTACGCATGTGGGACAATGTGAACCATGTATAGATCAGTGTCCAATGAGCCACCCTCGGGTGCGTCGGTGACATTCACCCCGTTATTATGTTTGTATATATGTGGGAGGTTTTCCAAAAAGTCACAGGACACCAAGTGATCCAGCGCTTCAAATCCTGGCAGATAAAAAGGATTTTGGTGTCTGCTTGGAGCGGTGGGTGCTCGGAGATTTCCTCTAACATTAAAATCTGTAACCTTGCCAAAAAGCATGATAGACTTTATAAGCAAGAGGAAAGAATCTGTATACTGTGGGGGATGTTGGCTAAAGACATCTGGCGAGCAAAGGTCTTGCGGGTTGCTCGGGATAGGAGCCTGTAGAAATCTGTATCAGAGATAGTAGCTCAGCACATAGCATGTATATGGCAAACCTCTGATTCAAAATCTTCAGTTCTTAATGGCAATTCAGTACCAAGGTCTTGTTCATCAATTGCGTGAATCCACCCTCCAACGGATGCAATGCGGTCGAAGATGATGGTCATCCACCATGTCCTTCTCCTTGATTCTAGATCGCGCAAGTCTTTCGGTGGTGCTAGATATGCTCCAGGGGAGTTGTTTCCATGTGTTGAAAATGTACCTGGGTAATTCAGCCGCAGAGGTACAGCGACACGAGTTTGGAAGGCTGCGAATATCCAAACTTCCACCCATCGTCCTTCCTGGTAAAAATACCATGAAAGGAGAATACAAGCCTGCATAACAGAGAAGATGTCTTCGCCACTCGCCATTGTTTTATCGATGTATTGCCGTGTTTTACTCGCATGAAACTCTGCAAATTGATCGCGTCGCGTCCCATCAGGCAGGGTCACGATGTTTTGTGGGGACCACCTTGAAGCGGCAGCGCACTGAAAGACTTAGGTTACTTTTACCATCAGACAGATAGTGAAATTTGACTCAACAATAGCGTGAAGTATTGCTGAATGAGGAAAACCAGGGTCGCGAGGGGTTAGATGCATAGATGCTAAAAACGACGGTTTATGAAGTACACGAGATCCGCATGGGTCGCATCTAAAGAAAACATCGATGCTACAAATCTGTGAGTTACCAACAAACTGTAATAAAAGTAGAGCTTACTAATGATTCAAGGTAGCAGGGTCTGGTAAATCAGGATTCCAACCAGAAAACAACAAATCCATGAAAGGGTCAGGATTCGACTGAACATTGACATTTTGTAATTCAGGACTTCTGCTTGCACTGCGGAATCTTGTCTCAGGACTGTCGGGAGCGATGAGATTCATGACAGCCACATGCGGTAGAGTTATCCCTCCCGCATCGGACAATACGCGGCTAGCAGAGGCTCCTGAAGTAGCTGAAGGTGTCAGAGGACCATTGCGCGGAGAACCCATTGTTTTCTCGTAGAGTTTACGTTTCAGGTCAGCTAAGCAAATATAAATAGACGCTGCATTGCACCAATTAACAACCTACCTATCTCTCCTTCAAGTTCCTTGATTTTTTCTACGGGGTCTGTATCGGGGGCGAGCCTAAGGCCTTCGACTGGATCATAAGAACACTGAGGTTCCGTCGGATGTCTGAGAATTTAATGAGTTACTGCTTCACGTAATCAGAAAAGAAACGAACGCATAACCAACTGGAGCTGGAACGCTGACGAGAGCTTGCCATTGTCTGAAGTAATGTTTAAACGGTATATCAGAGGCCTCTATACTGAATTACCCACTTGACACAGGTACCGCAATGCGGACGAGCGGCGTCACATTTCTGTAGAAGAAATATTGAGCAGGAAATAGCGATCAATCTTGGGATGATACACACAAGCTTTCTTTTCCGACATGAGCGGCACGCCTGTCAAAGTGGTAGAGAGAAATATGAGAAACGGAAATTTTAATAATAAGAAATTTGTGGGGTATACCTGGTTTCTACGAAGAGCAGGCCTGGTAGCGTTTGTACTAGGCGTCTTGGGCATGTCGGACAAAGTACGTGCCGAAGGGATTGGTTTGATAAATATATGTTCGAGCTACTGCAGGCAACTAGACAAGCAATGGTTTGAGCAAGAGGGGAGAAGACTGGCGGTGATGTGGTAAGTGAGTAAGATGGAGATTCAAATAGTTAAAGCAAAAGGGGGGAAGACTGCTCGTGTCACAGCACGCTGATCGGAGTTTCTTTATTAAAGTAACCCTGATCCCAACATTTGAACACCTCAGGAGTGATAATGATATGTACACGGTCTGCTTAATATGTAATACTATCACATTCACTCTCAAAAGATAATCACTCGGTCTCTGTTATTTTCTTTCCGACATCATACACCTCAAACCCTTTCCCGTCTTCTAACAGTTTCAATACCCCATAACCAAAAACGGCCCATGTTGTCGTAACAACTATACAACTGTTATCATGTTCAGAACATCAGAGTGCCGGTTTACCAGGTCACCGTTGCCGATTCCCGAGCGACTACCAGTAGATCTTCACTGAATGTGTTTTCGAGTGGGCCGCCTCAATGTGCGATATGGAATTTTGTTCTTAATGCACAATCTATCATACACAAATCTTACAAATCAGGATCTGCATTACAACAACGTTAGTACATGCAGAGGCTCTATGTCGCAACTCGATATGGTGCTCAAGGCAACTTACAGAATTGTCGCGACAACCCGACGACTGTGCGGATAATGTCTGAATTCTGTGAGATAAATTCCTGGAAGAATCTTCACTACTGGATTTGTGGTTAGGATACGAAAAAAAAAACACCTTGCCAGGTTCCAAGGTTGAGACGTCCATCTGTAATGGGGATTGTGATTGACGACCCAACGAGAGAGGCTTTGGTATGCGACACCCTAGTGATCGACAATTAAGATACGGATGAGTACCAATAGAAATCAACGGACGAATCACTACGAATCGCGATAAATTTGGATGTAGCATTTTGAAGGTATCCTAGCACTCACTCAGGCCCTTCATCGGTGTGAAGCCATTTCAAAGATTCCGGAACTATGTGGTCCAGGGCCATGTCCATATCTGCAGACTCATTTAGTCAGGAATGCGCAACGGTGGCTAATTTAATCTTTTGAAGAATTCAACTAGATGATACCTTTTCTAACATCTATTTAAAAAAAGTTCGATTGTACTTCCATTGATATGTTCATTTTTCAGTGGTTCAAGCGCACCTTTATCATAGTTTTCATTGACAGTTAAAGCAGCCGATGTATGTTGGCTTCGATCGTCGATATTAGAGATACGGCACATGAGAGAAAACAAAACACACATGAAAAGGTAAAGCATTCCAACCTAGATTATCGAAAGGAGTCAGAAGGTCCCTCCCAACGTCTTGTCACCGTCGCAACTGTAGAATAGAGATCGACTAGCCTTTACGTTTTCCAAGCCTGGACGGATGTGACCCAGAACTTCATCAGTTACTAAATGACACCCTTTGGCTCTTTTTGAGAGGGTAAAGGTGATTTGCCAGCCCATAGCAGCTTTACGTGCAGAATTTGTGATTGCAGCTGAGGTGTAGGACGAATGGGAAAGAGCTTCAACTTTTGTTATCTTTCACTTTTATCATTACATAATCATGACGTCGGGGTATGGGATAATTAGCACATAGTAGACTCAAGGTCTGTGTACGTTCAGACATTATACAATATATATACATACAGCCAGTATAATAAGCCAGAGAATATCGCTTTCCTGCGGGAGTCCAAGGCTCCCGAGGCCGGCGCTCAACACAGTGGGGAAAGCGTCCACGACTATGAACTCGATCCACGCATCTTGTATCAGGAGAAATCACTGTTCGCCATATTTTTTCATTCTTTCACTGCCACCCCGATTGCCGGGTACATTGCGGTTTCGACAGTGATTGGCGTAATGTCCCTTCTCACCACACTGACAAAGCATGTTATTAGTCCTATGAGCATGCATATAAAATGAATTCGAAACTCACCTTGAAACAGAGTACCTCGTCCAAATTACGTCTCGGTGGACCAATCATAGGGTTTCCGGGGCCTCCAGGGCCTCCTGGCGGACCGACAGTACCTCTTTCGAAATCAGCGTAGCGTCCGTAGCCTGGAGGAGGGGGTCCGAGATCTTTCGCAGAAGGAGGTGCAGGAGGGTCGTATGCGCTAGCAGGGGGAATGTTCGGTTTGGGGCTATACAGACATTTAACACAATGATAATTATATTTGTATTAGCAAAACACGTACTGGCCTCGAGAGCACTCAGGGCCCAAAGGACAAAAACCAGTTAAGTACGACTGGCAAGCTACCTTTCGTATGTGTTTACGCGGGCAGGTCGGACCTTCCGTCCAACAGATTAGTCACAATATTTATAACAACAAGAAATTCAAGACATACCAAGTTTACAGAATCCACGATTATAATCCGGGCATTCCACTCGACGCTCCTTGGGATGCGCATATAAGCATTCATCTCCCGCGGAACAGTAACCATATTTTGCGAACCACCAACATTCAGGCATTCGACGCAGGTTATATTCGTGCAAGAATTCGCAAGCATCTCCTTTCTTACACAGGCCACGTAGCCAATGTTTGCAAACCGTTGACAAACGTTCGCGTTCGCGAGGATGGGTGGGCAATTGCCGGGGAGGCTGAAAATTCTGAGCGGAAGGGGCAGTATGACGCAGAGGACAATGTAAGGGACCGAGAGGACAGCCAGCAGCAGTTAGGGCTAGTCTACAGATTTGCTCATCTTGACGGTGTAAGTTGTCAACTTTTATATATAAAAAGACTGTTTACAAACCTTTATCGAGTTTCAAGCCCAGGTCGGTCTTAATGTGCGTTTCTACAGGGAAATTGTTTTGGTGGAATTGAGGGTTTATGATATCGCGAAGTGCTGATGGACCGGCCAATACTGAAGCCATTGCAGACAGCAACCGGATTCAAGGTCTGACGAGAATGAGGGTAAAGACAAAAGAGAGTGTTGGGTAGTTCACGGTGTAATAAAAGTCATGTAAATATCTGATGACTAAGCCATACGATATAAATATTCAGCTAGTGCTGAAGCGCTGACCGGTTGTGTACTGGATTCATTGTCATTCTTCTTTCTACATAGATAGTCTACCAGATACCAGCGACTACAGCGTGACCCCCAGCATCATTTACCCTCGCTGCCGATTCTTCTACTTCCGTAATCCACGAGTCAAGCTCCCAATTTATTGTCGCATTCTCGCCTGCATCGATGCCAGAAGCCTGCACCTCGACAAAATATGTATTTTGGAATGGGACACCACCTAATAACGGCCTACGGTCTATACGAGTTGCAGAGAGATCTAATAGTTTGAGGTATCCGGTGATTCTATGAGGATTTCCTGTTGTGTGGGGTGGACTAGACAGACGGATGAGGGCCTTCATTTGGTTTTCTAAGGAAATCGGTTCAGGCACATTGGCTTCCCGCGAATATGCAACGATGAAGAAACGGGTGAAATTTGCTTGAACTTGTCTTCAATATTGCAGGGTTGGAAGACGCAGGAAGGTACGTACATCTTTCATTTTGAATGCCTGTGAAAAGGACCTCTAGGCCTTCGAACAATGTTGCACATATCGAGGAACAGATAGCAGCGCAGTCTTCTCCGTTTTCTGATACTGCTTTTGCCGCAGCTGCTGTAGACGATGTTTTTATTTTCTGTACTGTTGGTAAATTCTCTTCGATGAAGTCCCGACACTGGCCCAAAGCCTGTTCAATTTGAATGAATTGTTAACTGACCGAAGCCCTGCAAAGCTACGTATTTCACCTGTTCGTGGCTCATTATTCGTTTGATTTGAGAAAGCTGTACGCCCCGTTTGATCAACAGACAATGTTCTACTTTGAGAGTAATCTCTCCTCGAATAAACCTTTCATCTGTGGATCTAAGACAGTCATATGTTTCGACTACAGGCCCGAAGATCGTATTTTCTTGAGGAATGACACCGAAAGGTATATCGGAAGATAGGGCATTCAAGACGTCTGTGATTAAGGATGCAACGTAAGAAATGAGCAAAATTGTCGAAGGAATCCGAGCTAAAATTTACCAGCCACCGAAGTTCTTTCGTCGTACGTAGCTTGACTGCCAAAAGTTTTGAAGGCAGCCTAAATAGTAGTATAAATTCCCAGCGTTGATTGCAGCCTCCAAAAAGGCAACGCACCTCATGAGTATATGTGCCCAATGGACCTAAAACTGCAACTCGAATTTTCCCGTCGTTCATCGTGGTTAGTGATAATCTCCCATAGTGGCTGTCCGATATCGTGATGAGGTCATCCGAAGATAAGACTCATCGCGGGGAACACATTTCAATTTATTTATTCGTGTTGACAAACTTCCAGTGAACCTGATTTGAGCTAGCACCCAATATTTACCATACTTTAATTACACACATGGTGTATTCATCTTTCAAACATAGGCACCAAGTAACATAGTCCCCAAACGTTCCTTTACATACAAACTATCCTTCTATGTTCGCTCATTATGTCTTTAACATAGAACTGATCGGTGGGAGAACAGCTCCTCCATGATTAATTACTTGATAGTAGTTGCGACCACTTAATTCAAAAAGAATGATCTACCAAAGTCAATACAAAATATATACAATTGTTATATTACAGAAAGCCAATCGATTCTTAACAAGAGAGCACGGCACATCGATTGACGTTGAGATACGGAATCAAGGAGAAAGAGATAAAGAAAGCAAGCATACATACAGAAACAGAAAACCCTACGCAAGAGACAAGAATGATCCAGGTTCGTGTAAGCTTGCATGCAAGCTAATGTTACTATCTGGATGCGACCCTTCCTCAAATAATGTGTGGAGGACATGGGGCTCGAGAGGTCGAGGGAATGTAATTTGAACTGGAATTCTGGGAGCAGAGCCACATATTTCTTGGATGAGGTCTCCCAACATTTTCGCATATCGATGAGCCAAGGGGATTCGTTGCCCAACCTTAGCTATTGCAGAACTGAAGACAGACGATCTGATTAGAAGGTGCTTTCAACACATTGGACTATCAAAACGCTTACTGAACAAAGTCGATCTCTGCTCTCAAAGTGGAGACCTGATCAATGCTGTTCGCATCAAGCGCTGCCTGCAAAAATCTGACAAGCACCCGGCCACCGGTAAACCAGCAGAACTTTAGATATCAAGTTAATGACTCTTCTGCGGAATAAATGAATGAATGGGCCTACAGTGCAGAAAGAGTCCAGTAGAGTTATATCAAAACTCGTTGACCATACACTATATATAAGGTCCAGAATGGCTCTAGCAGCGGTCAAAATTTTGAGAGCAGAAATACAACCTGATTGCCGGACTTCTGCATGGGGATCGTGCAAAACAATCGTTGCCCTATGCAAAAATAAATCGCTCGAACAAATATGTTTATAAGTATTGCAGACGTACACATGCGGGATCAGGCAAGTCGTATACAGATGGTTGTCAACGACATTGTCGTTGATGGGGTTTCGCAGATGACTGGGAAAGGATGCCCTAAATGAAGAGACTATGTGATCGAGTTCAATAAACGCAGCCGATCCTCGAGGATCAACAGGTTCGTCAGATGCAAGAGGGTCGTCGCTGTAAACAGCTGCAACAGAAGGGTCTCCCGCGAAGTGTTTGGAACGGAATCGAAGATTAAATGCCTTCGCTTGAGCTATGTGTCACAGTAGTTAGTCATAGTAAAAAGATCTCTAAATGCAATTGTTACTTACAAATCAAGATAGTCCCTTTTATATAGAGGAGAAAAGAATCTGTCTGGTTTTCTGGATGAACCAAGAGAACATCGCGTGTATGAGCCCACTGTCGGTCAACAGGCGGGACCAGGGTCTAGGAAAAGATAAGCCCTTGTCAATAGCTTAAAGGGACGGCGAAACACTGGCATACCCCTTGTATGAAATAATCTCCTCGTACAGGAAGCAATTGAGATACATCTTGGTTATCAAGACTGAGCGCCCAGCCGTTCCCACACCCATGTTGACGTTCGGTAGCGTATGCCAGCCAAAATGTGTTTCTTCTGGTCTCATCTTCAATAACAGTTCGCGCAGGAGGTAAGATGGAAGGTGGCCTCTCAGACTTAGTTATTGAGTGAAAAGGGGGGCACATATTGAGACCAAGGGGGACAGCCAGCCGCATGGAGTGTGCGGAGGACAGAAAGATCTAGATTCACGTAAATGAGCGCATAGATCAGTGGAGAGATGCCGAGCCATACATCAACCCATCTAAAAAAAACATATAGTGAGAAATTTAGAAAGAACAGAGAAATTCATGGATTTACCTGCCATGAGACCAGTAGAACCATGTCAAAATTATATTTGCTAAAACGTACATCAGTATGAAAGAATTCAACGATTTACTCATCACGGTAAAGTACCTTGCAAAACCTGGAAGAGATCTTCGCCCAGGGAATTCAAGCGTTCCGCAGACTCTCTAGCCAATTTAGCCTGTTGTTCGGCAAAGGAATCCGGCCTTTGTTCTTTAATTCGATATCGTTCCAAGAAGATTTCGTCTGGGCAAACTGATATAAAATTGAAACACATTCGACGTGCAAGGAAACACACCTGGAGATACTTCATCGTAATTTGGAAGTGGCGGGGAAGTCACCGAGGCGGTATAAAGGCTTCCTATAGCACAAATTGCGTGCAGAACGGGAGCAGAAGGAAATTTAGGATGACCTGGAGGTAAAGACAGAGAGTTCATGAAAGAAGGTGCATGAAAGAGGCGATTGGCATGAGGATGGAATAGAAAGAAGACATCGACTCTAAAAATGTAGCGCTCAATACAGGCTATATTGGATCAAGGTCAATTGATGACTTACAGATGCTTTAACAGTTCTGGATTAGGGAGTGATGGTGGCCATCTAGGCCAGGCAACGTCTGATATGTATGAACCGAGATGGGTGTCCCCAAGTGATGGCGGGGTAAGGCTACCGTGTTGTGGAGGTGAGTGAGAAAGATGGCTACGGCCGACGGAAGGCGTGCCATCAGAATTATGATTATGTGAATAGCCTGAGCGGTCGTCCTTTAACGCTGTTGTATTTTCCTTCTGACGCAAAAGAGCTTCTAGCTCATCTATATCGCTTGTCAAAGAGAGATTACACTGGTGGCGTAAAGCAAAAGAAAACTCACTGATCCTATTTTCCAGGCGTTCGTATTTGTTCTTCGGTCCCTCGGAGACTGTCGTATGAATTTCGGCAACTAAATGAGTTACTTTAAGTCCAGTCTATTTCTATGAGCAAAGCAAATGCTAGTCACCATCGTCAAATGTGCACTCCGGCTTTTCTGGCATGCTCACGCCTGGTGGTGCATGGGATACTGCGTGAGCATGAGACCGAACACAGGTCGAACAAGGGCGTTTCGCGTCGCTAAAACAATGAACATTCAATTCTGCAAGTAGAGAGTCTTCAAAAGGTGTACCATTTCTTATTGAAGATCAGATAAAGTAGCCGACAGAATTGCAAATGGTACTCACCAACTTCCTACGGCGGCACTTGAGTGGCAATGTGGTTATTAAACTACGGGTTTCCAGTAATTCAGAGAGGAACCTACTTGATGACAAGCCTGGTGTATTGTTCAAAGCGCCGATGAGTATTGTGAGTAAAGACCAATTAGACCAGCCACTTCACCTGATTTCGCTTCAAAACATTGGGATGAGTACTCAGACTGGCGTTAAGGGGGTTCAATGCAGAGGTGCGATTAGAAGGCTGTTGAGCGACTCGAGGCATTTCGAGAATTGTAGTAGGTTTTATGTGTCCCTTTGTTGGGTTTCTCGCTGTGCACTACGAGCCACCTAGTGTTGCAGTGGTGGAATCAAGGTCAAGGTGGGAGTTCTTACTCAAATCCGTTTGACACGGTGCGCACTGCGTAATCTAATAATGGACTAGCAAGGCAGCACGTGCAATGCCGCCCAGACACCCTATTTTAAAGTAATTGCCTACTTGGAACATACCAGATACAAGTTACACCGTATGTAGGAGAAACGCGTATCGATGAAATAAAAAGAAATAAAAATGGACCTCTACCTGGGTTGCTAATTGTAGTAAGAAAACAAGATAACTTGACCAATACAAAAACATTTGGAATAAAAAAATAAAAAAGCTATTACTTGACTCCAAGTCCAGTATACAGCTGAGAACAGAAAAGGGTATGTTGCAAATATTAAAAATATATCATGGAGAAAGATTGCCCGTCCTTTGTAGTGCATTGGTAATGTTTAGAAGTCCTATTCCCGAAATATTGTGCGCAAGGGCCGTGGCTGTAGCATTCCATGTTAGAGTAATATCATTATTACCCAGCGAAGAGTCTCGCGCAACGACGGGAGAAGTGGCATTTTCAGTCCAGATAACTGAGCCATGTATGCTGTTGATGGTCCAACTTCTCATAGCACCTCCATCATCCGACCCAAAGAAGAGAGAGCCAGACGGATTAGCAAATGGCGAAACAGTAGAAGTAAGATCAGAAGGAGGAATATCACCAAATACGGCAACTTCTAGAGTGGGAATGGATTGAAGGGATTGGAAAAGAGGAGATGATGGATCTGGCGGGACGCTGACTTTCGTCGCAGAATCAAGGACGAACTTGACAAGAGCTGTAGCTAAACTGATGTTCGGGAAAGACAGAAGATACTGCAGAACAACGTGATCTGAAAAGCTCAAAGTGCCATAATGACGGGGATCCAACTGGGTCGACGCAAAGGTTGCTGGCGTAGTTTTTCCGTTGCTTACGCTACTAAGAAGATCTCCGTTATACAGTACAGCTCTCGAGTTTGCTTCGTTGGAAAGGACTGCAGCTTGTTTTACTACCGCTGTACGTGAATCGAGGAACGGTAGTCGAAGATGGAGAACATCCAAGATCCCATAGATGGGACGATCCCGATAGCAGGCTGGGTCGAATTTCACAGCACTTGTTACAGGTTGTAAACCAAATACATTGGTCTCCAACGAAGATATTGTCTGTACGAGAGAATCATTCAGTCCAGGGAAACAGGAAAGAGGCGGGGGAAATGATGAAGAGGGTGAGGATACGTAGAGGTTGAGAATGGGTCCAGAAGTGGCGTCAAAGGGAAGCATAATAGGTGCGGCACTGAGGGCTGCCTTGAAAGTTGAAAGATCGTTCGGCTTTTGGAGAAGAACCGATACCCAATATTTCTTCAGGGCTGTCTGTTGTTGTGTAGCAGAGGCTAAAAAGAGGGGGTCAAATTCTGCTATTAGAACCATCTAGGTTATGCGTATGCAAAAGTCATACCTTGTGCATAGGTATACATACGGTCTAGAGTTGATTGAGCCACAGAACTAACTCTTGAAATCTGCTCGTTGGATGGTTGTCCCAAACCTACAAATGTCGCCGAGGGCTGGGTAACAGTCTGGGCGGCGTAGTTGTAGGTAAAGCCTGCAATTGTAGTCGAGAAGGAAGGATCGGCATTAACAGGTCCATCTGTGTTGTTAAGGGTGTTCCATGAGCGTGACTGGACGAAGTCAGTCATTTTTTGTGAAGCATCAATATCTTGAGTTTGGACAGCATTCCACAGCATTGCGGCTCGCACCCACTGCGTCCGATTTGGGGAGGTCAACTGATTAATGTCAGGCCCGACATCGAGTAAGAGTGCCTGTGATGCACAATCATTCGTGGTTGGGCTTCCTTGCATCAACCATATATTAGAGTAGGTAGAAGCCGAGGTTAGATTTACACTGAATTCGCGATTAACAATGGGAATGAGATTGATGATCGCCTGCGCCAATCCGTTACAATTAGTCGACGACGTGCACACACATGTTGCATCTATTCAAAAAAAAAAAAAAAGGTCTCTCAATTTTTTTTATCAAAGTCGCAGCAAAGAAGCTTTACCAAGACTGCATTCTGCTCCAGTGAAGTTTCCCGGACAGTTAAACTCGGGCTTTTTCTTCCGTCCTAGAGTGACGCCAACGATTGCTCCAATAGCTGCCAAGACGGCAATAGCGATGAAAGAAATGAGTATTATATATCTCTTTTTCCTCGTCATTACCTTTTCCCGGGGAACATGCTGATTATTTGGTGATGGGCGAAAGGTCAATGGCTGGGTTGTTGATCCTGTTATCGGTGTATTCAAATTCAAATAACCATCTTTTCTAGCTTCAACTTCGTATTCCTCGTAAGTCATTCCTGCTGGGTTAGGAAACCTGTGATGGACGCTATCATACGGATGTTGTCCATTATCTAGCATGGCCTGCAATATACCAGCGCGATTAACTAGCTCAGGAAGGGGTGTTGCTTCGTCTGCTTTCCTGTGCGCGTTTTCAGCCGCCACGCTAATATTGGGAATAAGCGGAACCGGTGGTAAAGGCTTGATCTTCCGCCAAGGTATAATGCGCCTTAATGAAGACATGCCAGAAATTCGAGATATGAATGATGCCGAAGTACTCTTGGTAGAGTGTGTGGAATGTCGGTTTACGGAATCTCTAGAGGCATTGTTCTTAAGTTTGGAGGAATCTTTCGCATGTGAAGATGCCATATCGTAGTGAGCCTCATACGCTGTTGACAGCTTATTCTGATAGCCACCTTTTTCGATGCTTCGAAGGGTGTCTGAATCCTGGGTGGAGGATATTTGACTCGAGCCAGAATAGCCGTACAGAGTAGCAGGAGTTATACCAGCTACCGATGAATTTAGTCCACGAGAGATGGCAGCAGATGGATGTCCTTGTGCAGAGTGGAGAGTTTCGGAATCCCCTGACATACGATTTGATAGTTTTGAGCTCTGAGGAAAAGCACTAGGGGGTGGTCGGCTGTCCTGTGACTTATATTGTGGGGGAGATGGTAATGCTCTTCCGGGGGAATGTCGTGGCAAACTAGGAACACTCGGTCGTGGTTGGTTGTGATTCATGAGAGGAGGATACGTCATTTCAGAGATACCACTGAAAGCATCGCTTCCATACGATGTCCTCCTCTGTCTTCGCAGATCTTTATTCTGCTGTAGCAAGGACGTTATGAACGACGTCGGTAGTAAACGTTCCTCTGCGTCATCAACGTCCAAGTTCGAGGCAGCATTGTGCCAGTCGATAGAAGCGGTGTTCTGGGATGTTGATGGCCGCGAATAGTCAACGGGTGGTGATGGGATGGGATTCCCAGTCTGAGTTGGAAACGAAGGACTGATGTTGGTAAAAGGAGGGGAATTTGTAGTTGTAGAGGCTTCTGCTTGAGGTATTACTCGACGCAAAGCACTGATTGCAGGCAAAGAACTCTGGCTGAAGGTCGATCTGCTCGGTGAATTGGTGTCGTAATTCGAACGTATCGGCGTTGATGGGATGGAGGAAGGTGGTTCTGGGAACCTTGCCAATCCTAGGCTAATAGTACTTTCCGCAATGCCAGATGCATTAGTGTCTATTGAAGCTGCTGAAATGTGTCGAGGTACAGGGGGTGGCTTCTTGTTGTTGTTCGACATATGCTAAGATGCCAAGTCGACGTCGACGATGGACTATAGCAATTTGTGTGTTGTCTTTCGCTGAAGAGCGTCCACAGAAGAAAAACAGGCTATGCGCATACCCTGCACTTTCAGCTTTGGCGTATTACACCGGCACAATGCAGAGATGACGCTCGAAGGCCGCTAGGTAACCTGGTAAGGAGCAAAGGGTGCCTATTACCCAGCCTCAGTGTGAGAAGCGACGACCATAAGTCAGGTCCTGTGCCGGGCTGTTGATAATATCAAAGTTTGTTCCGGGTTTAGCACTCTCACACCCCTATGAGACAATAGTTGCACATGATACGTTGCGTTTTCAAGTTATGTTTGTTCGAGACAGACGGAGAGGAGTAGAGATGAGATGAGGAGCTCATTAAAATTCTCAAAAAGCAAAGAACACCGAGTTATAAATTGGGAAGCTACGTAACGTCACTGGATGCGAGCAGCATACGTATTGGGACTAGGTCAAAAGAATATCCTTGACCGATAAGAATGTGTTGTATGCTCAAAAAATCTAGATCGAGATTGAAAAAGGTTAAGGCACAGAGACCAGATGTACGCAGAGCAAAGAAGATTTCGGGGTCCATGTTGATAGAAAATGGATCCAAAGGTCGGGACGAAACATAAGTACAAAGTCGTAAAGCTGAGCAGAAACATAAATGGCGTGATATAATAAAAAGACGGTAGGGAAAGAAATCCAAACAGATAAGAGTTCCTGAAGCAATAGCATCATGCAATAATGCACGACCTCTTGTTGCCCTTCTTGACAGGAGGGGGAGGGTTCACTGCCCGAGAAGTTAACGCATGTCCAGTCAAAACAATACACCATACTTACAGACAGCACGAATCGCCTCATCAAAGACCGTTTTTAAGCCTTTCTGTGTGAGCGCTGAGCACTCCAGGTATTTCACCGCCTTGATGTCCTTGCACATCGCCACTCCCTGAGAATACTGGATGGGGGCCATGCGACTATAGCAAACACACATTAGATACAAGTACGCTGAGCCATCGGTCATTTCCTACTACATACCGATCTCGCAGCTTCTCAATGGTTGCTGGATCCTCACGCAAGTCGAGCTTAGTACCGACCAGGACGATGGAAGTCGAGGGGGCATGATGGGATATTTCCGGGTACCACTAAGGGGATCCATTAAGGGGCGGACGCTTTGCATGTTGATTGAAGATAGACACACCTTCGTCCTCACGTTTTCGTAACTTGGGGGGCTAACCAGAGAGAAACAGATCAAAAAGACGTCGGTTTGTGGGTATGATAGAGGACGGAGACGGTCATAATCTTCTTGTCCTGCCGTATCCCATAGTCCAAGGGAAATCGTCTTGCCATCGACCATGACATTCGCCGAATAGTTATCGAAGACTAAAGAGCGGTAAGAGATTCAGGTAAGATTGTAACAGGCTTCCAATCTAGAAGGACGCACCAGTTGGTATATACTCTCCCTTTGATTCATAATGGTTGGGATCAGTGATGCATACGGGAGACCGTGGCAACTTACGGGGAATGCATTGGTCGTATAGGATATGAGAAGACACGTCTGAATTCAAGGAATATGTAAGATAAGGAAGATGAATATGTCGCAGCAACTACCTTCCCGACAGCACCATCTCCTACAACAACACCTGTGGATTAAGATATAAGGGAAGACAACTCGCAGAATGATACGGAGAAAGTCGAACATTTAATGGCTTGCATGTTATGCTAGTTAAATTCGTAAAGGTATATTGAGAGAGGAGAGAAGAAAGGCGTGTCGTGGATATAAAAAGAGAAATGGAATCCAAGGAGAAGTAGCTTGGTGGCGACAAGAAAAGGAAGTTGAAACGGTGTGATCACTGTTTGGCGTGAGCATGCGGATTCATCACACAGCGCGAGCAGACCAAAACATGAGCACACAGACCGTCTTTTACTGACAGATAGTAGCTACGACGACATCAATAAATAGCTGCATGTCCGGGTAATTCTACTCTACCCGAATTCCATAATATTCCTACATACATAGCCTGATGAAAACACAGAAGAGATTGAGACCTAGATGTACAAGGAGGCAAGAAGAGAAAGCTATTTACGGAAAACAGTGAAACATCGTTTCACAATGTTTTTACAGACGGGAAATGGATATCAAGAAATGCGCCAGGTTAAAAAAGAGATAAGATACGAGGAAATTGACAGAGCATATAAGATAGCAGGCGGCGAAAGCGATCGAAAAAAGTCTGATAACAAAGGTATTCATGCGGAGTTAGGGTTGGTTATTCTCAGTCGACAGCCTCCTCTTTTTCGAAGGAAGACTCGGTTCGGTTGACTCAGTGCATTCGTTTACCAACGAGGCTGGTCGTTTACTGTCGCGACGCCCTCCCTTGGGTGATTGGGGAGACAGTAGGATATCTTGCAGATCATCGTCATCCACAGGAGTCAGGATTTCATCTGGAGGGTATTTGAAAGGTTCCAGAAGACCAAGTCCCATTGAGATGGCTGAAGGGGCAGATCCACTACTGCGTAAAACGGGGCTTTCGGGTGGTTCCATATTTTTAGGAAGCCGAACAGGTGATATATGTGATTCCTCTCCAACGGGAGGCCAAGAATTATAGAGGGAAAAGGGATCGTTAGACGTGGACGGGGAAGAAGTAGAAGTGGAAAACCAAGTTTCCGTAATATCAGATACATGCCTCCTATGAGATTTAAGGGGCGACCCTTGAAATCGTTGTTTGGTCCCCGCACTGTGTTTTCCGAAGCTTAACGGAGATGATGACGTGCTAGTTAGGAAAGACAATTTGTTGATCGCTTTTGAGAACGTCGTTGATCGAGCTGGAGTTTCCAATAAACTAATGTCCGACAGAAGAGGTGCCGGACTAGATATAGGCGACGAATTCATCGTCAACATGGCAATTGAGCTAGACCCCAAAGCCATAGTTCCTTTGATTATTGGGCTGGGCAGTGGTCGAGCAAGCATGGTAAGGGAAAGGTCGCGGGTATTAGAATGCAAAGGATGGCTAGGACTGGGAAATCGCCATGGCTGGTCGGAAGGAAGACGCGGGGGTGAATGACGAAACGACGGGGTTTGCAATGGGTTGTAAGGGGACTCTGGGATGTGTGAAAAGGGAAAAGAAGACATTCTCTTAGATGGGTCATCATTGTTATCATCGAGGAAAGAAGGAGGGTCTGAAGATTCTTCTTCATGAGGTGTCAGAGGCGGTGTTTTTGCCTTGGGAATAGAGGGACCCGCTTCACAGTCTTCTTCGCTTGCGTCAGTAAGATCTTGAAGTTTACTCTGGGAGGTAGAGGGTTGAGAATGATCATCGGTATCCTTGTTATTGTCCCGGGCGCGACGACTTTTACTGGCTTCAGAAAGAGGCCTGACTGTACGGAAGCGTGATTTATGAGAAATCATTTCTGGGGCAGTCTGTGGGGTGACGACAATGCTGATAATACTATCAAGTGCTTGAGAATCCTCGCGACTTTTCTGAGAAGCAGATTGTTGTTGCTTGTTTTCCTCTAGAGTGATGATGAATCAACAGCTGGCAAAGAGAGAAACAGCTAAATAACGCACTTCCGGATCCACGCCCTCTAGGGCGGTCTAAATTACCGTCCCGGCGGTTAGACATTGCAATCTTGTGCTTTTCAAAGACATGTCGCCTCCACATGCTCTTGGCATTCACGCCCGCATAAGTCCTCCTACAGAATGTACAGCGCAGGCGAGGTTCCTCGCCCTCAGGCCAGCTTTCTACGCCGCGATCTTTGAGATCTTTCTTTTTTGCCGGACACCAGCCACGGGGAGGCTCGAGATGAGGAGGATATGGTACACCAGTTGCATCAGCCCCTGGCTGGGAAATAAAATCATTGGCATCAAGAAACCACTCTGGGTTGTCTGCCATCAAGGCATAAGTGAGGCCGTCAGGATATTTGCTGGAGCCTGGAAAAGTCGTAAATGGGGGGTGTAAAAAGACAACATTGGGATCCGTCGGCATGGGGTCCATGCCCAGGGGAGGAACTGCCAAGGAATCATGAGAACGATGAGCCCTGGTAGGAGGTCGACTGGAAGAGGACTGAGCAGAGGGAGTATATGGAGTGGGCTGAAAGGAAGCGGCAGCGGAGGAGAAGAAAGAAACATGGGACGTCGAGGCAGACATGGCGGCGAGAAGCAGCGCTGGCCAAGGAGTCTCTTATTATAATTTGTTGATAGCCTCATGGTAAGCGGAGTTTACACGAAACGCGTGCGTCACGTGGACGTGTATATTCATTTTACATTACAATAACAGAGAGATATAGCTACTCGCTGTCAGTCTGTGTTCTTTTCTGTGTAAATTCATACTTACCCAGCTATCATTGCCATCCCTCCAAGAGGCGTTATCGGTCCCAACATTTTCAGTCTGCGTCCGTCAGCTTCAAATCCCAATACATAGCCTCAAAACTCACTGGTCACGCCCTAAAACAAGTGCCCAGATACTTCCTGAAAACAGCAATCCTCCGCACGCTATCGCAGGGCCCGCAAATCTGTGGCTCGCAAATCGTGGATGAAGAGAGAGCAACATCATTGCAAGCCCATTATAGACCTGCGCCCCTTTTTAAAAAGTTCCTGAAACGGTAAATGACCTAAATTGCACATACAGCATAGCTCGACGCAGTTTCCCACGCGTGGATGTTGTCTGCGGTGACGCCAGACTTCTTGCGAAGGCCATGCGCTTGATACTAGTCTTAATGCAAATATTCTTTCTTCTTTTTGTCTTTCTTACCTCCGAATGCTCCTGTTATCATTCCAGTTGCGGCTGCAGAAAAGAATTAGCGTCATAAAAGTAATGAACCAGGCAGTGGATGACGAACTAAAGGCCGCCCCCGTTTTCCATAGATATGCCTTGTAAGATAAAATTTAGTAGTCAGATACACAGAGAATCCAGTATATATGTACCATTATCTTCAGACTATGTTCGACCAAGTTAGAGAAGGCCCGCCTTACCATCACCGATTGACTCCTTACATAACGGTCTGAATGCTTCCGCTCACGTGCAATGCGATACTTTTGAAATGAAAATAATGTTTTGAGCTGAACTGACCGACGTCCTACTACTACCACTATAAATTATGGGTAAAACCCAGAAGAAAACAGGCAAGGGTCGTCTTGATAAGTACTACAAGCTTGCAAAGTACGTTTCTTCATTATCTTCCACACTCCAATATTCAAAATCATTTCCTCAGGGAGCAAGGGTACCGCGCACGTTCAGCTTTTAAACTTATCCAATTGAACAAGAAATATTCAATTCTTGAGTCTGCACGATGCACTATCGATTTGTGTGCTGCTCCAGGAGGTTGGCTGCAGGTTGCGAGCAAATACATGCCCGCAAATAGCATTATTGTCGGTACGAAACACTCCCTGATGTTTCTTGTCTGTCTTCTAATTATTCATCTTTTCTCCAACAAGGTGTCGATCTTGTTCCCATACGGCCTATACCACGTGTGGTCACTTTTGCTGCAGATATCACAACACCTCACTGTCGTAATCTCATCAGAGGAGAGTTGAAGGACTGGAAGGCCGACGTCGTTTTGCACGATGGTGCGCCCAACGTCGGTACAGCATGGATCCAGGATGCATACAGCCAGTCCGATCTTGTATTGATGAGTTTAAAACTTGCCGTGGAATTTCTTGCAAAAGGTGGTACTTTTGTTACCAAGGTCTTCCGAAGTGTAGATTATAATAATCTCATCTGGGTCTTCAACCAATTATTCGGGAAGGTGGAGGCCACCAAACCTCCTTCATCAAGGTCTGTTTCATTTTTCGGATACTGTTGTTATAGTCAGTTCATATTTCATTAGAAATGTTTCTGCCGAAATTTTCGTTGTCTGTCGAGAATTTCTCGCTCCCAAATTTATTGATCCAAAGTTCTTGGATCCCAAACACGTCTTCAAAGATCTGGCTTCCTCATTACCAGCTGGAGAAACTGCTATATCAGCGGGGAATGCGGAGTCGAATGTGTTCCATCCCGAGAAGAAGAGGCGTCACCGTGATGGATATGCTGACGGAGATTATACCCTTTTCAAGTCTATCCCTGCATCAAAATTCGTATTGGGAGAAGACCCAATTACAGTACTTGGAAGCGGCAACCAGATCACCTTCTTGACGGAAGAAGAAAAAGAGTAGGAAACTGTCATCTATATCGATGTCTTATTGCTCATTTTTCGATCATAGGTGGCTCTCATTCGATATCACGACCGACGATGTAAAGGCAAACTGCGACGATCTAAAAGTACTGGGCAAGGGCGACTTTAAGGCTTTGATCAAATGGCGCTTAGCGTTGCGAGAGGAGGTCAGATTGTTTTTTTATCAGAAGAATTTCGTTGAAATGACACCAATTGTGCAGCTTGGACTTGATATCAAAGCAAAGGAGACAGAGGACTCTACTGAACATGTGGAAGTGGTCGAAGTGGTCGACGAAGAGCAAGAAATATCCGCAGAGGTAAAGTACTAAAATGATATACGCGCTGTATCTTATTAAATGTACGAACAGCTTGAACGACTTAACACAGAAGCTACCGCTCGTGCCAAACGAGAAAGACGTCGAGCCAATGAAATAAAGACACGAACAATTCAGCGGATGCAACTTCAAATGACGGCGCCCCTCGATATCGGTCTGGAGCAACAAGATGCTACCCTGGGTATAGACCAGGACGAGATGTTTGATTTGGGTCAGGCTGAAAATAATATGCACAAGCATCGAAGCACGACATTCGCCATGGATGACGATGGTGATGCTATTTTAGATAGCAGTGACGAAGATGGCGAAGGAGAACAGGCCGACGAAAATGAAGATGACGAACCATTGGATTCTGAAGATGAGCGGGAGAAAAAGGTGGCAGGTTTGGAAGCCGAACTAGACGGTCTGTACGATGCATATCAAGGTCGGTTACGGGAGAGAGATGCAAAATATAAAGTGAAGGAAGCGAGAAGGAAGAATGCTGAACGCGAAGAAGAATGGGATGGCATCAAAGAGGACGGAAGTGATCCAGATGCTTCGGACGAGGAGGATGGTGGTTGGGATAAGATTCAACAAGCGAAACTTGACGATGGTGGAAACTCTTCTGGTGACTCTTCGGACGAATCTGAAGAGGAGACTGAGCCAACAGGGAAGAGCCGGAAACGTGGACGATCAGACCACGAGCCATTGCCGTCAAAGGAGCTCAAGCGCCAGCGTTTGATATCTAAACTGGAGGCTCCCAAAGCCAAACCCGCAAGCGGTGCAGCTTCACGTTTGTGGTTTTCACAAGATGTGTTTGCGGGAGCTGGACTCGATGTAATGGAAGAGATAAGCGATTCGGACGAGAATGAAGAATTTGATGATTATTCTGAGGACGAAGAATCATCGGAGAATGCTGAAGATGAGGCATGTTCTTTCGTCTATCACTTTACCAATATCTGACTGAATCTACGTTTCTAGGAGTCAAGCGACGACAGTGACTTTGAGATAGTCCCTCAGGAACGAACCGAAGATGAGGAGATGTGGGATGGTGATGGTGAAGACCAAGACAAAGTAGTAAAAGCCAATATAGCGAGTAAGTCCATCTTTTCAGTTCACCCGTATTCCCAAGCTAAAGTGAATCATACAGAATATGGCCTGAACACCGCGGAAGCTGTGATGCTTGCTCAACAACTTGTGAATCGGGAGAAAACTAAAACGCAGCTCATTAACGACGGCTTCAACCGGTATTCCCTAAACTCAAAGGAAGGCCTTCCATCTTGGTTCCTTGACGATGAAGCCAAAAACTACAAGCTCAATATCCCTGTGACAAAAGAGGCTATGGCTGCCCTGAGGGCGAAGCAGCGTGCATTGGACGCGAGACCTATAAAGAAGGTGGCTGAAGCCAAGGCCCGCAAGAAATTCAAGGCTGCCCAAAGACTTGAAAAAGCCATGAAGAAAGCAGAAGGTGTTAATGCTACAGCTGACCTGTCAGAAAAGGAAAAGGCCCAACAAATCGATAAGTTGATGAGAAAGGGTGTCTCCGCCGTGAAGAAAGCCAAAAAAGAGGTCAAGCTTGTTGTCGCCAAAGGTTCGCACAAGGGTATCAAGGGTCGTCCAAAGGGCGTCAAAGGACGATACACGATGGTAGATTCCCGAATGAAAAAAGAGGTATGTGTTGGCGATCTCCTTTACTTTGAGCAATCAACCCAACTTATGACTTATACAGGTCAGGGCCAAAAAACGCAAAGAAAAGGCCAACAAAAAACGTTGAGGATGACAGTGTATTTCGATTTGTTTGGCCGCTGTTTGTTATTGATTTTTTTAATAAAAAATATTGAAACGAAAATTAAGTCCGGGTATTATATGGTAAGTATCATACGATTAAGCGCCCGTCCTATTCACGAGGAGCAGTCAACCAACTACATATTCGAAGGAAGTTCGTCCATCCAGAGTCGTTAGTGCGATCATCATAAACAAGCTTGATGCAATGAGTCATTGGAGAGAAAGTTGGTAGAATGAATAAGTACCTTGCAGGACGTGCCATTTTCACCGCTTTCAAGATCGACAACATCCTCAGTGAGGAACCGTCCCTGAATGTTTTCTGCACCGCTGAAAGAAGTACTTCTGAAAGTTTGTTTAACATGGTGATGTGAATGCAAAAGGTAGGTGCGGCCTGAATGTGTGATAGACAGCGGTATTTCTGGTGAGTCAGAGGTACTAGACAAGAACAATGAGCTCCATATTCAGGGATCGAGCCAACAACTATTACCTGGAACTTGAGGAAATAAAGGACTTGAGTTCTTTAGGCCATTTAGAGGAATTTATTTCTTCTCCATTGTCGAGGGAAATGCGAAGGTCTATTTGCCTGAATCTTGTTATCAGTATTTTTCTGTGTCAGTCACTGTTTATTTACCTGCTAGGTACCAAAAGATCCACATTGACCACTGATCCTGCAGTGATTCTAACCTCATCTGATTCAGCTAATAGTTGGGTAGATCCATCCTCAGAAAGATCTTGGCCCGATTTTGCTGTGTGGGGCGTTTCTAGAGTTATGGTTGAAACAGGATTGGAGGAATCAGAGCTGCTTCTTGGATCATGGGAATGGTACACAAGTCTTCTCATCTCGCGCTCGTTTTGTGGGACAGTCAAAGCTACAAGTCTTGGGACACTGGTTACAAATATACGTTAATCAAGTCGGTCGAATGAAATTGATGAAGTCAAAAACCATGGGCTAAATTGCACTTGACTCTGATTATTCTTTATCCAGTCAAGTACCTCTCGAGCTCCCAGTGCACCCGAAAGGGGTGGGGCGATATTGGAACGTTCACCTGCTTGTCGAGAGAAAAGGTAGTGGCCAGGACTGCGCCAATGACAACATAAATCTTGAGAACATGCAGACCGGGGGTCCACTCACGAAGCCGTGACCGTTTGCGGCCTTGCATTTGTTCCACTGGTTGCAAACAAGGTTGACATAAAGGTCTTTAAATCCATTTCGGTACTGTTTTCACGTAGTAAGTATACAATCATCAGTGAAACTTTTAGGACATACTTATCATCCGAGAATGTACTGCCAACTGTGGATGGCAGCCTTTTGGTTGTTTCTGAGTTTGGGGTGTGAGAAGCTTCTACCCATTTTCCTACTCTTCGATAACGAAAGGTCGAATTGGACCCTGCTTGCCAGGGAAGAGGATGTAAAGGCGTAAACGGATATAGTGAATGGGGTGACAATGACATTTCGCCATCCGGTGAGTAGATCGCTTGAGCGATAGAAGAGGTTGACTATGTCCTGGATGAGATATATATCTGTGTCCAAGGTCGCGAATACTTACCGCAGAAGCCGCTTCAGTAACAAGCCGCTTAGCGTGTACCAATGTGTCCGGTTTACTTCTGAGAAATGATACGGAAACCTAGGAAATATAAGACCACAGAACCTGATAATTGAGAAATAAGCATACCTTGAAATCGTCTGCCATTTTGACATAAGCACCGGACAATCGCGATATAGTTTGTTCCGTCTCAGTTGATATTCGATGCTTGACAGGCAAGTAGAAAGTCGATAATTCTATGTCCTGCTCCATGTTAGACTTGCTTTAAATATGAAGATGTTACATACCTTTTTAAAAGTAGATAAGTAACCTTGGATCTTCTTAACGGAGCCTTTCAGGCCCTTTACCCTGAGGGACATTGGATTCGCAGAGAAAGCCAAATAGACATCATATCGTCTGGATAAATCAAAGATATTTTTTCCGTCTGTGATGTTCCATCAGTAACACTGGAACAATGACGCATTGAATTTGCTTACCTTTCCCAATGAGCAGAAAAGAATGACTGGGGTCCATCGGTAATTCTGTAGCTGGCGTCAAGAATTGGAAGGGGCAAGTATGAAGCTCTGATACGCACGGAGGTCTTCCTGTTCAGTCCAATCAATCCTTTCTTGTTTCACTTTTTCCAGAGATGGGTACTTCCACTGTTCCTCCATTATGAATCTAGCTAGGACCGCCTTTGTACGTTGATGAGGCGGAACTAACCCATACAATTCGATGAATTGTCGTAGTTGTGGCAGAGAGAAAGATTGGGTTAGACGGTTGACAGTCTCTTCAAAGAAGTGGTCATAATTGGGTGAATGTGGGTTGAGTTCCTTGCTTTTTGCAGGGAGTCTGTAGCGTTCAATGTCTTCCAGTGCAATAGAACCTTGTGGGTCTATCTGCAGAAAGCGGTCCAAATGTTGTTGGACTGTATTTGTTGGAACGGTGTCCTCATCAATATTTGCGGTTTTCTTGGACTTTCGTCGCGTTTTGCGGGTGGTAGATTCCTTAGGTTCGATGCTAGTTGTTTGACCTTCGTCATGACCGATGTATTTGCTCTGCGACGGTCGCGCCTGAGAGGATAGTGAAGAAGCGCCGTGAATACATCTTCGTGAGAGCCAGCGACTAGAAAACGAAGGCTGGACGTGTATTCGACGAAGTGCAGCAGACATGGTTGGTCACACAAATAATTCAAATTTCAGTTGGCACACCTGTCGCGACTCGCGCCGGCTCGATCACGCTTACGTACAAGTTGAATACCGGACGCGTACAATAAACTAATACGTTGCTTTCTCCGTTTCTTCATACCCAGAAGCATTGTCCTGTGTTTCCTCTCCAATAGAACCCGTCCAACCATTCTCCGCCAGATACTTTTCAAATTTCTCATCTTCGTCTGCGAGGTCTACCCCAGTCATATCAGGAACAAAGAAATAAGTGACAATGATTCCTGTTGTCCCGCAGATAGCTGGCGCGTTTTATCAGTATTTGCATGCTCTGAATTCCCTCTACACAAGTGCATACCTGCAATAATAAATGTCCATCTAAAAATAGACATTGATTCGAATAATACAAGGTTAACTGTATATCACACGTACTTTTTCCCAAGATGTAATTGTATAGGTGTAAAAGCTTGGGTTCCGATAGCTGCTCCTGTCTTACCAATCGCTGCTGATAATCCGTAGCAAGTCCCTCTATCCCGCATACTAAGGTTAGGCAGGGCCATTTATAATGTGATCCAACCTCGTACCTGATAGCTGTAGGATACGATCTACATGATTGAAATTACAACGTTACACAAAAAATCTTCCCCTTCATGAGTAGGGTGCTTACTCTGCGCTTACTAGACCCAACATGTCTCCTGGTCCCTTCATAGACGTCAGCGAAACGGAATTCTTAGATAATGTTTAGATTTACCATGTTGCCAAAGGACTGCATGAGGCCATAGCTGTGCATAATGACCGCATTAGCAGCGTAAAAAGATCGGAAATATCATGCTGCCCACAATATCACAAACAGTGGTATGATCTTCGTGATCCTGTCATATGCAAGGCCTATTATGAGCCCTAACTCGCTCGTCAGTAAGCCAGAATAATGTAGCCAGAATACAAAAAAATACCAAAAATTAGATATCCACTAAATCCTAGCATCATCTACATAAGAAATTAGATGAACTTCACTACGTTGGCATGGTTCAAGAAAAACTCGCCGTGTTTCTTCGACCAAGGGGGTTACATAAAAAAGCCCCGACAATAACTCCAGGCAACGCGATGGCCCCAAGAAGAAGTTGCCATTCAGCGGTCCGTTTCAAATCTCCATCATGGATTATACTCGAGATAATAGTCCCAGAAAACACGCCGTTTGGAAATGTGATGAAGTCATACAAAAACCTAATAGGATGAAGACAAAATTCACGCAGTCATTCGCACCCAGGTAGCCCATATGACATACCATGCACCGCAAGTTCCTATAAGAGAGCGCCAATAACGCTTGGTTATAAGCCAATATGGTACCTGTCCTGTAGGGAAAATATATGGCTTGGTTTTATTAATTGAAACGGAAAAATTGCTCACGCTTGATAGATCCGTTCTGGAAGAGCTTCGATGTTAACATCTTGATGCGGAAGTAAAAAACAGTCAAAGGCAAAGCTATTCCAACACCAAAACAAACTCTCCAGACGGTCTGAAGATGTCTCTCCCCAGCAGCGGATAGAACGATCAGAAAGACTGATACAGCGAGCGGTCCCCCAAACTATCCAACAATTTAAGATCAACACTGCTATAACAAATGAAAATTCAAACATACACTCAAGACGAAATTGGTGACCATGATAAAAACTGGATAATGTTCTTAACAAAAAAGGAGACAGGCTCAAGGAGAAAGAAAATACCTGCTCCCCGGTTCTTGACGTTCTTCTCATTAGCGGACTCAGATGCGCTCGTGGACGAAGCAGGATATTCTCCTCCAACCCCCTGCTGTCGTTAGACCATTATTAATTATAGAGAAAAGTTCGCTATACTCACTATGCCAGTTAAACCTCTGTTTTGTTCTGTCAAACAGAAATCGAATAGAACTAGTCGAAAAACCTACCTTGCAAAAGTCAGGAACCAGAATAGACCAGAGATGCTTCCACCCGCTCCATGTGCAGCAGTTGCTAGAGTGGCTCCAACAACAATCAATGTAGTTGTTATAACGAGAGCAGCTTTCCTTCCAATCCTATCACAGATCAAGCCAACCACCACTTGACCGATAATGGCGCCTATCCGGTCTTCCTCAGTAATGATATTATGGGAGATCTCGTGATAATATTTACCAACGAGAAGAGCATTGGATACCCTTGTAGATACGTCTGCAGTATATTCTGCCGGATATAATTTCTTGAAAACAACCTGTAGATACTATTCAGATTACAAAGGCTGGGCACGAGCATCGACTCCGTACATTGGCCATCGTCATGAGGTTGTTCTGGTCTATTCAGTAATTTGAGCGAATGTCATTAAACCTTTCATTGCGCACTGTACTTACAACCATCGCTAACTAGTCCAAAGCCTGCAGCCGCGATCGTAAAATAAGGACTCAAACGTTGCTTTCGCGATAACGCAGGTTTGCCTGCATCTACTTGCATTTTCTCTGTTTCTGAGTTCTGTTCCCTGGCTACTTGTGTTGGTTCGGAAGTCTTGGTAGAAGATCCGTCCATGGTGTGGGGTAATAGCGTGGACCTCAACCGCTGCTCCAACATTGCCGGCGACCTTATATACGTCTTCGAGAAATGTCAGAGAGACACACGTGTGTGTTTAAATTTAGAGTCAACAACATGGTTATTCTATCTCTTGATGAGAGGAATGCCCAAACGGAATAGAACGATATCACGTTCAACCTAGCCAGGACTCGGACAGGCGAAGAAAGCTGGATTTGATTCAAAAAGAGACGTCAAATGCATTAACATGTTAACCCAGGAGAATCATTATGCATCGGGATCAAGCCTAACACAGCAGACAAGTTTGTTTTCACAGAAGTGTCAGCGAGAGAAGACAGGTATATGTAGCCGTTTGAGTTCGGTGTTCAAAGTGGGATGGATGCGATCATAGGGGTTTTGGAAGCTATAATCATTGGCCTATAACAAGAGCAAACAATTCCAATTCAACTCCGACAACAAGCCGCCAAAAAAATGAAGACGTTCCTAGAGCACTAGCAATTACTCGTCCCCAAAATGCCTGAAGCTACAAACCAAATCGATGACGGTATCGACTACACTGATATCGAAAACAAGTAAATAAACTCTCATTTACTTCAATTTCATGTGGCAAATTCTTATGTATTCTAGATACCAGGTCCAATACGATGACGGATTCGACAACCTCGTTGTCGTCGACGGTATTCCTATCATCGACAAGTCTAAGCTGGAAAGATTGCTCGCTAAAATTACGAAGGAGTTCAATAAGAAGGGTGTTTCAGTGAAACAGGACGATATATTTTTGCCTTGGGATGAAGCATCGGGAAAAAGCAAAGGGTGAGTTCATCTGTGGAGGGCTAACTCGGTATCCTAATCGCCAATTAATTACTAGCTTCATGTTCGTTGAATTCAAAAACGAAAACGATGCCAACCTTGCCATTACGAATCTCCACAACCATCCCTTTGATGCAAGGCACACCTTCAAAATCAATCGTTTCACCGACATTGAGCGCTATGCTGACTTGGATGAAACCTACGTTGAACCCGAGCTCGAGGAATATACACCAAGAGTACGTTTTAAAGCGCTTGCAGTATCACTATAAACTCAGTATCTTGTAGGAACATCTGCGCGCATGGTTGGCTGATCCTCAAGGACGAGACCAGTATGTCACATACAGAGGAGATGAAGTTAACATCCACTGGCATGGGAAACCCTCCCAGTCTGAGGTCGCTCATAAACCGGTGTGTCCAGTCTCTGCTTTGTTTCCACCAACATATATGTATTGATTAATATACGAAGGACTGGAAAGATTTCCTGTACGTAGCTTGGTCGCCTTTAGGTACCTACATTGCCACATTGCACCGGCAGGGTGTTCGATTGTGGGGTGGCCCATCTTGGAAACCGCAGCAACGTTTTGCCCATCCTTTGGTGAAGTTGATCGACTTTTCACCTTGCGAACAGTATCTGGTTACCTGGTCCAATGAACCTATTGTTGTTCCCGAAGGTGCAGTACAAGGGCCACAGTACTTCTCACCAGACGACGAGGGCAACAACCTTGCAGTTTGGGACATCAAATCAGGCGACTTGCTCCGAACGTTCTCAACATACAACGAAGGAGATCCTCCGTCTGGAAAAAAACAAATGCAATGGCCTGCATTGAAATGGAGTCCCGATGATAAATATGTTGCCCGTATCACTCCAGGACAAATGATCAGCGTGTACGAGCTTCCTAGTATGTATCTTGAGGGCAAGAAGAGCCTAAAGATTGAAGGTGTTGTTGATTTTGAATGGTGTCCTCTGGGCGAAAAGGATAAGGAGGCTTCCAAGAAAACCAAAGAAAACTCTCTCGTTTACTGGACTCCGGAAGTGCAAAACCAACCTGCGCGTGTCACTTTACTTTCCTTCCCAAGTCGATCCATCATGCGTCAAAAGAACTTGTTCAATGTTACTGAGGTAAGACGACGGTATACGGTTTACTTCGAAAGTTGCTCTGAAATTTTGTTTTAGTGTAAACTTTACTGGCAGAATCAAGGAGATTTCCTTTGTGTTAAAGTTGATCGTCACACAAAGACCAAAAAATCTATATTCTGCAATCTAGAAATTTTCCGAATGCGTGAAAAAGACTGTCCCGTTGAGGTTGTCGAGCTGAAGGGTACGTCCTTTTCTTTCCGAAAATATCATTAGATATTGTCTAATTTACCATTGATCTCAGACACTGTCATGGACTTTTCTTGGGAACCGAAGGGTGACCGATTTGCAATTGTTTCGAGTAGCGATCCTAATCTCGGGAATCCCGGTCCTGGAGTTACTATTAAGACAGACGTCAGCTTCTACCAACTTGATCGCACCAAGAACGACTTCAGACTTTTACGTGAGCAAGAATGGTATTGTATCTGGTATATATGAACTGATATTTCTTCTACAGGAACTTTGTCCTCGCGAACAAGTAATGCCATTCGTTGGTCACCTCGGGGTCGTCACGTCGTTCTTGCGACGGTTGGTTCTTCAAGCAAATCGGAATTGGAATTCTGGGACCTTGATTTCAACAGCGACGACCGTAAAGAAGGAACAACCGAATGGGGCAGCGGCATTCAGCTTTTAGGAACAGCCGACCATTACGGAGTCACAGACGTTGAGTGGGACCCAAGTGGCAGATATCTTGCAACCAGTGCCAGCGCCTGGACTCACACTGTTAGTGTATCACCAATCTTTGCCCCACAAAAATGCTAACAGTGTGTATGGTAGCTTGAAAATGGATATGCAATTTGGGATTTCCGTGGTCAAGAGATCGTTAAGTTGATTCAAGATCGCTTCAAACAGTTCATCTGGAGACCACGACCACCTACTCTCTTGTCCAAGGAAAAGCAAAAACAGATTCGCAAAACCCTTCGTGAATATAGCAGAGCGTTCGACGAAGAAGATGCCGCTGAGGAAAGCAATGTTAGTGCGGAGCTCATCGCACTACGCAAGCGCCTCGTGGACGAATGGAATGCTTGGCGCCTTCTACGCAAAAAGGAATCCGGCGAGGAGCGCTTACAGAAGCAGCAGGGCAAGGAAGACGTCAAGGAGGAAATCGAAGTTTGGATCGACGAGGTCATCGAACAAACAGAAGAAATTGTCACAGAGTAGATTGTCGTACTTGTATTTTTTCGCACTCGGACATGCGGTTCAGTGTCGCGTTTTCCCGAATACATTTTGTTTGATCTTCAGAAGACAAAGTTTTTCTCAAGCAAAGGAAGTGGTGTGATGATTCCGCTCGCATGGTGAGAAATAGCGCGACAGCCGAAGCGGCACAGTACATTAGCCGATTAAGACCGAACCATATATGCTGGGCATCTTATCTGATAAAGGATCGCTTTCATTCTTGTTTCTAACTGCCATTCCCCTGTTCCAAATCGGCTGTTCAAGGTCCTGTCCAGAGTTTGCCCTCATTTTCCGTATGAACTCTCTGGGTACTTCGTCATCATCTACGACTTTATGGGCCACAGGTACTTATGCTTTAAGTGTTAGCAGAATACGTGTATTAACATAGTAAAACACAGCGTCCAAGGAATGGGTAATCCAACCTAAGCCAAAGCCAGGTAGAAAACCAAAGAAGGATCTTGCCTCGCCCTCTAGAACTGAAACCGAGGTATTTTTTCTTCCTTAAGTCTGTTCAAAGGGATCGCATAAACCAATATTTGGCGCAGGTGGATACAAAAGGTCGCCGCACGCAAAACCGGTTAGTCAACACATCGAATTATTAATAACTTTGACAGTATCTGATACGTATTTCGTAGGGCGGCTCAGCGGGCTTTCCGAGAGAGAAAGCAATCGCAACTTTCAGAGCTGCAGGCCCGTATCCAAATGTACGAGCAAGGAGAAATAGAAAGAAATGTCGCTCTTCAGAGCATTGCTAAACGCCTCAAGGAAGAGAATGAAAAGTTGCGCAAAGAAAATGCCGAATTACAAGCCAAGCTACTGCAAATACAACAGCAACAGGAACTTTCTGCAAATCCCCGTGATATTCATACCCAAGATGTGACAGAAAAGAAACGAGCAAGAGATGAATCTGTGTCCCATGTGCCTGCACAACCGTCTGCTCAAAAGAAACCTCGCAAAAATCCTAGCTTAAGCTGCCCTTCGATGTCCCCTGCAACTGCCTTCCCTATATCATCACCCCCGTCGATGGTTTCTTCGCCGGATTCTAATGGAACGTCTGACACACATTTTTCAGCAATGTCTTATGATATACAGACAGAAATCAATGCGAGTGCATTCAGTAATTTCCCTTCCGAAATGAATATGGATACCAAAAATTCAGAGCCTGGGTTATCTTCCTACAGTTCATTTGGTTGCGGATTTTGTAACGAGGGCAGTATATGCGTTTGTCGCGAAATTGCGGTTCAACACATCGTTAATACCCACCCGCCTGATCAGTTCAATGAAACTCATACGCTCCTTCAACAAAATCAGGATAGACCCCTGGAGCCCGTTATCCAACAACAAACCTCGTCTATCCTCGATAATTTACCCGCCTACCAGCCCCCCGTGGCGCTCCGTAAACGACCTGCCAGAGCTCCAATCAATTCAGTATTCCCGATCAAAATTGCATCGACCCCAAAAGAAGCACTTGATGCAAATTGCTCCGGAGATCCTTCAAATTGTCTGGCATGCGGAGATGATTCATTTGGGCAGGCTTTTTGTGCAGCGATAGGAAATTCAGCATATACGGCTTGTGATGACTGCCCTTCTAAGGCTTCTTCAAGTACTGCAGGCGGGTGCTGTGGTCTAAGTGGCAATGGAATGCCTTGTGCAACTTGTCCTTCGACCAAGAACGCCGCAGTTTCTCTGGAAGAGGCTTCGGATTATATCCCTACCAACGATGCCTGGCGCAAGCTCAAAGCTCATCCAAACGTTGAATTTGCAGATTTATCACTGCTCGCAGAAGTCGTTTCCAGTAGATCCAAATGTTCGGGTCCTCGGCTAGTTATATCTCCCGCGTTTGAAGACCCAAAGACCAATTCTACGATCGAACAATTATGTGACAACCGAAAGTTGGAAGGTCAGAGAAGAGGCACTTCTCCACCTCCAAGGCTGGTCCCACAAGAAATATTGCTGGAATGCGGGAGACGAAGGGTGCGCCAAGTTCATACAGATGGTGTACGGGAAGCTCTTCGAATGCTCGATGCCAAATTCATGTAGTTATATCATATGAGTATATTGACCATCTATGCTATCCCGTACAACTACGCACAATTCCATTGATTGTCCAAAATGATCATACAAAATCACCGATTCAGGTATGCTTCTCCTCATGAACCAAAATAATATCGATATGCACGAATTATTGCTCTGATCTGAGCGTATACAGCGTGTCGCTCAACCCTCGACAGTATCCTTCGGTTTGATGGTGAGTCATTGAGGGAGCAGAAATGTGATATTAAAGTCAATAAATCTGACCCTCTGAGCGCCTCTGGAAATGGTTCAATGTAGCTCCATAGCATCACCAATATATCACGAGCTTCTTGATGTTGTCCCTTCGCGTAAAACGCACCGACGACAGCATTTATGGACGCGATATCAGGCGCTATTCCGGCTGAAAGCATCTCCTTGAACGTCCGAAAGGCTGATTTGGGATCACACTGACGCGCATACCCAGCAATAAGGCTGGTGTACATAACCACA